>Ga0272442_10000311_pt1 | contig 82230 bp, 83 predicted proteins | sample SSMForm2O_FD_200262 | JGI IMG/M metagenome (GOLD analysis project Ga0272442, IMG submission 200262) | Marine sediment archaeal communities from Little Sippewissett salt marsh, Falmouth, MA, United States - SSM-Form-2O | ecosystem: Environmental > Aquatic > Marine > Wetlands > Sediment ...
TCAAATGAATGATAAATACTTATTTCTTGACCAGAATCAAAAGGTCCCAAGTAATGAGTCTGTTCTCCATCTCCCCAATCTATCGATAACCATATTTCTTCTCCTTTTGGAATTGTAGTATTAAATCTGTATCCAAGAGGAGGACCTGCCTTACCAAATCTTGGACCAGTGATAGAAAGTTCATATTCAGAGGGATTTTCAACTTTTACAATATAACGTTGTGTATCGAATTTACTTTCATAAACATATACCATTAAGGTTACAGGGAAGAATCCTTCTTCATTCCATGTATGGGATGCCGTTGGACTTGTTGAATTTTCATCAAAAATAAGGTCGTTATCCCAATCCCATTCATATCTTTTAATATCACCACCTTCATAGTGACTGCTGGAAGCATTAAATATGATTGCATCACCAGGTTCTGGATACCAAAGTTCCCAACTAAAATTTGCAGTAGGTTGATAAAATCTATCAGGTTCGATAATCATTGCTGAAATAACAGCGCCACCTTGGAACTCTCCAACCAACGTACATTTACCTATTTCTTTATCTACCTTGTATAATCCACCTTTGCTAGATAAATAAAGGTTATTATCCTCCGAGTCATGGGCACATTCAAATTCTGCATTACAGTCTATATCAATACCTAGTGGGCCTATGGGCTCAGTAGCCCCTGTTTCCATATCAATATAATATAAAACATCATCAATATATTCAACTCCATAAAAACTATGACAAATACAATCCATAGAGATACTTCCCATTTTTCTTCCACTGGGAAGAATAAAGTCTGCTATCAGAGATAGTTCTCCATTGTCTTCGTCAATATCATAGAGTGAGCTATTTCTTGAAGCTAAAAGCCCATATGGACCCCATGTTAAGCCATTTAAATGAACTCCCCCGCCACCAATCTCAATCATATAACCTGAATCAAGGTCAATATGCCACAACTCCCCAGTACCAGACTCAAAACAAAACCAACCATCATATGTCCAAGCACCAGCTGTCATAGGTGCGGGAGATGTCGTACTCCAAAGCTGAGTTACATTACCTGGGTCATCTGTATGGAATCTAACCGGACCCTCCTGTAGTAGACCACTTGGATCATACCTACAATAACCATATGCAATTGTATAATCGTCTATTACTATCTCTGAACTATCAACCATCAACTCCTCAACCTGATTACCCACTCCAACAAACGAAGTAGAAATGAGCAACAGTATTACCATTATTGGGACAAGACGCTTCATACTTTAATTCCTCCCATATATTAATTGATGGTTTGGTATATAAATGCTGTGACAACGATAAACACTTATATCAGATGTGCATTATAAATTGTGGGGAAGAATGAGAAAGAAACTGATATTTGGAATAGTATTGGTTCTGACATTGCTTCTTTTGATGCCTTCTATACCTGCAATAAATCATAATGTAGTTAAAGATGGGATTTTAAGTGAAATATCAGATGATTTAGATTTCAATGAATTAAAAGAATTAATCGATTTTCCAGATGTAAAACACCCATTTCTATATTTATTTGTTTATTCTGTTGCATTGTTTCGTTTAATACGAATAATTATACTTGCAGATTTGGCATCAGAACCTACTGATTATCCACCATATTTTGAAATTACTAATTGGTTTCTTTTCATTAGATGTCTTCTATTATCAAGTGGAAGAGATTTATGGTTATTGATGTGGAAAGATATATCTGAAAGTTATGGTTGGGGATGGTTTGACTAATAAAAAGTTATTATTAGGAAGTATTATAGCAGTGACAATACTTATTTTAATACCGTCTACCTCAGCGATACAACTCGATACAAGTCAATTGGACTTTGAAGAAAATGCACAATTAAATGATGATATTAAATTTCCAAAATTATATGATTTAATCTCCTTTTGGCTAAACATCCGATTTTTCAGGTTTATAGTATTAATGATGATCTCTGGATATTATGTAAATTCTGAATACGAGGTAGAAGTGTTGTATCCAATTCTATTTTTGAGAGCTTTATGGATAATCTATACAACTGTTTATTTAAGTGAATTCATTCAAATTTTATCAGATAGATTTGGTTGGAATTGGAGGATGCTATTTTCATGAATAAGAATATCCTAATTGGAAGTGTCATAGTGGTTGCAATACTTGTAGGTGTATCTTTAACATCTGTAGTTGGTTATCAAAGTGTTGAATACAGTTTGAAAGAGTCTCCGTTGTTTAATGTAAGAAGTGGGAGGGCAATTGAGAAAGGTAGCAATGAAGTGACTTGTGATTATGTTGGCAAAGGAATTGAAACTAATCTAAATGTACCTGAATTAAACAATAGAATAGATAAAATTGATGCTTTAATTACAGCAATAAAGATGATGGATGATAAATCACTTAAAATTTTTGCTAATTATATTGCTCTTCAATTGAAACAATCTCACGAATTTCAGGCATATACGAGTGAGGATATATTTCAAACTTTGATGCAATTAAAAGAGAATCCTGATATTATTATACATCAAATTGAACAACAAGAAGATTCGAGAATGATGTCAAATATTTGCACTTATTATATAACATGCGAAGGTCCTCAATGGAGATGTGATTTAGTACTATTATTATTTGTAATAGCAGTATTTATCTCATGGTTTATCATAACTCCCATTCTAATTGTAATCGCATACTTTATTCCAACTATGTTAAGGTTAAAACCTCAATGTGATACTTAATTTCAACCTTATCGTTAATTATGGATTCTCCTGTCAACCAATTTATCCCTCGGTAAATCCAGTAATATATAGATTATTACTCGATATGATAATAAGTGACAGGATGGTTTTACCAAATTTTCTCCCCAAAATAATAGAATAATTCTCGAAGCTTTCAGGCCTCAATAAGACTATACCTAATTTAAACCTATTACGATTATTTGTTTTATGACTTAAAATCAGGATTATAAATAACTAAGTGGAAATTTAGATTTTAATGACAAAGATTTTTTTTAATTTCAATACCCGCTAAAATTTATTACTTACATAGTCTATGTATTGCTCAATGCTAATAGGAAAAACTGCTCTTATTACAGGAGCATCTAGAGGAATAGGTAGAGCAATTGCTTTAAAATTCGTGGAACATGGTGCTTTTGTTGGTATTAATTATATTTCAAATGACGAAGCAGCAGAAAAAACACTTCAATTAATAGATGAAATAGGTGGCAAAGGTGTTTTATTAAAAGGAGATGTTGCAGACTCTAGTGATGCAGCACAAATTGTAAATGATTTGGTAAAACAAAAAGGCCAAATCGACATTTTAGTAAATAATGCTGCTATTTACATTAGAAATAAATTTATAGATATTCCATTAAATACTTGGGAACAAGTTATTTCAAATAATTTAACAAGTGCTTTTCTTCTGAGTAAAGCAGCATTACCCCATATGAAACCAAATTCTAAGATAATTTTCATCTCTTCACAACTTGCTTTTAAAGGATCATCCCATGGGGCAGATTATGCATCGTCGAAAGCAGGAATTCTAGGCTTGATGAGAAGCCTTGCTCTAGAATTAGCTGTTAAAAAAATATGTGTCAATGCAATCGCCCCAGGAACAATTAATACCGATCTTATTTCAAATTATACAAATGATATGAAACTTGAAAGAATTAACGAAATTCCTTTAAAAAGACTAGGAACGCCCGAGGATATTGCCAATTGTTGTTTATTTCTTGCTTCAGGTTTATCTGACTATATTACTGGTGAAACAATAAATGTAAACGGTGGACTTTATATTCACTAAACAAAAAATGTAAAAATACAAAGCTTTTTATAGTATAATAAACAAGAAAAGATTGATAAATATAACATTTATGTGTTTTGAGTTAAAATGAACGGTCAAAAAACATATTATTCATTCCAAGACGTTCCTTTTGGAGCAACAGAAAAATATAACGTAAGAAGTACCGAACCCCAGATGAGGTTCAGTAAGGCTGAAATAATTCAAATAATGATTGCAGTTGGTGTACTTACAATAGCTTTTTCTTTTGCTTTAGCCCGCCCTCCACCGTTAGCTAATCTAAATGATGTTTTAGATAATCTGCCTATAGCTTTCCTTGCAATTATAACTGCCTTTGCTTGTCATGAACTTGCACATAAATATGTTGGACAGAAATATGGCTATTGGTCTGAATTTAGAATATTTCCTCAGGGTTTGTTAATTGCACTATTTCTTAGTGTTTTCATTGGCGTAGTTTTTGCAGCACCAGGTGCTGTACAAATATTTGGTAACCCCACAAGGGGAGAAAGTGGAAAAATGGCAGCAGCTGGTCCAACTACCAACATAACAATTTCAATCTTGTCATATATTTTGTTGTATTTCTCTACGGGTTATATTGCATACATACTATTTTTTATTGCGTACATAAATGCATTTCTTGCATTTTTTAACTTGCTACCTTTTGGTCCCTTAGATGGGATGAAAATATTCAGATGGAGAAAAGAAGTATGGATAATTCTAATAGTATTAAGCGTGAGTATATTTATTTCTTTGATTGTCTAAAAATATTATTTTATTTCTCTATTTAAACATATAATTAATTAAATCTACAACTCTACAAGAATAGCCCCACTCATTGTCATACCAGGAGAGTATTTTAACAAGATTTCCCTTTTCACCTATTACTTTTGTACTTAATCCGTCAATTATTGCTGAATGCGGATTTCCTATTACATCTACGGAAACTAATGGTTCTTCAGAGTATTCCATGATTCCTCGTAGATATCCCTCACAAGCAGTCTTAAGTGATGAATTTACATCTTCAATCGTTACCTCATTTCTTAAAATACAAACTAAGTCAGTTAAAGAACCATCTGGGGTAGGAACCCTCACAGCCAATCCATCAATTTTGCCTTTTAATTCAGGAATTACTAGTGCAACTGCTTTAGCTGCACCTGTTGTGGTTGGGATGATTGAAACTGCAGCAGCTCTCGCTCGCCGTAAGTCCTTATGAGGAAAGTCTAGAATTCGTTGATCGCCGGTGTAAGAATGAATAGTTGTCATAAAACCTTGTTCAACAACGAATTTATCGTTTAGTACTTTTACAGGTGGAGCGAGACTATTAGTTGTACAAGATGCGTTGGATATTATGTGGTGTTTATTACTATCATATAAATATTCATTTACTCCAAGAACAACTGTTAGATCTGGGTCTTTTGCAGGTGCTGAGATAATGACTTTTTTTGCTCCTGCTTCAAGATGTTTTGATGCACCTTCACGAGTGCGAAAAATTCCAGTAGATTCTATTACTACATCTACGCCAATTTTGTTCCAGGGTAATTTAGATGGATTAACTTGCGAAAAAAATTCTATTTGCTTACCATTAACCTCTAATCCATTATTGCATAACTTGACACTACCATTGAATTTTCCATAGATAGAGTCATATTTGAGAAGATGTGCAAGTATCTCGGTATTTCCAAGATCATTAACTCCGACAATTTCAAATTTATTATTATATTGAGAATGTTGTATAGCAGCTCTAAGGACATTTCTGCCTATACGTCCAAATCCATTTATTGCAACTCTGATCATCCCATCCACGTTTGCAAATATTATATTGGGCTATATAAGTTTTCCGAAAAGATGGATATGGTCTGAATCTATAATTTCCAAATTAACAAATTTTCCAATATCAGCTTTTTCATTAATTAAAACAGGTTTATAATTGTCAGTTCGACCTATATAAGTGTCTTTTTTCCCTCTTTTAGTTATGAGAGTATTGTATATTTTCCCCTTACATTTTTTATTATTTTCAATAGAAAGTAATTCACTAATTTCTGCTAAAATCTTTGAACGCTCTTTTGCAATTTTTGTGTTTATTCGCCCCTTCATATTTTTTGCTTTTGTATGGGGGCGAGCAGAGAATCGGGTTACATTTACAATGTCAGGTTTTATCTTCTCAATTAAATTCACTGAATTATAAAATTGTTCATCCGTCTCATTAGGAAAACCTACTATAATGTCAGTTGATAGAGTAATATCTGGATATTTATTATTAAATTCACCAACTATTTTTATAAAATTTTTAACTGTGTATTTTCTGTCCATCAAATGTAAAATATTATTATCCCCAGATTGAACAGGTAGATGTAGAAATTTATAGATATTGTTGTTTTTAAATCCTTTTAAAATTGAATTAAGATTTTTCAAGGCTGTGAAAGGATTCATCATTCCCACTCTAATTCTATAGTCCCCTTTAATATCACTTAGATTGGAAAGTAGTTCACCCAAGTTGGAATTGATGTCTAGACCATAAGATGCGGTATCTTGAGATGTTAATTGTATCTCCTTACAATTTTGTTTTAATGCACAATAAATATCTTTAATAATTTCATCTTTTGTAAAGCTGATTAATTTACCTCTCGCAGGAGAGGTGATACAATATGAACATGAAAACATACATCCTTCTGCAATAGAAATAGGGGCTGAAATACCGTTAAAATCTTTGGGACCAATTTTTCTATCGTTAATATTCAAATCCAATTTATTGTTTTCAATTACATCAATTATATGATGTGAATAACCTGTCGGAATTAATTGAGCATTCGGCGTAATAGATTTCACTAACTCCGATTGTATAGATGCCATACAGCCAGTAACTATAATTTTTTTTCCAAATTTTTTAAATTCTCTGAGACGAGACAGCATTCTTTGTTCAGTTGTTCCAATAACTGTACATGTCAACAAAATTATTACATCTGCTTCATTTATTTGGTTAGTTAATTTATGATTATTTTGCTTTAACAATCCACGTATTAAGCTTGCATCGCTTTTATTTGCAGTACAGCCATAGACTTCAATATAAACTCTCATAAATAAAAATACCCCAAAAATATAATGTCTATTTAATTGATTCCTTCAATCGATTTTGGATGAATTCCTTATCTAAATTTGATAGAAAATATCCTGCGCGGGGACCTTTTTCTTGACCAAGAATTATTTTGTAAATTGCCGCAAAAGCTGATTTTATTGGAATTTTTATGAATTCTGATGATTCGTATATTGCTTTATGAATTATTTCAGCTTCCCATTCTATATCTTTAATTCTTGAATTTAGATTGTTGATGAATTTTTTTTCTTCTTTTGTAAGATTTAATTTAGGGCATTGTTTTTTTACTTGAAATTTTACCATATCGGGAGCATAATTTTTTATCCAGAACTTTGCATGTTCTGCTCTTTGTTTTAGATATGCTTCGTCTTTTTTGCCAATATCTTTTGGTATTTGTTCAGTTCTTAATAGTATATTTTTAACATCATTCCATTTTTCTCCAATTTGAACAAGTGTCACTAAATGTCTATAGGGTAATTGAAAAGGTATTTTCTTAGGTATTTCATAAGGCTGAGACAATTCGTATGTTGCTTTCAAATCCTTTATCCCTTTTATTTTTTCTTCAGTGCCAAAATACATTCTTTCCTGCTGATCATATTCATCAATTAAATTTAAAATCCCTATACCAGGATCAAATTGTATATGTTTTATAGGTTGATTTTTCATAATTAAAAATCTTAATACCTCAGGGGGTGTCATATTCAACATTTCTTCTGCAGATAATGCTGTGCCTTTTGAACTATGCATTGCACCTTTTCCCTTCAGTAGAATAAACTCATACATTGTATATTTTGGAGCAGGATAATTAAAAACTTCCTTGGCAATCGCTTTACCCGTGTCATGAGTTCCACCTGCAGCTCCATGATCTTTTCCAAAGGGCTCATATGTTACCCCAAGTATCTTCCATCTTGCTGGCCAATCTACCCTCCATGGAAGTTTTCCAGCTCCTCCTTCTCTGACATCAACCTTGCCTTCATATCCGCAATTACATGTATACTCAATAAAAGGGAAATTATAAAGATCAGGTTTAGCTGAAGTTATTTTTCTACATTTTTTACAAAGAATATTAAAAGGGATCCAATTCTTAGGCAATTGTCTTTTTGAAATTTTTTCAATTATATTTTTTATTTTTTCCGTATTTTCAAGCGAAGTGATGATTACGTCCTTATACATCCCTTTCTTATACATCTCACTTGCTCGGTAAACCTTTGGATTGATTCCAATTTCTTTTAATGAGTTAAGAAATAAAGTTAAGTAGTGATCAGCATAACTGTTATGATTGCCACATGTACAAGGAATTTCTGATATGGGCATACCAACATATTTTTGATATTGATTTGACAAAAATGGATATACCTTTCTTAGATTGTCAAAATCATCCGCAATATAAATAAAATCTACATCTGCCTTTTTTTTAATTAATCTTCTAAAAACAGCATCGGTAGTAAGAACCTCCCTCATATTACCAATGTGAATAGGACCTGAGGGAGTTATACCAGTTGCAAGAACATGCTGCTCTTTTTCTTTTAATAAATTGTCTGCTAAAACATCTGCCCAATGCATGGAAAATTCACCGGTGTAATTAAATTGGTTTTATATTACACGTGCTCTTATCAATCCTCTAAGAGGAACTCCACTTACTTCATTAACTGCTCTTTTATTTAAAAGACACAAACAAAGAACTGGATTTCCCTTCTCAGCTTTTGTAGCTTTTATTGTATTTCTTAGAGTCTCACCTGTACCAACAACATCATCAATAATTACTACATTTTTATCATTTATAGATGCATAATTTGAACTAAATGCACCAATTTTTTCATGATGAGGCCTAAATATTGTAAATTCACTACCCAGCTCTTCAGCAACATAAGCTGCATATGGGATACCATTAATTGCAACACCAACAATAGTATCAATCTCAAATTCTCTATTTTCTAATTCTTCCAAAATAATATCACAAAAAACATTTGATATATTCCTCAATCTGTTAGGGTATACTCCAATAGAACGCCAGCCGATTTTAACATCACCTGAAGGTTTCTTTTCTTTATCTTTATTTAGTAACCAAATTGCGGTTTCTTTAGATACATTTAGCTCTTCAGCAATTTCATATTCAGTTAGTCCACTCTCTTTGTATTTAACCGCTCTTTTTATGAGAGATTCAATTTCTTTCATATATCTAACACCTTCGCTGGATAGGTATATATCTTCAATATTTAGATTTTTGCTAAATGATAGAATAAAATTAAATGTACCAAATCCTATTTGCTTTCATCAAATTCAGCCATAGTAAAGCTAAAATAGTGGTTTGTAATGTGGATATATCTAGAGTGATAGTATATGGCAAAAGATAAGAAAGGTGAAGGTTTTCATTCTGGTGCAGGATTAATAAGATATTTTGATGCTGAGGAAAAAACTGCATTAAAGATACCACCATGGTTTGTTGTCGCTCTATGTGTATTAACTGCTGTTATTGTCGCTGCAGCTCATCTTATGCAACCTTTGTAGATTGATTAATTTATAATAAATCCTCCTTATTTTTTATATAAGTATATCATAATAAACCACAAAAGATTAATATATAATAATGTATTTCGAAATATAATTTTAGTGAGTTGGATGAGGGATAAAAAAAAGGATGAGGATGTGTATGGAGGAGATACTGTATAATATTGAAATTCATAAAAATGAAGGCAGATATCTTGGAAAAATGTACTCAGACACAGATGGGGTTAAAGAGTTCAAAAATAAACAAATTGGAGAATTATTAAGGGATATGACAATTGATATGCAGCTTCTGCTTGATGAATTTTCAAGCTACCCTGTAGAATTTTCAGAAGAAATATTTTAGAAATAAATTAGTAATTAAAATTATAAAATTCAAATCTATATAATTAGCTTTGGGTTTATTTATAATTAATTTATAAAAAATCCAATATTAGATCATATTTATTTTTTATCTAATAAGAAATTTATTCCTTTTTCAGTAATTTTCACTTCATTTAATGAAATATGAGTTAACATTTCATATTCTAGTAACTTTTGGATAATCGAATCCAATTCTTCTTCAGAAATATCTAACAGTACTTTGGCAAGCTCAATATCTGCATCTCTAGAATGCAGCATTTGTAGAAATTCCATCTCTTTTTCACCGATGTTTAACATCTTATCTGCAATTTTTGCATCTTTGAATTTTGTATGTGTATTTACATAATCTTCAATAAGAACATTTAACTCTATTTTATCCAATAATTTACCTTGGTTATCATAAAGAGATACAAAATTGTCATTATATTCCCATGTTGATACACTTTCCCAATCGTAGTCTAATTCCCTCTTTCTCTTTTTTTTATCTTCGTTTGGCTCTGTTTGTCTCAACTTTTTATTTTTCTCTCTCTCCTGTAAATTAAAAAGTTTGTGTTGCTCGGATTGGATCTTGTCCAAATCTAAACCAAGACCTTCTAATACTAATATAAATTCATCATCCAAATACTCTTTTAATTCACTGATGAAGTATAAGCCACCTTCATCTTTTAACTCCGCGTATGTCTCACAAAGAAAATTATCAATGGATTTGGAAATTTCAGTTGGGTCGACCGCATCTATCATTGATGAAACTGTTACTGTTTCTTCTTCATCAGCATATTTTTTATCTTTAATTTCTACATATTTAAGAAAATCGTAATCGCGCTTAAGAATATTTAAAACAGTTTTTACAACTTTAATTGCGTAACCTTTAAGAGTTCTTCTTCCTGAAACAATTAAAACTCCCTTTACAATTGTTTTGATAATTTCAGAATTTTCAATATTTGCCATAAATACAAATGTTTAATCTTTTTTATCTTTATAATCCTTTATTTATTTGATGAAAAATTATAATTAAGTATATTGAAAATTTATAAATTTGACCTTTTTGCTGATTTTATAATTCATAGAAAAATTGATTAAATATATTATTGATATGCCTTCCTAAGGTGGTTTGCACATTCCTAAAATAATGATAGTGGATGATTTAGCAGAAGTTACTTATACAGTTAAATACGGTCTGGAAAAATTAAATTCAGATTTTGATGTTACTAGAGTTGAAAGCGGTAAAAAATGTTTTGAACTTTTAAATGACGATCAAATACCAGATCTTATACTTCTAGATATTATGATGCCAGATATGAATGGGTGGGAAGTAGCAAAACTATTAAAAAAAAATTTTGAATGGAAAAATATACCAATAATTTTCCTAACTGCTACTGAAGATGAAACAAGTAAAATAACTGGAAAAATTATAGGGCAAGATTTCATAGAAAAACCATTTAACATCCCAGATCTAATGGATAAAATTGACAAAGTACTTGCAAAAAAGTCCTGAGAAAGTGTAAAAAAAATTAAAACTTATACAAGGTTCATTATATGAGTATTAACTTCAGTATTTCATTAAAATTAACATTGCTTGTTGTTTTAATTTCTGCAATTGTAATTTTTTCTTTAACATATATTAATATAACCCAGCAAACCGAATTTTTTGAGGATGCATATTATGAGAAAGCCTCTTCATTAACCAAAGCACTTGATGCAAGTATTCAAAATACAATTTTTTTAAATGATCAACAAAAATTACAAAATTATATTAACAACTTTTCTTCCCTCTTCCCAGATATAATGAAGCTTAGTGTAAATCTACCTGATGAAAACGAATTGATTGTTTTTGCCTCAACTGATACCAACTTATTAGAAACGCCTTCTGGTAAATTTAATAATATTTCATATTTAGATGAAGCAACTATTTATATCCCCAATCATGATGAAGATGGACATACACTAACATTGATTTCACCAATAAATTTGACTGGAATTACGTATGGAACATATGAATTGGTACTTTCGATGGATTTGGCATATACGGCTTTGGACAAACAGATGAGAAATTTAATTTTAATTTCTGCAATAAGTTTGTTTATAATGATTTTCAGCTTTTTATATATGCTACGAAAGTCAATTGTTAAGCCAATTATTACTTTTAGAAATGCTACTAAAGTAATTGGTGAAGGGAATTTAAATCAAGAAATTGAAATTAAATCTCGAGATGAATTGGGGGAACTTGCAGATGCTTTTAATAATATGACAATTGACTTAAAAAATTCAAGAAATAAAATCGAAAAATACAACAAGACATTAGAGAAATTATTAAGTCAAAAAGATGAATTTATCGGCCAACTTGGTCATGACCTAAAAAACCCATTAACTCCATTTATAGGACTTCTTCCAATAATTACTGAACAGGAGAAAGACCCTAATCTTAAGGAACATCTTCAATTATTAACTAACAATGCAGAATATATGCGAGACTTGATTTTTAAAACATTAGAGTTAGCAAAACTACGTTCATCCAATATAAAATTTGATATTGAACAATTGAACCTAAAAGATGAAATAGATAAAGTTCTAAATCGCCAACAATCCTATTTAAAAGAAAATATGATAATTGTTGATAATTTAGTAACGGAAAATATTTTTGTGGAGGCTGATAAATTGCGACTTGGAGAACTGTTGAATAATCTTATTTCAAATGCAGTAAAATATACACCAAATGAAAGGGGATTAGTTACAATAAATGCGGTAAATGAGAAAGATTTAATCATAGTCTCCGTAAAAGACAATGGCATAGGAATGACAAGCGAACAATTAAGTCATGTTTTTGATGAATTTTACCGTGCAGATAAATCAATGCGAGAAGGAGAATCAACAGGTCTTGGTTTATCAATTGCAAAACGTATTGTAGAAAAACATGGCGGAAAAATATGGGTTGACAGCCCCGGTAAAGGAAAGGGAACAACATTTTATTTTTCATTAAAAACAAAAAGTGGAAAAAATAAATAATAATGTAAAATATATGATATTATAAAGTAAGGAGATGGGTGAAAAATGTCAAAAAAAATTTTTATTGTTGATGATGATCCAGGTGTTATATATACTGTTAAACATGGATTAGAAGATTCTGATGAAGAAATTGAGGTTATTTCAATAGATTCTGGAAAAGGATGTCTTAAATTGTTAGAAAATCAGGAAATTCCAGATATAATTCTTTTAGACATTATGATGCCCGAAATGAGTGGCTGGGAAACCTATAATAAAATTAAGGCGAACCTTGCTTGGAAAGAGATTCCAATTATATTCCTAACTGCAAGAAAAGACCAAATTGCTAAAAATGCAGGTGGCTTTCTTGGAGAAGATTACATTGAAAAACCATTTAAAATACCTGATTTAAAACAAAGAATAGATCAAATACTAGAAAAAAAATAATAGAGTTTTTAAATATTTTAATTGCGTTTTATCTTTTTTTGACCTTTTTGTTATTATATTCTTCACCGATATAGATATAACGAGCTTTTACTAGAATAAAGCCAAGTAATATAGTTGTTGATGATGTTATAGCAATTATAATTGTCCATGGTATATCGGGGGATTCTGATATATATGGTTCAGATATTTCTACAAGAGTACTTCCAATAACTGCAAATGTTGAACATCCTTCACTTTCAGCAATATATAAAATATGTGTTTCATTTTCACATAGTAATCTAGTAGTTAGATTTTGCCATTCTCCATCATGGTATCTAATAAGGATTATAGTATTTTTATCAATATTCTTCTCAACAATCCAAGATACATTCACATTAAATGTAAAATTTAGAATTTCAATATCATTTTCAGATAAATATTCACCCTCATCTGTTAATTTAATATCAAGATATTGATAGACACTCTCATTTTTTCTTATTTTTAACGGGATATCTTCAGGTTTTTGTTTTAACTTGATAATAGAGACTTTGACATTTGCTAAGTCCTTTTTAGCAACTAGTTGTACTCTATCAACTCCAACATTTTCTTCCATTTTAGCTATGTCAAAAATCGCCTTTTCACCAATATCAATATTGCCCAACTGTTTTTCAACATTTAGTGATATTTCTTCCGATGATACATCTCGTTCATTTAAACAAGTGGCTTTGATATATCTTAAAAACATTGCTTGTTTTTCATCCCTACTTAAAGAATTATCCTGTAAAAGTTCCATTATTTTTAATTTGATTACATACATAAAAGAAGCTTTTTTTGCCAATTCAAATAATCTTATTTTAAGATCTTCTCCAAGGTTTGATAAATTTAATTTTTCAAGCCAGTATCCTAAATTTTCATAATTGACATCTATTTTATCTTTTATTTGATCTAAAGTATATTCACTACTTTCATTATTTATATAAACATCATTTATACTAATTTTAGAGTCATTTTCTAAAGAAGAATCATATTCATTGTTAATCATATCATCATTTAACTCGGAAGAATTCATTGTATTATCTGGTTCATTATTTGTCGAGGTTGGAATAATTTTTACATCACCACCGTCATCATTAGTTGTATCTGCCGGGGGCTCATTTTTTTCTTCTGGGGGAGTAATTGGAGAGGATGCATCTCCAGATGTAACAATATCTCCACTAGGAATTTCACTAGTACCACTGTCCCCTTTGCTTAAAATATCTAGTCCACCACCACTGCATTCTCCAGCAATTGATAGAATCAAAGCTAAGGACATAAAAGCTGGAAGAAAATATCTCAACATATTTTTCATTGACTTTCTCCTCATATCCACTCTCTTATCTTTGATAGTATACTCTATAAGTTATATTATTTAAAACTAACGTGAAAAAATGTCAGATTGAAAAAACACTCAATTTATTTTATTAAATAAACCAATATGTTGTATATCAAAAAGAAATATTTTATTTAAAATTAATAATTATCGACAATATTATCTATTGTTTAGTTGTTCAATGGTTAGCTTCTTAGCCATTGCTAATGCTTCTTTTATTTTATTTTTATTAGGTCCACCACTTTGTGTTAGATTTGTTTTTCCACCACCACTTCCACCAAGTATTTTACCAATTTCTGGTGCGATTTTGCGCAAATCAATATTAATATTCTTTGATGCAGCTGAGGTTAGTTTTTGCCCATCATAGACATGAATTATATACCCATTTTCTTTGATAATTTCTCCGGCTATAGCAGTTGAGTCTGTTACACTTTCACCAATAATTACTTTTATTTTAGTTCCTGACACAATTTCAGCTGAATCCTTAAATTTTTTTATCTCTTTTGGAGAAATTATTTTTTTATTTTTTAATGTCTTTTTCCAATTGTTAAATAAATGTTTGCATAAGTCGGGAAGGTCTTTAACCGAGGTTTTTTGTTTTATTTTTACTTCTTGAATAAACCTTTTTATTGTTTTTTCAATTTGATTTACAGGTACAGATAATATTTCACTTGATTTTTTTAGTTGATCAGATACATTTTCTTGGTTTACTACATTATATTTTTCTTTAATTAATTCAATTATTTTATTATAATAATTGTGCTCTTCCTTTTGATGAACATCTACCATTTTACCTGCTGCAAAAATAATCCGATTTACTCCATCTTGGATTCTTTCGGTCTTTAAAATACGAATTTTTTTAATTTCTTTTATATTGTTTAAGTGGGTTCCGCCACAAGCTTCTACATCAATTCCTGGAATATTTAAAACACGTATTTTGTTCCCTGGTGGTACCCCCCCTTGGTAGAGTCTAAATCCATATTTTTTCTCTGCTTCATTACGAGTCATTATTTTCTTTTCTACTGGCACTGCTTTTTTTATAAATTCGTTTGCCAATCTTCCAATCTCTTCTGCCTCTTTATAAGTTATTGATTTATAATGAGAAAAATCAAACCGTGCTTCGCTGACTCCTAACTGGGAACCAGACTGCCATATGTGTTCACCAAACAATTTCCTAAGTGCACCATTCACAACATGTGTTCCAGTATGATGTTTCATGAGTGTGTATCTATGATCCCAGTCAATTATCCCATGGACTTTATCTCCTACTTTTAAATCACCATCTATAGTGTGAACAATTGAATTACCTTCTTTATAAACATGTTTGACATTTAATTGTTTTCTATCAGCAAATAATTGTCCCCTGTCTCCTGGTTGGCCTCCTCCATCAGGATAAAATGTTGTTTTATCAAGTATTATTTTTGTCCCATTATTGGTTTTAGATTTCCACATTACAAAGGCATCAAATTCCTTTAGATAGTGATCATCATAGTAAAGAGGTTTTGTTATAGGAAGATTTGAATCTATATCTTTATTAATTTCATCTTGTTTATCTTGCGAATGTAACTCTGCAATTTTCGAATCAAAATTTTTTGGTATAGTAACTTTAATGCCTTGCTTAGTAGCAATATTTTTTACCGTATCTGGGGGCATTCCAAATGTGTCATACAATATAATGAATTTATTCTGGTCAATTTTTTTTTCCTCCTTTAAAATTCTTCTAATTAATCCTTCTCCTTTAGATACTGTTTCATTAAATTTTTTGGTTTCGATGTCTAAGATTTCATAAATGTTGTCTTCTTCTTTTTTTAATGAAGGAAATTCATCTTTAAGTAAATTTAATTGTATTTTAACCAGGTCTTTTAAAAAGATGTCAACTTTTAATTTTTCAATAAACCTTAAAGATCTTCTGATAATAAGTCTAGCAAGATATCCAGCTTTTACATTTGATGGAATAATTCCATCTCCAAGCATAAAAGCAAGACATTTTGAATGATCAGATAATGCATATATATCTGCTATATCATAATCAACTTTCACATTTTCCAAAATATGATTTATAACTTCAGGAAATACAATTTCATATATTGTTGGAGTTCCTTTTGTATACCAAGCTATTCGTTCAAGACCGTAACCCGTATCTACTATGTTTAGAGGATTTTGTGAATATTTATTTCCTTCTAGTATTACTTTTCCATTTGGATTTTGCTTCATATTCATAAATACTAAAGTTGCAATTTCAAGACCTTTGGAAATTACTTCAATACAAGGACCTGCATTTCCACCGCCAATCCACATCTGTTCCTTGTAATTTATCAATTCACGTGGAATTCCAATATAATTGCAAAAAAAATCATCACAGTAGGTTACTGTTTTTTCTTTCCAATATATTTCATCAATATTTTTATTGAAAGCATGGTGCCCCATCATTTCAAACATTGTTAAATGACGGCCACTATGACCAACCTCCTCTAAATCATTTAAACGAATACAGGGTTGTGAAATAACTAATGGGTTTGCAGGGGCTGGTACCTCACCTGAGGTTATATGAGGTTGAAAATCTGCAATAGAAGCAATTGTTAAATAAATATCTGAACGCCATCTGGCAATAACTGGACAGCGATTACCTGTATCTGGATAATATAATTTGGAGTGGTTATTTTTTTCAAAAAATGATAAAAATTTTTCTCTTGTTTCAGAAAGAGAAAAAGATCTTTTTGTAACAGGATTATTAATAAAATCAAACGCCACACAAGGTTGATCATTGCAAAGATCTGTTGTAGAATTCAAAGTCCAGAAATATGAACCACAAGATTTACATTTTTTTCTTTTATATCCATTATTATGAAAGAATTGTAAATCACATTCTTTTTTCAGTATTGATTCTATCATGTTTGTAATTTGACAGGTATGTAAATAAGATATAAAATTTTATCTTATTTTACATATCACAAAAAAATAGTTGTAACAAAGCTTTTATATGGGAATTGTTTAATAAATATTTGGGGCTTAATATGAATAGAAAATATTTGACGATAATATTTGTTGTTTTACTAATCTTAAGTTTTGGTATAAGTAGTGCACAAATAAACACTAAATCAAAAAATAAAGATCAAAAGAAATTAGAGTTTAAATCAGAAGAATATGTAGCGCAATGGGAGATGAATTACGGTTCTGATCCTTCTTATGGTGCACGATATGAAGGTCCTCAGCCAATTGGTGATTGCGATAATGATGGTGACAATGAATTATTAATAGGCGGTAGGGATGCTACATTAAGAGTTATGGAATGGAATGAGATGGAACAAACATATGATGAAACTCATTCACTTCATTGTCCATTTTATTATTGGTTAAATTTACTTTATGTACTGGGAAAAAGTAATGGACCTGTAGACTCAGCTGGGTTTGCAATTGGGGATATTACTGGAGATGGGAAAAATGAAATTGCCTGCTCATGGTTTGCAGCTGTCCATAAATGGATTGGAGGGAACTATAGAATTATTGGCTTTGATCCATACATTTTTCAAAATAATCAGGGTATTGCTGATTGTTATATTGGTGATTGCGATAATGATGGAAAAAATGAACTGATTATAAGTGGTGGACCTTTAGGTCATGACAATACTGCCTCTCAGTTAATAATCTACAAATGGAATGGGTTTAGACTTGTTAAATTCAAAGAGTGGTATGATTCCGGCGGTCATGGTTATGTATACATGGCCGGTCTTGGAGATATTGATGAAGATGGTGAAAATGAAATTGTGTGTGGCTCAGCCAATAAAGTTATTGCATTAGATTGGAATAAAGAAAACAAAGATTTTGATTCAACTATTATAAAATATACTTCAGATTACGATTATCCTTTTGCTTGTGTTTGTAAAGATAGTGACATGGATGGAAAAAATGAAATCCATGTTGGATACTGGACTCCTAAGATATCAATTTTTGAATGGGATGGAGCAAAATATGTAACAAAATTTGAACAATATTGGAACGATGAATTGTCATTAATCGAGGGTCTAGATGTTGGCGATGTTGATGATGATGGAATTGCTGAGGTTTGTGCTGGAACAGATGATATTCATATTCTACAATGGAATGGGTCCACCTATGTCGAAGAGGCAGTAATTGAGGAAACATTTGGCTCTTTAGCAGTTGTGTGTATAGGTGATTGTGATAATGATGGTAAAAACGAAATAAATGCTGGTTCTGTAATTGTTCAGGATGGTCAAGATTTTATGTCCTGGGTATTCAAATATAATTCAGAAATCTAAAATACATAATATGAAAAGTTATTAACAGAAAGTTTTTAATATATTGCCGATATATCTATCGACATAGACTAAATTATTATTTACAAAATTTGTTGGTTTAGATATGAATGTTAAAGATATGTTGGCAGAAAAAATTGCAGGTGAAATTACACTCTCCCCAAAACCCGGTCAAACTATTAAAAAATGGAGAACTATTTTTGGAATTTCACAAACAAAACTTGCGGATTTTCTAGGCTTATCTCCAAGTGTCATAAGTGATTATGAATCTGGTAGAAGAAAATCTCCTGGAATCCAAGCTATTAAGAAAATTATCGAAGCATTTATTGAAATAGATCAAAAACATAATCATGGTAAAGTACTACAAAAATATAGATTTGTAACTAAACATCAAGATGGTATCTTAGATATCATGGAGTATCCTTTTTCAATCCCAATTAAAAAATTTATTGAAGAAATTAATGGTAAAATATTGACTTCAAAAGATGTTGATATAAAAAAAAATATTAAAGGATTTACTTTAATAGATGGGATTGAAACAATTAAAACTATTACATCCTCTGGTTATCCAAATTTGTATGGCTGGAGCACTGAAAGGGCTTTGATATTTACAAATATAAAATATGGCAGAAGCCCAATGATTGCGATAAGAATTCATCCGGTGAAACCTTCGATTGTTGTTTACCATAAACCTGGTGCGATAGATCCTTTAGCAATTCAACTTGCTGAAAGAGAGGATATGCCATTAGTTGTTACAAATATTTCATTGGATGACTTAAAGAAAAAACTTATATTATTGGGGGGATAAATCAAGATATGATTGATTTGTTTGGCCTTTGTAGTAATTGTGGAAAATCAGGACCGATGCACACATGTCATTTGTGCGGTAGACTTGTATGCACGAATTGCTTTGATATTAAAAATTCTGTTTGCAATCAATGCCATATTGGCAAATTTTTGTAAATTTTTACATAAAAAGTTTTATAGTAAATAATAGATTAAGCTAAAGTAATACACGCATTGGTATAGCTACTTTTTAGATGTGCCAAGGATGGGATTTACGGAATGCGAAATTTAGAAAAGATAATTAAATATTTTTTTAAAGTAAAGGCTAATTTATCATATCTTAATCATATAAAATCAGAAGGTGATTTTTTTGCCTAAAGAACCTTTTGATCTTTTTAAATTTTTATTTGGAACAATTAGGAGAAAATTAACATTTCTCTTTTTGTTGATTGGAATAATAGCTCCTTCTTTTGGAATTTATTATTTTTTATCAATTTCAAATTCTCTTATTACCTCAAATCCAGGTTTTGTCCCTGACCAAATCTTTTTACTTGATACAACTGCATTTTTAATCATTATTCTAATTGCGGTTAATACTGCTGTTGTTGGTTTTTTTGTCTCTAGAGCAATCGCTAAACCTATTATACTGTTACACAATGCGGCAAAAGAAATTGAAAAAGGAAATTTTAATATCAGAACTGATATCAAAACAAGAGATGAGATAGCAAAATTAGGCGATGCAATTAACATGAGCGCTATTGCTCTAGGTAAGATGGAACAGGAGAGAAAACAATTAGATAAAGCAAAATCTGAATTTTTAAGCATGACCTCTCATGAATTAAGAACACCTATTACGCCCCTTAAAGCACAAATACAAATGTTACAGCAGCAATATTTTGGAAAAATTACCGAAAAACAAAGGGCAAGTTTGGGTATTGTATTAAAAAATACAGAAAGATTAAGTAAAATGATTGAAGATTTTCTTGAAATATCTAGGATTGAAGCAGCTAGATTAAAATTTCATTTTAGGCAAGTTGATATTAAAGAATGTGTTGAAGAACTTGTTCAACTAATGAAGGGTTTTGCAAAAGAAAAAAATGTAAGAATAACCACATATATCGAGGAAATGAATCCAGTTGAGATGGATCCTGATAGAGTTAGTCAAGTATTGGGGAATTTAATAAATAATGCAATAAAATTCTCAAGAAAAAATGGAATCATCGAGGTTAATGTGTATCAAAAAGGGGAAAATATTTATTTTTCAGTGAAAGACAATGGTTTAGGTATTTCACCACAGGATCAAATACGAGTATTTGAACCATTTTACCAAAGTGAGGAAACAGTTTGTAGAGAACATGAAGGAACAGGTTTGGGTTTAGCAATATGTCGTGGAATAGTAGAATCACAAAAAGGAAGAATCTGGGTTGAAAGTACATTAGGCCAAGGAAGTGTATTTTCTTTTTATTTTCCTAAAAAACCTGTTAAGGATATTGAACCTATAAAAGTTCTTTTTTCATTAAAATCAGAAATAGAAAAAGAATTAAAGGAGCAATTTATTTTATTGTTAGGACCGATGGGAATAGTTGAATTTAACGAATTGAAAAATAAAAATTCTATTGGTCATAAGGAGATCATTGAGTATATTGAATCATTAAACGAATTAAAAATATTGAATAATTTAGTTGCTGATGGATTCAAAACGGATATCAATAGAATTTTTGGTGATTATAGTACAGACAATATTGAAGAGATTAAAAAATAGGAAGGTTTCAAAATGAGATTGAGGGCATTATTGATTGTAATGTGTTTAGCAATATCTATGATACCTGTTGCGATAATAGGTGGGCTACAAGGCTTTGAAATTGCAACAGCATTTTTAGGACTTATTGTCTTTGTGACTTTTTTTGTGTCTTTGATTATTTCATATTTTATATCTTTACCTCTAGAAAAATTAACAAAAAATATCGATGAAATCAGCAGAGGAAATCTTGATATAAATATTGAAAAAAGCGAGATATTAGAAATCGACAAACTCACAGAATCACTTAACAGAGTAATGGCCAGTCTAAAGCTAGCAATACATAAAGTGGGAGTTAAAAAAGGAGAAATCTTTGAGGAAACAATCAAAGCGAAACAGGAGGCTGAGGAAAAATTTGAAAATTTATTGAAAAGTATGGATGACTGGGTTTGGAAAGTCAATGAAAACGGTATTTGCAACTATTGTTCAGATAATATTTCTAAATCACTGGGTTATAAGCAAGAGGAAATAATTGGTAAGAAAATAGCTGATTTAGTTGCACCCGACTATAAAAGAGATGTAAAAAATGTTTTTGATGATATGTTGAAAAACAAAAAAAACAAAGCAAAAAAATTTGAGACTCGTATGATTCACAAGAATGGATATTATGTGGATATTTTTACTAGTTTTATACCAAAATTTGATGATTTTGAAAATTTCCAAGGTTTTATTGGCATAGGAAAAAACAATACCGAACTTAAAAATGCTGGAGAAAAAATAATAGAATTAGATAAAAAATTATCAGATATTAAAGGACGATTGAAGGGATCAAAGGGAGAAAATTTCTTAAAAAACAAACCTCCAAAAATATTTCCAATTAAAAAAATAATTGATAGAGAATCTGATATAATCTTTTACTTTGATGAAAGTGCAAATATCATAGATTGCAATGATACTACATATAAAAAGCTTGGATATGATAAAACTGAGATGCTATCATTAAATCTATCTGACTTAGATTATCTTGAAACTAAAGAAGAAATTAAAAAGAAAATAAAAAAGATAAAAGAATTAGGTAATACTCAATTTAAAACCATTCATAAAAAGAAAAATGGTTCTTCAGTGCTTGTAAACGAGGATATGCAGTACATTAAAGACAAAAATATTTTCAAATGCGTTGTTAAAGAAAATTAGTATATTTTTTTAAAAATACAACAAATCAAGATAAGCAAATAATTACTTTTCATAATTTTACTATTTAAATCAACCATCAAGTATATATGTGTAATTCTTATCTGGGCAATTGATATTTATGATTAAAGCTTCAAAGCGTTCGCAAGTTGTTTCTTATGCAATTAGGGAAGTAGTATTACCTGCAAAAGAATTGGAAAAAAAAGGTATAAAAGTTTTGCATTTGAACATTGGCGATCCTAACAAATATGATTTTGATACACCTCAACACATGAAAGATGCCTTATATGAAGCTGCTGAAAAAGGACATAATGGATATGCACCTTCTGAAGGTTACAAAGAACTTATAGATGCAATAATTGAACGTGAGAAAAAAAGAAATCATGTTGACTATTATCCCAATGATATTTGCATTACAACAGGTGTAACAGAATCACTTCAAATACTTTTAAGTGCAATGTTGAATCCAAAGGATGAACTTTTAATTCCTGGACCTACTTATCCTCAGTACTCATTGATAACCCTATTTAACAACGCTAAACCTGTTCCCTATCATTGTAATGAGAATGATGGTTGGCAACCAGATATAAATGATATAAGAAAAAAAATCAATAAAAAAACAAGGAGCATTGTATTAATAAATCCAAACAATCCAACTGGTGCGTTATACTCAAAAGAAATATTAAAAGAAATTATAAATATATCTGGAGAATTTAAAATCCCAGTAATTTCGGATGAGATATATGATGATATTACTTTTGATAAAAAACAAACTGCAACTTCAACATTATCTAAAGACGTTCCAGTTATTACATTTAATGGTTTTTCAAAACTATATCTAGTACCTGGATGGCGAATTGGTCATATAATGTTTCATCATAATGGTGAACTTGATGAGGTTCAAGATGCATTTATGCGAATAGCCCGTTCACGATTGTGTGCAAATTCTGTCTGTCAGCTTGCTTGCATTAAAGCTTTAAAAGGACCTCAAGATCATATAGAAAAAGTAAATCAAAAATTAAAAAAACGTCGTGATTTTTCTTATAAAAGATTAAATGAAATCGAAGGTATTTCAACAGCAAAACCTGATGGAGCATTTTACATTTTTCCAAAAATTGAAGCAATGGAACATGGGTTGTGGAAAAACGATAAAGAATTTGTTTTAAATCTTTTAAAGGAAACTCATGTTTTAGTAGTTCACGGGTCTGGTTTTTGCAGTACCTATGGTAAAGAACATTTCAGAGCTGTAATTCTTCCTCAAATGGAAGTCCTTGAAGAATCATTTAATAAATTAGAAGAATTCATGAAAAAGAAAATCAAACATAAATAATGTCAATTTTCAAATCAAACATTATTTATATCCCAGTATTATTTGATTTACTATTCATAAAAAAATATTTCTTGGGAGGAAATATTTGTGTCTTTAGAAATCCGAGATAAATTTGTTATAGAACGCAAAAGATTAGATGAAATAAACGCTTTTCTGACCGATCCAAATAATAAACTAATAAATGATCTTATGGCAGTTGTTAACAAATATGGGGGTCCTGAAGAGATTAATAGAAAAGCAAATGAAGCAGGAAAAATTGAAAATTTAATGGCAAAACTTGAGAAAAAAAATTCTCCCTATTTAAAAGATCTGAAATGGTTGATTGAGCAAAGAGATAAAAAAGCATTTATCGCTGTTGATGAATTTAGAAAGAATATTTTGGGTGACAAATTTAAAAACGTAATTTTCAAAGATGATTTTGCAGTTACCTTAGAAATAAGCGCATGTCAATACTTTTCATTTTTTATGAATGAAGCCAGACAAGCTGTTGAACGTAAGGAATTGATGCCTGGTAGATTTATTAGAGTCAGATGTATGAAAGAACAAGAGGAAGATGATGATTTACTTGCAATGACCGCAGCTATGAAAATTATTGGGGCCAGCTGGTGTGAAACTTTAGATACAAAGGGAACGGATGGATCAAATATTCATCTTGGCGGTCCTGAAACCATTACTGGATACTTTGGGGGAGTTGGCCAACCCAATGATCATCCAATTAAGTGGGTGGATGAATTCTTATATTATTATACAAATTACGGTGTAAATCAAGTTCTAAATATTAACCCTGGAACTATATTTCTTGGCTATCTTTTACATAAGATTGGAATAAACATAGAATTTAAAATTTCGGTTTATATGGGTAATGATAATCCCTATGCAGTTTTTTGGACACTTATGGCCGCACGATTGTTTTCTAGAAAAGATGGCTCCACCTCCTTAATAGGATTTAATTTTTCAAATTCCGTAAACAATGCAACAATTGAGTTCAGCAATAAAATCAGAAAATCATTAGGACTAGAAGATTTTGTTAGATTTGAACATCACATACTTGAAACATGGAAAAGTATAGTAATTCAACCATATGATAGAAGAGATGAACTTTTAGAAGTTGCACCAAAGGTAAAAAATATAAGCGCTAAACATGAAGGAGGCGAGATTAAAGTGGAGGAAAATAGAGAGCATCCTTCAGATATATTGGAGTATTTTATACCAAGACATAAAATTGAAGAAAATAATTTAATGAGATATCTTGTACAAAATTATATGGATAAACATGATTCCATTAATAATACTGCTAAGGCACTCACAGAACACGGTTTATCCTTTATTGCAGCTCCAAATTTACATCATAGGTAGGTGTTAAATGGAATTCAAGTTGGCATTTATTGGTTTTGGTACAGTCGGTCAGGGCTTATGTGAAATTCTATTACAGAAGAAAGAAGCCTTAGAAAAGAAATATAATTTTAAATTCAAAGTGGTAGCAATTTCTGATGTAATTAAGGGTTCTATTTATAACAAAGATGGTCTTGAATTAGAAAAAATATTAAAATTAATAAACCAGGGAAAAAAATTAGATAGTTATCCTGAAGGTATAAAAGGTCTGGATAGTATTAAAACTATCCAAGAAACAAATTCAAACACCATAATCGAAGTTACATATACCGATGTAAAAACTGGTGAACCTGCATTAACTCACATAAAAAAAGCTCTCGTATTAGGTAAAAATGTTGTATCAACCAACAAAGGTCCTGTTGTTAAAGAAGCTGCGAATTTATTAAAATTAGCTAAATCAAACAAGGTACATTATGGTTTTGAGGGAGTGGTTTTGTCAGGCACTCCTGCAATAAATCTTGCAAAATTTACCCTTACTGGAAATAATATTACGGGCTTTAAAGGGATATTAAATGGCACTACAAATTTTATTCTTACCAAGATGGAAGAGGGAATGTCATATGATAAAGCACTAGAAACTGCGCAAAAACTAGGATATGCAGAAGCTGATCCCACAGGCGATGTAGAAGGTCTAGATTCACTTGGAAAAGTTGTTATTTTATCCAATGTAATTCTAGGAAAAAATATTTCTTTCAATGACGTAAAAAGAAAAGGAATAACTGGAATTTCACAAAAAGATATTGAAAAAGCAAAGTTGGAAAGCAAAAGGTGGAAACTTATTGGAAGTGCAGAGATAAAAAAAGATGGTTCATTTGAAGCAAAGGTTTCACCTATAAAATTACCCCTAAGCGATCCTTTAGCTGGAGTAAATAATGCTGTTAATGCATTAACATATTACACAGATGAATTGGGGCCAATAACTATAGTTGGCCCAGGAGCTGGACGCCGAGAGACAGGTTTTGCATTGCTCATAGACTTATTAGATATCAACAGAAAATCAAAAAATAAAAAATAGTATCACATTTTTATGAAGATTAAAGTGATTAAATGAGTGGAGGATACACAGGGAAAATATTAAATATTAATCTTAAAACCTGTAAAAGTAAAATTGAATCCACAGATTTAAAAGACGCAAAAAATTTTATTGGTGCAAAGGGTTTAGGAGCAAAGATATTATACGATGAACTACCTAAAAAAACTGATCCGTTGTCATCTAAAAATATATTGTTGTTCACTACTGGACCTCTTACCGGGACAATAGCTCAGACTTCTGGGAGAGGTACTGTTGTAACTAAGTCTCCTCAAACTGGTCTTTTTCTTGATTCTCATTTTGGTGGAATTTTTGCAGCAGAGATGAAAAAAGCTGGTTGGGATTTTATAATTTTAAATAACAAAGCGAAAAATCCAATATATATTTCAATTGAAAATGACTCAGTTGAGTTTAAAGATGCAAATTTTTTTTGGGGTAAAGAATGTTTAGAATCTCATAACCATCTTCAACAAATAGAAGGGAAGGTAAGAACAGCGGTAATAGGGCCCGCAGGTGAAAATCTTGTTAAATTTTCAGCAATTACAATTGATGGACATCGGCATGCAGGACGCGGAGGGGCTGGAGCGGTTATGGGTTCAAAGAATCTTAAGGCAGTTACTATCAAAGGAAATAAAAGAGTTACGATACACGATCCAGAAAAATTCCGTAATAAAGCAATAGAAGTTATGAAGAAGATACAAAATAATGACTTCATTCCCCTCAGACATAAATTTGGAACTCCCTACTGGGTGAAGCCGGTTAACGACTGGGGATTTCTTCCAACAAAAAATTATCAAGAAGGTCGTTTTGAATATGCAGAAGCCATAAATGCAGAAACAATGCAGAAAAAAATTGTTGATACTTCTGGAGCCTGTTGGAACTGCATAATTGCTTGTTGGAATAAATCATCAATTAAATTGGGTCCCCATAAGAATGTTTCCTTGGTTGGACCAGAATATGAAACTATTGCATTAATGGGATCAAATTTAGGTGTTAAATCAATAGAAGAAGTCGCATATTTAAATAAAAGATGTAATGAAGTTGGTATGGATACTATTTCACTGGGTGGTGTACTGGGTTTTGCAATTGAGGCATTTGAAAAAGGAGTTATTTCAAAAACTGATTTACAAGAGAATGAGATTGGTTGGGGAAAAACAGAGCAAATTGCCAAATTAATTGATGACATTGGTTACAAGAGAAGTAATTTAGGTAAAATCCTTGCAGAGGGAGTTAAAATTGCTGCACAAAAACTGAAAAAAAATTCAGAAGAGTTTGCAGTTCATACCAATGGCCTTGAAATACCAGGTTATGATCCGAGAGGGGTATTTGGTATGGGTCTTGCTTATGCAACATCAGATAGAGGTGGATGTCATCAGAGGGCATGGACCGTAAAGCAAGAAATTATGGACAAAAATTTAGACAGGTATTCATTTGAAAAAAAGGCTCAATTGGTAAAAGATATTCAAGATGAAAGAGCTGCATTTTTTTCGCTTGTATTTTGTGATTTTGCCCCTATTTCAGAAGAAGATTGTGTTGATTTATTAAATTTCTCCACAGGGTTTAAACATACAAAACAAAGCTACCTTAGTTCAGGTGAAAGAATATGGAATATTATTAGATTATTTAACCTTCGTGAGGGATTTAATCCTGCAGGTGAAAAGTTGCCCTCAAGATTTTTTAATCTACCATTTACAAAAGGTCCTGCAAAAGGCAAGGTTCTATCAGATAAAGAATTCCAAAAAAGTATGCAAGAATATTATTCACTACGCGGATGGAATAAAAGAGGAATTCCAACCTTAGAAAAGTTTGAGGAACTTGGACTAACAGAATATTTATCTGATTTAGAAAAAATTTATTTTTCCAATAGGTGAGATATTATGACAGAGATTAGTAAAGCAGCAAATAGAATATATGGTGAAGCCGCTTTTGAAGTACTAGCAAAAGCTCAGGAATTAGAACGTCTAGGAAAAGATATTCTACATTTTGAAATTGGAGAACCAGATATCGAAACCCCTAAAAATATCGCTAAAGCGGGGATACAAGCAATTAAAGAAAAAAAGACACATTATGTCCCCTCCATTGGAATTATTGAATTGAGAAAAGCAATTCAAGACGAGGTTGAAAAAACAAGAGGTTATAGACCTGCTTTAAATCAAGTTATTATTACACCTGGATTAAAGCCAGGAATTTTCTTTTCAATGTTAGCAATAGTTAATCCTAAAGATGAAGTAATTTTTCAAGATCCTGGTTATCCTACATATGGCTCGGTTACCTCATTTATTGGAGCAAAGGGAATATTGGTTCCCCTTCTTGAAGAAAATGAATTTAGAATGAATCCTGATGATATAAAAAAGAAAATTACTGAAAAAACTAAACTGTTGATAGTAAATTCACCTCAAAATCCAACTGGTTCTGTGATGACAAAATCTGAATTAGAATCAATTGCTGAACTTGCAGAAGAACATAACTTTTTTGTAGTATCTGATGAAATTTATTCAAAAATGACCTATGATACCAAGCATTGTAGTGTGACTTCATATGATGGGGCAAAGAAAAGAACTATTCTTCTTGATGGTTTTTCAAAATATTATGCAATGACGGGATGGAGACTTGGATATATGATTGTTCCTCCTAAATTAGCCGATAGATTAAGTGATTTTTTAGTTAGTGCAGTTTCCTGTACAGCAGCATTTACTCAATGGGCAGGTTTAGAAGCATTAAAAGGCAATCAGAGTTTTATTGTTACAATGATGAAAAGATTTAGAGAAAAAAGAGATAAAATAGTCACAGGTCTGAACTCAATTAAGAATTTTAGCTGTTTGTCACCAAAGGGCGCATTTTATGCATTTCCCAATATCAAGAAAACTGGAATGAGCTCTCAGGAATGCGCAAATTTTCTATTAAATAAAGGTGGTATCGCAGCCCTTCCAGGCACTGCATTTGGACCTTATGGTGAAGGATATTTAAGATTTTCTTATGCAACAACTTTAGAAAATATAGACAAAGCTATTGCAAGGATGGAAGATTTATTTCGGAGGTAATAACCACAAATAATAACTCTGATTTTTTTATATTATAACTTGAAAAGTTTATTTAACACTCCCTAGTTAAGAAAGTTGGTAAAAATATGATAATTTCACAGCTTAGCATATCCCCTGTTGGAAAAGATGTTAGTTTGAGCAAGTATGTAAAAATCGCCATTGATTCAATTAAAAAAGAAGGAATAAACTATCAAACAAATGCAATGGCTACTATAATTGAAACAGAAGATTTAGATACTTTGTTTAGCATAGTAAAAAATGCTCACAATGCAGTACTTTCAGAGGGAGCCAAAAGAGTAATTACAGAATTGAAAATTGATGATAGAAAGGATAAAAAAGTAACAATTGAAAACAAGATAAAATCCGTTCAATAAAATTTCTTTTATATACATTCAAAACAGTTATATGTGACATTTTCATTCCGAGGTTTGGGTAGAGGCAATATAATGTTATCAGAATCTTTAGTGGAGATATGTTTTCATGGCCGAGGGGGTCAGGGAGCGGTAACTGCAGCTAATCTTCTTGTTGAAGCAGCATTGAATGATGGAAACGATGGTGTTCAGGCGTTCCCTTTTTTTGGAGCTGAAAGAAGAGGCGCACCAGTAAGAGCCTTCGCTAGAATTTCGGGGAAGGAAATTCATCTTCGTAGTGAAATCTATAATCCAGATTTTGTAATAGTACTAGATGAAAGTATAATGGGATTAGTAGATGTTTTAAAAGGTTTAAAAGAAAAAGGAACGGTTTTGATTAACACAACTAAAAAACCTAAAGATTTTGAGTTTTCTAAAAATTATCGTGTTGCTACAGTTGATGCAACTGGAATTGCCATTAAATATGAAATTCTTGTTGGTGGTATTCCAGTTGTAAATACTCCTATTCTTGGGGCTGTTCCAAAAATACTTAGTAGAGTAACATTAACATCTATTCAAAATGTGATAAAAAACAAATGGAAAGGTGAATTAAGCGATAAAAATGTTAAAGCTACAAATGATGCTTTTAATGAGGTGGAGGTGAACTTCTGAAAAAATTCGATGTTGTCACTAGTATTTCATACCCAAAAACTGGAGCTATGGGAAAGACTGGTAGTTGGAGAGTTTTTAGACCGGTTCTTGATAAAAGTAAATGCGTAAAATGTCTACGTTGTTGGATTTTCTGCCCCGAAGGAAGTATAAAACGAGAGAAGGATGGTACTGTAAGTATAGATTTTAACTATTGTAAGGGTTGTGGTATATGTGCAAATGAATGTAAAGTTAAAGCTATAATAATGGAGAGGGAGGCAAAGAAAAAATGACAATAATGATTGATACTGGAAACCACATTGCAGCTAAAGCTGCTGTCATGGCTAAACCAGATGTTGTTGCGGCGTATCCTATTACCCCACAAACAACTCTTGTTGAAGATATTGCAAAATACGTAGCAACAGGTGAGTTTAAAGGAGAATATATTTGCGTTGAAAGTGAACATTCTGCAATGAGTGCATGTATAGGTTCAAGTGCAACTGGGGTAAGAACGTTTACTGGTACTTCATCTCATGGACTTTTACTTATGCATGAAATGCTTCATTGGGCAGCGTTGGCTAGACTTCCAGTTGTTATGTGCAATATAAACCGTGTTATTGGCCCCGGCTGGAATATTTGGACAGACGAAAACGATTCAATTTCTCAAAGAGATACGGGTTGGATTCAATTTTATTGTAGTAGTAACCAAGAAATTTTTGATACTGTTATTCAAGCATTTAAATTAGCTGAAAATAAAAATGTACTATTACCTGTTATGATCAACTACAATGCATTTATATTGTCTCATACTTCAATGCCAGTTTCAATTCCAGAACAAAAAATTGTTGATGATTTCTTAGGGAAATATGAGCCTGGCTGGAAACTAGATGTTAATAATCCAATTACATTTGGAAATATCATTGGGCCTGATGGTTATTATAGGGTTAGAAAAGCAATGGATGAAGCTCATAAAAGCGCAAAAAAATTGATCCCTAAAATAGCAAATGATTGGAAAAAAATATCTGGTTTTTTCCATGGAGATTTTATTGAATATTATAAATGCGATGATGCAGAATATATATTACTAGCAATGGGTGCAATCGGAGCTGAAAGCAAAGTTGCAATCGATGAAATGCAAAAAAAAGGAATTAAAATTGGACTTGCCCGCGTTCGAACATTTAGACCCTTTCCATTTGAAGAGTTTATAAAGATTGGTAAAAAGGCTGATTTAATTGTTATTGATAGAAATATATCTTTAGGCAATGAGGGTGTTTTATATTCAGAGGTAAAATCTGCTCTTTATAACAAATCTGATGCAAAAATTCAAGGTTTTATTGCTGGTTTGGGGGGAAAGGATGTTACTTACAAAGATATTGAAAAAATATGTAGAAAATTTATAGAGGGGAAAGCAAAAGAATCTGAATGGTATGGTGTGGAGGCTGGATAATATGGCAATTAAGGATTTACCTGTTGAAGAATGTATATTGCAAGGTAGTGCAGCATGTCCTGGATGTCCTGCAACAATGGCTTTGCGTACTGTTTTTAAAGCTCTTGGTAACGATGTTGTTATGGTAGTTCCTGCATGTTGTACCTCTGTTATTGAGAGTTTATATCCAAATACTTCTTTTAATATTCCTGTAATGAATATAGCATTTGAAGCAGCAGCAGCTGGTGCTTCAGGCGTAAGAGCTGCATTAAATGCTCTTGGAAAGAAAGATACAACGGTTCTTGCATGGGCAGGAGATGGAGGAACTTATGATATTGGCATTCAAGCATTGTCTGGGGCTATTGAAAGAGGCACCAATTTCATATATATTTGTTATAACAATCAAATCTATTCAAATACAGGGATTCAAAGAAGTGGGGCAACACCCTATGCTGCATGGACCACCACTACTGTTGCTGGGAAAAATGAGTTTAGAAAAGAAATGGGCGATATAATTAGAGCCCATCACGTTCCATATGCCGCTCAAGCTTGTGTTAGTTATCCTGATGACTTATATAAAAAGGTAAAGAAGGCAAAAAGCGTATTTGGTCCAAAATTTATTGAAATATTAGCACCCTGTCCACCTGGTTGGAGATTCAGTATGGATAAAACTGTAGAAATGGGCGTAATTGCAATTGAAACAGGTGCTTGGGCATTGTATGAATTTGAGAACGAAAAAATGACATTTAATGGAAAAAGTCAACTTATTTTAGAAAATAAAATTAAAAGAAAACCAATAGAAGATTGGATAAAATATCAAGGACGATTTAGACATCTATTTAAACCAAAAAAAGATGTAAAGAAACTTAAGGAAATTGAGGATAATATAGACAAAATTTGGGATCGATATAGAAAATGCTATCAATAATTTAGGAGTGTGAAAAAATTATGGAGGCTTTAAGAAATGTTTGCCAGGGAAATGTTGAAGCAGAGCCTCCCCCTAGTAATTGTTTGTGGAATCGGAGGAATAATTGCCGGTAACACACTTGGTGCGATGATAGATATTCTAGAAGAAATTCCTGGTCTTATTGTAGTAATTCCTGCAGTTATTGCTTTAAGAGGGAATATAAACACAGCATTAGGTTCAAGATTAGGTTCTGCATACCACCTTGGTATTATTGATGCAGAAAATATGTGGAATTTTGAACTGAAACAAAATGTGATTGGTTCGTTAGTACTAAGCTTGTTAATGTCGTTGATTATTGGAATTCTTTCATATGTTACTTCATTATTATTAAAAGTTCATCCAGATCCAATAAAATTAATTTCTGTTGTCCTCCTAGCGGGAGTTATATCAGGGTTTATTTTAACATTCCTAACAATTTTCATAATTTATATTGTTTTTAAACGAGGTTACGATCCTGATAACATAACAGGTCCAGCACTAGCAACCTTTGGAGATGTTTTTTCTATGCTGTGCATATTCGGTAGCGCAATTTTTATAGGAGGGATTACATGATTTACAGTTGGAAGAAGATTGTTAAAAATAGTTTTCCAATTCTTACTGTTACTATTTGTATCGAAATATTTGCGGGGCAAGTTCTTCAGGATAATCAACAAAAATTGTTGCTTGTTCCGATTTTTCTTATCTCTATACCCGTAATAAATGGAGTTGGGGGCAATATTGGTAGCATATTGGGGGCTAGATTAGCCTCAGGTCTTCACACTGGTTTGGTTCAAATGAAAATAAATGATAAGAATATGAATAAGAATTTTCTAAGTTCAATATTAATGGGTGTTATCAGCTATGTTTCTCTAGCTATACTTATATATTATATTTCATATTTTGGTGATATACAAAAGAGTGTTAATTTAATGGAATATGTATTGGTTATTATTACGACCGGAATTTTGCTTATTTTAATGGTATGTTTTCTTAGTGTACTTACTGCTTTCTGGACTTTTAAAAAAGGATTGGACCCAGATGATATGGTTGCACCTGTTGTTACAACTGTTGGTGATACCCTGGGAATTTTATTATTATTTCTTTTTATTGGAGTATTTGGAGTATGAAAAAAAGGAAAAGTATTTTTGGTAAATTACAAAGAACGCCTAAGTGGAAAAAGGAAGAATTTACGGAGATAGAATATAAGCCAACAACTGTAAAAGAACTATTAACTGAAATGAAAGATATATCTGAACTAATTATAGATCTTGCATATTCTGCAATATTGCTTGATAATATCGAGATAGCTGAGGAAGTAAAATATCTAGAAGTAAGAATGGACAAACTAAACTACGATATTAGAATGATATCTATGATGGCAGCAAGGACAAAAGAAGATGCTGAACAACTAGCAGGAATATTGCAGATTGCAGAAGCAGCAGAAAGCATTTCAAATGCCGCAGGAGATATTGCTAATTTATTAACTTTAAAAGAAAAAACAAAGCCAATTTTGCCAAAATTACTCTGTAAAGCAGAAGAAAAAATTTTTAGAATGAAAGTGGTTGAAAAATCAAAAGCCTGCAATCAAAAAATTCGAGATTTAAGAATTGAGTCAGAAACAGGCATTAGAATTATTGCTATTCGCAGGGGGGAATGTTGGATTTACAATCCTCAATCCGATACAACTATTTTAGCTGATGATTGGCTAATCACAAGAGGAACTGATGTTGACTATGTGGAATTTGATAAATTCTTAAAAGGTGAGGTGGAGGTGTTAGAATGAAGGAAAAAACTGCAGAGGATATCGTTTTAGAAATAAAAGACAAATCTGAGTTAATGGTTGATTTAGCTTATTCCTCAGTATTGTATGACAATAAAACAATAGCAAAAGAAGTATATGAACTAGAAAATCTCATTGATACGTTGTATAGAACTCTCCAAAAGACATCTTTAGAAGATGTAAAGAAAGGAAAACATACTATCGAAGAAGCATTAATTTTTTTGAGAATAGCTCATGCTGGAGAACAGATAGCTGATGCAGCACAAGAAATTGCAGATGTGGAACTCAGAGATGTTGAGCAACACCCAATTCTTAAAATGAGCATACGTGAATCTGATGTTGTTTTTACTAGATTTCAAGTTACACCACAGTCTGTCCTATGTGGTAAGACATTAGGGCAACTAAAGCTTGCCAGCGAAACAGGAATGATGGTAATTGCAGTACGTCATCAAGATAAATGGTTGTATGGACCAAATAAGAATACAAAAATTGGTCCACAAGATGTATTATTTGCCAAAGGCCCTGAAGATGGAGAAAAACATCTAGTTGAACTTGCAAATGGAACAGCAACGGATATCTAATTTTTTTAATAATAATTATTAGTTTATTTATTTAAAATAAAAACCCCTTCCTCCGATACCGAGCACATATATGTTTTACCAAAAGATGAAAGGGTTTCAAATAATTTATTAGTATTTCCCATTGCAAAAACAGAATTACCTAACATACACATACTAGCCATTCCATGATTGTTTGCAGATTCTATTGCCTCAAGAACTTTTTTTTCTCCAAGACCAGTTTTTAGTGTGAACATTTGTGATAAAGAAAATAAATTTTCTACACTTGGATGTTCAATAATTTTTTGTGTGCAATATCTTCCATATGAAGCAATTTCATTAATCTTATTTGGATTTGACAAAACCTCTTTTGTATCAATTTTTTCTCCAACTACACATAATACTATTTCATATTTTCCAGGAATGTGTTCTATCATTCCCCATGGTGGAAGACCTGCTTCTCTTCTAATTTCAATTCCACCAAATGAGCTAGCAATCACATCTCCAAGTCCGGTTAATAATTGAACCTCTGCGAAATGAGCTGTTTTTATTGCCTCTGCCTTTGGAATTTTCAATAATTCTGCGAGAGCTGTAGTAGCACTCAATGCTCCTGCACCACTCATTCCAAAGCCTTGACCAATTGGCAATTGTAGTTGGGTTCTAACTGTAACATCAAGTGCAGCATTACAAATCAAATGTCTTATAGCTAGATTAGAAACAGGAGCTTTTGATAATTTATTGTTAATATAGATTTTTATTCTTTGTTTTAAAGAACTTTTTACAAATACTTCACTAATAGCACCAAGTGATACATTTATTCCTGAACCTCTAGAACCAGAACGTGAAACATCATTTTGTCGATATATCGGTTCAAAAAAGCCAGATATATGTCCTGGTGCAAATGACGATGCTTTCATATTAATCCTTAGTTATTATATCTAGAATATAATTAGCAATTTCTTCCTTTTTATCTTTTTTATATATACTTTTGCCTGTTCTGTTGATAATTAGAACTTCATTCTCATCTTTTCCAAATGCCGATATTGTATTACCTATCACAAAATCAAGCCTATTTTCTCTTAGTAATTGTAAGGATTTTTCTTTCAAATTTTCTTTATTTTCTTCAAGTTTAAAAGCAATAATCTTAGCTTTGTATGCAACAGATTTTATTTTCTTTATAATTTTAGGAGTAGGTTTTAGCTCAATAATCAATTTTTTTCTACCTGAAGGAATTTTACCTTTTTGTTTTGCTGGAATATAATCTGCTATTGCTGCGCACAAAATGACAATATCAAATTCAAATTTTTCTTTTTCAACTAGATTTTGTAAATCTTTAAAAGATTCAAATCTTTTAGTAAAAATATATGTAGGAACCTCCTCTTTTGCTTGACCATACCACAATGTAACTTTTGCCCCCCGTTCAAAACCATTGTTTGCGAGGGAAATTGCAGTTTTACCGGAGCTGCGATTTGTTAAAATTCTAACATCATCTAAAGATTCCGCCGTTGCTCCTCCAATAATTAATATCTTATTTTTCTTTAAATCTTGTTTTCCTATTTTCCGTATAGTATATTGAACAATTTCTTCAACAGTGGGCATTTTTGCTTTATTTTTTGAAATTTTTGGTTCGATAAAAGAAATACCAATTTTTTTACAAATTTTGATATTGTGCTGAACAACATCATTGTCGTACATAGACAAATGCATTGCAGGTACAACTATTATTGGAATATTCGATCCAATTGCTGTAGTTGCGAAAGTTGTAACTGGTGTATCATCTATGCCATATGTAATTTTGGAAATGGTATTTGCAGTACATGGGGAGATAAGCAATAAATCGACCTTATCTTTAGTAATGCCACAAAATTTAACATGTTCTGTTTTACCTGTTAATTGGGTAATTGTTTTTTCCGATGTAGCAAATTCTAAAGAATCAGGATGAATTATTTTTGTGGCTGATTTTGACATTACGGGAATTACTCTCGCACCGTGCCGAATCAATTCCCTAGCAAGTTTTATGGATTCTACACTAGCTATGCTTCCAGTGACACCCAGAACAATTTTTTTATTTGAAAGTTTGTTACTTTTAATCCCGCGTATATCATCTGCAGGATGCATTTAATCACAAATTTATTCCTATCTAACAACTAAAACAGATTTGCTTGCATGTCTAACGACTTTATCAGTAACACTGCCAAGTAGAAATCTACCTTCCTTTCCGTAACCTTTGTATCCAACGATTATAATATCTGCATCATATTTTTTAGAGGCCAATAGTATTTCGTCCGCAGGATCTCCAGTTTCAACTACAGTTTCAACCTTGCTTATTTTTCCTTCCATTTGTTTGGTTATTTCACTCATTTTTTTCATTGCTTTTTCTTTAAAACTTCCTGACTCAACTACTGATTTTAGATCTATTGTTGGAAGTAACATATTTGTAAAACTAGATTGAGTAAGTTCGGCAGGAATAACTGTAAGCACAACTATTTCATCATCAGCACTACAACATTTCAGTGACATTTCAATAGCCTTTGTTGATGCCTCAGATCCATCATAAGCAATTAGCAATTTTTTCATTGAAATCCTCAGGGTAGTAATATACTGCATAGTAAAAAGATTATGGTTTGCTTGAATTAAAATACAACTATTGATATTGGAAATAAATACGTATTAATTATTTAATGAAATTATTAACTTAATTTTCATCCTCCTTTATTCTATCAACCATTACAATAGTTTTTGGTTCGTCCTCCCCTGCATGAAATTTTTTTGTAATGTGTAAATCTGCAATCTGCCCATCATCTTTAAATGCAACACTATTTAAGCCATCAATAACTGCCTTTGCTAAATTGTCAATATCAGGTCTTTTATCTGAAAATAGTTCAGGCATTGGTTTACTTTTCCATATTAACCGTTGAGGTCTAGGAAGGTAGAATCTTATCGCTAAACAAATTGAACCCTCAAGTGGATGTCTAAAATGCTCTTCTGCTTTTATTTTAACCAAATTTTCAAAAGTTGCTGTAGTTTTTGGAGTATATATTCTTACTTTTCCACCTTTAGTTGAAAATATTGGCCGTTTCTTTACCTTTGGAATCCCTTTAATTACAAACATCACCATAAAAATCATCCTTACTTTTTACCCCTAAGCAGTATATGCTACCAATAGCAAGAATATTACAATAAATGTATCCATTTATTACTTTTTTTCTTTTCCTAATTTTTAGGTTCATATGAAAAAGGTAAAATACTTGTAAAACTTTTAATATTTGGGCTAATTGTTTTCAAATACCAATTTTTTGGTGCAATAATATGGAAAGAGAAGTCATTGTAAAAGAAGCAATGAAAATGAGACCTGTGGTTGTAGAACCCAAAATAAGTGTATTAGAGGCAGCTAGATTAATGAAAAAGAAAAAGATTGGAAATGTTTTAGTTGTTGAGCAGAATCAACCAGTTGGAATACTTACTGAAAGTGATGTTATTAAAAAGGTTGTTGCAGAAGGAAAAGATGCAAAAACCATATTAGTTGAAGAAGTAATGACAACTCCCGTACTTGTAACAGATCCTTATATCCCGGTAGAGGAAGCAATGAAGACTATGGGTAAGTGTAACATTAGAAGATTACCAGTTGTTGAAAATGGCGAATTAATTGGAATAATTACACAGAAAGATATTTCCAGATTATCACCTTTACTGAATGAAATATCGAGAGAATGGTACAACATATCAAAAAAAGATGAAACTCACCTAAAAAGCCAAATCTTCTCTGGAAAATGTGAAGATTGTAGTGCACTTTCCACTAATTTAAAAAATGTTGATGGACGTTTGTTATGTGAAGATTGTATAGACGAGTTAAAATATCAATAATAAGTTTTTAAATTCATGGAATGGGACGATGAAAGTAAAAGAATTGATGACAAAAGATGTTATTTATGTTGATAAAGATCAAGATTTACAGTATGTAATAGATTTGATGAAAAAACACAATGTTACTAAAATACCTGTTCTGGAAAATAAAAAAATAATTGGAATTATAACAGATAACATAATCGCTATCAAACTCGGGTCTATAAGAAAAAGAGAAATTTCTACTTCAAGATTACATGCATCTTCTGTTACTGAAAAGGATATTAATGTTATTTCCCCCGATGAAGATATTAAAAACATATTAAAAACTGTGGGTCATCCAGGCCCAACCATGCTTCCAATTGTTGAAGGTGAAAAACTTGTTGGGGTAATAACAAAAGCAGATCTATTGGGGCTTGTAAAAAGTAAAAAGATATTAAAGGATATAATGAAAAAGGAAATTATCTCAGTTTCACCTAATGATAGGATAATTCATGCAAGACGAATAATGATAGATAATGGTATAGCTAGAGTAACTGTTGTAAAACAAGGTGAATTAGTGGGTATTATCTCTGATTTTGAAATTGCTTGTGCATTTGCATCATTAAAAAGATCAATTTCATTAGGACATCAAAAACATCAACTTGAAGAAATATTAGTTGGTGATTTTATGAAATCACCAGTTATTTGGACTACTTCAACAATTAACGCAACTGAAGCTGCAAAAATTATGATTAAGTATAATGTTGGAGCATTACCCATTATAAAAGATAATTCAATTATTGGAATTGTAACAAGAACAGATTTATTAAAAACCATATCATTATAAGTACAAGAAATTATTCTATGATGTCATGACCTATCATGTCCCTTCAAATGATAAAGTAATTAAGGCCGTGCAAAAAGTTTTTTCAGAATACAATACTGTTTCTTCACAACATAAATTAAAAAAACTTATTGAAAAGGAGTTAAAAACAAAGAAAAAACAGTACAAAATTAGTGAATATAGATTAAGAAATATTGTCTTAAAAAGTGGTTTGGTTAGTATAGAAATTCATAGTAGAGAAGGTGATCCTGATAAGATACTCAACCGATGTCCAGTTTGTGAAAATCAATTACAAAGAGTAAAGAATCTCACAATTTGGGGGGGAAAAGTTACTCTAGAATTTCGATGTAACAAATGTGGATATTGGACTGGCAAGAAAAAAAGAATACCCACTAGATATGTTTTTCACAAGAAGAGGAAAAAGAAATAAAAAAAAGATGGAAATGTATTTTTAAAATTAAAATACGTTGTTAAATATCATTTCCAAAATTGGGAATATCTGTAAAAGCCGTTCAAGTATCTGTAGCACAAATACTGGTTTGCTCAATGGTGTTGTTAGAGAAATATCAATGTAACAAAAATCTTCAGAATTTTCCAGATTTTCTATTTTTATCTTACCTATAAATTCTTGGTTCTTTTCATTAGGTGCTACGCATGTAACGTCTATTGTTATTGCTCCATCTTCAGGTGTTAAATCCATTCCAGATTCTGGATCAAATGTCCAATCACCCCAACTAGGAGTATCTACAATTTCCCAATCAAGTTCAGAGCCTGCTCCACCAACATTTTCTACGGTAAAACTACCTGTAAGTGTACTACCTGGACTTGCATTTACCCATGAAAGGGATCCACTGCATTCTAAATCTGGATCTGCAGATGCTTCTCCTTCAAGGACAAAGTCGTCGTAATAAACTGAAGTAGATTCTATTTGGTCTGCATACAGGTCAATACATGCAAAATTTTTTGCACCGCCACCTGAAGAACCGTCAACCCAACTTTTTGATAATAATTCATCTCCGTTATAGTACACTGTCTGAATATCACTTTCAAAATCTATTTCAACAACAATTTCAACCCATTCATCTGTGATTAAAGGTAGTGAATCATCAGGGTTATCATAGTCCTCAATAGTGCCTCTTGTTGCACTGACATCTACTTGACAGGACCAACTGTATGGACCCCCGTGACTATAAGTGTTTAACAATAGAAAGTAGGAAATTCCTACCATATCACTTGGTACATACTGCCAGACTGATAATGTCCAAATTCCTGAACTTACTCCAGAGAATTGATATACCATATCTGCAGCAAATCCATTAAACCAAGCAATTTCAGCAGAATTCGATGGACTATGAGATTGATCATCTGTTACATATCCTGTAGTGTCAGAGTTTCCATCCCATGCTTCCCATCCGCCTTGGCCATGTAATGGTCCAAGTGTATAGGAGTCAAAATTATCTTCCCAGAAGATGTCTGTTGATTTTGGTGTTGGTTGTAGATAATATATTTCATTTGAGTTTGTAGCCCCTGCTACTGTAAAAACAGTAGCGAACATCAGCATACATACAAATATACTTACAATTTTTTTCTTCATTATTGTCCCCCTTAGGTTTGTATTTTTGTAATATATTATATTTGTTTAACGATTTAAGTTTTTCGTTTATTATGTTAAATAAAATTTCTGTAAAAAATGTTATTAAATAATTTAACGATATTATTGTCATTCAAAAATTATTAATATAGAAAATAACGTTAATATTATGATTTTATTCAATATTACATAATATAATTATTTATTTTTTTTAATAATCCCTTCTTCTGTTACGAAACCTGTTACATATTTTGAAGGTGTAACATCAAAAGCAGGATTTTTTACATTTATCCATTTTGGCATAATTTCTTTATTATTGATTGTAGTTAATTCTTCTCTTTTTCTTTCCTCAATAATTATTTGACTTCCATCAACCTTTTTTTTATCAAATGTACTTATGGGGGCTGCCACATAAAATGGAATGTTGTTTTCTTTTGCAAGTACTGCTTTTTCATAAGTGCCAATTTTATTTGCAAAATCACCATTTTTGGCTATTCTATCAGCCCCAGTAATTACCATGTCTATTTCACCGTTTTTCATAAAATAACCAGCTGCGTTATCTGTAATTAATGCATGTTTTATTCCCTCATTTTTAAGCTCCCATGCTGTTAACAAACCCTGCAATCTAGGTCTAGTTTCATCGGCGTATACAAACAAATTCTTACCTTTTTTAAAAGCTAATCTTATTGGAGCAAGGGCAGTTCCATAATCTACTGTTGCTAGAGCTCCGGCATTACAATGAGTTAGCATTTTCATTCCATCTTTTATTAGATTCTCACCAGATAGACCAATTCTTTTACATCGACTGATTATATCATTGACATAATCATTTGCTGCATCAAGTCTATTTTCACCTGAATTAATCTTTTTAATCATGTAATCAACCGCATAAAAAAGGTCATTGGCAGTAGGTCTTGTTGCTTTTAATATAGATGCTGATTTTTTAACATCCTTTCTTGCCATAACCATTGCATATGTCGCTGCGGCACCAATTGCAGGGGCACCACGTACAACCATATTTTTAATAGCAAATGCAACTTTATTAACACTGTTTGCAGAATAAATTTCGAATTTATAAGGTAATTTTCTTTGGTCAATAAACTTCAAAGCATTATTTTCCCACCATAGCGATTTATATTCTTTGCCTTTAATTTTCATTTATATATCTCCCTTGAAAATTAGATTTTCAACATCCTTTAAACTCATTCCAACAAACATACAACCTATGTTTTTTATTATTATTTCATTGCTCCTTTTAAGAGTCTTTAATATCTCTTTTGACAATTCGATAGTTCCAGAGGCATGTATTTTATCTGTAATAGGAATTCCATCTAAAAAATGATTTAAAACCTTTTGTCCATTTAATTGAATAATTACATTTATATCATTTCTTGCATGATGCACTATCCAATGAACAGGTGTTTCAATATTAGGATTATTTGCTCCAATTACCATTACAAAATTTCTGATAGGATCATAATCGACAATTTCAATTATATCATTATTACTAATATTTTCTATATTGACATCATCTGTTGTGATCAATAAACGTTTGCCATATGAGATACTTATTATAAAATTATTTTCAATTTCTAAATTTAATTTTTTTATTCTTTTTCCAATCCTAGAAATTTCTACAAGCATTGGACATTTAACGATTTCTTTTGAAAGAAAAAATGTTTGAAATTGGGTTTTTCTCAAATTAAAATCTACCATCTCTATCATCGGATTTTGATATGTAAAAAAGGATTATCTAGCTTATTGGTAAATAATAAATTCTAAAAATGCCCAATTTTCAGTTATCTCGTCTATTTGGTGAAATAAAAAAAAGCTCCTTATCAACTAACTCTAACTCACCAAAGTTGTATTTATTAGAATTCTTGTACTTATCATTTATCATTATTTGCCTCTCCCACGGCACGCAATAAAAATCGATTATTTAACCCTTTCTTTTTATTTGAAACAAATACCTTTGATTTAAATAAAGAATAAGTTATTAATTGTTATATGTATAGGAAAATGAAATTGATTTTTTTTATCGCATCAACAATATTTTTAATTTTAATTCCAATAATTAATGGAAACCCGATACCTGTTTATCCTAAGCCTGAATCAACATATTCTGGTTCATCAAGTTTAAATAACCTTAACTTTGCCTGGATTTTGGGAGTATTTGCCATAGATTTTTTCCTTGATATATTAATTGTTTATGGTGGAATAATCCTATTATTTCAATTCAACTTGATTTCAAACAAAGATATTTTTAATTTTTCAAAAAAGATGTTTTTTTTATCAATTTTAATAATTAGTATAATTGGTATTATAACTGAACTTATTCTCGGTCCTTGGATATGGGGATTTGTACTTGCCTTATTTTTCATTTTTTTATCTTTTTTAATCATTACAAAATATTTTCTCAATTTAGAATGGATAAATGGAGCACGTATGGGAATAATTGCAGTGATAATCAATATTATTTTCTGGATAGTTATTTTTTCACTTTAATCTGAATTATTACAAATTTTTAAAACCGTAAATTTCTAATACAATTTTCTTCTACCCATGGCATCTGGATGTTCAATTAATGCTGAAATTAGATTTACACCTTCATTCAAAATATTCTGATGATGGAATGGGAAGTCCTAGTGAGTTAATAAAATCTATTAAGAAAAAAGGCCTAGATGGGATGGCAATTACAGATCATAATACTTTGGAAGGTAGTTTAAAAGCTTTACAAATCGCTCCAAAGGATTTTATTGTTATTCCTGGTTTGGAAATATCAACTTTACAAGGGCATTTATTAGGCTTAAATGTTAAAGATGATATTCCGAGGGCCAAATCAATCGAGGAGACAATTGAAAATATAAATGAAGCAGGAGGTATTGCAGTAGTTCCTCATTTGTTTAGAAACATGTCAGGAATAAAAAAAGAAAATTTAAAGAAGATACATAATAAAATACCTGCAATAGAGGTTTTTAATAGTTGCAGTCTTCCAAATACAAATTTGAAGATTGTTAAATATGCAAAAAGATATAATCTTGGTGGAACAGGTGGCAGTGATTCCCATGATTTGAAATACGCAGGTTTTGGTTATACAACCGTAGATACTACAAATAGAGATATTGATGAGATAATATCTGAGATAATTAAAAAAAAAACTTGGGGGGAGGGAACAATTATGCCGCTGCAATACAAGCGTAATAGAATGATTAGATCTTTTAAGCAATTTTTTCAACGTGGATTTAAACGAATCTGATTTTGTAATTACAATTAGTTATTTATACAATTCAAATAATACTATAAACTGACTAATGTTTTAACGTTTATTCAAATTAAATTAAAAAATATTAGATCAAATTAAGATGTGAGAATAATATGAAAAAAAACCTAATAATAATTGCAATAGTTGTGTTGATGTTAAGTATTAGTTTTAGTGGATGCAATGAGGATAAGATTACTGATAGCGATGGAGATGGATATAGGGATGATGAAGATGCATTTCCAAATGATTACTCTGAATGGAATGATACCGATGGGGATGGCAGAGGGGACAATTCGGATGCATTTCCTCAAAATTCAAGTGAATGGAAAGATAGCGATGGAGATGGTGTAGGGGATAATTCTGATTATTATCCGTTTGACAATACAAGTTGGGAAGAGGTAAAAATTTTTACGATATCGGGTGAAAATATAACCCAAACAATAAATGAAGCAAATAAAAAGATAAAATTGATTGTTACCGGCATCAATTGTGATATCACAGTTAATAAAAGTACGATAATTGAAGAAATTGGATTGTCAGGTGAAAATAACACTATTAGAGTTAGTAAAACTCACAAATTTATCTACTTTGATAGTGGTGTAAACAACGAAGTTGTTTACTATGAATACTCTGATCCAGTAGTGCAACAAGCTAAACCATATCTTGACAAAATTCTGACGGACGATAGTTTAATAGAATATTATGCAAATGAAATAGTTGCTGAATGTGATTCAAATAATATTGAATGCAAAATTAATGCAATATATAGATACATTGTAAAAAATTATAAATATGTTGATGAATCTAATCCCGAATCAATTCAAAGTCCGCATGAAACAATCCAGTCAAAAGAAGGAAATTTCGAAGATTTATCTATATTATTTTGTTCATTACTTGAGAATATTGGTGTTAGAACTTACTTAGTCATAAAAGAAGATCATGTCTATTCGATGATATGTAATGTTGACAAAGAAGTTCTTTGGGACCATGTTGAATCTTCACTCATTTCACAGGTAGAGGATGATTGGGGAGAAGATATAGTGCAAACTTATGTGGATGACATTGAAATTAGTAGTCAAACAATATTTTATTATGGTGGTGATGAAAACTCGTCCTTTGGAGAATTTATAGATTATTTGAATATAAGTTACTGGATTGATTCAAATCAAGCATTGCATTTATATGTTATTGCTTCAGAAAATTTAAATGAGTCAATATATAATCTTCAACATAGTTTAGATTTCACTCATTACTCTGAATGGGAAAAGACCGCTCTTGTTAGTATGATAAGTGATATTACTTATTTGGATAAATATAGTGGAATAATTCTGGCAAATGAAGGTACACAAGATGCAAATGTTTACATTAATTTAACATTCTATTTCAGACCTTCGTTTTATAATTTATATAGTAAGGATGATATTTTTATCCAATACCTAAATGAAGTAAGTTGTGTTATTTTAAATCCTAGTTTAGGTAATTATGGATTTCCAGGTTATAATGGCGCTATAGATGGTGAATTTACAGCCATTGATCCAATAACTTTACAATATTACATTATTGATTAATCAAAAAATTGTCAGAAGAAATAAAAGAGGAAAATACTATTCAAATTTAGAATCAAATTGACCTTCATCAACTGCTTTATTTATTTCCTTTGGCTTTTTCCCCTCAACAGTTACCCCTATTGATACACATGTACCTATTACTTCTTTTGTTTTTTCTTTTAAGCTTTTTCCAAGAAGACTGTCAAACTTCATTTTAGCAACTTTAATTGCTTGGTCTATTGTAATATTACCAATGCTATGCTTCGAAGGGGTTCCTGAGCCTTTTTCCCCTCCAACTTCTTTAAGAATTAATGAAGCTGCTGGGGGAGTACCAATTTCTATTTCAAAATTTTTCGTAGCTGGATCGATTATTACCTTAACTGGGACTTTCATTCCTTGAAATTCTTTTGTTTTTTCATTTATTGCATTAATTACTTGCATTATATTTACACCCATAGGACCCAAAGCTGGACCTAATGGTGGACCTGCAGATGCTTTTCCCCCATCAACAAGTGTTTCTATTGTTTCTGCCATGACATTTTACCCCCTAAGATTCTTTTTTCCTTTCCTCCTCTTCTTTTCTTTTAAGGATTCGAACTTGTTCTCCTCTAACTGTTATTGGTATAGGTACCATTGAATCCAACAGTTCTACAGTAATTTCCTCTTTTGAATAATCAATGTGAGTTATTTTGGCTTTTTCACCTCTAAATGGTCCTGCAACCATTTCAACAGTATCTCCCTCAGTAATTTTCGCAACTGATGAGGCAGGTGTAAGGAAATGTTCAATTTGATCAATCGGAATATCCCCTTCCAACATATTGCGCGCATATGATATTGTTTTTATAGTATTTTTTAACCTTTCTTCATCAAAGCCTTCAACAAAAATATATCCTCTAAGTTCAGGTGTCGTTAGTATTGATGGAATCTCCATTTTTGATTTTTCTGCCCTACTATTAATTAAATCAGCAGTATTTTGCTCTTTACCAACCTGGGTTTTTATAGTGAAAATATGAGATTTTTCTTCTTCTATTTCACCATTAGTGTTTTCATCCAAAATAATACACCAGCCGTTTAATATCCAAGTGCCTCTAATATCCACGGAACTGCTAATTCTCTAATAATATATATAACAAAGCCAATTGCACCGACAGCTAAAATTCCTACAAGGGTAATCTTGGCAGTTTTTTCATATTCCTCATTTGTTGGATTACGAGCCATTTTTAGAACTCTACCATATTTTCCTTTGCCTATTCGCTGTTGTTTTGCTTCTATTTTATGCTGCAATTCCCAGGCTTTGTCCATTATGCTTCCTTTTTCTTTCAATCTAGACACCTATAATAAATAAGGGTCAAATGTAAGGTTATATATAAAGAATTTGGCATTGATTTAAAGTAATTATTGGTATCAAACACAAAAATATGGCTTTATTAATTAAAAAGAAAAAAATTTTTAGATAGAATTTCTTTTTAAGCTACAAAGTCTATCCCATATTCTTGATTATCAAAAGACCTTTGTGATGGCCCTAAAATTTGTTTTGATTTCACACCTGTTATAACAAGCATTGCACGTAAACTTCTCCTAAGAGATGGTTCAATTGTTGTTCCCCAGATAATTCTTGCATTTTTATTAATTCTTGAATAAATCTCTTCTACTACTTTTTCTGCTTCACTAATCGTCATGTCATCACCGCCGGTTACATTTACTAGTGCTCCTGTCGCATCTGATATATCTACTTCAATTAATGGTGAGTTAAGAGCTTCAGATACTGCATTTACTGCTTTGTTTTCCCCCTCTGCTTCTCCAAGACCAATCATAGCTACACCGCCTCTTTTCATTACTGTTTTTAAATCAGCAAAATCTAAGTTGACTAGACCCGGCATTGTTATCATTTCAGTTATACCTTTAATTGAACGCATTAAAACTTCATCTGCAACTTTAAAAGCAGCATTTAAAGATAGATTTGGAACAATATCAAGGAGTTTGTCATTTGGAATTACAATAACTGTATCACAGATTTCTCTTAATCTCATAAGGCCTTCTTCAGCATTTTCCATTCTTATAATACCCTCAACACTGAAAGGCATGGTTACTACACCAATAGTAAGTGCACCTGAATTCTTAGCAATTTGAGCGACTACTGGAGAAGAACCAGTTCCAGTTCCTCCCCCTAAACCACAAGTTACAAATACCATATCTGCAGGTACAATAGCCTCTCTAATATCCTGTTCGCTGCCTCTTGCTGCCTCCTCACCTATTTGAGGTAACGACCCTGCGCCTAATCCACGAGTTAGATGTTTACCAATTAATATTTTATGAGGAGATTGAGCTAATAAAAGATGTTGAGCATCAGTGTTTAATGAAACTAATTCTGCACCAGATATTCCCTCTGCAAAACAACGTGCAATTGTATTAGTTCCTGCACCTCCACATCCCACAACTTTAATCGAGGTAGTTAAACCTGCTAAAACCTCTTCTAATTCGCTATTGTCAACTCCGGCAATCTTAAAGTTACTCATATCAGGTTTAGCATCCCCCTTTTTTGGTTTTTTCCTTTGATCAACCTTGGTGTCAATATTGTTAGTAGAAGCTACTACATCCTCAACAATCTTTTTCATTAATATTTCACCCTCCTCATGATAAAGTCCCCTCGTGTGGGAATATTATATTTTTTCCAATATTGTATAGAGATTTGTATTATTAAATATTTCCTCAAAACTACTTCATTTCTAAAGAAAAATCAATATTTTTTACAGAATGTGTTAAACACCCGAGGGAAACCCTATTAGCAAAACTAGCAAATTTTTCAATATTTTCTCGTGTAATACCACCAGAAATTTCAATTAGAATTTTAGGATTAATTTGTCTTATTTTTTCTGCAATTTTTTCTGCTGTTTCTGCATCCATGTTGTCTAACATTATAACATCAACCCCTATTTTAGCAGAAGCAAGTGCATCTTTTTCATTTTCAACTTCGATTTCTATAGTTTTATTCTTAATTTTCTCTTTAACTTTTTTTATTGCCTCCTCTACAGATCCAAACACCTTTAGATGGTTGTCCTTTATCAAAACTGCATCGAATAATCCAAATCTGTGTGTTTCTCCTCCACCAATAAAAACGGCCTTTTTTTCAAATTTTCGAAAACCAGGTGTCGTCTTTCTTGTAGCAGCTATTGTAACATTTGGATTAATTTTTTTGCATAAATCTACCAATTCTTTGGTTTTAGTTGCAATTCCACTCATTCTTCCTAAAAAATTAAGAGCTAATCTTTCAGCTTTTAGTATAGAGCGGACTGGTCCATAAATTTCAGATATAACAGTATTTTTTTTTATAAAGCTACCTTCAACAATTTTTAACTTAACTTCTGCCCCAGTTTTTTTAAAAATTATCACCATTTCTTCCAATCCTGCGACAACACAATCTTGTTTGGTAATTATCTTTGCGTATCCTTCTTCCTCTGAAAATAAAGAATCAGATGTTATGTCTCCTTCAAGGCCTAGATCTTCTTTAAGAAAATTATCAATATCGTTCATAACAATATTTTTTATATTTGCTGGTGTTTTAAGGTTTTGGTTTCAGCATGATTCTAGGCGTAATTGGTTGCGGAGCAATAGGCACTGATGTTGCAGAAGCTGCAGATAATATGAAAGAAATTTCTGAAATATATATGTTTGATATAAATTCTGATGCATCAAAAGAGCTTTCAAAGAAAATTAAAAAATCAAAAGTTTGTAGTTTAAATGATTTAATTAAAAATGTGGATATCGTCTTTGAAGGAGCTTCACAACAGGCAGTTCAAGACTATGCTGAAATGATTTTAAAAGCAGGTAAGGATTTAATTATAATGAGTGTTGGGGGATTGTTTGACGATACATTTAGAGACAAACTAGAAAAAATAGCAATGGAAAATCAATGCAAAATTTATATTCCTTCTGGTGCAATTTTTGGAATCGATGGTCTTTCCTCAGCTAGTATAGGGGGATTAGATGAGGTAACATTAGTTACAACAAAACCCCCTACGTCCTTGGGCAAAAAAATTGATAAAAGACAAGTTTTATTTGAAGGAAATGCAAGGGATGCAATTAAAAAATATCCTAGAAATATTAATGTTGCAGCAAGTGTATCACTTGCAGGTGTAGGTTTTGACAATACTACAGTAGAAATAGTTGCAGATCCTGTTGCTACTAGAATTCATCATAAGATACTTGCTCATGGAAAATTCGGTAGATTGAGGGCAGAGGTTGAAAATATGCCAAATCCTAAAAATCCAAAATCCAGCTACTTGGCATCTTTATCTGCAATATCCACATTAAAAAAAATAATTAACCCGATACAAGTAGGATAATAATTAATGTATAATGTTTACAAAGTAAATATGTAAAGATAATAAGTAATTTTAAATAAAATGAATTTTTCAAATAAGAATATTTCCCCATTTTTACACAACTAAAATCTAAATATTATAGTTCTATACCTCATTGAAATGAAATTTGAGATAAAAAACAGAGATGCTGCTGGCAGAATATGTAGATTTTCTACAAAACATGGTACGGTTACCACACCAAATTTAATGCCAGTAATAAATCCTAATAAAGTTATAATTTCACCAAAGGAAATGAAGAGATTATTTGGTACTGAGATTATAATTACTAATTCTTATATTATCAACAAATATAAAGAATTTAAAGAAAAATCATTAAAAGAAGGTGTTCACAAACTCATAGATTTTGATGGTCCAATTATGACAGATTCTGGGACTTTTCAATCATATGTTTACGGAGATTTAAATATTGACCCAATTGAAATTGTCAGATTCCAGAGAGATATTGGAAGCGACATTGGCACAATATTTGATGTTTTTGGAACACCTGAGATAACAAAAAAGGAAGCAATAGATGGAGTAAAAACAACAATTCAGCGTGCAAAAAAAAGTATACCTGAAAAAAAGGATATGTTACTTGCTTGTACAATTCAAGGTTCTATATATCCAGAAGTTAGAAAAAAATGTGCTGAAGAAATCAGTAAAATTGATGCTGATTTTCATCCTATAGGCGGTATTGTCCCATTGATGGAAAATCAAAGATATTTGGATGTTATTAGATGTATTATTTATTCAAAACAAAATCTAGATCCTTCAAAACCAGTTCATTTATTTGGCGCTGGGCATCCTTTGATTTTTCCTATTGCAGTTGCTCTTGGTTGTGATTTTTTTGATTCTTCCGCTTATGCAAAATATGCAAAGGATAGAAGAATGATTTTTCCGTGGGGAACTGAAAAAATAGATGATTTAGCTGAATTACCATGTAGTTGTCCCATATGCTCAGAACATACCGCAAAAGATTTAAAAAAATTAGATTCTTCTGATTTAATCTTAAAATTGGCTAAACATAATTTATATATAAGTTTCGCAGAAATAAGAAGGATTAGAAATGCAATTGAAATGGGCAGCTTATGGGAAATGGTGGAAAGAAGAGCAAACTCAAATCCATATTTGTTAGATGCATTAAAAGAGTTAGAAATTGAAAAAAATAAGATTTGGTTAGAGAAATTTGAACCAATTAGTAAGAAAAAAGCACTATTTTATACTGGTAGTCATACTATTCATAGACCTATCTTATTCAGATGTTATAGAAATTTATTAGAAAGATATTCTAGGCTAGTTGAACCTATAATTCTACTACCTGAAGGAAAAAAACCATATTCAGCTTATTATTCTCATGAACTTGAAGAACTCATTAAAAGATTTGATACAAATATTATTGTTGATTCAAAATTAGGACCAATTCCAATTGAATTGGATGAGATGTATCCCTATGCTCAGTCAATATTTCCAGCTTATGTGGACGAAGAAACAAAAAAAGAGTCAAAAAACAGGTTTAATGAATTTTTAAAAGATAAAAAAATAGTTTATTGGGATAATATTAAATCGAAAATTACATCAAAACAACCTCTAAAAGAAATTGTTAATTTGGATACGCGCAGAATATCGGCAGTTGCAGATTTGCAATTTGGAAAAAAAGCATCAAAAGTATTGTTAAATGGTAAAATAAAAATAATTAAATCTAAAAAAACGGGAAAAATAAGAAATATATACAGAGATGAAAAACACATTTTATCAATGAGAGCAAGTGATGGTATGTTCACATTAAAAATTATGGGTGCCCAATTACTTCACGATTGTTTTAAATATCCAAAACTAAGAGTTATTGTTGAAAATGATGCAATACCATTTATAAGCGAAGGAAAAAGCGTTTTTTCTAAATTTGTAATTGAATGTGATGAGTTTCTAAGACCAATGGATGAATGTTTAATTGTAAGTAAAAATGATGATTTAATTGCAGTTGGGAGATGTCTGCTAAATAAATTTGAAATGCTTTCATTTAAATATGGTATTGCTGTAAAAACGAGAGAAAAAAATACTAAAACCCGTTTATAATATCATTAAATTTTTTTATACTAATTTTATAATTATTAAATCTATTGTAAATATTTATATATATGATAAGGTAATATATTTACAGATTAAAATGTATAAAAAATTGATTTCTTTGTTTATTTGCGTAATTATTTTTATTTCTTCATCAGCTTTAATTTCTTCAAAAGAATCAACAAACAGATCTGATTATTCACATACTGTTTTTGCTGGGGCTGCGTTAACTCAAGGCTGTAGCCCATGTCATTATTGGAATCAGGAAATTTTTAGTGTATATAATTCTAGTGAATATGATTTTCAATATGCCTCAATGATTGTATATGATAAGCAAGGAGATGTCCTTATTAGAGAAGCTTATGATTGGGACAGCTATTATGGTATAACAACTTATCCCTCTACAATATTTGATGGAAATTACCAAAGAATCAATGGAAACCACTCAGACCTACTTTTAGGTAAAATAAATGCTAGTGGTAATAGAACTGTTGCAAATATTTCAGCAAATATAACTTTAAATTGGTTAGGAAACGCCACGATTAATGTTAATGTGACAATCAAAAATAATGATTCAATTAGTTATAATGGTTCCATAAGAGCGTTTGTAACAGAGATTGTTTCAAGATATAATACGGTTTTCGGGGACCCATTTCATTTTGGATTTTTAGGTTTTGCACTAATTGGAAATATTTCAATAGATCCGGGTGAAACATACACGAATAGTACTAATTGGAATGGAAATGACCATGAAGATGAACACGGAAGCGATTTTGGAGATATAAATTCTCATAATATAAAAGTCATATTAGCGGTTTACAATGAAAATGATGGTTATGTTGATGAATCAAATAGTGCAATTATCCCAAATCATCCTCCAAACATACCTAGCAACCCATATCCAGCAAATGGATCAACAGGTGTAGATGTAAATGTGGATCTTTCATGGTTTTGTGAAGATTCAGATGATGATCCATTAACATATAATGTATATTTTGGTGACAACTCCCCTCCACCCAAAGTCGTAGATAATCAAAGTGACACAACCTTTAACCCAGGTTTTCTAAATAGCTATTCAAAATATTATTGGCAAATAGTTGTATGGGACAATTATAATGAATCAACAACTGGTCCAATATGGGATTTCACCACAAGGATAAATAATCCACCAAACGTACCAGATAAACCAACGGGCCCATCAAACGGATCAAGAGGGGTTGAATACACATTTTTTACAAGAACGACCGACCCTGATGACGACCAAGTTTTTTACAAATGGGATTGGGGTGATGGAAATATTAGTGAATGGATAGGTCCATTTATTCATGACACTCAAGCTTCTGCTTGTTATATATGGCACGAGAGTGGAGATTTTAAATTAAGGGTCAAAGCAAAAGACATTGTTAATTCTGAGAGTAATTGGTCAGAGGCAAAAGATATACACGTTGTAAAACCAGATTTAGAAATAGGAAATATCTCGGGAGGATTATCAAAGATAAAAGTCAGTATAAATAACAATGGTGATGGAGAGGCAATTAACTTATCTTGGAATATAAATTTATATGGCGGCTTCTTTATAAGAGGTCAGGAGTCCTCTGGAAATATTCTTAAAATTAAACCAGGAGAGCAATTTAATATTACTTCAAATAGAATATTTGGTATTGGTAGAACTGAAGTAGCAGTAACAGTGGAAACTTCGGATGGTGACTCACTCAAAAAAACTGAAAATGGGTTAGTATTTTTATTTATTATCAAAGTCTAAAAATTTTTTATATGATTGAAAAGAAGTCGACAATAGACGAAATTTAAATACATAATTTTATTATCATCGAATCTTTTTCTGCACTGCTATAATTGGAGGCAATAAAATGGTGAATAATGAAAAATTATCGACAATTTCAGGATTTTATAAATTGCCAGTTCAAAAAAGGTTAGAAATTGTAAAAGAATTTGCAAATCTTCAAGATGAGGAGTCCAAGATATTCCTATCTTGTTTGGATATAAATACAGCGGATAGGATGATTGAGAATGTATTAGGAACATTCGAACTACCTATAGGTATTGCAGTAAATTTTCTTATCAATGGGAAGAATTATCTTGTTCCAATGGCAATAGAAGAGTCAAGTGTTGTTGCAGCAGCAAGTAATGCGGCAAAAATAGCAAGAATCAAAGGAGGATTTAAAACTGAATCTACCGATCCACTGATGATAGGTCAGATTCAGATTTTACACATAAAAGACATCGCAGGAGCAGCTCAAAAAATTATGAAAAAGAAAAAAGAAATTTTAGATTTAGCTAACGAACAAGACAAGGTTTTATTAAAATTTGGTGGTGGAGCAAAAGATATTGAAGTGAGAATTTTAGATAGTCCCATCGGTAAAATGATTGTAGTACATTTGATTGTTGATGTCCGTGATGCAATGGGCGCTAATGCAGTAAATACCATGTGTGAAGCCCTAACACCATTAATGGAAGAAATAACAGGTGGAAAGGTCAGATTAAGAATATTGTCAAACCTTGCTGATAAAAGAATTGTAAAAGCCAAAGCAACCTTTGATAAAGAAAAAATGGGTGGAGAACACGTAGTTGATGCATTTTTAGAATCTTATAATCTCGCGGCAGTAGATCCTTACAGAGCAGCAACCCATAACAAAGGGATAATGAATGGAATAGATGCACTAATAATTGCAACAGGAAATGATTTTAGAGCAATTGAAGCCGGAGCTCATGCATATGCTGCAAGAAATGGTCAATATACATCTTTAAGTCATTATTACAAAGATAAAAATGGAAATTTAGTAGGTGAACTTGAACTTCCAATGGCAATAGGTATAATTGGCGGAGCAGGTAATATTCATCCGAAGGCAAAGATATGTAAAAAAATTTTAGGAATCAAAACTGCAAAAGATTTGGCTGGAATTGTTGTAAGTCTTGGTCTCGCTCAAAATTTTGCAGCAGTATATGCACTTTCTACAGTTGGAATACAAAAGGGACACATGTCACTTCATGCAAAAAATATAGCAGTAATGGCGGGGGCCAAAGGCGATGAAATTGACAAAGTTGCAAATCAAATGGTAAAAGAGGGTAAAATAAAACTAGATCGTGCAGAAGAAATTCTAAAAGAAATTAGATAATTCTTTCAGCAATATCCTCAGTTTCTCTTTCGCAATAATAACATTTAATACAAGGGGGGTCGTCCCCAACCAACAAAAATCTGCTTTGAACCGGTTCTTTTGCATTTGAAATACAAGTTGGATTAGAACATTTTACAATACCAACTATTTCATCTGGTAATTTCACTTTATGTTTTTCAACTACTTCAAAATCGCGAATAATATTTATTGTAGCTTTTGGTGAAATCAACGAAATCTTATCTACTTCTTTTGGATCTAATTCTCGGTTTTCTACCTTTACAATATCCTTTTTTCCAATTTTGCTTTTTACATTAATAGCCACACTGACCACTGAAGAGGTTGATTCTGGAATTCGTAAAATATGTAAAACTTTTACTGCAAATCCCGGCTTTATGTGGTCTATCACGGTTCCTTGTTTAATTGGTGTTATCTTTAATTTTTTCATAACTTGCCCCTCCCTAATATTAAGGAAAGTAATGCCATTCTTACTGGTACTCCATTAAATGCTTGTTTAAAATAGAGAGCATGCGGAGTTCTATCAACTGCTGGATCTATTTCAATTACTCTTGGTAAAGGATGCATTATTATTAGGTCTTCTTTTGCATTTTTTAGGAGATTTAAATCAACCTTGTATGTTCCAACAACCTGATTATATTCCTCAGCGTCAGGAAACCTCTCTCTTTGTATTCTTGTAACATATAAAACATCAGCATCTTTGATTGCTTTTTCCAAATTTGTTGTATTTGATGGTTCAGAACCCAATCCCCTACATTCATTGATTACTTCTTTTGGCATTTTTAAGCTCTCAGGTGATACAAATATTAACTCTGCTCCAAATAAGGAAAGTGCATGAGCTAGTGAGTGAACCGTTCTTCCATATTTTAAATCACCAAGTAATACTATTTTGTCCCCTTTTATTTTCTTTTTTTCAGTGATGATGGTAAACAAATCTAAGAGACATTGGGTTGGATGATGTCCTGCTCCATCTCCTGCATTTATAACTGGAGATTCAGCAAATTCTGCAGATAGTCGTGCTGCTCCCTCCTGAGGATGTCTTATAACAATTACATCACCATAAGAATCTGCCATTCTGATTGTATCTGCAAGACTTTCACCTTTTTTCTGCGAAGTTGAGCTAGGTTCTGCGAAACCAATAACCCTCCCCCCTAACCTGTTCATTGCGCTTTCAAAACTAAGTCGAGTTCGCGTACTAGGTTCAAAAAAAAGTGTTGATAAAATTTTTTTGTCTAGAATATCGGTATGTTTTTCACCTTTAGCATAGGGAATCATAAACTTTGCAAAATCAATAATCTTAATAATTTCATTTTTAGACAAATCTTTTATTGAAATTACATCTCTGTTTAAAAAATCCATATTCATCAAAAATAGATTAATGAATTTCCTACTTAATAATTTTTTTCGATTGTTAATCACTCTAAATCGAGAAAATATAGTTGCATTTTGTTAAATAAGGAAAATTTATTAATATATGACTATCCTTATACTATGTCGCGGTATAGGATAGAATGCCCAAAGATAAAAAGTCTAAAATCGACGACATTAATAAATTGCGTCAAATTTTAGATAACCCTCTTGATGAAAAATACAAATCATTATCTGATCAAGAGAAAAAAGATTTGGATTCATTACGAAAAAGATTATCTAAAGATGCATCAAAAACAGAAAAAAAGTATTCATTATCTGATTTTATACCTAAGGATTATGATTGTTTAAAACCTAGAGTAACTATTCATCAAAAAGAGGAAAAAATTGCTCTTAAAAAAATTGATAAAGAAATTGTGGAAGAAAAGAAGGATCCTGAAGAAAAACCTAAGGGTGAGAGTCTTTTTGATAATGTTGAACTTTATGAAATAGATACAAAAGATGCATCTTCTAATGAGTTTTTAGAAGTAATAAGTAAAGAAGGTAGGGATAAGAAAAAAGAAAAAGAAACAATTTTTTTACCAGTCCCAGAACAAGTAGCAATTGAAGAAACGGAAAAAATTAATGAGGATTTACCAGAATTTAAATCAGTTGAAGATGAAAAAGATGCTGAAGAGAAATTTGATTTTGAAACTGAGAAGGACGAAATCTTTTTATCTGTCCCAGACAAAACTCAAAAAACAAAAGAATCAGAACCTTTAGAGGAGCAAATCCCGGAATTTAAAGAGATTGAAATCGAAAAACCAAAAGAAAAAGAAGAAATAAAACCACCAAAGTTACAAAAATTCAAAATAATCGAAAAAGAGCCTGAACCAAAAATTTTTTCAGATATAACTGATAAAAAAAACAAAGATAAGGTTTTTTTAGAAGAGGAAGTAATAAAAGAAGAAGCATTCCATTCAAAGGAAGATACAAAATCTCCTGGAAAAAAGAAAGGAAAAGATGATTTAAAACTTCGAATTTCTACTTTCATTGAAGATAGAAAGTATAGAAAAAGAAAACCACAAGTAGATGAAGTAAAAAAACCAGAATCTGAAGAAATAAAAAAGCAGCCCCCCACTGGACTTAAAGATCGAAAAAAAGATATTTTGTCTGCATTGAAAACAAAGAGAACGCTTAGCGAACAAGAGATAGAGCCCCCGGTTGTTAAAGAAAAAATTGAAGAGGAACAAAAACAAGTAGAACAAATTGCTCCTGATAAAGAGAAATCTGATGTGTATTTTTCTATTGTAGATACAAAAGATGAAGATATAAAAGATAAAACTCCCGAAAGTTTTGAAGAGATTACAGATGAAAAACTAGCGGGTACTAAAGATGGATCTTTGACTGAGAAGAATACTGAAGAAATGGTTACAGGTGGCCAAGAAAAAGATGAAGATAGTGAAGTTGAGGAACAGCTACAACCTAAAACATCTAGCGAAATTAATGGGGAGGAAATCTCTGTTTGGGAACCGGTTGAGGATTTAGATTTTAAAGAAGAAACAAAGAAAAAATTTAAGGAAGCAAAACAATTAGAAACTGTTGAAGAACCCATACCAGTCAAAGAGCAAAAAATAGCTGGGCCTGTATTGCCAAAGGCCGAGGAAAAAACGAAAATAAAGGAAAAATTCAAAGAACAAAAAAAAAAGCAAAAAGAAGAAAAAAAAGCTAACAAAGAAAAAAAAAAGCTAACAAAAATAAAACTAAAAGAACAAGAGCGACTTGAGAAAATTAAAGCAAAAAATGAGACAATTGAAGCAAAAAAAAGAGAAAAGGAAGCTTTAGCTAATGAACATGAACGCAAAATTAAAAAGCAAAAAAAGGAAAAAGAAAAAGCATTAAAATCAAAAATTGTAGAAAGTGAAAAAAAGAAAAAAGAAAAACAAGAACACAGATTGGAGTTAATAAAAGTAAAAGAAGACAAAATTGCAGCAAAGCAAAAAGAGATTGAGTCAAGAAAAGCTGAAAAAGAAAAGAAAATTAAACAAAAACAGGAAGAAAAAGAGAGACTTTTAGAAGAGAAGGAAAAAGAACGTTTGAAGGAAATTGAAGCAAAGAACGAATTAAAAATCGCCAAACAAAAAGAAAAAGAAGAACAAAAACTCAAAAAAATCCAGGAAAAACAAGCAGCAATAGAAGCTAAAGAAAAAGAAAAAGAAGCAAATATTGCAGAAAAGGAAAATAGATTAATACTGAAAAAAAAGGAAAGAGATAAAAGGTTAGATGATAAGCAGAAAGAGCGTCTTAAAAGAATTGAAGAAAAAAATGTTCTACAGTTAGCAAAACAAAAAGAAAAAGAAGAACTAAAACTCAAAAAAATCCAGGAAAAACAAGCATCAATAGAAGCTAAAGAAAAAGAAAAAGAAGCATATATTGCAGAAAGGGGAAAGAAAAAGGAAGAAAAACGTTTAAAAGAAAAGAAGAAAGCAGTTTCGGAAGAGAAAGAATTACTCAAACAAAAAGTTAGCGAAAAGAAACTAAAGGTAGAAGATATTGAGATTACTAAAAAATCGGTGGAAACTTTGCAAGAAGTCGAAGGAGAGGAAGAAATAGGGGAATGGACATCTTATGAAGTTGGGGATGATGAAGAAATTGCTGAATGGGCATCTTATGATGTGGTAGAAGAGGATTCAACCATTACTAACATAAACGGTGACTCAGCTTATAAACATGGAGAATATCTTCTTTATAAGAAAGAAATCGAGATTTCAAAAAATAAAAAAAGAACAATACATTTTTTTAGCAAAGAAAATCCTGAAGTTGGAAAACCTGTAGCATTACCTAAAGGTTATGATGTAAAAATCAATAAAAAAACAAAAGTACCATATTTAAAAAAGAGGAAATAATTTTTATATAATATTTATAAACAGTTGCTAACATTATCAATTGGTAAATATGGTATGGAATGGTCCATTAAATAAGGTTAGTGATTATAGATTTGAGATTCCATCATATTATAAAGGTGAAAAAAATACTCTAAAAATGAGAACATCTGCAGTGATATATGCTAGCGACAATATGATCCAATCTGTAAGAAAAGATAATGCACTAGAACAAGCTGCAAATGTTACAGTTCTTCCAGGAATTGTTGGAAAATCTTTAGCCATGCCAGATATTCACTGGGGTTATGGATTTCCTATTGGTGGGGTTGCTGCAACTGATCTAGATGAAGGAGTTGTTTCACCTGGTGGAGTAGGTTTTGATATTAACTGCGGGGTCAGACTAGTTCGTACCAATTTACACATAAATGATATTGATTCAAAAAAAATCCAAAATCTCGTAGATGAAATGTTTAAGAATGTTCCATCAGGTCTAGGTTCAAAGGCAAAGGTTCGCCTAGGTAGAAAAGAGTTAAATGATGTTCTTCAACTAGGAGCACGATGGGCGGTTGAGAACCATTATGGATGGGATGAGGATGTAAAATTTCTTGAAGAAAATGGATGTTTAGAACATGCTGATAATACTAAAGTATCTGAACGAGCAAAACAGAGAGGTGCGCCTCAATTAGGTTCGTTAGGAGCTGGGAATCATTTTCTAGAAATACAAAAAGTAGAAAAAATTTTCGATAAAGATGCAGCAAAAGCATTTGGTATAGTAAATGAAGGACAGATAATGGTTATGATTCATACTGGATCAAGAGGTTTTGGGCATCAAGTATGTTCTGATCATTTGAGAGTACTTGAACAAGCGGTAAAGAAATATAACATATGGCTACCAGATAAACAACTTGCATGTGCTCCAATATATTCAAAAGAAGCACAGGATTATTTGAAGGCTATGGCATGTGCTGCTAATTTTGCTTGGTGTAACAGACAAATGATAGTACATTGGGTAAGAGAATCATTTGAAAAAGTGCTTAATGACTCAGCAGAGAATCTAGATATGGGGATTGTTTATGATGTCTGTCACAATATTGCAAAATTTGAAGATCATCAAATAGAAGGAAGTACAAAAAAAGTATGCGTTCATAGAAAGGGTGCTACTAGGTCATTTGGTCCTGGGAAAAAAGAACTGCCGATGAAATATAGAGATGTTGGCCAGCCTGTTATGATTCCAGGAGATATGGGAACAGAAAGCTACCTATTAAAAGGTACGGATGAAGCTGAGGAAACATTTGGTTCAACCTGCCATGGTGCAGGAAGGGTAATGTCCAGAAACCAAGCCATAAAAACTTGGAATGGTGAGGCAATTAGAAATGAATTACAAAAAAAAGGTATATACTCTCATCCTGCTAGCTGGAAGGTTATGGCTGAAGAGGCACCTGATGCATATAAGAATGTAACTGAAGTGGTAAATGTAACACATGGAGTTGGAATCTCTCTAAAAGTTACAAAACTATTGCCTCTCGGAGTTGTTAAAGGATAGTCGGGCCGAATGTTGTTTTTACCAATTAATTTTAAATGCAAGTAATGATATTAAGGGCAATTTGATGGTGACGCGTTTGGAAGATGTTGAAATAGTTGACTTTGAAGAAATGGACCTTCAAGATGCAATAGTCATTGCGGGTTTTCCATCTATTGGGTTGGTTAGTACTATAGTTGCTAACTATTCAATCGATGCGCTAGGCTTAAAACAAGTAGGAGCTTTAAATTCTCCTTATTTCCCAACACTATCTGTGGTACATACTGGAGAACCACTTTCTCCTGTGAGAATATATGCAGGAACCCTAGAAACCGGAGTAAAAATCGTAGTTTTTGTTTCAGAATTCAAACCAAAACCTAACTTAATAAATTCATTATCAAATGCAATAATTGAGTGGGTAAAAAAGAAGAAGTGTAAGCTTCTTGTTTCTCCAGAAGGAATGGTTGTTGAGGGAAAAACTTCAAACTCTGAAGACATGGTTGATGCTTATGCAATAGGTTCTACCGAAAAGGCAAGACAACTACTTCAAGATTTGAAAATACCACAATTTAAAAATGGAATTATTGCTGGAGTTTCTGGTGTAATGCTTAATAAAGGAAAACATGAAAACATCGATGTTATATCAATTTTAGCAGAAGCCCACCCAAATTATCCCGATGCTCGTGCTGCTGCTTCAGCAATTAATGTAATTGCTAATATTATTGGAGTGGAAATAAACGTTGTACCTTTGTATGATGAAGCAGAACGTATTGAAAAACAACTTCAAAAATTCCACAAGCAAGCAAAACCTGTTGTTTCAGGTGCAAGTCAAATCCCACAGCCAAGTATGTACGGATAAGAGTTAAATTCGATATTTCTAATTAATTATTCTGCACGTAACTTTTTAAAAAATTAGATTATATTGTATTTTAGATTATGACAGAAATACCTGTTTCTCATCCAAGATATGAATCTCTGGTTACCAGGGAAAAAATTTCACAAGCAATGAAAGATGGTATTGTTCATGAAACTGGCTTGATAGCTCATGGGCGAGGTGAGGCATTTGATTACTTAATTGGAGAAAAAACCCATGAGATTGCACTTATTGCAGAGAAAGTAGCATGTGCTGCTTTACTTTATGCAAAAAATCCTGTTATCTCAATAAATGGTAATGTTGCTGCATTGGTAGCAAAAGATTGTATAAATTTGGGAAAATCTATTCCTGCAAAATTAGAAGTTAATCTTTTTCATAGAACACAATTTCGTATTGAAAATATAAGTAATATTTTGTTAAATCAAGGAGCAAAAAAAGTATATGGAATCAATGCAAATGCTAGGATTTCAGGCTTAGAACATGATCGAAGTCTGTGCGATAGAAAAGGGATATATTCTGCCGATGCAGTTCTGATACCACTTGAAGATGGTGATAGATGTTTTGCTTTAAAAAAAATGAACAAGAGAGTTATAACAATTGATTTAAATCCATTGTCTAGAACTGCTAGAACGGCAGATATTACAATTGTTGATAACATCACTCGTGCAATTGCTAATATTCAAAAATGGGTTTATGATCTAAAAGGTAACAAAAAAGATGAATTAAAGGTAATAATTGAAAATTGGGATAATGAAAAAAATCTTGAAAAAATGATTAACTTCATTTCAAAAAGACTAAATTCAATGTTTAGATAGGGTTGGATATGTATAGAAGTCACTACTCAAGAGAAATTTCAAAAAAAGAGTACAATACAACAGTTGAAGTGTCAGGTTGGATTGAAGACATTAGGAATCTTGGATCAATTGCCTTTATAATTCTTAGAGATAAAAAAGGTACTCTTCAACTTACTATCATTAAAAATAAAAATCCTGAATTGTTTGAAAAAATAACATCACTCTCGAGAGAATCTGTGGTTTATGTAAAAGGCCAATGTGTAGAAAATGATAAAGTTAGAAACAATTATGAGATTTTACCAGAATATTTTGAAATTTTATCTGTTGCAAAAACTCCACTTCCATTAGGGATAGTTGATAAAGTTGAAGCAGATTTTGATACCAGATTAGACAATAGATTTATCGATTTAAGAAAGTGGAAAAACAATGCAATTTTTACTATAAGAAACGCAGTTTTAGTTTCTATACACAAATATCTACAATCTCAAGGATTTATAGAAATTCATACGCCAAAAATTACCGCTAGCTCTTCAGAAGGGGGAACAGATGTTTTCAAATTAAAATATTTTGAAAAAGATGCATTTTTAGTTCAATCCCCTCAATTATATAAACAAACATTAATGGCATCAGGTTTTGATAGAGTTTATGAAATTGCTTGGTATTTTCGAGCAGAGCAACACAATACTCGAAGACATCTAAATGAATCAACAGCGGTAGATCTTGAGATGGCATTTATTAACAATGAAGAGGAAGTCATGCATGTTTTAGAAAATCTTGTTTATTCTATGTGGAAAAGTGCAAGTGAATGTGAAAATGAACTTAACTCTTTAGAAAAAGAGATTACTATACCAAAATTGCCCTTTAAAAGAATAACTTATGATAATGTAATTACTAGTTTACAGGAAAAAAAATCCTCAATTGAATGGGGTCAGGATCTTGGAACAGATGATGAACGGTTACTTGGTGAAATTATGAAAGAAAAAGGGATTGATTTTTACTTTATAACCAAATATCCTTTAGAATCTAAACCTTTTTACACTATGCCTGAAGGAGACAAATATTCACGGGGATTTGATTTGGCTTGTAAGGGTGTAGAGATAGCATCAGGCAGTCAAAGAATACATATTTTATCTTTATTAAAAGTAAGAATGGAAGCATGTGGTCTAAATATCAAAGATTTCAAATCATATCTAGATGCTTTTAGTTATGGTATGCCTCCCCATGGTGGTTTTGGCTTTGGCATAGAACGGTTTCTAATGGAATTACTTGATATAAATAATATAAGAGAATGCATCTTATTTCCAAGAGATAGAACACGTTTAACACCATGAAATTATGATTTTTTCATTGGATAATAATATTCTTAGTTATCTATATGCAAAAAAATTAGACAGACATTTGAACTTTTTAAAGAATAAATAGATATTTTTAATATTTTTTTAAATTATTCTTCAATAGATTTTATTAATTAAAAAATGATATAATAATAAATTATCATTTATTGGAGTAACTAATATGGAAAAAATTGGATTAGGTATAGGTATTATTGGAGGTATTGGACTTGGTTTATTGTTAGGAAGAGAATTTTCGGGTAATTATATTACAATAATGGGAGCTATTTTAATAATAATCTCGATTACTTCAATGGGGTTTTCATCCTATAGGGAAAAAATTAAATAAATCAATTATTTCCCTATACCTCTTCTAAAATTAATTTGTTTCTACAAATTATTAAAAATGAGGTATCATATTCACTTGGATATTTAAACAATTATGCCTTTATCACAAATTTTGGAGTATTGTTGATGAAAAAAGTAGGAAATACACCAATTGCTAACAAGAATTTCAAACGATTAAAGAAATGGGAAAATGAACTTAATAAATGTATAAGGTGTGGTTATTGTTACGAACTATGTCCTTTGTATAAGACATTTAGTTGGGAATCAAATACACCTCGCGGAAAATTAATAATCCTTCATGGTTTAATATCTGGAAAAATCAACCTAACTCCTGAAATCGCAGAGAAAATATTTCAATGTTTTTATTGTGAACAATGTAGTGATAATTGTTCAGCTGGAGTGCCTGTTACCGAGATTCTTACAGATGCCAGATCTGATTTTATCGATGCAGGTTTAGAAGTTGATGGTACCACATCTAAATTTAAAGAGGATTTATGTAGTGCATGTGGAATGTGTATTTCTGTATGTAAATATGAGGCTTTATCATTTAAAGAGGAAGAAGATGGAAAGAAAAAAGTTGTCGTAGATAAAATAAAATGTAAAGGTTGTGGATCATGTATAGCTACATGTCCCTCAGGGGTAATTTTTCAAAAACATGGTTTTGAAGTATCCCCATATGAATTAAAGAAAAAGATTACAGGTTTTCTTGATAACAAGGAGACTAAGCTAGTTGTTTTTTGTTGCAATTGGTCAGTCTTTCCAGGGTTACAAATGAGTCAAAACCCAATCCTGATTAAAACGTCATATGGTATCATAGTAACAATGTGTTCAGGGCGGGTTAACCCCGAATTAGTATTAGATGCATTTAAAAAAGGTGCTTGGGGTGTTTTAGTTTCAGGTTGCCCACCTGAGGAATGCGATCACGAAGGTAATTATAGAGCTAGAAAAAGAATATTACTATTAAAAGATTTATTTAGACAAATCAATATTGAACCAGAACGCATAAGAATGGGATGGTTTTCTAGAGGGGAATCTGCAAAATTAAATCAAGCAATTAAAGATTTTATTAAAGATTTAGAAGAACTTGGTCCCATTTGTAAACCTTCTTTGATTAACCTATGGTAATTTTATCCGGTTAAGATATTTTTGTATATGTGTCTATTTCAAAAGGAATATATGACAATTGCAAAAGGACATATTTATATAAAACTATTTTATAACAAAAAATATGAAAGGAATAGACAATATCGATAAAAAAATTATTACAATGATTAATGAAGATTGGGAACAAGGGATTACTAAAATAGGTAGGGAATTGAATTTATCTCATACTGCAGTAAGATCGAGATTGAAAAGATTAAAAAGGGAATTAATCAGAGTAAATTGTAATGTTAATACCGAAAAATTAGGGCTTAAGTTGTTTCTTATTTGTATAGAAGCAAGATTTAAAAGTAAGGTTATTGATCATGTGAAAAATTGTCCAAAAATTATAAATTTTTTTGATACATATGGAGAATACAATTTTATAATAATGGCTGTTGCTGAAAATATTGAAACCATGGAGTCAATGATAGAACAATGTTTTTCATTTAATTTTACTGACATCACAAAATATACTGTCGTACCAATAACAAATTCTCCTTTTATGTATCAACCTTTAAAATTCTATACAGATGAAGAGAAAAAACAAATGAAATGTAATTTTAAAACTGTATGTATTGAATGTGACTTATATCTAAAAAATAGATGTGTTGGTTGTCCACTTCACCCCGGATATAAAAGTATTTTATAAACAATAATTATTCGGTTGGAAATAAGAATAAAATTAATTATGTTCATTTCGATTATATTAAGATACAAATCTTTTTCAAAAATAAATAATATTAAATATCAATAATGGCATTCTTGAGGAAAAAGTATTAACCTTATCAGGGGAGAAAAAAAATGATAAAAGCAGATCAAACTTTGGATTGTAAGGGGCTATCATGTCCTATGCCTATTATGAAATTGGCAAAAACTATGAAGCAAATGGAGCCAGGAAATATACTTGAATTGTTAGCTACAGATCCTGGATCAAAACCTGACGTACCAGCTTGGTGTAACAAAACTGGACACGAATTGCTTGACTCAGCTGAAGAAAATGGCGTTTACAAATACTATATTAAATGTAACAAATAGAACATTTTAATAAAAAATTTCGGAGAGGTAATTTTTTATGTCAGCTGAAACTAAAAAAGAGAAAGGAATTTTTAGAGAGCTTTATGATACTTTTTTTGCCCAGTCATGGCATATGTGGATTGGCAGTATTACTTTAGCAATGTTAAGTATTGCCCTTTTTATTATTTCATCGCCATGGGGCTCAAGTGGAGGACTTTTAAATTTGGGTCAGAATTTATTTAGCAGTATAGGGTTAAGTTTAGAAAATTCCGCTCCCAATGGTGTCACATATTTTCTTGATTACAAATATGCTGTTCTTTCAATAGTTGTGATTATTGGTGCCCTTGGAAGTGCGCTGTTAGGAAAAGAATTTGCCATTAGATTAGCACCTGGTGGAGAACTTGCCAAAGGGTTGTTTGGTGGAATACTAATGGGAATGGGTTGCATTATTGGCATGGGTTGTACAATAGGAAATTTTTTCAGCGGTTGGGCCGCATTATCAGCAGGTGCGATAATTTTTGTTATTGGATTGGTAATTGGTGTATATTTTGCTGTAAAATATCTAATTTGGGAAATGGAAAAACATCCTAAAATGAGCTCGGGAAAATCTTCGACATTTCTTCAAGCAAAAACTAAAAATATGTCGTTACAACCATTAGCTGGAATTATAATAATAATTATCGGTTTAGCAATTGCATTTACATTTAATGATGCAGTGTTATTTGGATTTGCACTAATTGGGCTATTTATAGGCATAGTACTTCAGCGATCAAGATGGTGCATAGTTAGAGCATTAAGAGAACCCTTTATGACGGGTGATGCAGAACCCGCCCTTGCAATTATTGCAGGACTTATTATAGGTTTACTTGGCTTTACAGTTATCAAAATTATGGGGGTCGGTGCAGAAATGACTATGGTTGGATCCAATTTTTGGATGCCTGGTATTATAGGTGGAATTATTTTTGGTTTTGGCATGACCATTGCTGGAGGGTGCACTATTGGTTCATCATGGCGTGCTGCTGAAGGGCATGTAAAGTTGTGGCTTGCACTTTTTGGGATAGTGATTACTGCACCATTGACTGCGGAATTTATTCAACCTGCTTTTCTAAATATCCTACCAGCAGAATTAAAACAAGCGATATTCCTTCCAGATTATTTCACATATATTGGTGCCATAGTTATAATGATATTAATTCTGTTGATATGGTATGTATTTGTTAAATGGAATGAAAAAACTGGGAGATTTTCTGTAATGTGAGGGAATAAAATGACAAATAAAGAAGATAAAATTTTAGCTGGTGTTTGTATTATATTATTAATATTTTCAATAGCATTTTTTTCAGTCATTAAGGGCTCAGATGAAGTCAAAAAGGCATCTGAAATTCTTAGTGCTACCAGGGAATATACAACAGGAATTGCAACAAATATGAATGCAGACACTTTATATGATTTAATTAATGATGATAATGAGTCCAACGATCCTTATATCCTTAGTATAAGAAACTTAGAACATTATGCTTTAGGTCATATTCCTGGTGCAGTCAATATTCCTTTAAATGCATTGTTCAAAGAAGAAAATCTGGCTAAACTTACCAAGGATCGCCAGATAGTTGTTTACTGCTACACGGGTCATACTGCTAGTCAAGCAACAGCTTTACTAAATGTAAATGGTTATAACGCTGTTTGTCTTACTTGGGGAATGTGTTCATGGACAAATGACAGTATAGTTGCAGTAAATAAGTACTACAATAAAACTAGTGCAGCTAATGATTATCCAATTGCTACTGGGTCAGAGTCAGGAGCCTATAGTACAATAGCTAATATTAACATCTTTTCTATAGCGCCAAATGTTTGTATCGTTCCACTTTTTGGATTCATTCCTAGCGTATCAGCCTGTGGTGGAGATACTGAACCACCAGAAGAAAATGGTGATACAGACGGAATTTCTATAGATGATTTAGATTCTTTACGTGAAGCTACATACCTATCGTTAAATCAAGGAAAACCTCCTGTAATAAAAGCTCCAGATTTATACGCGAACTTAGAAGATGGCAATTCATCAAATGATCCTTTTATTTTAGATGTTAGAAAAACCGAGCATTATGATATAGGTCATATTCCCGGAGCTATTAACATTGGTATGACGAGTTTATTTACAGATATTGGACTTCAAAAGCTTCCAGAAGATAAAAACAAACAAATTGTAGTTGTATGTTATACAGGTCATACTGCTAGTCAAGCAACAGCATTGCTTAATCTCAATGGATATAATGCAACTGCTCTTATGTGGGGAATGTGTTCCTGGAGCTTGGATGCAAATGTTACTGCTGGAAAATGCTTTGACATGATTTCAGATTCTCATAATTATTCTTTTTCATCCGGTGTTTGGGATGAAGATTTTCGTGAGACAATATATGATTCATTAAACAAAGGTAAACCGATTGCTATCACAGCAGAATCATTATATGAACGTCTCAATGATACAGATTTGACAAATGATCCTTTCGTTCTTAGTTTACGTAAAGCACAAGACTATGAGTTAGGACATATACCAGGTGCAATAAATATTGGAATTACAAACTTATTTACAGAAGAAAATTTGGCAAAACTTCCATATAATAAACAGATTGTAGTTGTTTGCTATACGGGTCATACTGCTAGTCAAGCAACAGCATTGCTCAATACCTTAGGTTACAATGCTACAGCATTAAAATGGGGTATGTGCTCTTGGACAACAAATACCACTGTTAATGTAAATCAATGCTTCGATCAGACAACAGCCGCTAAGGACTATCCATATATTGTAGGTCCTGAACCTGGTGGAATGAGTTAATAAAAAAGTCAGTAAGTTCTAGATATTACACAACTAGTCTAAAGGTTCTTTAAATATTTTTACGTCTAAGAGCCTGATTAGCCATGAAAAGAGATCATAATATCGATGCATTTAGAGGAATTGCCATCATTGGAATGGTCTTTTTTACTGTTACAACAAGACTTAGTAGTAATTTGCCCGACTTATTGCGTCATAATGTTTGGGGTTCTGTTCATTTGGGGGATTTTATTCTTCCCATGTTTCTTTTTGCAAGTGGATTATCTTTAGCATATTACTTAAATAAAAAAAATAATGAAAAACAAAAAGAATTAGTTAAAAATGTATTTGTAAGATTTTTCAAATTGGCAATTGTTGGCGTTTCACTTTCTATATTCTCTGCATATGGCTTTTTAGAAATGGATGAGGTGATGCTTAGTGCAATATTATACCTTATGTGCGTTGCAATCTCAAAATTCGATTGGAAAATTATTATGATTTTAATTTTTTTAATAAATTTATCATATATTGTCTTAATACAATACAATTTTGACACGTTTTTCGTAGGTCACTACCTGGGGGGATATCCAGCAGCTTTATACTATCTTCCGATAATGTTAGTTGGTCTTATAATTGGGAAGGGAATTATCTCGGATGGAATGTGGTGTAAAACCAATAAAATAGTAATTACGATCATATTTTTCTTTTTTTTATTCTTTATAATTTTTATTCCTTTGAATAAAATGATTGCAACCCCTTCATTTATGATGCTTTCTTTATTGTTTTCTTTGCTGATTTTTTCAATGATTCAAATGTCTATTTCCAACATTTTTCTTATAAAAAAATTTGAGTATTTTGGTAGAAAACCGTTTAGATATTGGATAATGATGTATATTATTTTTCTAATTCCTGTATGGTTTTATGTTGAATTTTTTAAAATAATATCACAAGTACAATTACAGTGGTACTTTAGTGTAGTAGTAAGCATTGCTTTGATGGCAATTTTTTGGAGAATCTCCTTACTAATTGACTATATTCCTATTTCAAATTGAAATCAAATTGAACTAATTTTTATTTTACTTGACTATTAAAACCATAAGAATTATATATGGAATGAATGTTGCCACAACGGGGTTTACATTATGGGAAAAGTAGCAATGATTTGTAATGGAGCTGAACCTAAAAATCTATATCCAGCATTTATCTTAGGCTCTAGTGCAGTTGCATCAGGAGACGATCTTATTATTTTTTTTACTCCTGGGGCAGCACCAGCATTAAAAAAAGGCGAGCTTGAAAAAATTAAAAGTAAAGGCATGCCCGACATGGCGGATTTGGTTGAAGGTGTTATGGCCCTAGGTGCAAGGATAATGCTTTGTGAACTTGCATTTGAAGCAAAGGACATGAAAAAAGAAGATATTAGAGATGATGTGGAAGTTGTCGGAGCAACATCGTTTATGGCAGAAATAAGCGATGCTCAGATAACATTTTCATTTTAATTTGAGGTGAAAAAATATGGCAACACATACACTTGATACATTAGGATTGAAATGCCCGCAGCCAATATTAAAGGTTGCTGCAAAAGCCAAAGAAATTCAACCAGGTGATATGCTTGAAGTATTAGCTGATTGTCATTCTTTTCCAAATGACATCAAAGCATGGTGTACCCGAACAAACAAGACTCTCCTTGTTTGTGCAGATGAGGGCGGCGGTAAATTCAAAGCGCAAATACAATTTTAATATCACCTATCTAGATAAAAGTATAAAAAAAGAAATCAATAGTTTGGGAAAGTTGGTTATTTTCAATCACATGTGATGGCGATGGAAGAAAAATTTGAACCAAGAATAGTAGGATTTTTGTGTAATTGGTGTTCTTATGCAGGAGCTGATTTGGCAGGTACAAGTAAATTAAAAATTCCTGCGTCTTTAACGCCAATCCGAGTAATGTGTTCAAGTCGGGTCGACCCTGTTTTAATTGAAACGGCATTTCTGCAAGGAGCTGATGGCGTACTTGTAGCTGGTTGTCACCCTGGAGACTGTCATTACAATGAGGGTAATTACTATGCTAGACGTAGGTTTGCAGTTTTAAAAAAAGTTGTAAAAACACTTGGATTAGAATCAGATCGTTTACAACTTTCTTGGATTTCTGCATCAGAGGGTCAAAGATTTGCGGATGTGGTTAACGATTTTAATGATAGAATAAAAAAAATGGGACCAAATCCCCTGAAGAAAAAAAAATCATTATAACTTGAAGATGTAACAATGAATGAAAAAAACCAAAATTTAGATACGCTAGTAGTAGGAGCAGGCATAGCAGGAATAGAGGCAAGTTTAATGCTTTCTAAAGCAGATAAAAAAGTGTACCTTGTTGAAAAAACATCTTACACAGGCGGGACTACAATAAAGTTTGAAGAAGTTTTTTCCAACATGGAATGTTCAACATGTATGTTAGCTCCAAGACAGCAAGAATTATTACAAAACAAGAACATAAGCCTATTAACTCTTTCTAATATTGAAGACCTAAGAGGCTCAAGAGGTAATTTCTCTGTTAGAATCCATAAAAAAGCTAGATATGTAGATATGGATAATTGTATAGGTTGTAATGCTTGTTTTGATCCCTGTCCGATAAGCATTAAAAACGAATTTGAAGAAGGGCTGAATGAAAGAAAGGCAATATATGTTCCATGTGCAGGAGCCCTTCCAAATGTACCAATGATTGATACTGAAAATTGTATTAGATTTAAAGGCAAAGAATGTACAGCATGCCAAGAAGCTTGTATGTTTGAAGCAATTGATTATAATCAAAAGGATGAAAAAATTGAGCTAAAAGTTGGATCAATTATTATTGCAACAGGTTTTGATATATTTGATGTAAAAAAACTACCAAAATATGGCTATGGAAAAATCGATGATGTTTATACTTCCATGGAATTTGAAAGGATGTATGCATCTAATGGTCCTACTGAAGGAAAAATTGTTTTAAAAAATGGCAAAACCCCAAATTCTGTAGCTTTAATTCATTGTGTAGGTAGGAATGAAAAAGGATATTGCTCTGCAGTTTGCTGTATGTATTCTCTTAAATTTAATCATTATTTAAAATCAAAAATTCCTGATGTAAAAATTTCAGAGTTTTACACTGATTTTTGTATTCCTGGAAAAACTCATCAAAAGTTTTATGAAAAGATTAAGAAAACAAATGTCAATATGATTAGAACAAAAGAAGTTGAGGTTACAAAACAAGATAAAAAAATTATTATTGATTATAATGATGGAGGTAAAAAAAATTCTCTCTCTGTTGATATGGTTATTCTTGCACCTGCAATTGTTCCAAATAGCTCCTCTTCTAAACTTGCTAAGATCCTTGATATATCCCTAGATGAGTATGGATTTTTTAATGAGGATAAAACAAATGACTCTTCTGTTATTTCATCAAAATCCGGGATTTTTATTGTAGGTTGTGCACAGGGTGCTAAAAATATTCAAGATTCCGTTTCACAAGCAAGTGCTGCGGTTGGAAAAATTCTATTATCTCCTGCATGAGAGGAAAATAATATGGAAAGAAAAATTGGGGTTTATTTATGCGAATGTGGCCCAAATATTGCAGAAAAGATAGATTTAGATCAAGTAATAAAAGCAATTAAACCTATTGAAGATGTTAAGATCGTTGAAAAATTCAAACTTTTATGTTCTGTAGATGGTAAGAAATTTTTAGAAGAGCAAATCAAGAAACACGGTCTTACCCATATGGTAATTGCTGCCTGCTCCCCTAAAGAACATGAAAAAACATTTATGGAAGTATGTGAAATTGCTGGGTTAAACCCATATCTTTTCCAACTAGCAAATATTAGGGAACAATGTGCTTGGATTACCGAAAACAAGGATGAAGCAACTAAAAAGGCAATAAGATTAGTAAAGGCAGCCATTGGGAGAGTTAGGTTTCATGCATCACTTGAAAAAAAAGAGATAGAAAGCAATCCCGACGTACTTGTGATAGGTGGGGGAATTGCTGGAATTGAAGCTGCATTACAACTTGCCAGTTCCACTAGAAAAATATTCCTTATTGAAAAATCTCCTAACATAGGTGGATTAATAAAAAACTATGAAAAAACATTTGGTGGAATGAAATCAACTTCAGAATTAATCGATAAAAAGATACAACAAATCAACACTAATAGAAATATAAAAGTTTTAACTAATTACGAAGTTGAAGAGGTCTTTGGTTTTCTTGGTAATTTCGAAGTAAATGTAAAAAATATAAAAGAAGAAAATGAATCTACCAAATTTAATGTTGGTGCAGTTGTAGTTGCCACTGGTTCTAATCTTTTTAACCCTGAAAAAATATCTCGTTATGGATATGGAAAACTTGATAATGTTTTTACTTCACTTGAATTTGAAAAAATGAACAAGGCAAATAAAATCTTTTTAAAAAATGGCAAAACCCCAAATTCTGTAGCTTTAATTCATTGTGTAGGCAGATATGAAAAAGGATATTGCTCGGGTATTTGTTGTATGTATTCACTTAAATTTGCCAAATATATTAAGGATAAAATACCAAAAGCTAATGTTTACAATTTTCACTCTGATTTATGTATACCAGGTAAAACGGATCAAAAATTCTATGAAAAAATAAAAGAAAATAAAGTTGAATTCATAAGATCATCAGATACTGAGATTACAAAAAAGGGCGATCAGTTAAACATCTCATTTACCTATGAAAATAATCTCAAAAAAAATGTTCTAGTTGATATGGCAATTCTTGCGTCAGCTGTTGAACCAACTTATGATGCATCAAAAATTGCAAATATTATAGGCATTTCTTTAGATAAAGAAGGTTTTTTTGCTGAAGAACATGAGAAATTAAATCCAGTTTCTACTTCAACAGAGGGAATATATATTGTTGGTTGCGCTCAAGGTCCAAAAAATATATCTGAAACTATAATTCAATCAGAATGTGCGGCTGGTAAGATCTTATCCTCATTAATACCTGGTAGAAAAATTGAACCCGAAGTAAAAACTTCCTGTATATCTGAATCATTGTGTATTGGTTGTAAAACATGTCTTACAGTATGCTCATATGGTGCTATTACTTTTGATGAAATTAAAAAAATTTCTGTAGTGAATGAGGTGATATGTAGAGGATGTGGAAATTGTGTTGCTGCATGTCCTTCAGGTGCTGCAAGCATTAAACATTTTAAATTTAGTCAAATTTATCAAGAACTACTGGAGGCAATTAAATGAAGGAATATAAAGCAGCATCTATCACCTTTGAATCTAGCATTAATTCGACAATTATTAATTTTTTAGAAAAAGCAATCAATAGAGGGGTTTTTGACGCTGTTATAGTTCCTATGAAAGTTCCTGCTGGGGACTCATTTGTATATGTTCTAATAAAAGATAAGACTCTTCTTAAGGACGCTCACCCACTACCTCCCGTTATGTTTGTTCAAGGAGCAAAAGCAGTTTCCAGTGTTACACGACTTGGCAAGGGAAATATGAAGATAGCTGCAGTAATGAGACCATGTGAAACTCGAGCAGCTGTTGAACTTGCTAAAGTCGGTCAAACAAATCTAGAAAATATTACATTAATAAGTATGGACTGTCCAGGAGTTTTAGCCACCCATGATTTTTTAACTGACCCAGAAAAATATATTAAACTATTTGATGAATCTGTTAAAAATTGGGACGATTCAATAATGAGACCTGTGTGCAAAATATGTAATAATTCTAGCATGGTTTCTGGAGATCTTCATATAGTTACCCTTGGATTAAAAAAAGATACAATTTTTATTATCCCTAACAGTCAAAAAGGAATTGATGTATTAAATAAACTTGAACTTCCCTTAAAAGAAAATATTGAAAATTGGCTAAGTAAAATAAAGAGTTTATATGAAGAAAAACTAAAAAAAAGAAAGAAAGCACATAAAGATTTAAAAATTAATACAGGAGGTATTGATAATTTTATCGACACATTTAGCCAATGTATAAATTGTCATAATTGTATGAGAGTCTGCCCTGTTTGTTTTTGTCGACTTTGCTATTTTGATTCAGATAAAGTAAAACATTCATCTGAAGATTATCTACAAAGAGCAGAAAGTAAAGGAAGTATTAGATTTCTTCCAGACACTTCTCTTTTTCATATGGGAAGAATGTCGCACATGAGTCTTTCTTGTGTTTCATGTGGTTCATGTGAAGATGCTTGTCCAATGTCTATCCCTGTTGCTCAAGTGTTTAGTATGATTGCTGATGAAACCCAGAGTTTGTTTGATTATGTCTCAGGTCGTGACATTAACGAACCTATACCATTAGTTGCATATAACGAAGAAGAACTTCAAGAAGTGGAGGATGGACATGACTAAGGTTTTTTCGATAAATAAAAAAGCAGATAAAGCTATTCTTGAACTCTTAAAGTTACTTTTGGAAACAAATAAAGTAAAGGCGGTTTTCTCTCTTAAAAAAATTAATAAAGATGGCGCTGTGGCATATTCACTTATAACAAACCCAGATGACTTGGAAGATGCCGTACCTTTTTATCCTTTAATGCCTGTAAATGCTGGAAAGTTATTATCACGTTTTACATTAAAAGGAAGTACAAAAAAACCTGTTGCTGCAGTAGTAAAACCATGTGAATTAAGAGGTTTTGTTGAAATGTTAAAAAGGCAACAAGGTAGTGTTGAAAATTTATTTATCATTAGCTCAACATGTGGAGGTGTTTATCCCTCCAAAATGGCATTGAATGGAGCAGTTGACAAAAATCTTTCTTTATATTGGAATGCAGTTAAATCTGGCAATATAGATCCTGATTTAAGACCGGCATGTAGAGGTTGTACAGAATTTGTTCCTTATACAGCAGATATTGTATTTGATTTGATAGGAAATAAGGAATTGGATAAGAAATGTGAAATATTAATTAATTCGGACAAAGGAGAAAAACTTGTCAGGGATTTATCAATAGATGTTACAGATAAAAAAATAGATCAAGAAAAACATAATAAGTTTTTAGAGAAAAGAGAAACTGAAAAGAAAAAAATATTTTCTGAAATAAATGAAAAAATGAATGGTATTAATGGCCTTGTTGAGATATTTGGTAAATGTATAGGTTGTCATGGTTGTAGCAAAGTTTGCCCAGTTTGTTATTGTACGTTATGCGAATTTGAATCACCAAACTCTGAGTATGAACCTCATAATTATGAATCCGAACTTAAAAAAAGAGGTGGAATGAGAGTCCCGCCTGGAATTCTGTATTACCATCTTGGTAGATTAACCCACATTGGCATTTCGTGTGTAGGGTGCGGTTCATGTGAAGATGTATGTCCTGTTGATATCCCCATATCAGTAATTTTTAAAAAAGTTGGCGAGTCAGTTCAAAAAATGTTTAAATACATCCCTGGTAAAATTATAGAGGAAGAAATTCCTCTTGTAACATTTGAACAAGAGGAATTTGCCGAAATTGAGGAATAGAGATTGAAATGAAAAAAGATGAAAATTTTATGCCAAAGATAATTGCTTTTTTATGTAATTGGTGTTCTTATGCAGGAGCTGATTTGGCAGGTACTAGTAGATTAAAATATCCTCCATCAATTTTACCTATTAGAGTGATGTGTTCAAGCAGGGTAGATCCTCTTTTCATTCTGAGAGCTTATTTAAATGGTGCTGATGGTGTGCTTGTAGCTGGTTGTCACCCTGGAGACTGTCATTATCAGGAGGGTAATTACTATACACGTAGACGTTTTGCTATGTTTAAGAAAATTTTTGAGGATGTAGGTTTAGATTCCGAAAGGCTGAGTCTTTCTTGGATTTCTGCATCAGAAGGGCAAAAATATGCAAAAACAGCTACTAAATTTACTGAAAAAATTAAAAAATTAGGGGAAAATCCTGCTAAAAGTCAAATATTTTTGTAATTTTTCTTAAGGTTATAATTAACATTAAAATAATATTATCAGAAGAAAATACCCTTGTATCTACTTGTTGCTGGACAACCATAACAACGATTCTCGTAGTACGCTTGGCATTCTTTATATTCTACACCGCAAGGAGGTTTTTTTAAGGGTCTTTCTATCATTTTTACTGGCATCACAAAGTCCATTATACTTGATATCATTATATTAAAGTCAGCACTTTTTACATCCTCATCAGGACGTAATCTTTCATCGATCATTGATTCTAATGATGCCAAGTCTTCCCCAGCTAATAATAGCATTAGATTTCGGTCTCCGGATATAACAAATCCATTTAAAAAAAATGGGCAATTCCTAAATATATTTAGAATCTTGGTTGTGTTTGTGGTTCTGATTAATACTATCGCTACATATATATTCACTTTATGCAAATTTACACCAATAATTCGCTCAATTATTCCTTTCTCTTTTAACTTTTTTATTCTTATTGCAACCGAAGGTTGAGACAGCTTAATTTGTTTGGCAATCTCCTCTTGTGATATTTCTTGATTATCATGAAGCATAGTTATTATTTTTCTATCCTTTTCATCTAACTTAATTGATCGTTTTACCATATTTTATCCTCTAAAAATCTTAACCTAATATAAGGTATTGAACTAAAATATTTAATTATTATCAATAAATATTAGTTAGAATTTTATTTTATGTTATAAATATTGTTAAAGAATTTATTAATAATACAAATTACCGCATCAAATTTTTTTTAAATAAAAAAGGTAAAAAATTTAGAGAAATTATTAGAAATTTATAATTTTTCAGCAAAACCATTAACCTTTTCTTCCCAACCCGGCATAAGTCCATTTCCAGTATTGGCATCTTTCCCTACTTGAAAATCTACACTTGCTACTTTTATCATATTTTTTTTGGAAAGAATCTTATCCATCTTGTTTAACCAGTTTTTTTTCATCCCATGGGTGTTTATTATACCATATTTTTTTTCTTCCATATCATTAAGCTTTTTCATAAAACTTCTCATGTTCTTTTGTATATTGAATGCTTCAGTGGGCGCAGAAAATATATATAAGTCTGCCTTAGGCATTGAAGTTGGGTCTGCTTCATCAGTTTTGAAAATCTGTGTTTCAATTTTCCTCTCTTTTAGTTCCTTTGCCAAATGATCAACAATCTTCTTACCGTTCCCGTATCTTGACCAATATATAATTACATATTTCATCAAATCACCATGTAAAATTTTTGAATTGATACACAGTCTAGTATATTAAGATTATACCTTAAATTGAAAATAATCTAAACTCAATTTTTAAAAACTAAAATTCCGTTTTTAATTATGGGATTATAAGGGAGGTAATAAAAAATGAAGAGTTATTAACCTTTATAAGGGCCTCCCCTACATGGTTTCCCGCGTTGTGAAAATCAAACTATTACATTTAAATATATTTACAATAAATATTAAAAAAAATTGAAATTCATCAATAATTATTAAATAATTGATAATAATTGATATAGCTCTTAAGGATTTATTGCCGTTAACAAAGATTATTTTTAATTAATTTTTATATGTGAATAGATAATTATTGTTAATCAAGTATAGAATAATTTATTACAAATGTTACAAATTATTATTAAAAAATATATTTAGATTTCTATAGGTTATATGGTTATACTACATTAAATTTATATGATATGATATTATTACATATATTAAAAAAAATTGGGAGGTAAAAATATGAAAACAAAATTTATAGGAATTTTTGTTTGTATGCTATTGATTGCAGCGACCGTTCCAATCGTAAGTAGTTTGGAACAACAATATGATATGAAATCTCCTGGAGTTGTTGATCAGGAACAACCAAAAAACGGTGAAATAAATTGGTTAATGCCAACAGTTCCAAATTGGCAGGAATTTGTAAACCTAGGTAATAAAATAGAGGTAGTAGAACTACACATTGGTTGTTATTATGGAGGATCTGCAGATATTACATTATCGATAGAAGAAACAGTTGGAGGAACACCACTTACTAAAGTTACTTATGGCGCAAGTGATTTGCCTGTAAATACACAAGATTGGTTCAAATTCGACGTTCCTGATGTAAAACTAAAACGCAATGGAATTTACTATATTGTTATCAGATTTGATCCTGGATCAGAATATGGATGGAGTGGAGAACATTATGACCCATATCCAGCAGGAGTATCTAGTCACCCTGACCCAGATTGGGATTATGCATTTAGAACAATTGTAGATAAGTCAAAATCAAATAGAGTAAATACACCATTGTTTAACTTTTTGGAAAATCATCCAAACATATTGCCTATTCTAAGATACATACTTGGAATATAAAATTCCAACAAATTTCTTTTTTCTTTTTTCCATTTAATAATCATTAATCCATTTTTAATTAAATGAAAAAAGTTAAATCGAGTTTAACAATATTTATTTTTTTAAATGGACAGATTAAGTTAAGTTGGGTGGGGAGGATGTAATTTAGTGAAATCTACCAAAAAAATCGCAAATCTTATTCTCGAAGATGGATCTATATTCAATGGTTATGCATTTGGTTCAAGAAAAGCAGTTGAGGGTGAAGTTGTTTTTAATACAGGTATGGTTGGTTATCCTGAAAGTCTTACCGATCCTTCCTACAAGGGGCAAATTCTTACGCTAACTTACCCTTTAATTGGAAATTACGGAGTTCCAGATTGTAAAAAAGAAGAAAATCTATTGCGATTTTTTGAGTCTGATCATATACAGGTACAGGGATTAGTAATTAGTGATTATTCAGAGTACTATAACCATTGGAATGCTACAAAATCTCTTTCAAAGTGGATGATTGAAAATAATGTACCAGGTATACAAAATATTGATACAAGAGAACTTACAAAAAAACTTCGAAAAAAAGGAACAATGCTTGGAAAAATTGTATACAGTTACAATGAAGAAAAAAAGTTTCGAGATCCAAATGCAAGAAATCTTGTAGCCGAAGTTAGTATTAAAAAACCGATTTTATATCAGCGAGGAAAAAAGAAAGTTGTTATTGTCGATTGTGGGGTAAAAAATAATATTATACGGGCATTTCTCAGGAGAAATATCTCAGTATTACGCTGTCCATGGGATTATAATTTCTTAAAGGGAAAGGCAGATGGTATTGTTATATCAAATGGTCCTGGAAATCCAAAGATGTGTCAAGAGACAATAAATAATGTTCGCAAACTTTTATCCAAAGATATTCCCATTCTTGGAATTTGTCTTGGCTCACAATTATTAGCTCTTGCTGCTGGTGCTGACACTTATAAATTAAAATATGGTCACAGGAGTCATAATCAACCATGCTTGGAGATAGGGACAAAGAGATGTTATATCACTACCCAGAATCATGGATATGCGGTCGATTCAGATAGTCTACCTATTGATTGGCGTGAATGGTTTGTTAATAATAATGACGGCACCAATGAAGGTATAATCCACATTTCAAAGCCATTTTTTGGTGCACAATTTCACCCAGAAGCTTCACCAGGACCAGATGATACAGAATTTTTGTTTGATATGTTTCTTCGGGCGATGCTATGAGACAGTTTGTTAAAAAAGTATTAATACTAGGTTCGGGGGCTATTCGGATTGGACAAGCTGGCGAGTTTGATTACTCAGGAAGTCAATCAATTAAGGCATTGAAGGAAGAAGGAATAAATACAGTTCTTATCAATCCCAATATTGCAACCATTCAAACATCAGAATCTCTAGCAGATAAGGTCTATTTTTTACCTATTGACTCATATTTTGTTGAAAAGATAATTAAAAAGGAGCGTCCCGATGGCTTGTTGCTTGGATTTGGGGGGCAAACAGCATTAAATGTTGGAGTAGAAATTGCTGAGAAAGGTGTTTTACAGAAGTATAAAGTAAAAGTTCTTGGAACGCCTGTTCAGTCGATTATTAACACAGAGGATAGAGATCTTTTTGTAAAAAAGATTCAAGAAATCGGTCTTAAAGTTCCTAAGAGCAAGGCTGTTACAAATGTAAAAGAAGCTGTAATTGTAGGTGAGGAAATTGGTTATCCAGTTATGTGTCGGATAGCATATGCTCTTGGTGGGTTGGGTTCTGGTGTTGCCAGGACAAAAAAGCAACTCATTGAGACTGCTTCTAAAGCATTTTGCTTTACCAAACAAATTCTAATTGAGGAGTATTGTGGTGGATGGAAGGAGTTAGAGTATGAGGTGGTAAGGGATCAGTTTGATAATTGTATCGTTGTTTGTTCAATGGAAAATGTGGATCCTATGGGTATTCACACTGGAGAAAGTATTGTTGTCGCTCCAGTACAAACATTATCATCTTCGGAAAATTTCAAACTTCGGGCCTTAGCAATTAAGGTTATTAGACATCTTGGGATTATTGGTGAATGTAATATTCAGTTTGCGTTAGATCCTAATTCAGAAGACTATCGTATTATTGAGGTAAATGCTCGTTTAAGTAGAAGCTCTGCGCTTGCCTCAAAAGCTACGGGATATCCTCTAGCTTTCATTGCAACAAAACTTACCATTGGTGCAAGTTTAACTGAAGTTAAAAATATAATAACCAAACAAACGTCTTCGTGTTTTGAACCTGCTCTTGATTATGT
>Ga0272442_10000313_pt1 | contig 81182 bp, 73 predicted proteins | sample SSMForm2O_FD_200262 | JGI IMG/M metagenome (GOLD analysis project Ga0272442, IMG submission 200262) | Marine sediment archaeal communities from Little Sippewissett salt marsh, Falmouth, MA, United States - SSM-Form-2O | ecosystem: Environmental > Aquatic > Marine > Wetlands > Sediment ...
TCCGTCTCATGGCCACCTCCTCGTGACCATTATCGACCGGACAGGTTATGTGCTACAAACCCGGACAGATTACCTGCTTCTTACACAGCGTGATAATTGAAAATATCATGCAGATTACCGTGATTTGCAGGAGCAGTCTCTTCATGTTCTCATCCCCCCTTTTTGTCTTTTGATTGAAATTCGATCATGACCCGTGCCAACACGTGGAATTTTCCCGTCACTCACATCCGATCGGTGTTTCCTTCTCTCCTTCAGCCGTTCCTGTAACGTGTGCTACCAGACATATATGTCCCGTGTCGAGAAAAAATATTTCACCTCAAAAGAAAATTTATCCGTTGTGATCGGTCGGCGGGTGTCTCCGTTGCCCCATTACACCGTGACATTGGCACACACCAGGGATGGCGTGAATGCGGATATCCCGCCCGGCGCAGAAGCCGCTCGAAATAAAGTAAACTTGGGGTCGGACCAGGGTAACTCGCTGATATGTCGGTGTCCCATAAATAAAATCCGCCGCCTAATATTTCAAACACAACGTAATTGTACCCCTCCTTTAACTATATGTAATGTTGACAATATGGTGTAAATTCATTGAAATTCAAGAATAAAGTTTGACCCCGTTCATTTCATTGACAGGATGGTGGACAGCGTGTTGTCAGTTTTTAAATGATAACGCGCTGCATTATGATATTTTCTGGCCTTTACTGCGCTGAAATTCCGGCCGTGTGATGTTATCTATTTTTCTTTTCTCCACAGACCATACTGCAATTATAATCAAGGCCAGTATTATCTGTACCCCTGTGCGGTAGAATTTTATATCGCCCGGTATGTCAATGAACTCACCGAAAAAGTTGATGAAAAAGTGAAACATGATCCCGGAAAGTATGCTCCGTCGCGTGTTGTGGTATATCCAGTCCATGATGATACTGAGTGGATAGAACTGTATCATGAAGTCGAACATGAGCCACGGAGACTCCTGAAGCAGCCCGTACTGGTAGGTCCCGCTGATCATAAACATGGGGATGTGCCACATCATCCAGAAAAATCCCAGTATCATACTTGCCGTTACCCTGGGATATTTTCTCTCAAGATGGTCAAGGGCGTATCCCCTCCAGCCGATCTCCTCAGGGACCGGGCCGAAGATGAACATGAAAAGGGCAAAGGGTATTATGGACAAAGGATTCGCGAGGAATTTTTTCAATGTTTCAAATTCGGGCATTGACCCTGTAATACAATACCAGGCCAGTACCGCAACTGCCGTGGTAAAGGGAATGATAATCAGCATAATGCCCCACCAGGACAAGCTGATCTGTCTGACGTTCAGCACCCGGCCAAGGAAGTCTTTCCAGTATTTCCTGCAGCTTCTTGTTTTCGCGAGTATGATACCGGTTGTGGAGGGCGCAATGCCCCCGAGAGCAAAACAGACAATTGTAAGCGGATGGGACATGTCAAGCCCAGACAGTATGGGTATTGACCAGAGTCCCCATGAGAATACAAAGGTTATGAGGAAAAAGTTCCAGTGTTCCCGTTCTGCCTGTTTCATGGTACCCTCACGCTGGAACATATTATCCCTTTTCATACCATGTCAATGGTTTTTCGGATACTAAGCCATGTAATGGTCCTCCTATATTTGTTTTAAATATTTTCTGACATTGTTAGTTATCTTTGCTTGAGTAAGATATATTTTCGTAACTCTTCTTGGCTGACGTTAAGTTAAATGTTTCTAAAATGCGAAACGAAGTGAAGCATTTTAGAAATCCGATGCAAAGATGGGTTGGGCGGCTTTTCTTCACGGTTTCGTGTAGATGGATTTTCCTTCCTTAATTGTTTCCATGACCTCTATATCTCTAATAGTCGTGCGGTCTACCTTTAGCGGGTTGGCTGAGAGAATTACGAGATCAGCTCGTTTTCCTACTTCGATGGAGCCCTTCAGCTTTTCTTCGCCCTCCTGCCAGGCAGCGTTGAGGGTTACGGCTTTCAGCGCTTCCATCACGGGGATTTCTTGCTCGGGACCCAAGGGCCTGCCCGAGGAGGTCACGCGATGAACCGCGCTTTGTACCACGATCAGCATGTTGGCCGTTGTTACCGCCGCATCGTGGTGAAGGGTGAATGGAATGCCCCGATCTAAGGCGCTCTTCATGGGATTCAGCCGTGCGGCACGCTCGGGGCCAATGAAAATATCCCGATGGCGATCGCCCCAGTAGTAGATATGACCCGGGAAAAAGGAGGGTACAAGCCCCAGTTCCTTTGCTGCGTCAAGCTGATCCTCCCGCATCATTTGGGCATGAATAATGGTGGTTCTATGATCTTTTACCGGGTATTTCTTCAGGCCCTTGCGCATGGATTCGATCAGCATGTCAGTGGCAGCGTCTCCGTTGGTATGGGCAAGGAGGTGCCACCTGTTTTTCAAGGCAAGCTGGACCAGGGCGTCGGCTTCTTCCTGGCTTCCGTAATAGGATTTCCCACGGAAAGTCGTATCGCCATCTTTAATCACGGAGTCGTGATCATCCATTTCAGGGTAGTTGGCCTCGTTGATATCGATTAACAAGCCCTCGGTGCCGGTCTGATCGCAGTGGCTTGCAAGGTCCTGGTCCATTTTTGGCGGGACGTGATAGGGCTGGCTCAAGTACCCGGTATACCCTTGAATCGATCCGTCATAGATCAGTTTTAAACCGCCTAACCGCAAACCGTTATCATACTCCTTATCTTGTTCATAATTGGCCAGCATGTCTTTGTAGATATCCTTGGGGTAGGCGATCAGATCAACGGGGAGCTTCTCTTTTGAGGCGGCAAGCCTGAAAACCTTCATGACAGGGGGAAAGGCGCCGGCAGCTTCCTGGACCGTGGTTGTTCCATTGGCCGCATAGACATTTAGAAGAGTGTCGATGACATATTTTGCTGCCTGTTCAGCAGAAGGAGTCGGAACCTTCGCGAGCACCGGCAGAAAAGCCATGTTCGATTCCATGACGCCGTTGGGCACTTTGGAGCCGGGACGCCGTACATATCTTCCGCCGACCGGATCTTCGGTTTCTGCGGTAATCCCGGTAATCTCCAAGGCTTTGGAATTGGCCGATGCCAGATGACCGGAAATATGAAGAATAAAGATCGGATGCTCGATGGATACCTGGTCAAGATCATCCCGTGTCGGGTGACGTTTTTCGGACAGGAGGGTATCGTCGTAATTCAAGCCGACGATCCATTGGCCCGGTTTCAGTTTCTTCTCGGCTTTGTATTCAAGAAGGGCTGCTTTCAGCTTTTCCATGCTGTCCACTGTGCCCATCGGGGGTGGGTAGAGATCGGCTGAAATGGACCAAATGATGACTTGTAAAAGATGACTATGTGCATCAAAAAAACCGGGCATGAGCGTTTTTCCTTGGAGATCAACCATCTTGGTGGTGTTGCCCTTGTGTTTCAGGACCTCAGGCTTTTTACCGACGGCAATGATCTTGCCATCCGCTACAGCTACGGCCTCTGCAGTGGGTCGTGCATCGTTGATGGTGACAATGTCGCCACCTGAATAAATGATATCCGCTGCCTGTGTGGAAACATGTGCGCAGGAACTAGTCAAGAATACGATTGCGATGGCAGTCATGCTAAGTAGGTTGCGTTTCGAAAGTATTATATGTCTCATTATTACCTCCTGTACGCATGCGTGAGTATTCACGTTGCCCAACGGGGCGACTGAGCTCTCGCGCAGCGTGATAATGGCGCGTGCGCATATTATCAGGTGAGCAAGCAGCGCCAGCCATTTGTTATCGAGACGCTACGCGCCGAGTTCAAAGGGGGAAATGGGGGGGATAGACCTTGCAATACGACAGCTTGAACAGATTGTCGATGAAATGCAGATAAAATGTTGCATTGCAAGACCTGACTCTTTAATCCTTTTTTAAAGGGAGCATATCGTCACGGATCACGTTCCCAGCAAAATGCCCGGAATGATCAGGACATCAGCAGATCGAATCGAGATATGGAAGAAACGCAACCGGAAGGATGGTCGTTCGATTGGTTCACCCAACTCTGGCAGATACCGTCAGGATCGTTATTGTCGCATGGGAATTACTCGAAATGAATTAAAAGGGAGAAGATTATCGTCTCAGCGTCCAGAGGCAATACATGGTGTGAATTTTTTCATAAAAGTCAGATACTGTCAATTTTTATGTGGAGGGACTGACAGGGTGACACATCTTGACGGGCTGTTGCCCAAATTGTTTTCATTATAGCGATTTACGACCCTGACACCCGGATTCCAATGAATAGTTGAAATTTGGGGTTCGAACCAAGTTAACTTTATAATAGATCAGAATATATGCTCTATAAAGAGGAATCAAAATTCAATAATAAAGATTTGACCCCATTCTTGCCGGATTAGATCCCAATCAATTTCTATGGATGACGAATAAACCGATACTGCCATGCATCGTTCATAGAATATCCACGCCAAGCAACAAAAGGAAGGCGCTTACCACCCCGAATCCCAGCCCTGCCAGTAAAAGGACCATGAAATTTTTTTGAAAGGCACTGGTCGTCATGGCCTGTTTTTCTGATGATATGAATAATGGGGTGGATTTATCAGGTTTGCTAATAACGATTGCGGTGCCATCGTGTTCTTTTGCCAACCCCAACATGTAAACATAATCTCCGGATTGAATCCATTTTTCTCTGTATGTACGGTGAGCTCTTTTTGCCTCGGCAGAGTCCGGTATCAATTCGACCAAATCGTCCGGTATATCCAGTGGTACGTCGTCCATTTCGATCTTACGAAAGAAAGGCTTTTTTTGTCCCCCCGAATATTTTTGTTGATCAGCGGCTTTCAGTTTTGTGATGCGGCCACCAAGTGATGTGCGCTTTCCACTTTGAGATTTCATGATTTTATGGTGCGGATAGGCAATTGCTTGGCCCCCTTCCGGGATGATTTTAATTTCACCGGTTTCATCCTTTAAGACGAATGGGCAGCATTGATTGCCGGATGCCAGAGACTGATCCGGTTGGCGACTACCTTCCTTTCGCGGGCGGCGCTCGGAGGCTTCGAATCGATACCATACTGCTGGTGTCTTTGAATATGGCGTATATAGCGGCGTATCGCAAACCACTTTACCGGCAGCCAGGCAAAATCCGGGAGTAATATCCCGAATGCGAGTCAACGTTAACCGGCTGGTTCGCTGTTTCATTGAAAATTCGCTTTTTGCCTTGCGAAGCAGCAATATGGCCGCACCACAAGAGCCCAAACCACAGAATAGCGTAGGAATATTCATTGATGTCTCCTATTTTACCTTCACGGATTCAATTAGTATCATTAAGATTTTCAAAGCCTTCAACAGTTGCAGATATGATCGGTATCTTCATGCAATTCGGGGTCGGACCACGTTAACTTGCAGATATATAATCATTTAAAGCCCCTAAATAGGTGCTTTCGGGCCTTAAAACGTACTTTTAGGGTTAAAATGGGCAATGTAAGAAACAGATGATTCCCTGAGTTCGAACAGCTCGTTTCTTTGATGCATATTCCTCACAATCGCGCTGCTTGTCAAGCCTTGTTATATGGCAGATATAAATTCCTTAGCGTTACTGTTTTGGGCCTGAATAGCGACTCTAAGATCAAAAAAAGGCCTTTTATTGGCACTATTATACATTAATACAGACACTTACCTTGGTCCGACCCCATTTATCCCATTTATATCTTCTATATCACTGCATGAAATTGCCATAATTTATTTATTCCATGTCGGGTTAACGTCATGAATGACGCGCCTTGGAACCCGAACCGAAAGCACGGTTTCCAAGGTCATTGTTCATTCGTCTTGTTGGGTGATCGCTATCCACTAATCGTGCTGATCCAGTCTCCGACCCAATGGGTGATTCCGATGACAACGAGAGCGATCACAATGTGTTCAACTACTACCTTCCAGGGGGCTTCTTTTTGTGCCTTTGCCATCGCATAGCTCATTACCGCAAGGATCGACATGCCCCAAATCAGACTGACCCAGATGGCGGTCGCGAGGGGGAGAAGGAGGACCGGTACAGCAAAGGTAAGGGCAAAGAAGAACTTGGCAAGAAACGTCGCTATGGTAGCTGCCCAGATTTGCTTCACCGTGTGAACGTTCTCTGCCTCCTCTGAAACGTGAATGCCGAGAGCATCCGAGAAGGCGTCGGCAATGGCGATAGTCAGGATGCCACCGAGGACCACAACTCGGGAATGCGTCCCGGAATGAAGGCCAACCATCAGGCCAAGGGTTGTGATTACGGCCGATGTCAGGCCGAAGGTGATACCAGTTCGCAAAGAGTCTCTCATGTCTCTGTCTCATTTAACACAACGGCTAATTGAGGGGCTGGTCGCGCTGTTTTGCCCAGTCCCTCTAAAATGATTCGTTAGGGCTTTGTGCAGTAATAAAAAACAACATCTCGCGCGATACGCTGACCATGGGCTACCTTTAAATTGTTTACGTCAACTTTTAGAGCACAAGCCAATTGTTTCCTTTTCTGTTCTACCCATGGCCTTCCATTACGATTTGTTTGATGTTGGTAAAAAACAAAAACATCTCCCTCAATAAGGTTTTCATAGATTTTTTCTGCCTCGATTTCTAAAACATGCTGCATACAATGCTTTTTTGGTTCAAGACCTGTGTCTGGATCAAGAAAAACAATGCTATTTGAGGATTGATACCTTTTAATGAAACTTAATGAATCGGACAAATATTTTGCCCTATCATCGAACACAGAATCAAAAACATATATTGGGATTTCAGATTTTAACGTTTCAATATTTTTAACTCTACGAAAATGGTATATGACCTCTTCCGGTACGCTATAATTGATCCCATCCATTTCAAATGAATTGAAATCACTTTTACGGTAATATGTAATTTGTAAAATCTTTTTTGTCCGATACTTCCGCGCAAGTTGCAAGAGAACAGACCATTTTATTAAATCTCGATTATCTCCGTACCAAATATCTTTCATAGCTTTTTTAGCCCCAACGTATTTCTCAACTGATGGTGTGCAGCGCAGCGGAACACCGGTCAGGTGCAGAAAATGGTGTACGCCCGGCATGGGCGTGAATTTATGGGGTGAAAGTCCCCTATGTGTGAATCCTATCAACGTCGCGAGACGTGGATATAAACATTAGCCGACGGCAAGGGCGGAACTGCGAGGGACCGTCCGAAGGAAGCCCGAGTGCAAAGCTATGAGCCGACGAACAGAAACGGCATACAAGGCCCAGTCTCCGGGTAAGTTAGCACAACATAACAAAGCCCTGGATTCGGGAGATAGGGTAAATGCTGCGGTTGTGTAGCGAAGGTTCACGTTCTTATCCGGGGAGGTCTGCCCGGCACGCGGTCATTTGACAGCGCCTTACATGGCAACATGTCGGGTGATCGGGCAGAAGTCAGCAGATGTCATAGTAGGTGCCGGACGCCGATGATGGTAGCGCATCGGCTGGAAACGAGCCTCAATGAGCTCGCACGACACTATGAATCAGCATCGAGGAGTGCCCGCGCGGCGCGTCATTGAATCACTCGTCCCAGATGATCGCCTGTTGGAGCGGATATTATCCCGGGAGAACATGCGTCGAGCATGGAAACGGGTCAAAGCGAATAAGGGAGCGGCCGGCATCGATCAGATGTCCGTTGCCGACTTCCCCGCATTTGCCCGAAAAGAATGGGAACGTATCCGCGAATCGCTACTCGACGGTACATATCAACCCTTGCCGGTTAAACGTGTAGAAATACCCAAAGCGACGGGTGGTACACGCCCATTGGGTATCCCAACGGTTACCGATCGGTTGATCCAACAATCCATTTATCAGTGCATGATGCCGATATTTGATCCGGACTTTTCGGAGTTCAGCTTCGGATTCAGACCCGGAAAGTCGGCACATGACGCCATCCGACAGGTACGCGAATATATCCGTAAAGGGTATCGTATTGCGGTGGACATGGATCTGTCGAAATTTTTCGATACCGTCAACCACGACGTGCTGATGCACCGAGTGTCGCGGAAAGTCCATGATAAGCGCGTATTGCATCTGATCGGAAAGTATCTGCGAGCTGGTGCGCACGTGAATGGCCGCTTGCAACAAACCCGTATGGGAGTTCCGCAGGGAGGACCACTTTCACCACTGCTTGCCAACGTGCTCTTGGATGATCTCGATAAAGAGCTGGAGAAACGTGGCCATCAATTCGTTCGTTATGCGGATGACTTTGTGATCTTAGTTAAAAGCCAATGTGCTGGCGAACGGGTTAGAACCAGTATCACGCGTTTTCTTAAACGCAAGCTCAAGCTCACTGTCAATGAGCAGAAAAGCATAGTGGCACCGACACACCACATCACCTTCCTGGGATTTGCCTTTAAAGGCACCGGGATCCGCTGGTCAGAAAAGGCCTTTCGCGAGTTTAAACGCCGCGTGAAGCGTCTGACCGGTAGAAGTTGGTTCGTCTCAATGCCATACAGACTGAAGAAGCTTGCTCAATACCTCCGCGGCTGGTTTAATTACTTCGGAATATCGGAGTATTACCGACCAATCCCGGAAATAGACCATTGGCTGAGAAGGCGTGTGCGAATGTGCTATTGGAAACGATGGCGCTATGTTCGCACAAGAATCCGCAATCTCCTAAAGCTTGGCACGCATCCGGGTGTGGCGATTCCCATGAGCCTGTCAAGAAAAGGCCCCTGGAAATGTGCTCGCACGCTGGCGTCCCAGACCGGCATGACCAATAAATGGCTTAAGGATCAAGGTTTACTGTCTGTCAAAGAACTATGGGTGAAAATTCATTATCCAGCTACGGCTCGATAGCTTAAGTGAACCGCCCGGTGCGGACCCGCATGCCGGGTGGTGTGGGGGCTGGGGGGAGAAAAACCCCCGGCTACCCGATTAGCTGAACCTACTTGACCAGCTCGATTTCACCCGGTCGCCAAGTTCTTTCGATCCAAGGCTCCAGAGGGCCGTACATCCGAAGAGCCACGAACCAGCCTTTTCCGGGAACGGTTTCCAGCCAGTTGCTCTCAAAGTCTTTAGGCGCCTTTGGCCCGAAGTAGATGTCATAGGATCCATCGGCGTTCTTCCGTATCCCTTTGGTCTGGCTGCCGACGGTGGGAAACTCCTGGCTGGTTTGAAGCATGGACCGGGTTTGGTTGTCGTAAAGGGTCAGCGCCCAGAAATTCTTTGCGGGCGGATTCGAGGGTATGCGTAATCTGTAGGTCTTCGCTCCATCGAATACTTTCTTCTTTGAATCAACATAGGCGATGCCGTAATCCGATCCCACTCCGGGTCTGCTGACCGCCATCGCTGGTGTCACCGCTGTATACGGGTAATGGAACATCACCCGAGCATCGGAATTCATGGTATGTCCATCGTTGCCGTTGAAGAACACGTTCTTATCCACCCAGCCCATAATCCAGGCGCTATCCGTATCTGGATAGATTCGAATCCCCTTCATCGTGCCGTCGGTTCGCGGATACCAGACAATCGAGCGTGCGGTAGCGTTGGCGATCTTGATGGCGTCTTCCAAGATCCTCTTCATTCGAGCATCCGGTGCGAAAGGTTTCCCTTTTTCGATGCCGATCGAAGCAAACAAGCCTCGGGTTTCAGGATCCAGCATGCCAATGTGCTCTGCATCGATGATGTGATGTAGATGCTCGTAAAAGCTATAGTCATTAGCATGAATAGTATTGAAGGCCTTACCCGAGCCACTGATGTATTCCATCTTCGGCGGATTACCTTTTTCGGATAGTGGATAGATACGGAGATTTTCTTTTACGTTTTTCTCTGCCGCATCGAGCCCCTTGGCGATGGAAGCCCGCATGAACACCCAGACCCTATAGGTCTTTGAGGGCACTACGAAATAGCCATCAGGCACCTCGCCCTTGTATTCAGGTGGCAGCACCAGGTACCTACCACCTTTTCCTTTATCTGGACCGGCGGGGCCGATATCCTGCATGTAGCGAAACCATGCGTCATTAAATGCACCGAGCATTCCGGGTGGTGCTTCCAATACCGTGGGACCGTCTCGCTCCAAATCTAGGGTGGGTATGACGTACATGGTGGAGGTATTGCCAGTCAGAAAAAGGGAGCGAGAATCCATCAACCTGTCAAAGATCAACACCTGGTGAGCCCTCACGGCGCCGACTTCGTGATTTCCTTTAATCAGAGCGTTTAGCGAAGCGCCGGGCATTCCCTTCAGGAAAGCATCCACTCCGCGCATGGTATCGAGGTAATTGAAGACCTTTTCCGCAGTTTGAGGGTGTGGAGCGCCATCAAAAAAATTCAAGGTTCCGATAGAAGTCTCCACTCTATCTGGCGTTGAGATTGAATCGAGGACATTCTTACTGACCTCGGCAGATGCGATAGTCCCCCAGCAGAGGACGAGTGGGATGACCATGACAGAAAGGACTTTCGTTATTTGTCTCTTTGCTTTCATTGTGATGCTACCTCCGTTGGCTTCTGTTTGTTTGAATTATGGATTCGTTAATGCGAGTTCTTTTGCAGCTAACGCCGCCGGATGAACCGCGAGAATCGCAGGTTTTGGCGGGAGCTTGCTCACGCAAAAACTGAGAATCGCAGTCCGCTCCATTGACCTTGATAGGTGGAGCGTAAGCGTAGCCTTTCAAGGCCAATGGCGAAGCATCCGGCGGCGATAGGAGCGGCCGCTTGCGGTCGCGCCTATCGCTGCAAATAACCGGTGTAAATGGAGCGCAGCGGAATTTACATCCGAGTTAATTTGTCTTGTTATGCATTTTGATTATTCAATTTTCTAAAATATTCTTTTAACGTGTGTTTGCCATATTCAGGGGCAATCATGTCAATTGCCATGACAGTCATAAAAAATTCAACCGGCCCATAAAACTTGCTTGAGGTAAGTAATTTTACCAGTTTGAGAATAGCAATACGTACCCATTCCGGGATGTAAGTTATTTTTCGTTTACTATCCAAAATATCAAAGGCTATCGCTGCAATCTCATTTTGGGTGAGCGTTTCAGGTCCTCCGATTTCAATATTTTTATCAGTTCCGTCGATAGAATCTACGCAAATGACTGCGAAATCTTCACCATGAATTGGATTGGCTCTCAACTCTCCATTTCCAAAAAGATATATTCGTCCCCTTTTTGCCATGTTAAAAAATTCTGACATATCCGAAAAAAATCCATTTGGGCGGATGATACAATAATCTATTCCTGACTTTTTCAACTGCTCAACAAACAACTCTTTTGCTTCGCATATTTTTAAATTTCGTAGTTTTTCACCATTTAGAACTGAAACATAAATAAATTTCTTAACTCCACTTTTTTGGGCTTCTTTCAGCAAATTCATATTAGCTTGATAATCTACATCCATATAGGTAAGACCATCTTTTTGTTTTGTGATACCAACAGTTGAAATAACAATATCGATACCCTTACAGCAATCTTTGATGGATTCTGGATCAGTCAGTTCAGCCTTAAGGATTTCATTGGCTCTAATATCATTTTTTTCAAGTTTTCCTATGTTTCGAGCAATAGCCCTAAGAAAACAGAATCGTTGTTGGAGCTCCTTTGCAATATAGACTCCCAGTTATCCCGTTGATCCTGCCAATAAAATCCTTTTCATATTGTCCTCAACACCTCCTGCATAACGGCCCTGGGATAACCGGCAGCCCGTAGGGATGTCCGTGTTCATCCCATTGATATGTGTTTAATTTAATAATCGAGTGTCTCAATTCTCAAATGTTTGCATATAAAAATACGAACCGACTTCAGATAAGGACAGAGGTTCAAGATCTAATATTTGTTTGAGTTCATCTGGAGAAAACCTCATATCCATGGGAGGACCAATAGGTGTCTTTTCCTTTTTTATTTCAACAATGGCAACTTTCCCATTTGGTTTAAGCAAGCGCTTTACTTCTTTTTGGAATTTTTCAATCTGTTCTTTTGAAAATATATGGAATACAGTAGATAAATGAATCAGGTCGATGGACTTCTCTTCAATGGGCACCACTTGAGTGATATCTGCTTCTATTGGGATGATATTAGTTCCCTGGGTTTCATGTTTGAGTTTTTCAACAGCCTCTTTTGAACGATCAAGCGCAAAAACTTTGCCAGATTGACGTACTAATTTGGAGAATTCTTTTGACATATACCCATCTCCACATCCAACATCAACAATAGTCTGCCCTGGAGTTATATTAAGGTCATGCAATATTGCTTCTTTATTTAATAGATCTTCTGTTGTATTTCCTTTGTGGTAACCTTTACCGTTGGATTCCATTAAATTTCCTTTCATTTTTCCAAACATAACGTGTTTTTCACCGGCAGGTGTGGAGCGACAGCGGAACACCTGTCGTGTGCAAAAATTTGTTATGGCTTCTTACTTTTCAATACAATATTTTATGATGCTCTCGCAATGAATGGCCGAAGTGTTTAGGAATGGAATGCCATATCTATCTTCTGTTAATATGAGCGGCAATTCAGTACATCCCAAGATTAGCGAATCAATTTCGTTTTCATCGACCATTCTTTTTACAATAGCCAAAAGTTCATCTTTTGTTGAGTCCTTAATGATTCCTAATTCAATTTCTGAAAAAAGTTTATGGTTGATTAATTGTTGCTCCTCCTCCGAAGGAGCTACAACTGATATCCCCTTTAAAATGAATGGTTTTTTGTAAAAACCCGACTCCATAGTAAGCTTTGTACCCATTAAGCCGACATTTTTTAATCCCATTTCTTCGGTTTTGTTACATGTTTCTTCGACTATACTCAGCAATGGGATAGGTGATTTATTTTTAACTTCGTCAAAAACAATATGAGGTGTGTTTGAAGCGATTGCAGCGAATTCAGCACCTGCTTTATGTATGGCAAAGATTTTCTCCAGCAACCACTCAGAAATTATTTGCCATTTCTTTTCGCTAATAAGATCCATAAAATCATTAAGGTTTGCACTGTAAATAATGATTTCAGGATAGGCTAATTCTGAATAATTTGTATTAAATGCCGAAATAATTTCTTTATAGTAATCTGCTGTTGATTCAGGGCCAAGGCCACCTATTATACCAACTTTTTTCATCTTAATTTCACCCCTAATTTGAGCCATAACAGTGCCAATAGATGGAATATTTTACATGATATTGCTACTATAGCACGGAATAAATTCCATCTATTCTTATATTAACTCACTAGTGTTCCAAGGTTAATCGAATAAATTCAATTGGTTGCTGGGACAGTCCTCTTGTTTTGTGTAGGTTGCTTTTGCAAGTGCTTGTAAAATGGGTATTTTTTCGAAAAGAGTCACGCTCAAAACCTGTAGAATTGTGTAGAGACTCTGGTCCAGATTCAAGGACTTCTTCACGATGGCCACGAACACATATACGGAGATGGCGATCCAGATCTGTGTCTTGACAGCATTTTCGGTGGTGCCATAAAAAGCCTTGATTCTGAGATGCTGCTTGATCCATTTGAAAAACAGCTCCACCTGCCAGCGGCAACGATACAAATCGGTAATCGTTATGGCTGGCAGTACAAAGTTGTTGGTAAGAAACACAAGCGTTTTGTTGTTCTTTGAATCGAAGTAACGGATGCGGCGGAGTTTTTCCGGATAATCTTTTTTCGCATAATAGCCTTTGAGGGTGACAATCTGATCGCATTGGACGCCGGTGGATTTGTCGACGGGTTGGGAGTAGAGGCGCTTTCGGCTGAAGTTGATTTTTGCTCGGGTTACAAAAAATGCCGACGCTTGGTGGATTTTGTGGAGGCGCGCAAAATCCAGATAGCCGCGATCCATGACGTAGATCGCCCCAGTCTCCAAGATCAAATCGTCCAAGATATTGACATCGTGGACTTTGCCCGTGGTTATGATGACCACGGCAGGAATGTTGCCGCGCAGATCCAGAAGAGTGTGGAGTTTTACTGCCCCCTTTCGCTTCCGGAATGCTGCCCAGGGGAAAAGGGCCAGGCAAAGGTCTATGGTGGTCGAATCCAAGGCGTACACCGCCTGATCCAGTTTGATGCCGAAGGAATCTTCGGCGTAAAGCTTTCTGGCTTTTGTGATAAGGATTTGAGCGAAATCGGCGTAAATCCGCCAATCCCTGTTCTGATTGGCATGGGCAAGGGTATTGCGGGAAACCTTTCCCCGGATGCCCAAGTGATACAGCTTGGACTGAGTTGCCCGCAGACAGGCCTGAATATCTCTCAGGCTTTCTCTGTAGGTAAGCTGGGCGAAGGCCATGCAAAGATACTGGTCCCAGCAGGAAAAGCTGATCACCTTGCGATTGCCGTTGTATCGATCGACGCATTTTCGAAACTCGTATGGGGTGACAAAGTCCATCAACTGGGCAAAGATCGTTCTCCCGGAATTCATGCGCTGCCTCCTTTTTCATCGATACAGGAGACTTGCACATCCGAGAAATAATTTTCAAATCGAAAAATGACATTTTACGCTATAAAGAATAATATTTCGTTAGGTTACGGCATTATAAAAAATCAACCTTGGGACAGCAGTGATATTAACTAATCATAAACGGAAAACACCCCCTTGATTTTTCCATTTGATCAAAATATACCAAGCTATCATGGAAAACAAGGAAAAGTTCAGGCCGGACCCTCAGTTACGGCTGATGGATCAAGTTCGACAGGTCATGCGCTATCATCATTACGCGTATCGTACCGAGAAAACATGTTCTGACTGGATTTTACGGTATATAAAATTTCACGGCGGCAAAACGCATCCGCGGGATATGGCAAAGAATGAAATTGAAGCATTTCTAAGCCATCTAGCCACGCATGAAAGTGTTGCCGTGTCAACACAGCGACAGGCCTTGAATGCAATTGTCTTTTTATACCGTAGCGTCCTTGATATAAAAATTAATGGGCTGATCGAACCTGTTAAGGCAAAACGGCATCGTCGTCCCCCCGTGGTGATAACTAAAAATGAAGTGCAGCATGTATTTGCACAGATGCAGGGGATCCATTTGTTGATGGCACGACTTTTATACGGAAGCGGGCTCCGCCTCATGGAGTGTATCCGATTGCGAATACAGGATCTGGATTTCGAAAGGAGCATCCTATACGTGCGTTCCGGGAAGGGGGGGAAAGATCGGGTGACGGTTCTTCCCAAATCTATACAGGCGGATCTGCAGGTTCATGTTGAGAGGGTGAAGCGTCTTCATGACGAAGACCTGTCGCATGGCTGTGGAGAGGTATATTTGCCGGGGGCGCTGGAGAGAAAGTATCGCAGTGCCGCGCGAGAGTTTCGCTGGCAATATCTTTTTCCTTCCAAGAAACTGAGCAGGGATCCCCGAACGAATGCCTTGTGCCGGCATCATGTCCTTGAGTCGGGTTTGCAAAAGGCAGTCAAGACGGCGGTTGACAGGGCAGGTATTATAAAACGAGTTGGCTGTCACACCTTTCGACATAGTTTCGCAACTCATATGCTCGAAAATGGAGTTAATATACGAGCGGTTCAGGAACTAATGGGCCATGCGGATGTAAAAACAACGGAAATTTATACCCATGTAATGAATAAAGATATAGAGGCCGTGACAAGTCCATTAGATATGTTGTAATTTGCTTGAGAAATTACTTTATAATTCAACGAAACCCGAAAGGGTACGTAGCGGCATCACGGGAAATCAAGGAACATCCATACTAATTTCTACGTTTCATGTTTGGAAAATGAGACGTTCATAAGAATACTGCTCCAGATTACATCTCATCCAGAAAATCTGCCATTATATTTCGGCCTAAGTATATCGTGATTTATTTTTCATTTTAAAATACAAACATATATTACATGGATGGGAATGTATCGATGTAGTTTCAGGCGCACCGATGCCCGATATCTTTTAGGTATTGGATGGAAAACCAATTTGACATCTCCGACTGATAAATGCTCTAATGGCTCATCATTAAACCAGCGGGAGAGTACATGACCGAAACCACGAAAAAACCGAGGCTGTTTCTTATCGACGGCAGCAATTATGTCTACCGGGCCTATTATGCCATTCGGGTCCTATCCAATTCCAAAGGGTTCCCCACGAATGCCATTTACGGCTTCACCAACATGTTGATGAAGCTCTGCCGCGAGTATGCGCCGGTCTACATCGCCGTGGTCTTCGATGCGAAGGGGCCCACCTTTCGGCACGAGGCCTTCGAGGATTACAAGGCCAACCGCAAGGCCATGCCCGACGATTTGATCCCCCAGATTCCGTACATCAAGGATATCGTGCGCGGTTTTTCCATACCGGTAATCGAGATGGAGGGCATGGAGGCGGACGACATCATCGGGACGCTGGTGATGTCCTGGGCCTCGGAAGAGCTTGAGGCCGTCATCGTCTCGGGCGACAAGGACATGATGCAGCTTGTGTCCGACCATGCCGTCATGATCGATACCATGAAGGACAAGACCTACGATATCGAGGGCGTGAAGGAGAAGTTCGGCGTCGGCCCCGACAGGGTGATCGATATCCTCGGCCTTGCCGGCGATGCGTCCGACAATATTCCCGGTGTGCCCGGTATCGGTGAAAAGACAGCCCTCAAGCTGGTAGGGGAATTTGGCAGTATCGAGGACCTGCTCGAGAATGTCGACCGTGTGAAAAACACCCGGGCCCGCAACAAACTCAAAGAATACGCCGACCAGGCGCGCCTCAGTCGCGAGCTTGCCACCATCAAGACCGATATCGACCTTGCGTTTTCCCTGGAGGACTTTCGCCTCGGCGAACCGGATGCGGAGGCCCTGAGGGAACTTTTCAAGGAGTTTGAATTCTCATCGCTCCTCCAGGCGCTCAAGATAGATGCCGTGGCGGAGACCGTCTCGTATACGATCATTACGGAGGCGGCTGAATTCGATGCACTTTTGGCGCATCTCGAGAAGGCGGACACATGTGCCCTGGAGCTTGTCCTGAGCAGCCCCGAACCGATGCGGGCGGAGATTGTCGGCATCGCCGTGTGCACGGAGGAGGGGACTGCCTGCTACATCCCGCTTCTGCACGAGCACCATGCAGCCCCGGCGCAGCTTGCGTCGGATGCGGTACTGCAAACGCTTTCTGCCTTTTTGGGTGACGACACCCGCAAAAAATGCGGCCATGACCTCAAGAATGCGCTCGTTGCTCTCGCGAAATACGGCGTCGCGCTGAAGGGGATTTCACTCGATACGATGGTGGCGGCATACATCCTGAATCCGTCGAAACGCAACTTCGGGCTCGACGAGCTTGCTCGGGAATACCTGGATAGAGAGTCGGGCGTGCTGAAGGATCTTATCGGAAGCGGCCTCAAGGCGATCCCCGTGGAGGCCGTGCCCGTCGAGACAATGGCCGGGTATGCCTGCCGGCGGGCGGACTACATCCTGCGGGTAGCGACAGTGCTGGCGGACGAGATCGCCGAGGAAGGGTTCGAATCGCTCTTCTACGACGTGGAAATGCCGCTGGTGGAAGTGCTGGCAGCCATGGAAACAAAGGGCATTCTCCTCAATACGGAACTGCTGGGCGAACTTTCTCTGCAGCTTGGCAACCTGCTTGCACTTTCGGAAGACAAGATTTACCGTCTTGCCGGTGAGGAATTCAATATCAATTCGCCCAAGCAGCTCCAGGTGATCCTGTTCGAGAAGCTCCGCCTGCCCACGGGCAAGAAGACCAAAGAGGGCTATTCCACGGATGTGGAGGTACTGACCCATCTGGCGAAATCGTACGAGCTGCCGGCGGAGATTTTGGGGTATCGGAGCCTGGCCAAGCTGAAGTCCACCTATGTCGATGCCCTGCCGGCGATGATCAATCCCGCAACGGGCAGGGTGCACACCTCTTTCAACCAGACCGTGGCGGCCACGGGCAGGCTCTCCAGCAGCAATCCGAACCTGCAGAATATTCCCATCCGCACGACGGAGGGCAAGCGCATCCGCCAGGCCTTCATCGCCCCCGAAGGGCATCTGATTATCTCGGCCGATTATTCCCAGATCGAGCTCAGGGTCCTGGCGCACCTCTCAGATGACGAGAACCTGATCCGGGCCTTCACCACCGGTGAGGATATCCATACCCGGACGGCTTCCGATGTCTTCGGCATCTTCCCGGAGATGGTTAATGCCGACATGCGGCGCCAGGCCAAGGTGATCAATTTCGGCATCCTTTACGGCATGAGCCCCTTCGGCCTTGCGAAGGAACTCGACATCAACCAGAAACTTGCCAAGGCCTACATCGACGAATATTTTCGCAAATACCGCGATGTGCGGCGTTTCCTGGACGAGACGCTCGACCAGGCCAGGCGGGACGGATACGTGACGACGCTTCTCAACCGGCGGCGCTACCTGCCAGAGATCAACAGTAAAAACAATGCCGTGCGCCAGTTCGCCGAGCGCATGGCTGTCAATACCCCCATTCAGGGAACGGCGGCAGACCTAATCAAGGTCGCCATGCTGAACATCTGGCACGAATTGCGGGGCGGGAATTTTGCCGCGCGCATGATCCTGCAGGTGCATGACGAACTTGTCTTCGAAGTACCGGCGGAAGAAAGGGACACGGTCATTGCCCTGGTGCAAAAAGGCATGGAAGGCGTGATCTCCCTCAAGGTGCCCCTCAGGGTCGAGATTGCCGCGGGCCTCAACTGGGATGAAGCCCACTGAGCGGGTGGCAGGGCCCCATCTTTCTGTTGTAATCTGCCATAAAGTACTTTAATCTATGTCTTCAGGGAATTTCATTACAGACTGCGAACCCCCGTTATTCTAACGAGGCATCACGGTATGCATAATGCCGGCCCGGAAGTGTCCTTCTCAAGGTATACCCTGTAACCGGCAGTGCAATGAACTACGCTATTTTCAAGGAGGAGTATTGTGAGCGGTATCAAGGATGTGTCTAATCAATTGATTAAGCTGATCACCAATATGCAGGCGGCAAACGAGTTCTGGCAGTTCACAACATCACTGGTCATCCTGATTGTCGGATTTTCGGTGCTTGAAGTACTCTGGCGTGTGGGAAATCGCCGCTTTGGGGTATTGCTCGAGGAGAAAGGGGTTCAAAACTGGGCGCCGTATCTTGCCGGTTTCATGCCGTCACTTCGTCTTTTTTTCGCGGCATTGCTTCTGAGGTTGGCGGAGGTTCCTCTTAAAATTCCTCCAAAACTCCTGGAACTGCTGCACGGGCTGGAGCTTTTCATTGTTGCCCTGGCCTTGATATTTTTCCTTTTTCAACTCATTCGGATCCTTGACCTTCTGGTTATCCTTCTGCCTGAGCGCTTGCAGAAACAATTTACTGAAGATGGCATCAATAAACTGAAAAGCGTGCTAAGGATCGTGGCCCTGATATGTGCCGCGGTGTTCTTTGTATATACCGAAAAGTCATTTTTCCCCGAGTGGCTAATAAAATCGTCATTATGGCGCTATGTCACACTCTTGGTCGTGCTGGCCGTGCTGTATATCGGCGGCAGGCTGCTCACCTCGTTCCTCGAATCCATGACGGTGGCCCTGAAAGCGTCGGTAGAGAAAACACGCCTGCGCCTGGTGCTCCGGTCGGCGTTGTGGCCTATGCGGTTATTGCTCGTTGCCATCGCCGTGTATGCAACACAGGAGATCCTTGTGCTGCCGAAGGCGGCGGACGGCTTGGCCGAGACAATCGTGAACATCCTCGGGACAATCGCGATTGTCGTGTTCCTGTACCGTCTCCTGGATGTGGTCGAATACGAGCTGACAAAGTTTGTCACCAGGGACGACAACGAATTCGATCTAAATCTCGTCCAGATGGTCCGTGTTGTCGCCAAGGTGCTCATCGTGGTATTCGGGTTTATTTATCTGTTGAAGGCGGCGACGGGCAAGCCGATGACGACCCTCCTGGCCGGTCTCGGTATCGGTGGTCTGGCGGTGGCCCTGGCGGCGCAGGACACCCTCAAAAACCTCTTCGGCAGTTTCATGCTTATGATCGACAAGCCCTTCGTGGTAGGCGACTGGGTCCGCATCGAGGGCGAGAACGCGAGAGTCGAAGAGATCGGCCTTCGCAGCACGCGTATCCGCACGTTTGGCGGGCATGTGATTACCATCCCCAATGAAAAAATGGCCGCCATGAGTATCGAAAACGTCCAGCGGCGTCCGTACATACGCCGGTGGCTGAATGTGACCATTACCTACGATACCCCGCCGGACAAAGTCGAAAAGGCCGTCTCGATTATCAAGGACATTCTGAAGGATCGTCCCGAACTGGACCCCTGTTATCCGGCCAAGGTGCACTTCAACGAGTTCAATGACGCGTCGTTGAATATTATGGCGGCCTATTGGTTCAAAAAGAATGATTACTGGGAGTCGATCGCATTCAATGAAAAGATTAATTTCGAAATCATGCGGGCCTACGAAAAAGAGGGCATCGAATTCGCCTTCCCGACGACGACGGCGTACCTCGCCCATGATGAGCGACGCCCCCTCACCATCACGGTGAAAAACGATCTCCCCCCGGGTGATGCAGATGATTAGCCACCACGTTTAACGGCAACCGATAACACATGCCACCGGACCATTTAAAGGAGGGAAACACATGCTGCGGGTGTTTAGAAAACAGGCCCAGACGGCCGGACTTGCACCGGGGAGCCTGGTGCATATCGGCGAGAAGAAGGCCGAGAAAGTTGCCATTACCCTCATTGACTATGATGAAACAGCGGTGCGTGAAAAGGAAATCGAATCGATCGAAGAGTGCGTTCCCTACCGAGATACGCCGACGGTGACCTGGATCAACATCGACGGCCTGCACGAGGTAGATATCATCGAAAAACTGGGTACACATTACAACCTGCACTCCCTTACGATGGAGGATATCCTCCATACCGGCCAGCGCCCGAAGATGGAGGATATGGATGAATATATCTTTCTCGTACTCAAAATGTACTCCTATGACAAAGAGGCGGAGCGGATCTGGTCCGAACAGATCAGCATCATACTGGGCGCCGGGTTCGTGCTTTCATTCCAGGAGGCCGAGGGGGATACCTTTAATGCGGTGCGTGACCGTATTCGAAAGGCGAAGGGACGCATCCGGCGACGGGGGGCGGACTATCTGGTCTATGCCCTCGTAGATTCAATCGTTGACGAGTATTTCCTTGTCCTGGAAACCTTCGGTGAAGAAATCCAAACCCTGGAAAGGGAGCTGACGGAAGACCCCCGTCAGGAGACCCTGCATACTATTCACAATATGAAACAGGAGATCGTCTTTCTCAGAAAGACCGTCTGGCCCCTCAGGGAAGCGATCAACAACCTGGAACGGGCCGAGTCAAAACTCGTGACGGACGCCCTCACCATTTTCCTCCGGGATCTCTACGACCACATCGTGCAGGTGATTGACGTCGTGGAGACCTACCAGGATGTGCTCACCGGGATGCAGGACCTCTACCTCTCCAGCGTCAGCAACAAGATGAACGAAGTGATGAAGGTGCTGACCATCTTTGCGTCTATCTTTATCCCCCTGACATTTGTTGCAGGCATTTACGGCATGAATTTCGAGTTTATGCCGGAGCTTAAATGGCGCTGGTCGTATCTCGTCTTCTGGGCCTTCATCGTTACGGGCGGGGGTGGCATGCTGGTGTATTTCAAGCGGAAGAAATGGCTGTAACCTGAGGGGAGGCAAAAAGGGGGGGGTGTGAATGACGCAGTCGGCGGCACCGCGGCATCGCCTGCGGGGGACCCAGGGCACGCTGGGTACCTTTGCAGGGGTCTTTACGCCCAGTATTCTCACCATTCTGGGCATCATCCTGTTTCTGCGACTGGGATATGTCGTCGGCAGCGCCGGGTTGAAACGGGCCCTTGTCATCATTGCCCTGGCCAACACGATTTCGGTCCTCACGACCATCTCGCTCTCCGCCGTGGCGACCAACCTCAAGGTCAAGGGCGGCGGCGACTATTACCTGATTTCCCGTACCCTGGGGGTCGAATTCGGGGGGGCAATCGGCGTGGTCCTGTTCCTGGCGCAGTCAATTTCGATTGCCTTCTACTGCATCGGGTTCGGTGAGGCCGCGGGCAGCATGCTTGCCGCAGGGAGCGGGTACATGCCCCAGCTTATTGCCGCCGGTGCCGTGGCGTTTCTCTGCGTCTTCGCCTGGCTGGGCGCCGACTGGGCCACGCGGCTGCAGTACGTCATCATGGCAGTCATGGGGGCCGCGCTGCTGTCGTTTTACATCGGGGGTGTCAGCCGCTTTGACGGCGCAGTACTTGCGGCGAACTGGTCCGGAACCGCCGGGGGGCCTCCCTTCTGGATCATCTTTGCCATATTTTTTCCTGCCGTGACCGGGTTTACCCAGGGTGTCAGCATGTCCGGCGACCTGAAGGACCCCGGGCGCAGCCTGCCCCGTGGGACGTTTCTAGCAGTCGGGTTGTCCATCGTGGTCTATTTTACGGTAGCCGTCATCTTTGCGGGGGCCATGCCGGTTGAATCCCTGCGGGGCGACTATGCGGCCATGCAGCGTGTGGCGAGCATCGGGATCATTGTCAGTATGGGAGTTGTGGCTGCAACGCTATCGTCGGCCATGGCGTCCTTCCTTGGGGCACCCCGGATACTCCAGTCCGTGGCGCAGGACCGGATTTTCCCATTCCTGCAGTTCTTTGCCCGGGGCGAAGGGGAGGCCAACAATCCCCGGCGGGGTGTTATTCTGTCGGGCTGCATCGCCCTTGCCACCGTAAGCCTGGGGAAGCTGAACGTGATTGCCCCCATCGTATCAATGTTTTTCCTGATTTCGTATGGGCTTTTGAATTATGCCACCTTCTACGAGGCGCGTGCCCAGAGCCCGTCGTTTCGACCCACGTTCCGCTGGTTCGATTATCGCGCAAGTCTCCTGGGGGCCCTGGGGTGCCTGGGGGTGATGGTGGCCATCGATATACTCAGCAGTGCTATCGCCGTTGCCGTCCTCTTCGGTATTTATGAATACCTGAAGCGCACGACGGGGCCGGTGCGTTGGGCGGACAGCAGACATTCCTACCACTTTCAACTCATGCGCGACCACCTCCTGGCCATACCGGGTGAGGTCGATCATCCCCGTGACTGGCGTCCTCAGATACTGGCCTTTTCCGATCAGGCCGCACGGCGGGTACGACTGCTGCAGTTTGCGTCGTGGATAGAGGGTGGCAGCGGGCTGACGACGGCCGTCAGGGTCCTGGAAGGCACGGGCAAAAAAATGTACCGGCTCCGGGACGAAGCCGAGGCCGAAATAAAGGCTGATATTGCCGCGCACGGACTGGATACGTTTGTCCGGGTGTTGGCGGTTCCCGATCTTCGCGCAGGGGTGCGTACCCTCATCCAGTCGTTCGGCATCGGACCGGTCAGGCCGAACACGATCCTCATCAACGGTCCCGAACAGTTAGAGGGAATCAAGGGGCAGAGGCGCTACGGCCGGTACCTGAACGAGGCCGTGCGGCTAGGCTGCAATATCGTCATCCTGAACAGTGACGAAGACGCGTGGCATGCTCTGGAACAGGCGGAGACGGCATCGCGCCGGATCGATATCTGGTGGCAGGACGATATGACGGGGCGTCTCATGCTCCTGCTTGCCTACCTGATGACGCGCACCGAGGCCTGGGAAGAGGCCGAGCTGCGTGTCCTGCTTGCCGGTGCTCGAAAGAACGCCGCCATCAGGAGGGAGCAATTCCGCCGGGTGCTCGAAGATCTCAGGATCGATGCGGAACCGTATCCTGTCGAGAGTGCCAAAATCGACAGCATTGCGGAGCACTCTCAAGACGCGGCCATGGTGTTTGTGCCGCTCACTATCAGCGCGCGCGGCCCCGTGGGGCCCCACGGTGTGTATCTCGAAACGATACTCTCACGGTTGCCCATCGCAGCCATGGTCATTGCTGCCGAAGATATCGACCTCGGGGCAGAACCGGAGGAAGGGACGCCGGGCGACATTGCTACGGCCCTGGACAAGGCGTCCGACGCGGAACGTCTCGCGAAAGAATCGGAAAAAGAAGCCGCACGGCTGGTGCAGATTGTTGAAAAGAAGCGCACGGAATCGGCGCGGGACGCACAGAGCCCCGAAGAGAAGAAGAAACTTACGGAAGAACTTCGGACCGCCGAGGAGCGCATGAAAAAGACGCAGAAGAAGGCGGCCCAAGCGCGCAACACCGCCGTTGAGGCGACGCTCCGGGCGGAAAAGCTGGCGGGTGCCCCCGTCGACAAGAACGATGCCCACACAGACGATGACGATACAGACCCCGGGAATGAGGTTCCCGATACATAAGCTGCGTATCTGATCGTGACGGTCAGCGCGGCACGCCGTTTCGGCCATGCCGTGCGAGACAGGCATCCCCGGTAATTAGCCGACCTTCTGCATGAAATCCTCAGCCGTCATGACTTGGAAGAGCGGGTACAGGGGGTTTTGCCGGCAGAATGTGAGCACTGACTCATGCACCTCTTTTTTGTAGGAGGCACAGCAATCCTCCATAATGTACGTATGAAAATCGTGAGCAAGGGCATCCATAGCCGACGCGAGCACACACCATTGTGTCATCAGCCCGGCCAGAACGACCGTATCCACGCCGTACAGGCGCAATGTCTGATCGAGGTCCGTTTTAAAGAAGGCACTGAACCGGCGTTTGGGAATGTAGATATCCGTGTCGCACTGGGTCAGTTCGTCCGCAACCTCGGCGCCTTCGGTGCCGCGGATTGAGTGCTCAATCATCTTTCCCTGAAAAATAAAATCGCCCCGGAGAAAACTGTCCATAGAAAATATGACCGGCAGCGATCGATTCCTGGCAAACTCCGTGAGAGTGTTGACCTTGGGCGCGATTTCACGGGCTGCACGCGCCACAATACCGCTGTGAGCTTCGTTGAACGAGTCTTTCAGCATATCTACTACAATAATCGCAGGTTTCATTGAAATATGACTTCCTCCTTATTTCGTTTTTTCGTAGGGTTGGGGGTCGTTGTGTTCTTTGCGGTCTCGACGCCAACCGAATCGATTACTTTCGGGTCGGGTGGGGCCTCCAGGAGGCGGTTCGGATTCTGTTCAACCCGCATGGTGACCGCGCCGCCCATGATGCTGATTTCATAATTCCGATCGGCCACATTCATATCGCGGACGGTTTCCTTGAGCCTTCGAAACGAACGCTTGATCCGATAATAGATAAATGCACATCCACCCAGGACCGCGGCAACAATAAGCAAGAGAGCCCACCAGGGCGTCGTAATCACTTTACCCACCACCATGAACACCATCACCAGGCCGAAGACGAGGAGAATCTGAATACCGATGATGGCGTACATATACACAAGACCCTGATTTACTTCCGATTGGCCCTCGCGCAGTCGCTTTTTCTCTGCAAATTTCGCTTTTTTAAGCTCTTCTTTTTTTCTCTTTTTTTCCTGGCGCTTGGCAGAACGCTTGAAAAACATAATAATTCTCACTATTCATCTGATAATAAATTGCATCGATACACGCTATCATTGACTTTCAGGGGTGTCAAATGAAAATCATGTATCTATAAAATATTGATGGGCGGGAAAAAAGTCAATGGAATGGCGGGCACGAACACCTGCTGGATGACCTCAGTCACGCGACGGGGGCTGCGTGCAGGAGCACGCAGGCGATTGCTTATTGCGGGTGTGTGCGTCTCATCACACGCGGAAGGTAACTGCCGGTTGCTATATTTTTCCTGTGCAATGTCTTCAAGATATTGGCACAGCGCTGGGAAAATTTTTGTTCCCGTATCCAGGGGTGCAGCCGGGCGTAGCCGTCACCCATCCCGGCGATCAGGGTGTATTCAAACCGGCGGAGCTGGCCCTGCCGAAAATCTCTGAGGGCGCGGCAGATCTGATCGGCGTCATACCCTGCGATGCATTCGTCCACTTCCTGCAGGGTTACAAATCCCATTTTTTTCAATGTATCGGCAACAAAATCATATGAATACCATGTCATGCGTCTGTCCGGGCCAAAACGGCCGTCGAGATATGATTTCAGGGTGTCCGGGAGAATGTCCGCGTCGTCGAGGTTGCCTTGCAACACATTCCTCAGCGCCGCATCGCGAAGCATCTGATCTTCGTTCTGTATTGCCTGGAATTCGCGGTCGGCCGCTTCGATCATATGGGCCAGATCCTCAAACCGATTGCGGATGGAGGCCGGTATGACCTCCGTCGATTTGTATCGAATATCGTGTTCCATTTCGGCCCATGCGTGCTGAAGGATTGTTCGGACCTGAATCTCGGCTGTCAGTTTTGCAAAGCAGCGATATTCAGGCAGGGCGGCACGTTCGGGCTTCATCCTGACGAGATAGTGGACGCTGCGGTAACCGAATCTGCCGCGTGTGTGATGGTAATGGTGTTGATCTTTCTTCTCGATGACGCGAAATTCCGCATGAATGACACGGTCAACTTCTTTGAGAGTTTTCGGAAAAAACGTGATGACCCGCACGCCGGCCAGATCGGTAATTTCCGAGAGGGGGTCTCGGTAGCGGGGCCGGTTCGGATCGGCTACCGACGGGCGTGCTGCCTTCTGCCCGAAGCTTGTGAGGGTTTTCGCCCGGGCTTCGATTGAATGAATCTTCACTGCCGCTTCATTGAAGGCTTCCCCGAGGATGTGACGCAGAACCTCTGCAAATTCTTCGTACAGCCCCTTGACGAATCGATATTGGCGCACGGCGGCTTCTTTATGATGATCAAAGTCGAAGCTGCGCGTGCTACGGGGATTTCCATGCATATGCATTCCGGTTTCACGTCTGATGGCGTCGTAAAAAGCCCACCTCTCATGTGACGCGGCATGCTTTGTCATTGCGTCGTACGCATAAGGATAACTCTTCCCCGGGATGTGCGTACCTTGAAGGTGAAGTCTGTTATCTTGCCATCTGAAAATTGAGTTTGTGCGACCTTGTCACGTTTGTTCACGTGTAACGGGCTGATTGACACGAAAGACGCCTGTCACCATCAATCATTGCGGAGGATATGGCGCAGCATATGAGAATGCCGAGGCGTACGTTATGATTCGTTCGAAGAATTCATGCATGAACACGAAAGCGAGTTCAGGGCGCGCATGAACGAAGTATGTGCATACCTGTTGAAGAGCCCGATATGTAAAGAAAAAAGATACCATATTATACGGGATAAAACCGGTGAAATCAAGAATGAACGGGTACTACACGTGATTGAAGCTGTCAGTGCCGCCGTTTTCATGTTATTCCTGGCACGGGGAAACTGCGAATTCGGCTGTGTGGCCCGCTCAAACCGCAGGGTCGGGGATATCCGTCATTTATTGACGCCGCGATGAATGTGTTCAAGGCTTATGATAATCTCGGGTATTGCTTTGAGGGTCGTGAATATACCAAGAACCATGACACCATGATGTGCCCTCACGCTGAGATTGATAATATCGTCCTGCAGGCTGACCCACGCCTCCGAGAGGCCTGTCCCGAGCAGGATGATACCAACCATGCAGTTGACGTACGGGTTGGTGACGAAACGCTGAAGTAGATGAATTATTTTATCATACAAAACAGTTCTGACCCTCCTTGCAGTCCGCAGTCTGCCGTCCATTTCCCCCTGGTTCCGGTCACGGAGCGGGATGAACCGCTATTTTTTCTTGAGCGAGAGCAGCAGGGTAAAGAGGGCCACCGGCTCGTCCCCGAGTTTATCCGGGACGGTAGCGGTGATGTGCACAGGCATTTCGACCCGCTCTTCCGATTGTATGGCTTCCCTGACAAGGGCCGAAATTGCCAGACCTTCCGTACAGGTAAAGTAGACATCTCCTTCGGCACGCTTGAGAAAGTCGGCCGTCAGGTTTTTGAAAAGGAGGGCAATCTTCTCTCCGCTTTCCATGATCTGCTTCATGCCGATGATACCGCCGGCACAGTCGGCCCCCATTGCAAGGGCACCGAAGTACATGGCCCGCAGGTGGTTTCTCGTACGTCTTCTGAGAGGAATTTTTACGACCACTTTTTCGTCGGAGATTTCGACGACGGAGGGGCGGACGTACAACAGCAATGGAATTTTCATAAGACCGAAAAGACGGATCGTGAGCGTTGCCCTGAGTGTGTCCGGAAGCAGTCTAAGCAGTCGTTCCTGTGCACTGAGTGTCATTGTGGTCATGGTTCCCCTGGCTCCTTTCGCACATGTTGGTATGTATCGCTCTTTGCCATATCTTTTTTCAGCCGAATTGGCAATCGTAAAAATGGGTTTTTCTCCACTTTAATTGGAAAGGTGTGCAAGTGTCCTGCCCGGAGATGGCAGTGGGAAGGGAAAAGGGAGGGACGGGGCATGCCGGTCCCTCCTCTTCGGTTTGATGATCAGTAGATGCCGTATTGATCCTGAGCAAAGGGAAGCAGTCCCGCCTGTTCAAGGTTGCGCATCGGTGCCAGGAAGGTCACCTGAATAACTCCGGGAAGACGGCCGATTTCAATAGCCCCGGTGATGGTGGCGCGGTTCCTTACTTCGGGAACGGACATGCCGAGCAGCTTTGCGGCGCGCGCGAGGCCGTTTTCGGTGGCCTTGTTCAAGTCCGCACCGGTTCCAATGACGGAGATGGGGGCGGAATCTTCCACCGTGGCGAGGCCCCACTTCTGCGCGAGCATGCGGGCCCGCGATTTTTCTTCCGCATTGATCGGTCGCGCCAGATACGGAAGATCGTCGATCAGCGGAAACAGCACGGGACCCTCGAGGGTTCGTCCCTTGATCACTTCCACCTGAACGGTGACAATACCGGCGACATCCATGGTGTGCCCGGCGATTTCGCCGTCGCCCTGCAGGGCGTGCATGTCTCCCAGGTAGATGCCGGCGCCCGGTACCTTGACGGGGGCGAGCAGTACGGCACCCTGACGGAGGGCGTCGACGTCCAGGTGTCCGTCGGTACGATGCTCGAGCTGATCCGCCGTCAGGGCATACTCGTGGGGTGCGCCGACGAGAAACTGTCCGAAATCGCCGGCATTGTGGGAATCCGGTATGCTTACGGACGGGGTGGTTCCCAACTGTCCCATAAACGGCCGCATCCGCGAAATCGTGCCGACCAGGTCATGGGGGGCAAAGAGCAGGATCGAATGCTGGGTGCAGCCCTCGGAGAGCTTGGCATAGTTCCTCGCATCGTGTGCAATACGTTCTGCGGCAGCCTTGTCGACGGTAACACTGAGCGATCGTGCATCGTCAAACACAACGGTATAGCCGTGCTCGAACTGGAAGGGACTGATAACTGCTCCGCAGTTGGCACAGCGGATTGCATCCTGACCGATGCCTTCAACGCAAGTTTCAGGTCGCATCGTCCCGCATTCCGGGCACTGCTTGGCCACAAACGGATCCCCCACAAAGTGTCCGTCTATCATGCGGTCCTGTCCGGATGCCGTCGCTACCGAGGTTACCTTGATCTCTATGATTCTGATGGCCACGGCATCGCCCGGTTCGGCATCTTCTACATAAACCGGCTGGGTGACCTCGTGTCCGCCCTTGAGGTGAGGGGTAATCATCGGTCCCCAGCAGCCAGGCATGGTATTTGCCTCGATAATGCCGCCGTCGCGGACAGGACCGAGCATCGGACCATCGGGGTCTAGGATACCGTTTGTGTAGGTTGACACAACTACTTTATCCTTTGCATGGGTCATTGATTTACCTCCTTCTGTTAATGAAACTAGATATGTGACGCGTGTGACGCCATACCACTTTACCATGTGTTCCAAAACGAACGGATTGTAGGGCAACGACCGGCCGAGAGGGGATTAATTCGGCGAAGCAAGGCGACAAAAACCAGTATAGTTCATAATAGCACAGTAAGAGTGAACCGCAAGCATTATGTCTCTTCAGGACCGGCTGAATTGCTCTACGGCATCCCAGGCAATCGATTGCAGGTGTCGGGCGTCATGATCGGGTAATGTCAAAAGTTCTCTGTCGCCATCGGAGATTGTGCCGGTCAAACCAACAGGACTGTGCTTGAAAAACGTTGCATAAAAGACACACGCCGCCAGGTATGAACCAAGGGGGGTCGGGTGACTCTGATCGTTTTTGTAGAGCTGGATACCGCAATCCGCCGCCAGGGCATTCTGCCAGGCGGTACCGACCGGGGCAACGTCTGCATCGAGGATACGAGCCAGTTCCGTATATGCGGCCGTGATATCCTGCTGCATCTCGGGTGTGTGTCGGCGGGCCCAGGTAAGGTACAGGACGGTGTGCCCCCCTGTCTTGCGTATCTCGTCGTGAAGCAGTGATGCAAAGTGGTACATCGCTTCCCGGTTTTCGATGGGACGCATGCTGAATTCCTGCAGGACCACAATATCCCAGGCGGTTCGCCGCAGCCCCTCTATGGTTTTGGGATTGTGTGTATGCCATTCGAGCGTCTTGTAGCCGTGCGCCACCATGGCAGTTTCAATCCCGGGAACTCGTTTCGATGATGCTGCAAGCTGCGTGACCATCGACGGAAGGTTGTGATAATAGGTGTAGCTGTTGCCGATGTACAACACCTTCAAGGGTTGCATTGTTGTGAACGTTCCCATATGATGTTGCTGCCTTCTTTGCAGATGATATCAGAAAACTCCATACAGGGAGGTATAATGCAGGTTATCTCTGTATGCAAATAATCTCCTGCCATGACCGGTGAAAAAAGTCAAGGCGGTGTCCGGGTGCCTTCCGGATAACGATAACCCGGGATTGATCGGAGTATTTCCAGTTTTGGAAATACGATAAGTTCCTTCCGTGCCCCGGCATTGTCCTGTTTGCAAAACGATACGGTGACGTGTCGTGTCATGGAAGAGAAAGTCGGGGGGGTACAGTGATTGTTTCGCAGCATGCTGTCCGTATAGCCTATGGATTATTTACGGGGTGGCGGTGATGCATTTTCCAGTGCCAGCCCCTGCTGCCCCAGGTGACGTCTAATTGCTCTTGCAACCGTCAGCTCGATGAGGCGGTCCAGCTCTTCCGGTGTTTTGCTGCGGCTTTCTTTAATGAGCCGCGGGCGGTTGTAATAGGCTTTTTTCGTAAGCGACGAAGCGGGTACCGTACGTCCCTTCAGCTGAAATTCTATTTCAACCTTGATGGGAACATCAAGGTCACAGGTTGTCTCCTGGAGGAAAAGATGGGTCGTGAAGCTGTCCACTATCCAGATCATTGTGCACGTCCTCTGCCGGGGCGGGCATGGTGACTAGATACCGTGCCGGCATATCAGACGAATTCGATGGCAAGGTCGGGGAACTCTTTCCGGAATTCCGCCTCGAGATTCTTCAAAATGGTTGCCGAAAGGGCCATGGCGATACCGGCACAGGTAATACAGTTCGGGCTGCGGCTCTGAAAATCGGTGAATATATACAGTAACGCATGTTTTTCACTGTACCGTACTTTTGTAACGAGACCCAGCTCGGCGACGGACAGATCACTCTCGGGATCCTTCACCCTGTCCAGCACGGCATCTATTTTGTGTATCATTTCGGGTTTCATCATACGATTACCACATGGTTTTTCAATATATAATAACGCAGATCTGCCGTGTGTTCAATTACATTGGAAGAACCTTCGCTCGATGACACCGCAATTATTTCGCTTGACCTTGGATATTACATTTTCTATATTCAAGACATTTCCTGCCGGGGAGCGCTGTTTAGGCACCCTGCAGTCAAATCCATAGAATTCACCGGGAAGGTTGCAATGAAAATCAAAGTCGAAAGAGATAAAATCATTCAGGCAGTGAAAAAGCTTGAGGGAATCGAACTTGTGCTGGATGACGCCGGTGATGCCCGGGAAGCGCTGGATCTCATCCTGGGAAGGTCCGATCTGTTTGCGTCCGGCCACTTCCGGAAGCTGAAAGACCTGAAGGTGACGGCCATTCAGGAATATAAGACATCGGCTGTTGACTACACGATTCAGTTCGTTCTCGAGTTTGTCTTCGAAGACGATGTCACTGCGGATATGAAAGCCGCCTTTATTAAAGACCTGCAGGGATATTTTAATAAATTATAGCCGGTCCGGCATCCCGTCATGATGCAGATGCAACCGGCATATGTCATTTTTCTCTCATATCGGGCATGACGCCCGCCGCACCGCCTACATGTCGGCTGCGGTTTTCACGATTTCCAGCGTGCCGTCGGCTATCATGCCTACCTTGATCGTCTCGAGCCACTGCCGGAACTGTTCCGCACCCTTCACATTCAGAAGTGTCTTTTTCAGTTTGTCCTTCTGGGCTTCTAGGTCCTTGGTGTCCAGTTCGCCCCGGTCCTTGAACCTGACGATGACATACCCGTCATTGATCAGATAGGGTTTTTCGGGGTACGGGTCTTTTTCGGTAAGTGTAAACAGGACATTTCCCAGTTCCGTTGAATAGCCGATCACAGGCACGACCGGACCGGGTACGAAAAGTCCCGTATCTTCAATTGTCAGGCCTTCTTCGTGTGCGAGTTTCCCGAAGTCGGCTCCTTTTTTGAGACGATCAAGGAGTTCTTCCGATTTGTCCAGGGACAGTTTTGCGCTTTCCTGGGCGCGATAGTTTTTGGTGACAGCGTCCCTGATGTCCGGCAATGCCGGAATGTAGGCGTCCTTGGCGGCATACAGCTTGACGATATAAAATCCGTTGTCGTCCTGAAGGAGGGGCGCCGTTTCCCCCTGCTTCATGTCAAAGACGTATGTCGCGAAATTTTCCACCCCGCGGAATTCTTCCGGGATCTCTTCCGTCGAAAACATACCGGTCGTGGTGATTTTAAGGCTGTTCGTGCGGGCGAACTCGTCAAAATTTTCTTCCTGATAGATAATGTCGTTGGCCTCCCTGGCCTCGCTGGCCGCCAAGTCCATACCCTCGATAAACATGATCTTGTCGCGAACCTTATTCCTGACTTCCTCCAGGGGGTATACGTTGTCCTTGTCTTTCATGAATTCATTTTTGTGAGAGAAATAATAATCATCGATATCATCTTCCGATACTTCCACTGCCTTGGCATAGTCCGCGCCGCGAAACGCGATATACGCCACCTGTATCTGACGTGGTATCCGGAACTCCTCCTCGTGTGCGGCAAGATACGCTTCAAGCGCCTCTTCGCTCGGTTTTATTGAGTCGGTAAATTGTGCTACAGGAATTTTTAAAAACTCCACGTTGATCTTTTCGTTCAGGATCCGGTAGAAGTCTACAATTTCACTTTCCGAGACTTTAATGCCACCCGTAATAAGCTTTTCGAGTTTTTCGGTCTTGAGCATTCGCTGCTGCAGAAACTCGAAATCTTCCGGTGATATCCGGTTATAGCGCAGCATCTGGTGATACAGCTTAATATCGAACGTGCCGTTTCGCTGGAATGCGGGATAGGCAAATATGGAATCCTTGACCTCCTTTTCGCTGATTCCCAGGTTCAACTCATCCGCTTTGGCTAGGATAACCGCCTGGTTGATTAAATTATCGAATGCACGCTGTTTGAGGTTGAACGATTTTAGCATGTCATCCGTTAAAGAACCTTTGAATCTTTGACGATACATGTCTACAAGTTTTTGATATTCGTTCTGGTATTCGACATAGGCAATCACTTTGCCGTCTACCAGGGCAATCGTTTCGGCCTGTCGCCGGCCCCTGAGTGAGCCGAAGTAGAAGACAAACACAAGAATTATGACACCGAGCAGGACCTTCATGAACCAGGCCCTGGCATGTTTTCTCATCAGTCTTAGCATCGTCGTTTTCCTTTTGCTGGGTCTTTGAGGTATTTGGTACTCTCATGTTGAAAAAGCATGAACGGTATAAGTAGTATAGTAGCGGTTAAAATGCAATATTTTTTTAGAAATGAATTGATAAGGTTTCTGAAATGCTGTATAGGAGACTTTGCTAAGAAAAAATAGGGGGATATGGCCTTGCTATTCGATTTTGTTTTGGGGATATTTTCTAATGATTTGGCGATAGATCTGGGAACTGCCAACACCTTGGTCTGTGTGAAAGGTGAGGGCGTGGTACTGAGTGAGCCTTCGGTTGTTGCCGTTCACAGAGATTCGAGGGGCATGAAGAAAGTTCTCGCAGTCGGTGCAGAGGCCAAACGCATGTTAGGAAGGACACCCGGAAACATCGTTGCGATCAGACCCATGCGGGACGGGGTGATTGCCGATTTTGAAATTACCGAGGCGATGCTGCGGCACTTCATACAGAGGGTGCACAATCGAAGGACGTTGGTACGACCGAGGATTATAATATCGATACCCTCGGGAATCACGCAGGTAGAGAAACGGGCGGTAAAGGAAACGGCAGAGTCGGCAGGCGCCCGTGAGGTATATCTGATCGAAGAACCCATGGCTGCGGCCATCGGGGCCGGTTTACCGATAACGGAGCCGATTAGTTCGATGATCGTTGACATCGGCGGAGGAACAACGGAGGTTGCCGTTATTTCACTTGCCGGCATCGTCTACGCGAAATCGGTCCGCGTCGCCGGGGATAGGCTCGATGAGGCAATTGTGCAGTATATGAAAAGAAAATACAGTCTGCTCATCGGTGAACGGTCGGGAGAAATGATAAAGACGACCATTGGCTGTGCATACCCTGATGATGAATTAAGAACTGTCGATGTGAAGGGCAGGGATCTCATATCGGGTATACCCAAGATTATAGAAATAAATTCCGAAGAGATACGAGAAGCCATTATGGAACCGGTCAGCATTATAGTTGATGCCATCAAGGATGCACTGGAAAATGCGCCTCCGGAGTTGGCCGGCGATATTGTTGACAGGGGAATCGTTCTTACAGGTGGAGGTGCGCTTCTCAGAAATCTCGACATTCTGCTGAGAGAAGAGACCGGCCTTCCCATATCAATCTCAGAAGATCCGCTTTCGACGGTTGCCAGAGGTGCCGGCATGGCGCTGGACGAAATCGACCTTTTGAAAGAAGTTGCAATTCAGCTATAAGCGAATATAGTGATCGTCTGCCCGAATCTCTCGAGTATGTTCCACTTTGCACTGATTGAATATGTCCGTTTCTTGGCAGGGCATGGGTACACCATATATTGCCGTGTGGATGAAAGATGTCATTTCTCAGGAAATATCAGCCGATTATCGTTGTATGTGCCCTCATTATCATCTTTTTGATCACCCTTTCCCTTATTTCGAAATCATCTCTTGAGTCAGGTTTTTTAAGGCGACTGGTGGTGGAAATCGTGGTGCCCCTCGAGAATGTTGTCAACTCTTCCATCGATCGTGTCGGCAGGGCCTGGCAGCACTATATTTTCCTTGTCGGGTTGGAAAACGAAAACAGAAGGCTGAAGCGGCAAATCGCCGAACTGACAGGCCGAGTCAATGAATACCACGAGGCCTATCTCGAGAGCGGTCGGTTGAAGAAGCTCCTCGATCTGACGGAACGAACGGGACTGGACACAGTGGCTGCGAAAGTTGTGGGGAGGGAACGTATATCGGTATTTAAAACGGTCCTGATAAACAAGGGCAGTTTCGACGGTCTGAGAATCGGGCTTGCCGTGATGGCACCGGAGGGGGCGGTAGGCCGGATCGTGGATGTATCGTGGAATGTCTCGAGGGTGCTCCTGCTTTCGGATTATAACAGCAATATAGATGCCCTGATTCAAAGTGTGCGGGCTCAGGGTATTCTCCAAGGGGCAGGCAATGACGGCTGTGTGCTGAAATATGTGCAGAGATCGGAAGACGTCAGAGTAGGTGATGCCGTGATCTGTTCGGGGCTGGCCGGTGTGTTCCCGAAGGGATTACTTCTGGGGATGGTTACCGGCGTGAATAAGGAAAAAACGGAACTGTTTCAGAAAATCAATGTTGTTCCTGCCGTCAACGTAGCCAAAGTTGAAGAAGTAATGGTCATTCTCAAAAAGACGGAAACACCATAATGCGATATTATATTGTGATGCCGATACTGGCAATAATGCTTCTAATATTCCAGACAACAATCCTTGATCTCGTGTTCATGGGGAAAATACGACTTGAAATATCCCTCATTTTGGTGATTTATGCCGGGTTTTATATGGATCTTGTCCGGGGAGGCGTATTGGCCCTGCTCCTGGGGTTCTGCCTCGACTGCATGATAAGTCCCGTCCCCGGTCTGTACCTGTTTTTCTACATGGTAGTGTTCCTGTTGTCAAAAAATGTCGTCTACAGGATCTATTCGGAAGGAATGGCATTCATCATGATTTTTACCTTCCTGTGTGCGTTCCTGGAGGGTGTTATTATTTTCGTGATGTATCAATTACTATTCGGAGTAAATATCTCTCACGACGTTCTTGATACCTATCTGCCGCAGGCACTGGCGATTGCCGTTCTCGGGCCTGCCTGCTTTACTTTCTTTGATCAGTTCGAGGTTTTACGTTTAAATGGGGCAAAGGAACAAGACGTTAGTCACATATGATCCGGGCGAATTCCGACGAAAATTCAATCTGGTGATCTGGCTCATGCTTCTTGCATTCGCATTTCTCACGGGGAAAATGTGGTACCTCCAGATCGTCAAGGGTGGTGAGTTGCTTCAGCGGTCGAAGGACAATCGAATTCGCCTTCAGGAGATTCGACCGCTCAGGGGGCTGATCCTCGATGCCCGTGGACGAATTCTCGTGGACAACCAGGCGTCATTTGACATTTCGATAATACCGGAGACGGCCAAAGACGTGAAGGGTGTGATAGACAGGCTGTCCTCCATATATGATGACGAAAACATCGATCTGGCCCGTAATTTCACGGCGTCGCGAAAACGAAAACCCTTTGTTCCCATAAAGCTTGCCAAAAATATAGGACGAGACAGACTGGCCCTGATCGAAACGAACTCCCTCAATCTTCCGGGCGTGATGGTGGACGTCGTGCCGGTAAGAAAATACATCTTCGGGGAAACAATGGCCCATATACTGGGGTATGTTGGGGAGATCAGTATTGCCGAACTGGCAAAAGATGTGGTGGGAGACTATAACGCCGGTGACGTGATCGGTAAACTGGGTATCGAAAAGACCGTGGATCGGTACCTAAAGGGCGAAAGGGGCGGCGAGCAGATCGAGGTCAATGTCAGCGGGAGGAAGTTAAATGTACTGGGGCGGGTGGACGCGGTGCCCGGATATAATATCCAGCTGACCATTGATGCCGATCTGCAGAAAATATGCTGGGATGCGTTTCAGGAAAGGGCGGGTACGGTCATTACAATGAACCCCCGGGACGGTTCTATTCTATCACTGGTGAACAAACCGTCCTACGACCCGAATCTCTTCAACAGGGGGATTTCCGACGACGATTGGCGCAGTTTGCTCAATAATCCTCTTTCTCCCATGCAGAATAAGGCGATTTCGGGCCAGTATCCACCCGGATCAACCTACAAACCCTTCATTGCGGCGGCCGCGCTCGAAGAGGGTGTGGTCGACCCGGAGCATAAGGTTGTATGCAATCGTGTCTATCCGGTCGGGACGCGGACCTTCAGGTGCTGGTCTAAAAGAGGGCATGGACCAACCGCGTTGCACCGGGCGATCACGGAATCGTGTGATGTATATTTTTACGATATCGGAACGAAGATCGGGGTCGATACACTGGCAGACTATGCACGGAAATTCGGATTCGGCATCAGAAGCGGGATTGATCTTCCAGGCGAACGGAGTGGATTAGTGCCGACACGAGAGTGGAAATTACAAAGGTTCAAGGAAACCTGGCAGACCGGCGAAACGGTGTCTCTGACCATTGGCCAGGGATTTGTTCTGGTAACACCGCTTCAACTTCTGCGGGCGTACTGCGCTCTGGCAAATGGGGGAATCCTTTACCAGCCCCAGCTGATCAAGGCTGTGAAAACGGAGAGTGACGAAATTGTAAAAGAATTTCCACCGGTAGAAATATCACGCATTCCGGTAAGCAGGGAACATATAGACATTCTGAAGTACGCTTTGTGGGGCGCGGTCAATGAAGATCATGGTACCGGCAGGGCGTTGCGAAGGCCCGAGCGGGATGTCTGCGGTAAGACGGGTACCGCACAGGTGATTAAAATGGCACAGGATGACGAAAAGATAAAGAAAGAGGATGTTCCCTATAAACACCGGGATCACGCCCTTTTTGTCTGTTTCGCCCCGTACCGGGATCCTGAAATAGCGGTGGTTGTGATTGTAGAGCATGGGGGGCATGGCGGGTCAGCCGCCGCACCTATTGCGAGAAAGATCATCGATGGATACTTTGATTTAAAAAACAGAGGGGCGGCCGTGACGCTGCCGACAGGTCAAGGGGGACCGACAAGACGTGAAAATTGATCGACGCCTGCTTATAAATTTTGACTGGGTGCTTCTTGTACTGGTGCTGGCCATCTGTGGCATCGGTCTCCTGAATCTTTACAGTACCGGCCACAGTGCCTCGCACCTCAGCAGCAAACCTTTTTTCGTCAAGCAGATGTACTGGATCATGATCGGCCTGTGCTGTATGATCGTCGCGGCCAGTATCGATTATCGCCTGATCGTGCAGTATGGGTATGTCGTATACTTTATCTCGTTGATCCTGCTCTTTTTCGTTTTTATCCAGGGGCATGTTACGCATGGTTCACAACGGTGGCTGGTCCTGTGGGGTTTTACGTTTCAACCATCCGAATTAATGAAACTGACCGTGATCATCGCATTAACAAAATTTATTACCGAAAATAAAACCGACAAGGAATACCATATCCGGAGCCTGCTGATTCCGTTTATCATAGTCTGCATCCCCTGTCTTTTTATTATCGATCAGCCCGATCTTGGCACGGCGCTGTTTCTTGTTATCCTGTTTTTTTCAATCATTCTTTTTATCGGGGTGAGCCGGAAGGCACTCCTGTTATTTGTATCGAGCGGCGTGGTGGTAACACCGCTTTTCTGGTTTGCCCTCGAAGATTACCAGAAGGAGCGCATCTTTACCTTTTTGAATCCTGAAAGGGATCCCCTCGGATCAGGTTATCATATCATCCAGTCCATTATTGCAATCGGTTCAGGAGGCGCCTGGGGCAAGGGATTTCTCAAGGGTACCCAGAGTCAACTGAAATTTCTGCCGGAACAGCAGACGGATTTCGTGTTTTCCGTGTTTGCCGAGGAATGGGGGTTTCTGGGAGCAATCACCGTAATCTTTTTATTTTTGGCACTTCTGCTCTGGGGGGTGAAGATAGCCCGTAATTCGCGTGATCTTGCCGGGACTATAATATCCTACGGTGTGATGATGTTTATTTTCTGGGGGTTTTTCATCAACATCGGGATGGTCCTTGGTACGTTACCCGTTGTGGGAATTCCCCTTCCGTTTTTGAGCTATGGCGGATCGGCCATGGTTGTGCTGATGACAGGCGTGGGGCTTATGATGAACGTAAGCATGAGAAGATTTATGCTGCAACCATATTGATGTGTAAAGTAAAGGAGGATATAAGTGGCTGATAAAAAAAAGCAGGATGATATTATTGCCTTTCTGGGCAAGGGAACGACATTTGACGGGAAATTGATTTTGACCGGTTCGATTCGTATCGACGGCAATTTCAAAGGTGAAATTTCAGGTGCGGGCACACTTATCATCGGGGAGACCGCAAAAGTTGAGGCCGATATTGCTGTAGATACGCTTCTGATTTACGGAGCCGTCCGGGGAAGTTTTGAAATCAAGGAAAAGGTGGAAGTCTGCTCGACGGGTAAGCTTTTCGGTAATCTCAAGACACCGGTGTTCATCGTTCAGGAGGGTGCAACATTCGATGGTGACTGCCACATGGGGAAGGAACCGGCCGTTGCACCATCCAAATCCGGTACAGTAAATCCAAACGAAAAATCGACAGAACAATCCGCATAATTTTACGTGCGTTACGGTGTAAGGTGTTTTTCGAAAAAGCCCCGGGCACGCTGGTAAAAAATACTTGACAACGCTTGCTAGTTATGGTTAGTAGTGCCCGTTTTCGAGTGAAGGGAGTTGGAAAGGGGTTTGCCTGTGAGGGGGATTTTTAGCATCATAAGCAATGTATTATCTCTTAAGCGTGCAGTCTCTTTTGCCTTCGTTACAGTAAGGGTCAAGTGGTCATAGCCGAGTGTGAATCCGAATCAACACTCGGTTTTTTTTATGCTTTTAGAGGTGAAGGATAATGATTGAGATAAATACTACGTTTTGGATTCAATTGGTCAACTTTGTCATTATGATGGTTATGTTGAATTTTCTACTCTACAAACCGGTCTTGAATGTCATTGAAAAAAGGAAACAACACCTTGAAAATCTGGATGACGAAGTAAGCGCACTCGAAAAATCCGTTGAAGAGAAGGTCGCGGCGTATGATGAGAAACTCCGTGAGGCCAGACAGGAAGCGATGAGCCAGAAAAATGAGATTCAACGGGGTGCGTCTGAGGAGGGCAAAGGCATCATCGATCAGGCAAGGGGGGAAATTTCGCAGATCATGGAAGACTTCAAGAAGAAAGCTGATAAAGAAATGTCTGACGCACGGAAGATCCTGAAGGCGCAGGCAGAGAAAATATCTGTTGAAATTTCCGAAAAGGTTTTGGGAAGGAGTGTTCAATGAAAGGTACGTTAAGGAAGATTCTGTCGAAACGGTTTTTACTGCACTCATTGTTGCCTGCTGTTTTGTTTGTAGTCCTTAACGCTGCATTTGTGTACGCGTCCGGTGGCGGTGGGGAAGCCGCGGAAGCGCATAGCAACCACAAATTGATCGATTTCGGGTGGCGAATCGTCAATGTCGGTATCCTTGTCGGTTTCCTCTACTGGGTATCAGCAAAGGGAATCAAGGGATTCTTTGGCGGCAGGCGCGAAGCGATTAAAAATGCTATGGAAGAGGCAATTGCAGCGAAGGAAGATGCGCAGAAAAAATATGAGGAATATTCTGCCAAGATTGAAAAGGCAACGGGTGAAATCGAAGAAATCACCAGCATGATCAAATCCCAGGGTGAGGCAGAGAAAGAAAAAATCATCGAGGATGCAAAACGGGCAGCCGAAAAGATGAAGGTAGACTCACAGGCTCGTATGGATCAGGAATTTGCCAAGATGAAAAATGAGCTGAGAGTCGAGGCGGCTCGACTGGCGGTGGAAATGGCTGAAACGATCTTGAAGAAACAAATTAAAAAAGCTGACCATGAAGTTATGGTTAAAGACTTTTTAGATAGGATGGTGAGGCTAAATTGAGAGGGAGCGAGATTGCAAAACGATATTCCAAGGCATTCTTTGCAATTGCTGCGGAAGAGGCTAAGTACGAAGACTATTATAATGAATTAAGTAACTTTTGCGCAATCCTTGAGAAAAACGAAAATTTCAAGGTGTTCCTGGATAATCCGATTTTTGCTCAGTCTGACAAGGCCGCGGTGCTGAAAGGTGTGCTGGCAAAAGTGAAGGTATCGCCCCTCACCGCCAATTTTTTGAAATTGTTGGTCGACAAGCGGCGCATGAACGCTCTTTCGGAGATTCTGGCCTGTTACCAGGATTACATGGACGAAGTGCTGGGCAAGGTGAGAGTTCAGGTGAAAACGGCATATAAGTTGTCTGACGAGCTGACGACACAAATTGTTGCAACAATGGAAGAGATTACCGGCAAAAAAGTTGAAATGGAAGCGGAACGAGATACATCGCTCATGGGCGGCATCGTCGTGAAGGTTGGTGACACTCTCTATGATGGCAGTATAAAAACCCAGCTTAGCAATATTAGGGAACTCTTAAGGGAGGAGATATAAAGGATGGAAGCAATCAGAGCAGAGGAAATAACTCAGATAATTTCCAAACAGATCAAAGATTACGAGAAAAAGTTGGATGTAAGCGAAACCGGAACTGTTCTGTCCGTCGGTGATGGTATTGCCAGGGTCTACGGTGTTGAGAACGTGATGGCGATGGAATTGGTGGAGTTCCCCGGTGGTATATTGGGAATGGTTCTGAATCTGGAGACCGATAATGTCGGTGTTGCCATTCTCGGTGAAGATACCCACATCAAAGAAGGCGATATTGTGAAGAGAACCGGCAGAATCGCTGAGGTCCCGGTTGGTGAGGAAGTCCTCGGGCGTGTTCTGGACGGCACGGGTGCTCCGATAGATGGAAAAGGTCCCATCGATGCGAAACAGACGCGTCGAATCGAAATGGTTGCCCCTGGTGTTATCCAGCGTCAGCCTGTCAATCAGCCGCTCTATACGGGGCTGAAGGCTATTGATGCCATGACGCCCATCGGACGGGGGCAGCGTGAGCTGATCATCGGTGACAGGCAGATCGGAAAGACAGCCATCTGTATCGACTCCATAATCAGGCAGAAGGATACGGGCGTCAAATGTATTTATGTTGCCATCGGCCAGAAAAAATCGACCGTTGCGCAGGTCGTCGAGGCCCTGAGAAAATATGACGCCATGGATTATACATGTGTTGTTTCGGCATGTGCAAGCGATCCCGGTACACTGCAGTACATTGCGGCATTTGCCGGATGCAGCATCGGCGAATACTTCCGCGACAACGGTCAGGATGCCCTGATCCTTTATGACGATCTTTCCAAACAGGCCGTTGCATATCGTCAGATTTCGCTCCTGCTCAGAAGACCCCCCGGACGTGAAGCGTATCCCGGCGACATCTTCTATAATCACTCACGCCTGCTCGAAAGGGCGGCCCGCGTGAGCGAAGAGCTGGGCGGCGGATCCCTTACGGCACTGCCGATCATTGAAACGCAGGCCGGTGACGTCTCGGCCTTTATCCCGACCAACGTTATTTCGATTACTGACGGTCAGGTCTTCCTCGAGCCGGATCTGTTCTACTCCGGTGTCAGGCCTGCCATTAACGTCGGTATCTCAGTCTCACGGGTCGGTGGGGCGGCACAGGTCAAGGCGATGAAACAGGTGGCCGGAACGATGAAGCTCGACCTGGCACAGTACAGAGAGCTGGCGGCGTTTGCCCAGTTTGGAAGTGACCTCGACAAAGCAACGCAGGCGCAGCTTGACAGAGGTGCCAGGCTTGTTGAGTTACTGAAACAACCTCAGTATCAGCCCATGTCCCTCGGTGAAGAGGTGTTAGTGCTCTTTGCAGGTGTCAGGGGCTTTGTGGATAAATATCAGGTAGATGCACTCAAAAAATATGAAGGCGAACTATTGAGCTTCGTGAAGAGTAAATATCCTGATGTTTTGAAGGAAATTGACGAGAAGCAGGAGATCGACTCGGCGCTGGACGAGAAGCTGACCGGCATAATGACAGAGTTCGATTCCGTATTTGCGACTGAGTAGTCTTCAGAACACTTAGCAAGATGGGAGTACGTTGAATGGCCTCGTTACGAGATATAAAAAGAAAGATTCAGGCAGTTGAGAAAACGAAGCAGATCACCAGGGCAATGAACATGGTGGCTGCGGCGAAGCTGAAAAGCGCTCAATTGAGAATGGAAAATTTCAGGCCGTATGCGGATAAGTTCATGGAGGTCCTGACGAGTGTGGCCATGAGGGTGAATCCGAAGATGCATCCGCTTCTTGCTGTCAGGGAACCCAAGAAAGTAAGAGTTATCTGCATGACGTCCGATAGAGGGCTCTGCGGTGGTTTCAATTCGAATGTAATTCGGGCCGTAGAAGGTTTCTTACGAGAACGCAAAAAGGAAGACATTGAGGTCTCGCTCGTTGCCGTGGGCAGGAAGGGACGCGACATCTTCCGCAGAAAGGCAAACATTGTCGGTGAGCACACGGATGTGTTCAAGCAGTTCGATATCAGTCTGGCCGCCGACATCGGTGATGCGTTACTCTCATCGTTTATCGATGAAGAGTACGACGAGCTCTATATCGCATTCAATGAGTTCAAGAATATAGCCATACAAAGGCCGAGGATTGAAAGACTGTTCCCCATCGGTTCCGACTCGATTGAAGATCTTGAACCGGAAAGAAAAGTCGAGTATATTTACGAGCCGTCGGAAGAAGCGCTCATCGATGAACTCCTTCCGTCGTATCTCAAGATAATGATTTACAGAGCGCTCCTAGAGACTGCGGCAGGTGAAAACGGAGCAAGAATGGTTGCCATGGATAATGCCACGAGTAACTGTGAGGAGATGATCACGGATCTGACCCTCAAGTTCAACAAGGCACGGCAGCAGGCGATTACCGGAGAGCTTATGGATATCGTCGGAGGTACGGAGGCATTGGCCGCAGGGTAAACGACACCACATATCACGCAGGATGCAAAAGGTTGTGTGGATCCGGATAAAAGAAGAATTAAAATACTCTATTAACGATTGAAGGAGATGGGTAATGAACATAGGAAAGGTAGTCCAAGTCATTGGTCCCGTAATCGACGTCGAGTTTTCGGATGGAAATCTGCCGGCGATAATGAATGCCATTGTAGTGACGAATCCGGCAATTAACGATCAGGAAGACAATCTTGTTATAGAAGTGGCACAGCATCTGGGAAACAACGTCGTTCGTTGTATTGCCATGGATATTACGGATGGTCTGGTGCGAGGCATGAAGGCCAAGGATACGGGTAGCCCCATTATGGTCCCGGTAGGAAAAGGATGTCTCGGAAGGATTCTCAATGTGGTCGGAAGACCCGTTGACGGTCTTGGTCCCGTAGACCAGAAAAATATGGCCCCGATTCACAGGGACGCGCCCTCATTCCTCGAGCAGGATACATCGGTACACGTTCTGGAAACGGGCGTCAAGGTTATCGACCTCTTGGTACCCTTCCCGCGGGGAGGCAAAATGGGAATGTTCGGCGGTGCCGGCGTTGGTAAAACTGTCGTCATGATGGAAATGATTCACAACATCGCCATGCATCACGGTGGAATTTCCGTCTTTGCCGGTGTTGGTGAGAGGACGAGAGAAGGCAACGACCTGTACCTCGAAATGAAAGAGTCGGGTGTTATCGGACAGGCCGCTCTGATTTACGGTCAGATGACGGAACCTCCGGGAGCCCGTGCAAGAGTGGCGTTGACGGCGCTTGCAGCGGCGGAGCACTTCAGAGATGTCGAAGGGCAGGACGTGCTGCTCTTCGTTGACAATATATTCCGATTCACACAGGCGGGATCCGAGGTTTCGGCCCTTCTGGGACGGATGCCTTCGGCGGTTGGATATCAGCCCACACTGGCAACCGACCTTGGTGAGCTGCAGGAACGCATTACCTCGACGGATAAAGGATCGATTACTGCGGTGCAGTGTGTTTATGTTCCCGCCGACGACTTGACAGACCCGGCTCCGGCAACGACATTCGCCCATTTGGACGGGACGGTCGTTCTGTCGCGTCCGATTGCCGAGCTCGGTATCTACCCGGCGGTGGACCCCCTCGATTCGACATCACGCATCCTGGATCCCAACGTGCTGGGTGAGGAGCACTATCAGGTTGCCCGTGAAGTACAGATCATTCTCCAGAAATATAAAGACCTCCAGGATATCATTGCGATTCTGGGAATGGACGAGCTTTCTGAAGAAGACAAGCTGACAGTCGGCAGGGCCCGAAAAATCCAGAGATTCCTGTCGCAACCCTTCTTCGTTGCCGCTCAGTTTACCGGAACGGAAGGAAAATTTGTGTCAGTGCCGGATACGGTCAGAGGATTCAAGGAAATTCTCGAAGGCAAATACGATGAACTTCCCGAGCAGGCGTTTTATATGGTCGGAGGTATCGAAGAAGCGGTAGAAAAGGCCAAGAGACTGTCAGAATAGCTGATCCGGAGGATTGTTAAATGGCTGAAGAATTATTGGTGGAAATCGTTACACCGGAAGAGATGGTGTTCAGCGACACCGTAGAGATGGTGACGGTTCCTGGAGGTGATGGAGATTTTGGTGCGCTGATCGGCCATGCACCGCTTCTGAGCACCGTCAAGATCGGTGAGTTGAATATAACGAAAAGTAATAAGAAGACATACTATGCCGTCGGCAAAGGATACGCTGAAGTCACCGCGAAGAAGGTGACCTTGCTTCTCGAAAGCGTGGAACGGGCGGACGAGATAGACAAAGAAAGAGCGCGGAAAGAAAAAGAAGCCGCGGAATCTCAGCTCTTAAAAATAACAAAAGAGGATGAGGGATACGACGAAGTGCATGATGCCATGCTGTTGGCCGAGGCAAAGCTTAAAGTTGCCGATAAGGCGTAGTACGGTCGTATCCCACAGGGAAAGAAAACTCTGATTTGAAAAAATCAATAAATTCAAGCCAGGGAGGTTATGCTTTCCTGGCTTTATTTTTTTTAGCAAGAAAAACAGGAGTTCTGGCATGGTACGTTCAAAGGGTTTCCTTCTTGGTTTCCTGATAATATCAATGTTTTGTATGCTGTTCATCAGCCCGGACATGGTACTGGGTGCCGAACATGCGGCAGAGGCGGCATCGCATCCGCACAAGGTCGAAATCGGCAAAATACTGCCGGTCTGGACGATTATTCCCTTTGTGGGGATCCTGCTGTCCATTGCGTTGTGCCCGCTTCTGGTCCCGCACTTCTGGCACAACCATTTTGGAAAGGTATCTGCGTTCTGGGCGCTGCTCTTTGCGATTCCATTTTATTTCGCATATCACAGCACAGCGGTGCACGAAATGCTCCACATCTATCTGATCGACTATTTCCCGTTTATTATTCTGCTCTGGGGACTCTTTACCGTTGCCGGCGGTATTGTGGTCGGCGGGTCGATCAAGGGAACACCCATCGTCAATACGATAATGCTGCTCATAGGAACGATCCTGGCATCGTGGGTGGGTACGACAGGCGCGGCAATGGTCATGATTCGTCCCGTCTTGAGAGCAAACAAAAACAGGATAAAAAAGGTACATGTCATATGCTTTTTCATATTCCTGGTTGCTAATATAGGGGGGTCACTGACGCCCCTCGGCGATCCACCACTCTTTCTGGGATTCCTGCACAATGTGCCGTTCTTCTGGGTAACGACGGCCATACTTCCCCACATGCTGCTCACGGCCTTGATCCTGCTGATACTGTTCTTTATTGTCGATACGTATTTCTATAACAAAGAGAAAGACGATCTTAAAAAAGTCGGTCCCCTGGAAAAAGAACCCATCAGGATACAGGGAATGTTCAACTTTATATTCCTCGGCGGTATCATCGGGCTGGTGCTCATGAGCGGATACTGGAAGGCAGATCATATCAATATACTGGGTGTCCATGTTGGAATCCAGAATCTCGCCCGGGACGGGGGTATTATTCTCATGGGAGTGCTTTCACTCCTCCTGACGCCGAAAGTGCTTCGTGAAGCCAATGAGTTCAGTTGGTTCCCCATCATGGAAGTGGCGAAACTGTTTGCGGGCATCTTCATGACAATCATCCCCTGCCTGGCAATGCTGAAAGCAGGAACGGACGGCGCGATGGCTGGGCTCGTGGCCGTAGTCAAAGAGCCGTTCCATTATTTCTGGGTCGCAGGCGGACTGTCGTCGTTCCTCGATAACGCACCGACATATCTTACGTTCTTCAACCTGGCCCTCGGTAAACTGAGTCTGACTGAAGCGTGTGTTCCCGGTGCGCTGGCATTGGGTGGCGACACATGCAATCCTGTCTTCATCACGTATCTGAAAGCGATCTCGGCGGGTGCGGTATTCATGGGCGCGAATACCTATATTGGCAATGCCCCAAATTTCATGGTCAAATCGATTGCTGAAGAAGCGGGGATAAACATGCCGAGCTTTTTCGGATATATGTTAAAATACTCGATTCCGATACTGATACCGATCTTTGTTGTTGTCACGTTCGTGTTTTTCTAATATGAGGAGTGAGAGAGCCACATCACAAGAGGAATGCCATCGGAAATACGGTGTATCGGAATTAAGACTAATGAAGAACTCCTATATTCTCAAAGAGGGAGAATACGCATGACCAAAGAGTATTATGAAGTAATTGTAGAGGGATCGTTCGACCTGATCAAGGGATTTGTTCTCGGGTACCTTGAAGGAAGCGGAATCAAGGGAGAGGCCATATTCGGTGAAGAACACCATGTGGAAAACGAGAGTAAATTCGGCCAGCTTATGAGAATTCTGCATGTGAAGGATAATCAGGTGCATCTCATAATCGGTGCGGGAATCCACGATCTTCTGGAAAAAGCAGTCACGAATCGTTTCGACGAACTCAAAATAAAGGTAGTTTCGGTCAAGAAAATACGGGAAGCGCATTTCGAATTCACCTATAAGGCCTTCAACCGGGAGTTTGGCGAAAACCTGAAGGGTATCTTCGGTAATCTCCCGGAGGGGCTCGTAATAGCGCCCGGTTATGAACCGAAAGAAAAAGTGCTGCCGGAAGGCAAGGGCATCGAAGCCTATGCGCCATTGCATGAATACGAGATAAAGGCCGCAGGAAAAATCAGCGGTTCGGCGAAAGCCGTCATCGATTTTTACGGCGAGGTGGAGCACAATGCGCTGGTTGAGCTCGGACCGATACGGCTGGAGTATAAATAGCAAAATCACATAACACAGAAGGATAAAAAGAAACGGCTGGCGGGTTGATGCCCTATCAGCCGTTTTTTTATCGAGGTGTCGCCCGATGCATTATTCAGTTACGGGCAGACGCGAAGACCCACGGTGTGCAGAACGAGGGAATATGTGTAGTAAAGAATGTGACGTGGCTGAAGAATTTTTTCAGGATTCTTTCGGACATGGCACGCGTATCTCTGTCATATTCGGAGCAGCACTGGGCTGTGACCATACCGCCGGGGGTAAGGTGGCATTTGATCTTCGAAAAGAGATCTTCCAGATACTCCTCACGGTCCATACTGATAAATGTTTCGGGGTGCATGGTCAGGTCATAAATAAGGGCGTCATAACATTCGTCCGTATCAAGGAAATTGGTGACATCATCGTTGATCACAGTTACCCTGGGATCAACGAATGCGTCCCGGCATATGCTGAATAGATATTTTTTTGAGGCTTTGATAACATCTGGGTCGATATCGATTAGTGTGACATGACCAGGGTTATGAGTGAGTAGTTCATGAAGCACGCCGCCATCGCCGCCACCAAGAATTGCAACGTTTTGCAGTGGGATGTCGGCTTCGATCAGTGGCGAGACCATGCTCCGATTATACAGATGGGCATCATATTCCGCGATCTGCAGATCGTTGTTCAGGAACAGAATCTTCCCGAAGATTTCGTTTTCGATGATGTCAATCTGTTGGTACTTCGACAACATACTTACGTAGTGCTTGTCGATATGATATCGTATATCAAACCCGATTGTGTCGGAGACGTCGGTAATCCAGTTTGTTTCCGTCACTTCAATGGGGTTGCCGCGCGTAATCTCAGCCGTACGTGTCGTTGTCGGGCCCAGTTTATCTTTCAGGTATTCCAGCAAACAGTTGGTGGCCTCTTTTTCGGGTGAGCAGGTGTAAATATCAACGGAGGCATGACGGGCCTCGGGATATGTATGAATGGCCACATGAGATTCACTGATGACCGCGATCGAGGTAACACCGATAGGGTCGTAGGTGTGCGTGTTAATGTCCACAAGAGAGAACCCGCACTCACTGATTCCATCGGACAGGATATTTTCAATCTGCACCCGGTCGTTCAAGATATCTTTCGCACAATTGTGAAATTCGGCAACGATCTGCATTCCGACTGGCTTCATGGCACAATCACCTCCTTCTTGGCTTTGAAACTACGAGGATGACTAGTACCACACACACCCGCTCTGAGTATACAAAAAAGCGAGATTTTATGGCTGTCACGTAGAAATGTTCATGATTTGAAGCGTTAGTTTATAAATAAAAGGCGATTGTATGTCAAGGAAATACTGAAAATTAATGAATTATGACCTAGATTGTCGCCGGGCAGCATTGCAATGTTGCTGATAGTGTCGGAAGGATTTCCATCCTATGGCCTGGTTTTTTCTGTCCCTTGCGGCCGCACTGACGCTGGCCACATCGGACGCATTCACAAAAAGATATTTCGGCCATCTGTCAGCCTATGAAATGGGTGTGGCCAGGTTGAGCTATGCCTTTCCGTGGTTACTCGTTGCCCTGTGGTTCGTGCCGTGGCCGCGACTTGATCGCGTATTCTTCCTGTGTCTTGCGGTTGGGCTGCCGCTGGAGTGTCTCGCTTTTTACTGCTACATGCGGGCGATCAAGGTGTCGCCCCTTTCCATTTCACTTCCGTTTCTTGCGTTTACACCGGTGTTCGTCATCGTGACGGGAAATCTCATTCTGGGTGAGTCTGTCCGCATGTTCGGGTGTGCCGGCATAATGCTGATCGTCATCGGATCATACTGTCTGAACCTCTCCCACATCAAAACCGGGCTGCTTGCGCCCTTTAAGGCCATTTTAAGAGAACCGGGATCACGGCTGATGCTTTTCGTTTCATTTGTGTATTCCATGACTGCCACCATAGGAAAGCTCGCAATCCTGCATTCAAATCCTTATTTTTTCGGTGTCGTCTATTTCGTTATTTTTACCGTCATCATGGTTTCGTTTTTCCCCGTTGTATCCGACGTAAAGTTATCTCATATTACAGAGCGGCCGTGGGCCGGGTTCGTCCTCGGTGCCACGGTGGCGTTGATGATATTCTCTCATATGCTTGCCATATCGATGGTAGAGGCGGCGTACATGCTGTCGCTGAAGCGGACGAGCCTGCTGTTCGGAGTTCTGTATGGTGCAGTATGGTTTAAGGAGGAAAGGATCCGGGAAAGGCTGACAGGTGCCGTCATAATGATCGCGGGAGTTCTATTAATCGGATGGTTCGGATGATGGGATATTCGTCGATGAGAAATTATTGCCACCCGCCCTGAGCCGTTGAATGATCGTGACGGTCGATAATACCGCTATGATAACTATCGTGGCGACCAGAACACCATCCGGGTACTTGGGGATGTACTTGCCAATGGGAGTGTTCAGGAGGGATCCTGCCGAAAGTACAATAATCCGTTCCGGGCGCTGCATCAGGCCGGCAGTTCGCACCGCACCGAGGGATTCGGCGCGGGCTTTAACGTAGCTCACCATTATTGAGCCCATCAGTGCCAGCATTACCGCATAGATGACCCACTGGTGGCGGAAATAGATGAGAAGGCCGAAAAAAATGAAAAACTCAGCCACGCGGTCGAGAGATGAGTCCAGAAGGGCGCCGAATCGACTCGTTTTGTGTGTCAGTCGGGCGACCGTTCCGTCTAAGGTGTCGGCGAAGCCGGACAGAAGCAGCAGTAACCCACCGCCGGTGATGTGGCCGATTGCATAGCAGACTGCCGCCGCGCACGCGATGCCTGTCGATATGACGGTGATCGTGTTCGGGGATATAGCGTCGATGGGCGCGGCCTGAAGAACCCGTGCAAGCCGGGAATAGTAGGCCGCAACCAAGGTATGTCGAAACTTTGCAAGGGGTCTCATTCGATTTTTACCTTCGGTAAGCACAGGCTGTTCCCCCCCTCGTTGTCGATCAGGGTGTGCCAGCGGAAAAAAAGAGCAGTAGCCATGGGCGGCCACGATTACCCGTGCAGTTCGGCGTCAAGCGTTGCCAGTGCCTGGGCTGCCAGAAGTTTCTTCTTCTCTTTGGGTGCATAAATCGGATAACAGGTACCGGTCTCGAGGTCGAATCCGTTTATGTGATTTCTCGTTGTCTGTCCTGCGCCGTAAATGCTCACCTGTATTGTCGTATCACTTGTCGGGTTTCCTGTTCTGTGAATTCCCTCATCAAGGGGGAGAACAAAATAGGTGCCCGGCGAAAGTATTATGCGCCTGTCTCTTTCGACCAGTTCGGCATGGCCTTGCCGTGTCCCATCATCTTCCCTCCGGTAGTTGATCACCTCGAGCTTTCCCGTGACCGGCCCTATGACGCCCCAGGAATTGTGATCGTGAACCGGATCATATGCGCCGGGGCCCCAGAGAAACATCCTGAGAGAAAAGAGGCGTGCAGGATCGGTATACAGGATGAATTCACTGTCGAACATGGTGGCATATCTAAGGTCGGGATAGATTCCCTTTCCCAAAAGATTGCCAAGGAGTGTCCGGAAAAGCTGTTTACGGTCCAGCAATTGGGGGAGCATCTCCTGCATGAGGGCGATTCGCTCATGATTGTGCGTGAGAGGGGTGAGCCCCTGTGCGCACTCCCTAGCGAACGACACGATTTCTTTGGGTGTATGCGTCAGCGACATGGTGTTATCCTCACTCATTATCTCTGATTTTTCGAAAGACCTCTTCGAGGGTCGTAACGTTCGTTACCGATTCGTCGATAAGGGAACTTCCGTGACGTCGAATGTGATTCCATGATGCATAGAACGGATCGGTGGTGTCAAAGACGGCCGTTGCTAATTCTCTGCGGTAATGCCCCGTTTTTTTCAGCCGTTCATAAAGAATGCGGTCCATCCCGACAGGACAAACTTTGATACAGATGCCGCAGGGATAGCATCCCCTCTTCGTCAGTTTCCTCGCCCATTCGGTACAGGCGTGCGTGTCGTACTTGGCCAGAAGTACCCCCGTATCGCGGAGAGATTTTTTGTCGATGATGAGCGCATCTACGGGACACATGTCTACGCAGGCCCCACATCGTATGCAGAGATTTTGCTTTGCCGCATCGTCGGGTGGCAGTACTGCCGCGGTGAAGACGGAGACAAAGCGCACCCGCGGGCCGAATTCCCTGGTCAGGATGGTATTGTTGATACCCACATGTCCCAGACCTGCATACTGCGCGGCGAACGAATGTGAAAACGCGGCGCGTGGATTTTTGATCAGTACGTGTATGGAGGCATATCCGTCCCGGCTGAGTGGGAGTGCGGCATATCCCTGTCGCATCAACCAGCGTGCCGTATCAAAGGCCAGGCTGTCCAGCTTTCGGTTACAGGTATTGTAAAGGTCTCTGTGCTGCACCGACGGCGTTGTTTCTACAATGGGCAACGGCATCTGGATGCCGATGACGATGACGGATTTGACAGGTGGCCAGAGGGAGGACGGGCGGGACGGCTCCGGTACAATCCCGAATGTGTCCCAAGTATCCGCCCGGGCTGTGCCGACGAGGTCTGCCCCCCGTTCGAAGAGATATGTTTTGATTGTCTCTTTCAATGCATGATTCATTCAGGATTTGATAAATTCAGTTGGTTTGTCCCGTTGATCGCTTACATGGAAAAACCATGCAGGATACGCTTTCCCGGCGTCTAACCTTCCAGCATCGGGATCACACTCATAACGTATCAAAAAGTAGGCGACGCGTCTATTGAAAATTCGGTTCCGGGCCGCGTCGCATAATACGTGTGGGACACACAATGCAGTTTAAACCTTGACGTACCATTTGTATTAAGATATGTACATGTATAAGTACAAGTGTGTCTGGATCGTATTTATATGTGCCCGGAGGGTGATAAGGATGACGCCTGGAGAAGTCATCGAAAACGTACACGGCCTTACGCGAGACAAGCTTACCTATTTTGTGAGGGCCGGGTACGTGAACCCACAGCGAAAGAAGAAGGGCAGCCTCTCTTATAACGACTTTTCGGAGAAAGATTTTTTCCTGGTCAAACGGGCGTGGGAGTATATCGAAAAGTACGACATGCGCACAAAATCTGCGTTTGAGCGGGCAGCACGAGAGTATGATAACCCTCAGCTGAGTCTGCTGGAATAAGTGTCGGATTAGGGCAGGATGCAAATCCTGCAACCCATCCTGTTCATTGGCGGGATGTAACCCCCTCAGTATTGAAAAGGTTACAAAAAAATGGCAGGGGTACAAAGAGATCGGCATTGTCATCCGGGGATCGGCAGTCTGGAAACGGCAGCGGCAGGCAATCGTTATGAAGACCGCCCGTGTACTGACAAAACGGTTGTCCGGTGTCCTTTCTGCGCGGCTGATTTTTCAATAGATGTGCATAGGGATACCCCGGTACCCGCTGCAATACACGGAGATCTTGCCGGTGTCGGTGTTGCCGGCGCCGAGGGGCGTTTTTCACCGGGCATTGTATGGTGGGTTCCCGTGTGGTGGGTCACCTACGCACTGACACTCGGTGTGCTGATCTACATGGGTAGTATCTGATGCGAGCACAGAGGTGATGAGTGTCGTGTGCGTGTGTCATCGCATATGTGGCGGGAAAAGCAGTGCGCCCTCAATGTGGGAACGAATTGAAATGGGCTTCCATGTGGAAATATATGGGCCATTACTCTTGGTGATTGAGGCATGAATACGACACGCACGATACAGCAGCAGGGATTGACTGTTATTGAGATACTTGCAGTAATTGTGATTTTCGGTACACTCATGGTGTTCTGTGTCCCCCGGTTAATGACGCTGCAGGATGATGCCGCCTGCCTGGTCATGCGGCAGGCCAAAAATGAACTCGATCTAAGAGAGCATATCGCCTGGGCGAAGTACAGGGCGGGGAGTATGTCATGGGGGAAACTGCAGGACGAGGGTGAAATTACAGGCAGAACGGACGGACTCGGAGATTTTCGCATTACGGATGGTACGCTCGTCATGAATGAAAACTTGTCGATGGGTGTCCGTATCACAAGAAAAGCGCCCTCACGTGCCCAACCGGGCCGATGGGTTATTGATAAATAACGGGTGTATCCGGGGTACGCGAGACGGTGCTGTGGCGACAAGGGAGATTGAGGCTCCCATACTATAGAATCGTACAAACGAGGGAGGGTCTGATGAGCAGAAAGTATGCGGCATGTGTCGTGATCTTCGTGTGGGTACTGTTGCCCCTGTGTGCGAATGCCGGGGAGCTGATCTCTACCAACAATACGTTCGAACTGGGAATGACGTACTATAAATTCGACTATAAAGAAGACGTGGACCCACCTCTCAAAAGTACGGAGGATGGCTGGCTGCCGGGGGTATACTTCGGCTACACCTACAACAGACCGGATGGGGTGTATACGAAGCTGTTCCTTGAATATTCCTCGGGAGATGTAGACTATGACGGCACGACGCAGAGTGGCACACCCGTCCGGTTTAACGACAGTGCCCAGGAGTTGTATCGGTATGAGTGGAACATCGGCTATACCTTTTCCGTTTCGAAAACTTTTTCTCTGACACCCTTTGCCGGTATTGGATATCGCTTCTGGCGACGCGGGAAGTCGGAGATACGGGCATCGTTTGTAACGCTCCAGGAAGAATACGAGTGGCTGTATGTCCCGGTGGGGTTGCGAGCGGATGTTGTCCTTAGTCGACGCCTGTCCCTCGAGCCGTCCGCGGGAGTTCGCCTTGTGTTTGATGGCACAATGACGGTATTGTATTCGGATATCTATGCCGTTAACAATGATCCCGAACTCGATCTGGGAAATAAAATCGGGTGGTGGGCCGAACTTCCCGTGCGATATAGGTTTGCGCAACACTGGTCATTTGTCGTTACACCGTGGTATGCCTACAGCGCAATCGGCAAAAGTGACGAGGCCTTTGTGTCTGACGGGCAGACAACACTGGTGGTCTATGAGCCTTCCAGCCGTACCCATCAGTACGGGCTTAAATTCGCGATCGCCCTCGTCTATTGACACAGAGAGGTGGAATCTCCACATATTTGTCATAAATCAGGTACGTGAATGCCTGTGCGGCAATGGTTAATCTTAAAAAGAATATCAAAGGCTTGCCCCGCCGTGGATCGATGCATGCAGTTACACGATAAATGGAATAAAAATTGTTGACAAACTTAAAAAATCAGAGTACGTAGCGTCCGATTGAGCAACTGATCTTCAAAATATTCACTTCTCCTGTCCACCATTATTTCAATGGGCAATAGCATCTTGAGAGTTTTTCTGCACGCACCGGTACTGTGTGTTGTGCGATGTTGTGCCATGGATGTTCTTTTCATAGCAGGCCGCTACATTGATGGTGCTGTAGCGACACACAGTTTTCGGTATCGTAGTGTTTGCAATAAAGACCGGCGAAGGGTGTATCCCTCTTTCGGTGTTGAAACATACAAAAAATCGGCAAATCCACACTTACAAATAAAAAGTATGAGCTAATGATGCGCATGGACGGTTTCGACCGCACGTCTGTGGGGGCAGACTATACCGATGCGTTTGATTACAGTGTTGAGGTACGGGCATTTATGATTGTCCACGAGTCCCTCTGTAGGGAGGGTGGGTGAACCGGATGCGGATATGCCTGTAACTCAGGCTGATATGGTTGCGGCACTGAGCAGCTTTGGGGTTACGGACCATGTAAATCCGGGGCGCTGCTGTCGCACCGGAAGCAATACCTGCCGTTGGTGTACTGCCGCGGGGTATTCAATGTAAAGACAACGAGTTACATTACAGTTCATGACAAGGTAAATATGAAATCTATTGAGAAGGAGGCAAACTGTATGTATCAGACATGGTTGGATGAATTTAAAATGAAGCTGGTGACGGCTGATGAGGCCGCACGGATAGTTAAATCAGGTGACTGGGTCGAGTATGCGTTTGGTGTGAACTGTGCGCACGACTTTGACGAGGCCCTGGCACGGAGAATCGATGAACTCTGGGATGTAAATATCCGTTGTGATATCGGTGCGTATCGGCATTTCACGGCAGAGGCAGATCCCACCGGGGAACATTTCACCTGGAACAGCTGGCATGTTGCCGGCCACGATAAGAAGTTTATCGGGAAGAACCTGTACTACATACCGATGGCGTTCCATGAGTGTCCGCACATGACCAGGAACAATTGTGTGCCCGATAATGTGACAGTCGTGATGACGACACCCATGGACGAAAACGGTTACTTCAATTTCGGCTGCAGTTCACCGAGTACCTGGGCGGCCATTGAAAAAGCCGAGCATGTCATTGTCGAGATCAACGAGAAGATGCCGCGATGCCTGGGAGGCAACCAGGAGTGCATACACATCAGCCAGGTGGACTATATCATCGAAGGCAGCAATCCCGATCTGCCGATGATTCCCTCGGTGCCGCCGAGTGAGACCGACATCAAAATAGCTGGGAATATTATTGAAAAACTGTACGATGGAAACTGTATCCAACTCGGTATCGGCGGTATTCCCAATGCAGTGGGGGCCATGATTGCCGATTCTGATCTCAAGGATCTCGGCGTTCACACCGAGATGTATGTGGACGCCTACCTGACAATGGTGAAAGAGGGCAAAATAACGGGGTCCAGAAAGTCTATTGACAAGTACAAACAGGTTTACTCGTTTGCCATGGGCAGCAGGGAACTGTATGATTACCTGCATAACAATCCCGGCCTGGCATCATATCCCGTTGACTATACCAACGATCCTTATGTAATTGCCCGGATTGACGATTTCGTGTCCATCAATGCGTGTGTCGAGGTGGATCTCTTCGGTCAGGTCTGCTCCGAGTCCGTGGGGACCCGGCATATCAGTGGGACCGGCGGACAGCTCGATTTTGTGATGGGTGCGTACAAATCCAGAGGCGGGCAGAGTTTCGTGTGTCTGCCTTCCACCATCGAGATTAAGGGAGAAGTAAAATCCAGGATCAAACCGATTCTGAGCCCGGGTGCAATAGTGACCGATCCGCGGACGGCGACCCACATGATAGTGACGGAATACGGCATTGCCGATATGAAGGGTAAGAGTACATGGGAGCGGGCCGAGGCCTTGATTCATATAGCTCATCCCGATTTCAGGGATGAACTGATCGCGGCGGCGGAAAAGATGCATATCTGGCGAAGACGCAGCAAGGTCAGAACAGAGGCATCTCCGGTGCGTGCGGCGGCGGTGCAATAGTCTAAAAGACGGATCACGCTGGAGACACCGGCATTTGTCATAAAAAACAGTGGACAGGTAAATAACCTGTTTGCCTGAACGAATTACGTTTCGTACAGTGTCATCGGACCGATCTTCTCATATGCGACGTGTGTCACGTTCGACGTTAATCGGTGACTGCATACATCGAATCATTGAGGGTGCTGTCTTCCCCGGGGGCGGTTTCCCACAGTATTCGCTCCATTACCGCATAATGAAATGCCTTTTGCCGCCCCGTCCATGAAGGAGAGCTGTGGCGGTCGAGTAGCTCATCAGGGTTTTAGTGCCGGCATCGTGTACTGCCGGTCATGTGTCACGGATTAACCACTATTTATTCCAACGCGGTATCAAAAGACAGAATGGCATTGACCCCCGGGATGAATGAGCGCTCACTCTTTTGTGAAAAAACTGTGATATGGTCATTGCCGTCGGAATCACCGGAAGAGATGATCGTGCGCACTCCATAGAGAAAAACCCGAGAACGGGGATGGATATAAAAACTATATACAGGGGAGAAGTGATGTTGAATATAGGGGAAGTGTACGCACAGAAACTTACCACGCCGGAATCCATAGCCGGCATGGTGAAATCGGGTGATACGGTTTTTTATAGTGAATTCGAACTTTTTCCGGAGACGCTTGACGATGCGTTGGCGAAACGGGCCGAAGACCTTGAAAAGGTCGTGATCGAAGGTGTCTGTATCACGAAGATACCCAAAGTAACCGAAGCGGACCCGTTGCGGAAAGCTTTTATTCTGCACGACTGGCACTTTGCCGGTCCGGGCCGCGCGCTTCATCGTCAGAATCTCTGCAACTATATCCCGTTTGCGTATCATCAGGGGCCGCGGATAATCCGCAAGTACCGCCATTACGATTTTGTCTTTCTCAAGGCGGCTCCCATGGATTCCAACGGGTTCTTCAACTATGGGCTCTGCAATTCCGTCACACCGTCGGTGATCGATAAGGCCGCGAAAATTTTTGTTGAAGTCAACGAGAGTGTTCCGTACTGCTTCGGTGGAAATCGTGAGTCGATTCACATATCGCGGGTGGACGGTATCGTAGAATCCGGCAACACCCCGCTCCTTGAGGTGCCGCCGGCGGCGCCCACCCGGGCCGACACGGAAATTGCACAGCACATTATGAGAGAAATCGAGGATGGGGCCTGCGTTCAGCTGGGTATCGGTGGTCTTCCCAATGTCATTGGCGCGCTGATCGCCGACAGCGATCTTGCGGATCTCGGCGTGCATACGGAAATGCTGGTCGATTCCATGGTCGATCTCTATACAACCGGCCGCGTCACGGGCGCCCGCAAAACGACGGATCGCGGCAAGATAGCCTATACATTCGCCATGGGTACCACCAAACTGTATGAGTTCCTCAACGAAAATCCCGCCTGCGCCTCGTATCCGGTGGATTACATCAACAATCCCGATGTGATTGCCCGCAATGATAAGGTCATCGCCGTGAACAGCGCCTTGGAAATAGACCTTTTCGGCCAGGTGTGTTCCGAATCCGTCGGAACGAGGCATATATCGGGGACGGGCGGACAGTTTGATTTTATTTTCGGTGCCTTCAAGTCACAGGGCGGCAAGGGGATCATCGCCGTCAATTCCACCTATACCGACAAAGAGGGCGCCATGCACTCGCGTATTGTGCCCATTCTGCGACCGGGGAGCATCGTGACGGTGCCGCGGTCCATCGTCCATTATGTGGCAACGGAGTACGGGATGGCCCAGTTGAAGGGGAAATCGACCTGGGAGCGGGCAGAGGCCCTTATCGGGATCGCCCACCCCGATTTTCGCGATAACCTGATTCGGCAGGCCGAAGACATGCGGATATGGCTGCACCGGGATACGTGCGATATAACGCGGGATACCATCATGGCGGCTGTTTCATAACACCCCCCCATCCGGGTTAACGATGCCTGCCGGCGGTGATACCCCTGCCGTCGCGGTACCTGACCCGGGTGGCGCGACAATGCCGGCCTCGTTGCGTGCATGTCAAAAAAAACCCGGGGATGCAGCATCCCCGGGTTTTGTGTGCAGTATAAACGCGTCTTGAAACTTAGAAGTTGATCTGGGTCTTCAGACCGGCGTAGGTCAATGTGCCCTCGTCTGCTCCCGTGTTGTCGTCCATGAAGTCGATGACGCCGACTTCGGGGACGATGAAGAAGCCCTTGGCAATGTTGACGGTGCAGTTGGCATAGTACGCCATGGTCTCGTCGTCTTCCGTGGCTGCCGCCGCGTCGGAGTCATGGCTCAGGTAACCGAGCCCGGCTTCGAAGGTCAGCATGTCGCTGGCCTTGACACCGACTACAATCACGCCACCCATGGTCTCGACGTCTTTGATTTCGCCGCCGGCGATCACGACATCATCGGCACCCAGCTGCCACAGACCGTACTGGCCGGTGTTCTGTCCGATGTAACCGGTTGCCTTGACGTAGACGGGGCCAGCATTTACTCCACCACCGAGACCGGCGACGTAGGAGTCAATATCGTAATCCGTGGTGGCCGTGTCGATGGTGTAGGTCTGGTAACCGGCAAAGACGTCGGCGAAGAAGACGTCGGATGCAAAGTGGTATTTGGCCTCGATCTTCGGAAAGTCGTTATCCAGATCACCCGCCTGTCCCAGAAGGCTCTGGGCATGCTGTTTGACCAAGGCAACCTTGAAGCCGCCGATGGACAGCTGCAGCATGGGACGGCGGCCGTTGTAGGCCTGTCCGACACAGAGCAGATCGGTATCGGTATCGAATACCTGGTTGGAGTAGAACATGTCGCCGCAGGGGGTGTAGCTCTGACCGACGAGAATTTCACCGGCACCGAAGTTCCAGGTTCCGTAGAGCAGTCTCGTTGAGACATTGCTGTCACTGACTGCAAACTCGAATGCGCCGCCGAGGTCGCCCTTCTTGACAACCGCGCCGAGGCGGGAGTTGCCCTGCAAGTCATGGGTCAGACCTTCGTCATCGCCGGCATTTTCATCTTCGTCCGTCCAGAATGTCATAACACGGGCACTGCCGTAGAAAGACCAGCAACCGACTGCGCATTCGAGGGCTTCGAGACGATCGGAAAGACTCTGGAGAGTTGCATCATCAGCATCAGCGGAAATGGCCGGAGCCGAGAACGTAAATACAAGCGCTACCGCAAAAAGAATTACCAACAGTTTTTTCACTTTAAATCTCCTCCTAACTCTGAACTAAAACTATTTGATTTTGTGACAAATACTCATTTGGTGCTCGAATCTCAGATTTGTGTGCCTGTGCTCACCTCCCTTCGCATAAATTTTCAGGCGTCCCTTATGCACCACAGAAATACGGTACCAAAAGGAAAATGGCATGATGCGGGTCGCCCAAACCATGTATAAAGACGATCTGTACGAAGAACGACAGGATTCAAAAAAAGATGGACCACCGCCACAGTGTCGTGATCTGCATGAACCGCCATCGTAATATATGCCGTGAATTGTGGAAAGATCTTCTGGTTAACGTGAAGTTTTACAGAACGTGGGATACCCTGCAATCTGCGGTCTCGCTACATGCATCGCGTGCGGCGAAGCAATCGATGATACGAACCCGTCTGCAAGGCGTGGAGCCTCTCGGCAGGCACCGGCTAAGGCTCCGAAGGACTTAAACTCCAACATGTCCTTCCTATAGTATGAAGTAGCTAATAGCAATCAGCGTATGGCGAAAGATGCCATAGGAATATAAGCCAACTCGCTATCAATCAATTAAGTAAATTCGTATAGGACATACTCTTGTAAACGCGTTAGCATATGCTGCAACGAAGGAATGCCGGATGCCTGAAGCGATCCCAGGATCGTAGTCCCGCCGAAGGCAGGTCCGATAAATATCCGTGTGATGTCATCGTGCGGGTTGGTGCACATTATGGGCGTGCGCACCCGGTGCCGACGGGTTAATTTGCTTGACTCTCATCACAACACAGGGTAAGTGGAGGCGATGAAAATCTGGCAGTATTGAAAGGTGTGGAGGATACAATGCAGAAAAAACTATTATACTGCGTGATCGTATTCTGCTGTATGGCCGCCGGCGGATGCGCACAAAATCAGCTTCTGAACATGTCCGGTCGCAGCGATGAATCGATTTCGACGATAAAAAATTATCAGGATGTGTTGACGCCTGAGTTTCGCTTTCTCGGGAAAGTAGCGGGAGCCGCCAGGGCCGACTGGAGCAGCACGGTGCAAGGCGGGTCCACGTTTGAAAGTGAATCACTTCTGTATGGTCAGGTGGGGGATGGCAATATTATTACGAGAGGGCTCATTGTCCGGACCTATAAAGTACGGGGAGAAGCGGCGGACCGCCTGCCGGGACCGGTGTCGTCCAAGAGCGATGCCCTGGGGTCCGGCACGGTGAAAATTACGGGCCGGACATTGGCCTACGAACTCATGGCCGAATCGAATTTTCTGCAAAGGCATGAAGCGAAAATAATCCATGACAAGGGCTATACCATGTCGGCGTGTTACCTTGTCAAGGCCTACAGCGGCAAGCTTGCGGGATTCTTTGAAAAGGCGACGAGTCACATCATATATTTCGAAAATTCGGAGGATGGGCAGGCCGGTATTTCCTGTGCGCGACTGGCAGAATCGGTTGTCCTGTCGGCGGATCAGAAAATGCTGATGAACGAGTTTGGTGTGCGGGGCGATACAACCGTCGGCACGCTGCTGGGAGGCGGGGCGGCGCCGGAGACGGCCGTTGCTGAGACGTCGGCACCCACCAAGACCGATGTTGCAGTGCCGACAACGGGTACAACCGAACTCGAGCGGAAGTTGTCAACGCTGAAAAAACTCCTGGATAAAGGGTACATCACCCAGGAGGATTACGATAAGAAAAAGCTGGAACTGCTGGAAAACTTCTAGTCGTGGTACAGCGTCCGATTACGGAACGCCCCGGTGCCTAAAGGGTGAGGACGGTGCCGGGGCGTTTGTCTCGCAATTTCTTCCCGATTATTGCGAAAGTATGCATTATCACCATGGTGTGTGACATATTCGTGTCGTCTGGCTCGGTGCATACCGGTTTCCGGGAACCCTGTTGTCGAATTCCACGCACCAGTAAGCGCATTACGTTGTTGCACCTTCCAGGCGGACTACTGTGCGCACAGAAAGATGCCGACCGCACGCGATACAAGCATTCGGCGCGGGATGATTGATTGTCCGAGCTCTGCCGGGTCATGCCATGTAACGAACACGGTTACAGGGCATAACTGTGCAGGCCCGCAAAGATCCGATCGAGATTTGCCCACAGCAGTGTAATCAGGATGGCCGCCATCCCCGTGACCGCCAGGATGCTGTTGACCGGCACGAATCTGCGGCCATACAGGGAACGAAAATGGAAGTAGGCGAGGTAAATCAGCCAGGTCACGAGAGACCACAGCTCCTTCGGGTCCCACCCTCAGAAATCGCCCCAGGCCAGGTGTCCCCACCAGCTTCCGAGAACAAGACCCGTGGTCATGAGAGGAAACCCGAAGGCAATCATACGGTACGTGCCCCGTTCGTAATCCGGACGCGGCATATCCCTGTCGTTCGTTACCTGCATAAGCTGGCATACAGCCTGGACGGCGGCCTTGGTCATGAGGATATATGCCAGGAGGTAGACCGCAACGTGAGGCGCAAAAAGCCAACACTGCAGGGCCGGTGGGAGTTGGTTCGGTTCGGCTGAAAAGAAAAAACCAGCAGGACCAAGCACGATCACGCCGATGAGCATATCCGCGGCGTCGGCTCCGATGCGAAGAATGCGTCGGCAGAAGCATGACAGGGAATACATGGCAGCCCCCATAACAAGAAATACTTCGTAAAGATTCTGCATGGGAATATGACGAACCATGTACCAGCGCACGAGGACGGTAATAACGGTGGTTATAAAACCGGTGCAGAACAGCCGGCGTCCCGCCTCGACCCGGCGCAGTATCGATGCCACGAATGCCGATAGGTACAGCAGCATGGCGGCATATAGAAAGGCTCCCTCAAGACTGTATTTGATTTCCATGATTCTTTCTTTTTTCTATGTATGACATGACCGGTCGAAACCAGAATGCCCAGAACGCACCCAGACACAGTAAGGCATATCCTGAGAACACCGTGGTGTAACCGCTGTCGGATGTCACCGACAGGATGCTGTAGCGGCCGTAGTCACGATCGTACGAGGCCTGGTAAAAGTAATATCCTCCGAAGTGTAGCGGGTCGTTGACCTGGATCACCTTCTGCCCGACAACGGTTCCGCCCTTGACGACGGCAAGGGCGGGATCGCGATCTGTGCCCGGCTGATCGATGATAGTACCGCCAGACCTTGAGGATCTCACTTTGAGGTTTTTGTAACGCTGCTTGATGGAAAGAGTGCCGATGCCTTCTCCCCGTGTCATGAGTGCACCGTGGCGAGCAGGCATGCTGTGAACCCGGCCGGATGGTGCTCGGACCAGCAGTGTGCCCTCGTGCCAGTAGTATTCCATCCGAAAATCGTTGAGCCTGAGGGTGAACGGCGAGGTTCCCACCCGGATATGAAGATCTTTCGATACGATATGCCTTTCACTGTGCCCTTCGTGAATTGGCATGAATCCTCCCGGGACCTTTGCCGTCTCACGGATCCGGTTCTGCCAGGTGTGTCCCGATTCACTGTCCCACATTGATCCCGCAACAATCAGTATGCAGTCCAGATGCATCAGGAATAACCCCGGTTTGCGGCGCAGATTTCGCGATACGATAAACGCCGCCATGAAAAGGCACAGCAGTGACATCCAGAACGTGGCAAGGGGAGGGGAATTAAAGAGGGCCTGCGACCATATCGATTCCCGGAATGCGCCCGTGACGGAGAGACAGATGAGTATCATGAAGGAGCTCATGGTTGCCCATGTACTTATACGGTTGAAGAATGTCATCATTTTCATGTCTTCGCGCTGATTGCAGTCAGTGTACCGCGGACGGCATCTGTTCCCTTCGCCGCTTCCGGTGTGATATGGGCGGCGGCGCAGCCTTTGTTGGTACCCAACAACCGGCCGTCCGTAAGACCTTTGGCTGCGAGCTGCCACAGAAAGTACTGCAGAAGCTGCTTGCCGGGTTGCCTTTGGGCTCCACATGGCAGACGATGACCATTTCACCCGGTGAGACCCTGACCGCCATCAGGGCATCGCAGGCGCCCTCATCGCTGTATCCCAGCCCCCTAGTCAGGGGCTGGTGCATTACCACTGCGTAATCAGGCAGATGACAGTCCTGCTTTTTGCGGAAGAATATATGCACGTGTAAGAATGTTCCGGACAGGCAAAGACACAAAGATGTACAGGAACCTACCGGTGTGTCAGTGACTGCTTGTCGACGATCAATACGATCTTGCCGATATGGGTGCCGCCTTCCATCAATCGATGGGCGGACGCAGCATCTGCCAGCGGAAATGTTGCGGCGATAAGGGGTCTGATGGCACCCGATTCGATGCGCGGCCACACCCGTGTGGTGAGAGTACGGGCAATGACGGCTTTCGCGTCCGTCGACTGCGGACGCAGGGTGGAGCCGGTCAGGATCAGACGTTTTGTCATTACCGGCATAAAATCGGCTGCAATCGTGGAACCGCGCAGGAAGGCGATGCTGACAATGCGTCCATCCATGGCGGCTGCTTTGATGTTGCGAGGGATATAATCGCCGCCCACCATGTCAAGTATAACATTTACTCCTGCACCGTTGGTAGCTGCCAGTACGTCTGCAACAAAATCCTGTGTGTGATAGTTTATGGCGATCTCGGCCCCCAGCTCTTTACAGACACGGCATTTCTCGTCGCTTCCGGCGGTGGTGAATACCCGTGCACCGAAGGCCCGGGCCATTTGAATGGCCGTGATGCCGATGCCGCCTGCACCCCCGTGGACCAGGAATGATTCGCCCGCCTTAAGGCGGGCGCGGTCGAAGACATTACTCCAGACAGTGAAGCAGGTTTCCGGCAATGCCGCTGCCTCCCGCAGGCTGAGTCCTCTCGGCACCGGCAGGCACTGAGTTGCCGGTACGGCAACATACTGAGCATAGCCGCCGCCGTTGGTAAGGGCACAGACCCGGTCTCCGATTTGCCACGGACTGGTTCCTTTTCCCAAGGCCGCGGCAACACCGGCCACTTCCAGGCCGAGGACAGGGGATGCACCGGGAGGCGGCGGGTAGGCCCCCTGGCGCTGTAAGACGTCGGGCCGGTTCACTCCTGCCGCAACAACATGTATCAGTACTTCTCCGTCCCCTGGTTCCGGCGCAGGGCCTTCCGCGAGGTGCAGAACGTCCGTTCCGCCCGGTTCGATCATATCGATAAACTGCATGGCATATTTCTCCTTTTTCTCCATCAAAAAGCCATGTGTGGTGCGTGCGCCACCACTGGACACAGGCACAATAATACCCGGTATGTGCGTGCGAGGAACCTGTCCATATGACGGTGAAGTATAAGAACAGGACCCGTGTGAGTCAATGAGAAAAGAGTCACCGATCATGGGGATGATGTGCATTCCGACGCAGTCGGCGTCCCTTGCGGGACAAAAAGCCGTCGGCTCGCAGGGGGGTATGCCTCCAGCAACCTGTCCGTTAGTCAGTTTTCGGTACTGTAATTTCCAGATCCGAGAGGGGATAGGCATAGCATGGATGAAAATAATTGAATTTTTTGTCTGCAGCGCGCCGTCCGTCGTTCCCAGGGACAACGTAGATAGTTCCCGTATGAAGAAGCGCACGGCAGAACCCGCACTCGCCGCTCCGGCATTGTGACGGCGGAGCCAGATTTGCCCGTTCCATGGCAACGAGTACCGACTCCGTGGCAGCTGCCGGAATTTCACGGGTTTCGCGGCCCATATGGACGGTAAGGGTGAAGGTCGTTTCGATCACATCCCGCGGGAAATCATCGTACCGTGTAATGTCGAGAATATCGCCGTAGGCCTCTCGTCTGATTCGCTTTACGGGGCGTTGCAACTCTGCAAGTTCCGTGTCGAGAAACGCGTACATCGCCGGAGGACCGCAGATGAAAAACGTTGTGTCCGTCACGTCTCCCACGTGGTTGCGCAGCGTGTCTTTGGTCAGGAACCCGCGTGGCCCCTTCCACGATTCGTCCGGTTCGCTGCAGACGACGACGACTTTAAGCCTCTCCGGGGCTTTGCGTGCAAGTGCCTTCAGTTCGTGGTGGAATATGATATCATCGGCGCATCGCGTTCCGTAGAGCAACGTGAATGAGAGGTCGATGTCGTTGTCCAGTATATCTTTCAGCATGGACCGGAACGGTGTAATTCCTGACCCCCCGGCGAACCCGACGATATGGTTTGTATCGCGAAGAGTGTTGTAATAAAAGAACCCGGCCGGTCCTGAACTGACGAGTGTCTGGCCGGTCTGCCAGGTGTTCCATATGTGTTCCGTCAGGAATCCCCCTGCTTTTTTCCTGATGGTAATCTCATAGAAACCGTCGAGGGCTTCTCGCGGGGACGACGAAATGGAGTATGGCCGGCTTATTGCGATGCCCTCGACCGCCGTCTTGATGCTCAGGTACTGGCCTGCGCGAAAGAAGGCAAGGTCGGTCGTGCCGGCTGCCTTGTCGGCAACGAGACGGAAGGTCTTCGTCGTCGGCGTTTCATCCCGAATGTCATCGATGATAAGGTGCATAGCCTCGGGATGTAGCGACCGGGCAAGTGCATTAACCGCATCGGATGTTACGGGGGTGTCCGGTGCACCGAGAATGCGCTTCCGTCTTTTGGGGACCAGGCGTTTGAACGCAAACAGGTCGCGGAAATGTCCTTTCACGGATACCTTCATGATGCTACCTCCGCCTTTTCGCGTATCGCCTTCATCGTGAGGAGTGCGGCGGTTTGCCCCGAGAGTATGGCACTGCTGTAGCCGTGCGCCCGCGACGCAAAACCACCGGCAAATTCAAGTCCTTCGATAAACCTGTCTTCCTTAAGCGACATCAGCCGGGCCATGAGGCCGTCCCATGATTCCGGTTCGTACCCGTAAATGATTCCCTTGTAGGTGCGGGTATACCGGGCGAACGTTTCCGGTGTGGCCACCTCGATTTCTTCAATGTGGTCTCTCACACGGGTATGTGTCGCCTCTTCGAACATGGCAATGAATCCGTCAGCAAGTCTGCTCTTCAGCGCGAAATATTCTTCCGGCCTGACGCCTTCCCAGGCCTCGGGTCGGTACAAGGTTGTCATTGAGAGTATGGTCGTGCCCGGCGGTGAGCAGTTTGGAATTGCCCGGTTCAGGCAGATTGCGGCATTGGCGATCGGGACATCAAGCCGTTGCAGTGATTCATACAGCGCATCCGTGTTCATATGGGGGAAGATAAAGTACCCGTAATCATCGAGGCCAAGCTCGTCCGGCGATGCATCGAGCCCCAGATAGACGACGAAGCTGCTTACCCCGTGAATCCGGGCATTCACATATTTGTAGGCGATTGCAGGAACCTCGTCCCGGGGGTGAATCATCATGTTGTAGACCGTGGTCGGTGAGGTGTTGGCAATTACCCGGTTTGTGGCGATGGTATCCCCCCTCGCTGTTTTTATTCCCACGACCCTGCCGCGCTCCACCAGGATTTGTTCCACCCGTGTGTTATATTCGATGCAACCACCGCATTCCCGGATACGGGCATCGAGGGCCGTGGTCAGTTCATGGGAGCGGTGACGTGGGATATAAGCGCCCTTGGTGATATATTTGTGGAGCATTGCGCCGAAGAGGGTGAAATTAATTCTCGAGACGGGCAGGCCCAGGTAGCACCAGTAGGGAAAGAGCAGTTTTTTGGCATCCTCCGATACCCCGACGGCATCTGCCACGGCATCGGCGCTGTACGGCGCCGTTTTTAGAAAGTTGGTAAACTGCTTTGCAAGGACTTTCCTGTCCGGATTACCTTGCGCTTCGGCAATATACCCAAGGGCATCGAGCGATTCCCGACTGAGGTCCATGAATTTACGCACCACATCTCTGCTTCCGGGTACCTCACGGTCGATGGCGTCGATATAGGCATCGAGCCCGAACGGCATCCTGACATCGAGGCCGTCGTCGGTGAGGATCAGCCGAAACGCTTCGGGGACGGAAACAAAGTCGACCTCGACTCCTAGGTCATCCTCCAGGAATTCCCGGACAGAGCCCTTGTTGTCCGGTGGTCCGACATCACAGAGTTCATGGAGCGATGGTTCAAATTCAAACCTGCCCCTGACAAAGCTGCTCGCAAACCCCCCGGGGAGATTATGCTGTTCCAGCACAAGGACCCTGGCACCCTTGACTGCGAGTTGGGCTCCTGCTGCCAGTCCTCCGTTGCCTGCACCGATTACCACTACATCAAAGGATCGGTCCAATCGTGGTACAGTTGATCTTTCCGCCATGATGCCCCCTCTGTTTGCCGTGTGGTGAGATGTGTCAATTTATGGAAGCCTTTTTGACTATGATAGGAAAAACATACTGGAAAGACAAGGGGTTTCTTTGATTGCTATACCTTGACGTGCAGGATGGGCAGCCCCAGATGCTTGCGCTTTGTTTCCCCGAAGAGCCGGGTCTTTTCCCGAACCGTAGGGGTGCCCCGGCGGCCCTTGCCAAACTGATCGATAGGGTGCGATGCGCCGAGGTGAAGGGTGTGCTTGCCGTATTTCCTGCTCAGAATGTCGGATGCCGCGTAGACCTTTTCAATTTTGTCGATGGTGACGGGGTCTTCGAACAGGGAATACTGTACATACCGGTCTTCCAGGAGGTCAAGGAGTACCACGCCGGTGGCGCGGTAGGATACGTGGTCCTGGTAGGCAGAGTCGAACAACTGTTTCAAAAGCCCCATAAGCTCCAGGGGGTATGCCGAGGGGCGCAGGAGCTTTGCCTCGCACCCCGCGATGGCGAAGCTGTTGGTCTTTAGAAAGATGGCAAGGCGCCTCGGGGTCAGGAAGTAGCGCCGGGCCTTGATGCAGGCGGATTCGACATTTCTGAGGAGCTGGGCGAAGAGATACTCACGGTTGCAGGTCGGTGGCGCAAACGTTTTGGTCTTGCTGATGGAAGCATATGTGCTCTTCTCCTCCGAGACAACGGGCCAGACGGAGTCTCCCCTGAGTTCGTGCCATATCTCCCTCCCCGGCTTGGTAAACTCCCGTGCGATCCGTCTTTCGGGAAGGCGGGCGAGGTCCAGGGCAGTCGTGACCCCCAGCTTCCACAGGTGGTTCGTGGTGGCCTGTCCGATTCCCCATACCTTTTCCACCGGCAGCTCACGAAGGAAAAGAGGGATGGTCCTCCCGGAAATCACGGTGAAACCGTCCGGCTTTGCGTATTTGGATGCAACCTTCGCCAGCACCTTGGTGATAGAGAGCCCTAGGGTGATGCTGATGCCCAGTTCCTGCCAGATATTCCGTTTGATGTTGCGGGCAATGCGTTCGTAGGATGTGTGGTATTTCCTGCGCAGCCCGGTGATATCCGCAAAGGCCTCATCGATGGAATATTCCTCTACCTGGGGAGTAACCCGCCGCATGAGGTTGAACAGGCGCCGTGAGAAGAGACTGTAAGTCTCGTAATCGGAAGGCAGCACGATAAGCTCCGGGCAGATCCTTTTTGCCTCCCGGAGTGACACGCCCCGTTTGATTCCCCGTGCCTTGGCGGCGTAACTGGCGCAGGCCACAATGCCGCGTTCTCCCCCTGCGATGAGAGGTTTCCCCCGGAGCTGTGGATGAATGGCCTCTTCGCAGGAGGTAAAGAACGCATCGCAGTCCACGTGAATAATGGCCCGCGGCCAGGAGTGAAGCTGGAAAATTACATCGTTCATGAAACTGCCTTATTAAAATCCGAATGTCAAAATCCGGGATATGCATTGTGATTCGGGATTTCAGCGCTTCGTGTTTCGTGTTTTTGCGTAAGCCGACAGCCGGTTACCAATCGTTACCGGTAATACTTCCTGATCACCGCCGTGACAACCCCAGCCACCCGCAGTTCCGATTTCGGCTTCACCGGGGGATACCTGGGATTGGCCGCTTCGAGCACGACATCGGATCCCTGTTTTCTGAAATATTTCATTGTCCATTCCCCGTCCACCTCGGCCACGATGACATCCCCGCTTTTGGGAGACTGTCCCCTGTCCACGATTACCAGATCTCCCGGTTTGATTCCTTCTCCGATCATGGAATCACCACTGACTTTCAGGAGAAAGGAAGACTCCGGCCGATTTACAAGATACTCGTCAAGAGAGATAATGTCGCGCAGTTCCTCTTCGGCTGGTGAGGGAAAGCCCGCCGCGATTTCTCCCACGAGGGGAAGCGACAGAAACTGCCGGGCCGGCTTGAGAAAGCCCTTGGCGTCTTTGGTGATAATGCCGTGTGCCAGCAGTTTGTTGACCCAGAAATTCACCACGCTCTTGGACCGTACCCCCAGTATCTCCATCATCTCGGAGTATGTGGGCATTCTCCGGTGTGCGCGGAAAAATTCTCCGATGGCCTTTTCCACGTTGTGTACGGTGCGTTTCTGCTTCATATTCGAATACTCCGATTCAGGATAGTATATGCCCTGATCGCCGCCAACCGGCCGAATGTTTTCCTTGCAATCAGGAGAAATTTATATTAATAGAACATTCGTTCTATTGTCAATGAAAATATTCTGCCTGTACCGGCAGCCGGGGATCGCCCCGGTGGTGACGAGATTAAATCCGACATGCTTTACATTAGTTTCTAATTATACTATAAAGGTTCGACGACCATTTGTTTTGCTATTCGAATGTAGATAGAGGTGTAATCTGGTTGAAAAATTTATAAAAATTACAGCGACCGGTTTCGGTGCCGGGAATATACCCCGGGCTCCCGGAACGGCGGGAACCCTGGTCGGAATTCCTGTATATCTTGTCTTTTCGTATTTTCCATGGCCCCTGTATTTCGTGTCGGTGCTTGCACTTGCCTTTTTGGGGGTGTTTGTGTCGCAGGAGGCGGAAAGGATGTGGGGTGCCAAGGACCCGTCATGGATTGTTATTGACGAGATCGTCGGGTTCCAGTGTGCCATGTTTCTTGTTGCACCGACTATGGCCCATATTGCAGCCGGCTTTGTACTGTTCAGGATATTCGATATCGTCAAGCCCTTTCCTATCCGCCTGTTCGAGAAACGAATTCCCGGTGGCTATGGCGTGGTGGGCGATGATGTGATTGCCGGTATATACAGCAACATCCTGCTGTTGGTACTGGTAAGATGTGTGGGGCTATAGATGACGGTATTCGGGAGTGGGAAGAGGTGAAGATCGGAATCCTGACAATTGGTGACGAGCTGACACGCGGAATGATCCAGGATACGAATTCCGCCTTCATTGCACGCGAGGTCAATTCCGAGCGGTGGCATGTAGCGGCCATGATGGCTGTCGGTGATGATGAACAGGGCATTAGAGAAGGCCTGAAATATCTCCTGGGTGTTTCGGATGTCGTCATTGTCACGGGCGGACTCGGTCCGACGGCGGATGACAAAACAACGGCTTCCATCGCGCACGCCTTTGGGCTTGATCTGTATACCGACGATGCCGTACTCGGATGTATCAAGGGACGGTTTGAAAAATTCCGTATTGCGTGGTCGGAGAACAATGCCAAGCAGGCCATGTTCCCCGACGGCGCCGAACCGATATACAACCCTGTAGGAACAGCCTGGGGCTATGCCCTGCGGGTAAAGGGTACGATCATCGTCGTGATGCCCGGGGTTCCGGCCGAGGTAACGCGAATGTTCCCGGAGGGGGTCCTTCCGCTGCTCCGGCAGGAGTCGACGGAATCGCTGCCCTATACCTGTAAAAGAACGCTGAAGCTTTTCGGTATTGCCGAGGCGAAGGTGGACGAAGTGCTCGCCGGGGACGAATTTAGACCACCGGGTATATCGATCGGGTTTTATCCCCGGTTCCCCGAAAATCACGTCGTCATCACATCGGCGGGCGAAAATGAGGAAGATGCCCTCGCGCGGCGTGACGTTGTCGAAAAGAAAATCAGGGCGCAACTCGGAAAATATATATTCGGCAGTGACGACAGCACCCTGGAAGTCATGGTGGCGTCATTGTTGACTGACAAGGGACTGACCCTTGCTGTTGCCGAGTCCTGTACGGGTGGTCTCATTACGGATCGTCTCACGGATGTGCCGGGTAGCTCCGTCTTTCTCGACAGGGGGGTGGTGTCCTACAGTAACATCTCAAAAACCGAGATGCTGGGAGTGGCTGCCGCCACGCTGGAAACGTTCGGTGCCGTGAGCGACGAGACGGCCGTGCTCATGGCCGAGGGTGTCCGAAAACTCGCAAAGACCGACATCGGGCTTGCAACGACCGGCATTGCCGGACCTGCCGGAGGATCGCAGGAGAAACCGGTGGGGACGGTGTTCATAGCCCTCGCGGATGAAACGGACACGGTCTGCCGGAAGTTTTCCTTCCGATGGGAGCGGCGGCGGATAAAAGAGATTGCATCGCAATGGGCGCTCGAACTTCTCAGGAGACACCTGGTGGAGAAAAAGTGAAATGGTGAAAGAAAAACCGAAACGCGTCTTTCTGGCAATGGACCTGCCGCAAGAACTTAAAGAACGGCTCGTCGCGATTCAGGCAAGGTTGAGGCATCACCTCGAAGGTGTGCGGTGGGTGCGGCCCGAAGGAATCCATATCACATTAAAATTTTTCGGTAATATTTTTGACAATGATATTATCCGCATATCGGAAGTGGTGGCGCCTCTTGCGAAGGAGACACGGGCCGTCGCACTTACGGGTGAGGGTGTGGGTGCATTTCCCCGTCTGGAACGGCCGAGGGTTCTGTGGCTTGGGTTGCATGGTGACGTCGAGCGGCTGGTCGGGCTTCAGGGAACAATCGAGACGAAACTGGAGGAGTGCGGTTTCAGGAAAGAGACACGTAAGTTCAGCCCCCACCTAACGCTGGGGAGGGCCAAGTCTTCGAAAGGAATGATCATCGGGGTCTCCGAGACAGTCGCTCGAGGCGAATCTTACAGTGCGGGGAGCTTCGTGTCGGAAGGGCTCACCCTGTTCAGGAGTGATCTGACACCACAGGGGGCGGTGTACACGGCACTGAAATATTTTCCCTTTGCAGAGGGATAGCAGCACTCCTGTATCGGGGTGAGTGTGAATCTATGAATTTGTGAGACGTTGCGGACACACAAGGTCACAACACGTTTAAATGGAGCGGCGCCTGGTCAGACTTTTCAGTGGCCTTACTGAGGCATGAGGCTGTCGCACGATATCTAAAGAAACACAGGAGGGTCCACATATGGCATCCGACGTAGACAAACAGAAAGCGGTGGAACTGGCAATTTCACAAATCGAGCGCCAGTTTGGAAAAGGTTCGATCATGAAACTGGGAGGAGAAAACGTTGTGCCCGATATTCCCTCCATACCGACAGGGGCTCTGAGCCTCGATGTTGCACTGGGTGTCGGAGGTGTGCCCCGGGGCAGGGTGATTGAAATATACGGTCCCGAGTCGGGCGGGAAAACGACATTGGCCCTGCATATTGTTGCAGAAGCCCAGAAGCAGAGTGGCCTTGCGGCCTTCATCGATGCGGAGCACGCCCTTGATGTCCACTATGCCGCGAAAATCGGAGTCGATACGGATGCCCTCTTGATATCGCAGCCCGATACGGGGGAGCAGGCCCTTGAAATTGCAGAGGTCCTGGTGAGAAGCGGGGCACTGGATGTGCTTGTCATAGATTCCGTGGCAGCACTTGTGCCCCGATCGGAACTCGAGGGCGATATGGGCGATGCCCAGATGGGACTTCAGGCACGACTGATGTCGCAGGCTCTGCGAAAGCTGACGGGCAGTATCAGCAAATCGATGACGACAGTCATTTTTATCAACCAGATCAGGATGAAGATCGGGGTATTTTTCGGAAATCCCGAGACGACAACCGGTGGGAACGCTCTCAAATTCTATTCATCCATGCGGCTTGACATACGGAAAACAGGTGCCATAAAGCACGGTCAGGATGTCGTAGGAAACCGGATCAAAGTCAAGGTTGTCAAGAATAAAGTGGCCCCACCCTTCAGAGAGGCGGAATTCGATATTATTTTCGGTGAGGGAATTTCCAAAGAAAATGACATGATCGACCTTGCTTCCAATAATGGCATCATAGAAAAGAGTGGTGCCTGGTATTCTTACAAAGGCGAGCGGCTCGGTCAGGGTAGGGAGAACACGAGGATGTTTCTCAAGGAACATCCCGATATTTTCGAACAGGTGGAAGATGAGGTACGTGAAAAATTCGGTTTGAGGATGCGTCGTGTCTCAGAGGAAGTCTGATGGATGTTGATCAAGCATTTGAAGAGGTAAAAAAGAAGGCCTATCGCCTTCTGTCCTATAGACCGCAAAGCATTCGTGAGCTGAGAACCAAGCTCCTTGACAAGGGATATGCCGCAGTAGATGTCGAGAGAGTGATCGTGCGGTTTACAGAATTGAAATTTCTGGACGACGAGGCCTTCGCAAAGGGATGGGCTCGCAGCCTGGCGGTGAACCGCCTGTGGGGTGATCGTAGAATATATGTCAGACTTCGGGAAAAGGGGATCGACACGGCACTTATCGACGATGCTATCCGCGAGACACGTGAAGAGTTGACGGAAGAGGACGCCGTCGAGAAATTATTGATAAAAAAATATGGAAAAAATATTTCATCTACGCTACATTTCAACTCGTTTTCTGCGAAGGAAAAGAGACGTATAATTCAATACGTTACATCACGAGGATTCCCAGCGGGGTTATTATTGGAAGTTCTACGAAAACCAAAGGAGGAATATACCGATGACCGGGAGTGAAATTCGGGAAAAATTCTTACAATATTTTGAAGAGCGGAGCCATGCAAGAGTCGCAAGCTCGGGACTGATTCCCAAAGAAGATCCGACGCTTCTGTTTACCAATGCTGGCATGGTCCAGTTTAAAAATCTCTTTCTGGGACTGGAGGATCGCGGCTACACGAAGGCAGCAACTTCACAGAAATGCGTCCGTGCAGGCGGCAAACACAATGACCTGGAAAATGTCGGGTTCACCGCCCGCCACCATACCTTCTTTGAAATGCTGGGCAATTTTTCCTTTGGTGATTATTTTAAGGACGAGGCCATTGAATGGGGCTGGGAGTTTTTGACGGATGTCCTGGGCATTCCCAAGGACAAGCTCATCATTACCATCTTCAGGGACGATGATGAGGCCTTCGAAATCTGGAACAAAAAGATGGGTATACCGGCGGAAAAAATATTCCGTCTCGGTGAAAAAGACAATTTCTGGGTGATGGGGGAGACCGGTCCCTGCGGACCGTGTTCCGAAATCCTGTTCGATCAGGGACCGGGCGTTGGCTGTGGCCGGCCCGAGTGTAATGTCGAGTGTGACTGCGATCGGCACCTGGAGCTGTGGAACCTGGTATTCACCCAGTTTGATCGTGATGCGGAGGGCAACCTGACCCCCCTTCCGAAGCCCAATATCGATACCGGTATGGGGCTTGAAAGACTGGCGGCCGTCGTACAGGGTGTGATGAGCAATTATGACTGCGATCTCTTTACCCCCATTATCAAGTATATCGAGACGATTTCGGGCAAACAGTACAAGAACAACGAGGAAGATGATATTTCGATCAGGGTCATTGCGGATCACAGCAGGGCGGTTACCTTTCTTATAAGTGACGGCATCCTGCCCAGCAACGAGGGACGGGGCTATGTGCTCCGGAGGATTCTGCGGCGGGCGGCCCGCCATGGGAAATTGCTCGGGATGGACAAACCCTTCCTGCACGATATCGTGCCCGTTGTCATTGCAGAGATGAAGGATGCCTACCCTGAACTCCTGGATAAGGAGTCCTACGTTCGTAAGGTTGTCGTCAATGAAGAGCAGCGTTTCATGATCACGCTCGATTCGGGCCTGAAGATCCTGAACGAAGAGATCGAGGCGCTCGAGGCCAGGGGCGAAAAGGTTGTGCCCGGAGATATCGTGTTCAAACTCTACGATACCTTCGGATTCCCGACCGATCTTACGGCAGATGCCGTCCGGGGGCATGGTATGGATGTGGACATGGAGGGTTTCGAGCAGGCGATGGAGGCCCAGCGCGAAAAAGCACGGGAATCATGGAAAGGCAGTGGCGAAGAAGAGATTTCAGATGTCTACCTGAAACTGTCGACCAGGGGCATTTCAAACGAGTTTGTCGGGTACGAGGGTGTGACGGAAGCCGTTTCAACCGTGACAGCGATTCTGAAAAACGATGAGGAAGTGGGCAGCCTGTCGGAGGGTGAAAACGGAGAGATCTTTGTCGGCGTCACGCCATTCTATGGTGAGGTCGGCGGTCAGATCGGAGATGCCGGTGAAATCGAAACGGAGTCGGGGCTATTCGAGGTGTGGGATACCCAGAAACCCCTCGATGATCTCTTTACCCATATCGGAAAGCTCAAAAAAGGGCAGATAAAAGTTGGCGATATTGTAACCCTCAAGGTCGACAGAACAGCACGCAGGGCAACCGAGGCACATCACTCGGGAACTCATGTCCTGCAGGCTGCGCTCAAACAGGTGCTGGGCGATCATGTCAAACAGTCCGGTTCGCTCGTGAATCCCGAACGTCTGCGCTTTGACTTTACCCACTTTTCCAAGATCGAAGAGGATGAAATGGAACGGGTGGAGCAGATCGCCAATGCCTACATACGGGAGAACCTGCCTGTAACTACCACCATTCTTCCCAAGGAAGAGGCAATGAAAACGGGGGCGACGGCGGTGTTCGATGAAAAGTATGGTGACGACGTCAGGCTCGTTGCAATGGGTGACTTCAGCAAAGAACTGTGTGGCGGCACCCATGTGACGCGGACCGGTGACATCGGCCCGTTGAAAATTGTCAGCGAGTCTTCCGTGGCCGCCGGAGTCAGAAGAATCGAGGCCGTCACCGGCATGGCGGCAGTCAAATATTTCCAGAAGGTCGAAGGAGAACTGAAGAAAATCGCGAACCTCCTGCGGACGAATCCCATGGAACTGGCAGAACGCGTGGAAAAACTGATTCAGCAGCAGAAAGAAACGGAAAAAGAGGTCGAGGCCCTTAAGGGGAAGCTTGCCGCCCGTGATTCAGCCGACCTGCTTGATAAGGCTCGGGAAATCAACGGTGTGAAGATCCTGGCAACTGCCGTGGATGCCCCCGATGTCAAGACCCTTCGTGACTTTGGTGACAAGGTCAGGGACAAACTGAAATCCGGTATTGTCCTGCTGGGAAGCAGGGTCGGTGACAAGGCCATGCTGCTCTGTATGGTCACGAAAGACCTGACCGATACGTACAGCGCCGGAGATATTGTGAAGGAAATTGCTCCTGTTGTGGGCGGTAAGGGCGGCGGTCGTGCGGACATGGCTCAGGCCGGGGGGCCGAATCCGGATAAGCTTGAAGATGCCCTCGACAAGCTGGCGGAAATTGTCGGCTGATTTACAGCGTGACACTTTTAAGGTCGGAATAACGCGGGTCGAGATCCAGGCGGTAAAATGGTCGAATCCGTCCGGATGACTCCTTTTTCACGACAAGTTCTCTGATGATATAGCCCGCGGCAAGATAATGCATGAAAAGAGCCCGGCACTGCTCCCGCAGACGCTGGGCTCGTGTGCGGTCTGCCTTCAGAATTCGGTCTTGGGAGTAGGGTATCTCAACGAACAATGGAGTCGTATTGAGATTAAATACTATCTTCTCCCCGTACCCCTCGATTCCTTCCTCGTCCACAATGATTTCATTGACCGTGTTTTCGGTCGTGATAAGTGATGTATCGTGCGAAGGGTAGATATGCCGTTCCATCCTGTCCCGTACCCGAGACGTATTGATAAACCAGTCGACAATGAACCGGTCGGTTGAAATATTTTTATTCAATTCGTCGTTGGTAAACACGGCACTGTAGTAATTGAACCCGATTTCCTGCACCTGGGCGCCCATTTTATGCATATAGAGATAGGCGTTGCGGGCCACGAGGGGGTCAAAGGTCCAGCGAATGCGAGGTATTCTTCGTTCCTTGGCAGATTCGTACAGGCCGTCAAGAAGTGCCTCGCCGATGTTTTTCGCCTGATAGAGCCGATCCACACCCATTCTGGCTCCGTACCAGAATGGTCCTTTCTCGTCAAAATCTGCGAAACAGCATAAGAAGCCTATGGGGTGGTCACCGGCATACCAGGGATCCTGACGGGCCATGTCTCTTCTTTCTTCTTCGGAAAAGACGCCCTCATCAAATACCGTTACGACCAAGCCATTCGTCAGATATGCCAGTTCAAAATAGAGCATGGGTGCATTTACTTCACGGTAGCCGTCTTTATTCCATACCCTTTTTTCAAGTTCCACAACGTCATTCAGTATGGATTGTCTGAGGTATTTTTCGATTCTTACGCCGTTCTTTAAGGACATGGGATTCCCCCCTCAAGGGTGTGTGTCTGTTGATCCGGGTTATGAACCTTCACATGAACAGGTTGCTAGCTACCCCCACTATTTTTTTTTCAGCCTGCTGTTTTTACTGTTCCGCTACTGTTGCATGAGATGCGATGTCATGTCGTGGAGAATCAATGCAATGATTATTATCTTACGTGGTTTTTTGTGAAAATTAAAGATCAAAGTACGTGGTGGTAGGTATTCTTCCCTCCTTTTGAGTGCAAGGGGAGATACAGATATGACCACGATGAAATAGATTGACTTTATAAAATGCATTTATAATAATAAAAATCATGAGATGGAGAGGCGGAAACTCAAGGGTTGTTGATGTCTTTGTCGATGTTGATGCCCATAGATTCACGGCCGATATTATCAAACGACATTCGACGAACCGCACCGATATTCGCAGGATTGCCCTGGAGGGCTGCAGTCTTTCAGGGTACAGGCGTATCCTTGAACTGGGATGCGGGTTCGGTTTTTTTACCGAGGCCCTTGAGGGACGTCTTCCGAATGATGCGGTGGTGACCGGTGTGGATGTCATCACGGGGTACGAGGCACTCTTCATGCACGTATGCCGTCATGTCGGTGTGCGGGGGCGGTTTCTACCGGCGGATGCCGCTATCATCAAAGAGTTCGAGTCCCGATCCGTCGATCTGGCGATCTGCAGCTACTCGCTGTACTTTTTCCCTGAACTTATCTCCGAAATAGCACGGATACTCCACCCGGACGGCCTGTTCATTGCGACCGTGCATAACGGTGACAATATGGGGGAACTCATATCGTTTGTGCGCAACACCCTTGCCGCACACGATCTGGCATTACATAGTAGTATATTGCCCATCGAGAGATACCTCACTCGTTGCTCGTCCGAAAACGGGCATATCCTGCTTTCCCCGTGGTTTGGGGAGATCGAGGTACGAGGCTATAAGAACTCCCTTGTCTTCAAACCGCAGGACCTCTATGCGCTCTTGGAATACCTGCGCTTCAAGTGGCCCTTTTTCCTGGACGCAACGGCGGATCTCGGGAAGATATTCGATCTCTTTGAGATCCATCTGCAACAATCCCTCGGTCATGACGGGGATTGTTTTGTCGTTTCGAAGGATGATACAATATTTCTCTGTTCCCAACCCCTGTGTGATAAAGGAAGATTGTGAAACAAAAAAAGAGGCATTTCTGCCCCTACTGTGGCACACGCATTACTCAGAAATACGAAGAAAACATTCTCCGGGATTATTGTACTGCCTGCACAACATTCTTTTATGAAAATCCCCTCCCCGTTGTGTCGTCAATCGTGGTTGACGATCGCAAAATTCTTCTCGTGAAACGGGGCAACAGACCCTACAGGGGAAAATGGTGTCTCCCCTCCGGTTTTGCGGAAACCGATGAAAGCATAGAAGAAGCGGCATTACGCGAGCTTGAAGAAGAAACGGGCATCAGGGGAAACATCATCAACCTTGTCGATGTTGACTCGTGCACCAATTATTTTTACGGCGATCTCATTTTTATTACCTTTGAGGTGGTGCCGGCAGCCGGTATATTGTCGCCGGGAAGCGATACCGTAAACGCAAAGTATTATCCCATTCATCGAGTACCCAACCTTGCGTTCGAGTCGAATACGAAGGCAATCCGCGCATATGTCGAAAGCAAATCGGATTACTGGGCGATTGTCGACTCCTTTACCGCCGCCGTTGACGAGCGCAGTGCCGGAGGACGGCGGAAGAACCTGCTTTCCGACAGGTTGCTGGAAGTTATTGATGAGCATGAGACTACGATTATTCAGGACTGGCAGAATGACATTGTGACAAATCACTCGACCCCATCCTACAGGACATGTAATAATGGGCAACTTTTTGAACGCGCCCACAGGGTATTGGCCTGCTTCAGCGAGTGGGCTCGAAAAGTCTGTTCCGACGAAGATGTACGGACGTACTTTATTGACCTGGGGCGGGTGAGAAAGATCGAAGGGTTTGCCCTGCAGGAGGTTTTGAGTGCGCTGAGCCTCACACGAAAGCATATCTGGGAGTTTGCCCTGTCGCACGGCATAACCCAGAAGCCCCTTGATATCTATATGGCCTTCGAATTCGACAGGCGAATGATGATATTTTTCGACCGGGCGACGTTTTACACCACCCTGGGGTATATGGAATGAAGGCTTGAAGTTTCGAGTTTCGTGTGAGAAGGGAATAGATGGGATGCTGTGCCGCGCGACTGGTGGGTTTCTTGTGAGGCATTAATAATTCACGATGTTGCTAATTGATAAGGGGGGGTGACCATGGAAGAGAGAATAAAAAATTGTGAGATCTGCAACACCGGGAAGGGGTCGATTGTTTGTGCCGGGTGTGGAAAAGCGCTCTGCGAGGCGTGCGCTCATTTCGAGCTCCTGGGGTCGGGGTGTGGGACCGTCTATCCTTTATATTATTGTCCCACCTGTTCTCGGGATGAACGCATCAACCCGAATGCCGGGTTACATGAAAAACCGTGGTAGGGCCGTGTAGCTTTTGCCGACTCAATACACGAAGCGGATGGGGATTTCTTTTCGTATTATTCTTCCCGGAAGTTTACCGGTGTG
>Ga0272442_10000315_pt1 | contig 81026 bp, 67 predicted proteins | sample SSMForm2O_FD_200262 | JGI IMG/M metagenome (GOLD analysis project Ga0272442, IMG submission 200262) | Marine sediment archaeal communities from Little Sippewissett salt marsh, Falmouth, MA, United States - SSM-Form-2O | ecosystem: Environmental > Aquatic > Marine > Wetlands > Sediment ...
CCTGTCTTCAGATACTTCTCTCTTGCCCTTGCGTCCTGTTCATTTAGACATGCTTCATAATAAATAAGCTCAAAAGGATGTCGATGTTTTGTTGAGGGTACTTTGCCATGGCTATGTTCATCCAAGCGCCTTTTTAAATCATTTGTTGAGCCGGTATATAATCGACTATCCTTCTCGCTCCGCAATACATAGGTATAGTGCATATCGCAGTTCCTCTAACGGGGTAAATTGCTGGATTGCTTCGAATATTGCATCAATACTCTCATCATGATCTTTAAACGCAATAAGGGGGACGCCCATGATTTTATGCGTTTTTCCCCTTATGTTACAAACCACATACCTTTCAGTGAGTTTCTTTTTTATCCTTTATCACAAATCCGATTTTTCTTCGGGGTTTTTGATCTTCTTCCATCAAGGCCTTGATTGCGTCAAATACTACGCTGAACTGGGGGTCATACTTTTTTTCAAGATCTTCTATCTTCCTTTTCAAGTCCTCATGTCCTGCCAAAACCTGGCGTAGCTGTGTAAATGCCCTCATGATCTGGATGTTTGCATTTATTGCGCGCTCGCTGTTAAGAACTGATGAAAGCATTGCTACTCCCTGTTCTGTAAAGGCAAAGGGTGGGTACTTTGAGTGCTGCCCTCTCTTTAAGGTCACATTTTGTGACCTTAAAAACTGATATTCCTGTGTTGTCAGTTCAAACATGAAATCTGAGGGAAACCGTCTTATATTCCTTCTTACAGCCTGCTTCAGGACTTTTGTTTCCACACCATAGAGCTGTGCCAGATCCTTGTCTATCATAACCTTTATACCTCTTATGAGATGAATCCTTTCGATGATTCTTTCAATAGGCAAAAGACCGGGCATTTTATACTTCCTGATCCTGATGGTTTTGTATGGTGGCCTCATATGTTGCTGATTGGAACCGGTCACAATTTATGACCGATTTCAACCAGGTTGCCTGATCCCTGCCTGATTCGGGCAGATTTCTTTGAAAATTGGCCTGGCCCTTGAGTGAGTCTATGCACCGGCTGGGATGGCAATAAATAGGATGATTTCCGCAAAATGCCGGATGATAATCGGACATTTATTGTACCATAAAAAGATAAGGGGGACGCCCATGATTTTATGCTTTTCTCCTGATATTTAGTTCACATCAGATGTTTATGCTCAGTGTAGCGCTTGAATTTCAAATGACTTTATGTAAAGTTAACGGCCTTTTTTGCAAGGCGGATGCGGATATTTTGCAGAGTAATTGCAAAAAAGTCGGTGTATTTCGAGGAAGAAAAAGGAGTTATCAACCTCCCGCTTCGCTTGATTAACAGGATTGACAGGATATTTCGGCCCTGCGACATGCAGGGCCGAAGGCATCATCCGGAAATCAGGTTTTGTTCAGGTATTCTCCCTTTTTTTCCGCGATGGCGAGTTTTTCAGTATGCCTCTTTTTTACAATCCTTACCTGGACTGCAGCTCCCAGTTCATCGGCAAATCGACGTATCATGCTCAGGGAATGCCCCTCATAGCCAGGTGATTCAAGACGGCTGATCTGTTGCTGAGATGTCCCGAGACGATTTGCGAGTTCCTTTTGAGATAAGCCTGATTCCTTACGCAGTGCGGCAAGCTGCATGGCAATCTCCCAGGCCTGGCCGGCCTTTTTGAATCGTGCGGCAAATTCGGGATTTTTCAATTGATCTTCAAGGTAGCGGTCAAAGTCTGTTTTTCCCTTCATGTTGTATTCCTCTTCAGCCAGTCTTCTTTCCTCTCCATGGCAACCTGCCGGTCGCCGGCGGGGATGGCTCTTGTCTTTTTCCTCAAGCCATGGACAAGGATTATCCGTCTTCCTTTCATAAAAAAGTATAAGATTCTGGTATTCAACCTGCCGACATGTCGCAATTCGAAAAGATCGTTCCCTATCGGTTTTGATAGAGGTGCCTTGTGATAATTACTTTTTCGGAGCTTTGCCAGCCCTGCCAGGACCATCGCAAAATCATCGGGACTGGATCCCTTGATCTTATCAAGAAACTCACGCACAGGGGATCTACCCGAGCTGGTTTCATAAAATTCTATAGTAAATTCCATGGCTGGTCAACATCAATATTGATGTAAAAATGATAGGGCAGCTATTATTGATCTGCCGGTTTCTCCCCTTAAAGCAATAAGGGGGACGCCCATGAAATTATCAGTTTCTCCTGAATTTAAGCGTAATTTGTCGGTGAGGTGACGATTGGAGGTTCAGCGGGAGTTTTCCCTATGCAAGTAGCGGATGCCTTTTTTCAAGCCATACTTCAACTTCCTCTTTCAGGCCTTCTGCAAAATCAATGAGTTCTTCCGCATCTTCTTCCGTGACCCCTCCAACGTAATCGTATTCGACGATGTTCCTTTTTGAGCGGCATGTGTCCAGGTAATTTGCATCCTTTTTTTCTCTTGTCCCAAGATGAGTGGCAGGGCCTGAATAGTACGGTAATGCTGAAGGTTTCTTTCCGCCCTGTAGCCTTCGGCATAAAGAAGGATGGTGCAAAGTTTTAAAGCGGCATTATAGGCGATCCCAAAGCGCCAATCCGCGGAAATGGTTCTTTTAGAAGCGTCTTTAATGTCGCGCTCGACAATAGCCAGGAGATTGCCTATTTCCTGTGCACTTGATTTATGAGAAGTCAGCCAGCCGTTATCGGCCCATTGCTTTAAGGTCATTTTCAGTCCCGATTATGAACAATTTCTGCGATTCGATTACGCTGGAAACAAAATGTTCACCGGTTTCGACCCTTTTAAGAAAGGAACTTACATTCATCACGTGAGGGTTGATTTCTCTTCCGATTTTTTCGGAGGTGTCTGAGAGCAGTTCTGAAAGTGAGCGCAGGCCCAGATCTCCAATTACAAAGAGGTCAATATCACTGTCGGCGGTTGCCTTGCCCTCTGCAACAGAGCCGAAGACAAAGGCCACTTCAATCCGTTCGTCCTGAAGGGCGTCTCTCAGGACTTGAGCAAGGCCTACAGTCTTTAAAACCATATTCCGGATTTCAGGATGGAGAGGGTGTGATCTGTTGCCACTGTAATAGATCCTGTTACTGTCCTTTCGCCCCTTTACCAGATCGAGTTGAAGCAGTTTACGCAATTCCTGACGGATTGTGCTGTCGTTAAGTCCGGAACGGCGCTGGATCTCACGAAGGTGAAGCTCCTCCTCGACGGTGCCGAAAAGGAGCCTGAAGATTTCAGCGCGGGTGCGGGAAGATAATATCGTATTCAATGTATCCATATTGCGTGTTTATACCACGCAATTGCGTGGTATTTCCACTCATTTTTTTATGATAACGACCGTATCAAGCGGATACCCATTAAAAATATCGGCTACTTGTACACATGCCTTCGGTGTTTGATGGTGAGTATGTAGACGGTTTTTGCCGGGGAATCGGTTTCATAGACGATGCGGTAATTTCCCACCCTCAAGGAGAACTCACCCCTGTGATTGCCCACAAGGGGTTTGCCTTCAAAGGGAGTTTCCTCAAGAGATTCAATCTTGTTGATTATTCTGGTAAAGAGCTTTTTATCTGAAGAGTAAAGGACATCGATGTCCCGTGCGGCCTCTTTTGAGAATTCAATAGAGTGGGGCATTAATCGATATCGTACCTTTCCCTGATTTTCCTGATAGAAACGGTTTCACCCGATCTCACCTGTTTCTTTGCCCTTGCTATGGCGTCACGCTCCTCCGCGGCTGAAAGAATTTCGATGGTTTCAAGGAGCCCCTCGAATTCATCGCTGCTAAGGAGCACGGCCTTACTCACGCCGTTTCTTGTAATGGCGAAGCGGTCGTATTTTTCATCAACATCCTTTACAATGGCGGAAAGGCTTTTTTTTGCCTCGGCAAGTGAAATGGTTCTGGTCATTGCTGGTCTCCTTTACATCCCATTTAGACTATAATTATAGTCATTAAAAACAGGGGATGCAAGCTGTTTTGACGCAGCGATAAGGGGGACACCCATGAATTTATCGGTTTTACCTGATAAACATGGGTGCCCGGACAAAAGATCTCGATTGTTTCAAAATAAGAAAGATGCCCGCAGTGAGTGATCAGCCGAGAAGCTCAAGGAGCATCCTGCAGTAGAGTTCCACCCCGGTAAGTAGGACATCCTCGTCAAAATCAAACCGGCTGTTGTGAAGGGGGGCGCAGCCCTTTGTCCCGGTGCCGAGGAATATGAAGCAGCCCTTTGACCTTTCAAGATAAAAGGACATGTCCTCACCTCCCATGGTGGGCTCAGGCTCGACCACTTTGTCCGCTCCGACCGTATCGGCCGCGCATCTTCCTGCAATCTCGGCCATTACCGCGTCATTCAGGGTGGGCGGGTATCCCTGGTTGTAGTCAAGCTCATATTCCGCACCTGCCGCGTCACACACACCCTTTATGACTTGTTCCATCCGCTCGGGCCACGACTCCCATATGGTCCGGTCAAAGGTCCTGGTGGTGCCTTGCATCTCGACCGTATCCGGTATGATGTTAAAGGTGCTGCCCCCTTTTATCGCGCCGATCGTTACCACCGTGGGGTTCTGGGGGTTCATGCGACGGCTTACGATTCTCTGGAGGGAGTTTATGACCTGGGCTGCGGTATCTATCGGGTCAATGCACATGTGGGGCATGGCGCCGTGGCCCCCTTTTCCCTTAATCACAAGGGTGAACCAGTCCATTGCCGCCATGAGCCTGCCCGCCTTTACCCCTACCGTGCCCTTTGGAAGGGCGGGCCACACGTGCGCGCCGATTGAAAAATCCACGTGGGGGTCTTCCATCACCCCTTCTTCGATCATCGGTTTTGCGCCGCCGGGACCCTCTTCTGCAGGCTGAAACAGGAATTTTACGTTGCCCTTGAGTTTGTCTTTGAGCTTGCCGGTAACGAGTGCAGCCCCGAGCACCATGGCCATGTGTCCGTCGTGGCCGCAGGCGTGCATTGTGCCTTCATGTGTGGAGGAAAAGGATAGACCGGTTTCCTCCTTTATCGGTAGCGCGTCCATGTCTGATCTTACCATCACGGTCTTACCAGGCCCTTCAAGCTGCATAAGGCCGACCAGACCGTTTTTGGCGATCCCCTTCCTTGTCTCAAGCCCTAGGCGGGTCAGCTGGTCCGCCACATAGGCGGCGGTCTTTTTCTCGTTGAATCCCGTCTCCGGGATCGTGTGCAGCTCGCGCCGCCATTTGATTATCTGTGCCCTGTGTGAGGCTATGATATCTTTCAGGTCTGTCATGGTTTTTTTCCATTTCTGTTAATTGTGAAAGTTGACGGTTTCGTAAAAAGTCCAACTGCTGCGTTACGCTTCATCTTTCGTCATTGCGACGTACTGAGAGTACTCCTCATTCCTCAAGACTTGCATTTGGAGCTTTTTGGTTTACCGTCTCAATTATTACCTTTTAAGACGTCATCAATGTCAATCGACCGGGGCGGGGCTTTTGGGCCCGCCCCGGTCGGATTTTAGAAAGATTTATCAGATTTCCACAAACTTGCGCACATGCTCTTTTTCCATGGGCCGGGTCAGGTAGGAGATTATCACCAGCACTATGATATTGAGCACCAGCCCCTGGATGCCTGCGTGAATGCCCGCGAATTTGGGTATAAGCTTGAGCACTATTGCGTAGTTGAACATGACTCCCGTGAGTATGCCGCAGATGGCGCCGGCCTTGGTAGCCCTGGGCCAGAAAAAGGTGGCGGCCGCAAGCGGAAGCAGCTGCACGATGGAGCCGTATGCCCCCAGAAGGAGCGACACGAGTGTCTGGCCTCCGAATACGGCTATGAGATAGGAGACAAGGCCGAAGCCCACCACCGAGATCCTGATCCAGCGGGTGGCTTCCTCTTCAGTATGTTTTTCCTTCTTAAGGACCTCGACCAGGTCCTGCGCAAATATGGAGCCTGCCGCATGCGTGATCGTGTCCTGAGTGGACATGGCGGCTGCCAGGGCCGCGGCAAGTACAAGGCCTATGGCAAAGGGCCCGAACTTCATGTTGGCGAACATCCACGGCAGAATCCTGTCGGGTGCACCGAGCACCTTCGGGTCGACCTGCATGATGCCAGCAAATCCGATAAAGAGCACAGGCACCAGGAATATGGCGAATGTCGGGTACCAGACGATGGTTCGCTTCAGAACCTTTTCGCTTTCAGCCGTATAGGCCTTCATGAAAAGATGCGGCCACATGGAAAAGCCGAGAACCGATACAAGGAGGGCTGTTGCATACTCCATGTATCCCAGTTTGGTGCCGGGTCCCACCAGCAGATGGGTGGGGAGCTTGTCGTTTATCTGCAAAAACATGTTTCCCGGGCCGTCATAAAGGGAGTAGGCGAAATAGAGCCCCAGGACCCAGGCGGTAACCACCATGAAGATCCCCTGGAACACGTTTGTCCAGGCCACCGCACGCACGCCCCCGAACAGTACGTATGCCACCACCACCACATAGGCGATGATCGCGCCCGCCCAGAAGGGAATCCTTCCTTCGGAGGCGACCTCAAACACGTAGGCGCTTCCCTTCATCTGGAGCGTGATGTACTGGATAAATGCCAGGATGCTTACCACGGCGATAATGACTGAGAGGGCCTTTGACTGGAAACGGTCCGAGAACAGCTGGGCCTGTGTCACGTAGCGGAATTTCTTCCCTGCACGGGCCGCCCGCGGGCCCCAGATCCACCAGGGCACAAGCCCGAGCGCGCAGTACCCCAGGATGTAGAAGGCCGCCGCCCCCTTGGAATATGCCCATCCCGGGCCGCCCAGGTAGGCAAACGCGCTGAATATGGCGCCTCCCATGAGAAAGTACATGACAACGAACCCGAGATTGCGGTTGGCTGCTATGTATTCCTGCACCGAGTTTTCGCGTCCCCGGCCGGAAAGGGAACCTATGCAGAAGACGATAAACAGGTAGGCAATGATGACTGACAGGGTAATTATCCAGTTCATTTTGCACCTCCTTCTCCCGGCTCTGATTTGTTATCGGAAAAATACAGGGCCACCAGCGCAATGAATTCGATAAATATGAGAAGCACCACAAAGAACATGCCGTAGGGCATCCCAAGGACGATCGGTTCGGCGCTGTTGGCAAAGAGCCAGTAGCACGCCTGCGCCAGGATGATGATGCAGAGGATAATGAAAAAGATGACTGATTTGACCTTTGTGCCGGACGGTGTTCCCGGCTTGAAGATCACGAGACCATAGCCGTTTTCGTCATGAACCTCGTTCATACTCACTCCCTCCTTTTTTTCCATCTGATCTATTTAAGGTATTGCCCGACTTCCAACCTTGCCATATGGATAAACAACGGATATTCCGTTGGTATATGCATGTTTTTCAAGGTCTAAAAAAAGGGGAATCCGGCCGCGGACTGCGCAGGCATTAACACCTGTCCGCTGACAGGGGTCGGGATTGAAAGGGCTTCCGTCCAAGATGCCTGCTATGGGTTCAGATATGCCGGGAGGTGTAAACTCCAGTGTGGTGCCGAGGGCCTTTCCTGTTTCAGGCCCGATGAGGCATCCGGTGGATATAAATTTTTGGGCTGGCCTGTCTTTTTGCATCTTATGTCAACGTGAGTCGGAAAAAGGTGCACAGGGAAATACAGCTTAAATATAAAATCGTTCAAAAAACAAGTATTTTTTTAATCTTTTCAGTGAAAAGGGATGCAGGCCGGCAGGAATGAAGCGGAAAAGTTAAAAAACAGTGTTAAAAGAAACAAAACAGGGCGGGCCTTTGCCTGATCAGCAGGTGCCGAAATATTTCGGCCCTGCTTCATGAAGGGCCGAAGGCTTCATCGGCTTTACAATGGAAATGGGGTTACCGCCTGGATACTAAGTCTCATCCAGGTGTTTTTTCATCATGGTGGTACCTGAGATTACCCCCCCTTTTGGCGGGACGGAAGCTGCCTTGCGCATGTCTCAAGATCCATGCTCTTCCACTCGATGCCTGTCAGGGGAGGTCGTGGTGGCGAATATCTCTTCTGCGAGCCTTGTCGCACCGTAGGCGTCTGCCGCGTAACCGTCCGCACCTATCCTGTCCGCGTAGGCCCGGGTAACAGGGGCGCCTCCCACGATTACCCTGACCCTTTCGGCCATTCCGTTTGACTTTACCTCCTGCACTATATCCTTCATCTGAGGCATGGTGGTGGTCAAAAGCGCTGAAAGGCACAACAGATCCGCCTCTGATTCTTCAAGCGCCTCCATAAACCGGTCGGTAGTAACATCCACCCCCAGATCTATCACCTCCATGCCGGTGCTCCGGCACATCATTGAAACCAGGTTCTTTCCTATGTCATGCAGGTCCCCTTTTACGGTACCTATAACGGCCCTGTGCCGTTTTTTTGATCCGGTTTGATTCAGGGCCGGCTTGAGGATCTCGACCCCCCGGTTCATGGCCTTTGCCGCCATAAGCACCTCCGGGATGAAGATGTTGCCTTTCTCCATCTTTTCGCCTACGAGCCTCATCCCGCCGATCAGCCCTTCGTCCAGTATCACCTGCGCATTCACACCGTCGGAGCAGGCCTTTTCAACCAGTCTGGAAACCTTGTCGATATCACCAATGCCAAGGGCCTCTTTCATGTCACCGCACTCAAACATATCAGTTACTCCTTTCAGATCCCGTTTTCAGGATTTCTTCGATCTCGGTCAGCAGTTGTTCAGGTTTTTGAACGACCTCATGGTTTTCAAGTATTTCAATCGCCTTTTCATGGCATCTTTCCGACAGGTCCTTTGAACCGCCCGCCTCCCATGACTCGTGCCTGGAACGGTCCATAAGCTCCGGCAGGAAATGGGATGTCCTGAAGTTCTCAAACGTATGGTTTTCAGTAAGAAACATGGCGCCGTCAGGCCCCCTGCCCACCCTGTCGATTACATCGAGGGCAAGGGAGTTTTCCGTCACAGCCAGACCCTCTACAAAGTACCTGCCCATGCCTGCAAGCTCGTCTGCCATGACGAGCATCTCCATGGATGAGGTGCTGCCCGATTCGATATAACCCACGTCATGGATTACATTGCAGCGGGAAAGCATTGCCGTGATTATGGAAAGCATGCCTTCCGCCCCTGCCTGGCCGTCGACCAGCTTTGAATCGGTGGCCCCGGCAAAGGCCCAGATCGGTATGCCGTAGATCTCGTCCCTCATGTCGGCAAGGGCCGCCTGCGTGAGGCTCCACTCGGTGCAACCGTAGGATATTACCGAGTGCTTCATATCAAGGACACTCACGTTGGGGGCAAAAAGAAAGGGCGCCCCTTTTGAGGTAAGCTGGTGAAGGACGAGCCCCACAAGATTTTCCGCTATGCCCAGGGCCATGGCCCCTGCCAGCGTAACCGGTCCGCCCCCTCCAGCGTTACAGCCTGAAGGCAGGCATATGGGTATGTTTTTCTCCGCGCAGAAGATCAGCTTTTCCACCACGTTTTCCGGAAACCTGAGAGGGCTTATGGCCTCGGAGTAGTTGAGAAGAAAGGGCCTGAGCCTGAGCCTGTCCTCGCCGCCCGCCACCAGGCAGGCTATCCGGTGAATGGCCTCTATGTCTTTTCCGCTGTCCGCGATAAATATTATCGGCTTGTTGCTGCATTTGACCATCTCGGAGAAGACATGGACATATATGTCCCTGATCGGAACATCCGCCGGGTTCCCCATTGACATGGAAAAGGCCATGTTGTCCAGCCCGTCCACCAGGTGCGCGAATTTTCCGATATCCTTTAAGATCGTCCTTCTCCTTTTTCCCGTTTCAAGGTCACATGTAAAGATCGTGTCTGATCCGGTACCGAAGAAGCAGTTCTCTCTCATGATCGACATGGCAGGTTCCCCCTGCTGGTCATAGAGCATTATCTGTCCGGGGGCGCTTCTGAGGGCATCTTCAACCATGTAGGAGGGCATCCTCATCCAGTCGTCCTTGCCGGCGGTGCAGCCGGCGTCTTCAAGCATCTCTCTTGCCCGGGCATGCTCCATCCTGAAGCCGGTTTTTGCAAGGATCTCAAGGGCGGCATTGTGGATCGCCCAGGCCTGCTCCTTGTCCAGTACCTGCATCCGGGGTCTGAATGTGTTTATTTCAATAGGTTCCAAGGCATTCTCCTTTCAGTTTTCAGCATTCGGCCCAGTCAGAGGGGATATCATCTGTCTTCTTCCCCACGATGGCGTAGTAGTGAAGGGGTGTGAAGTCCTGGCAATAGCGGTGCAGATAGCGCCTCCTGGCCCTTGGTTCGAACAACCCTTCGGAGGTTATCCTGTTTATCAGTCGGGAAAAACCGGAGGTGTCATTGTCTGTGAGAAATTGATCCTTGATATTGAAGGCGATCCAGCCGGGGGTCGTGATGAGATTGTAACCGGCGACAAACGCCCCAGGCGGCATGTCGTCAAAACCGAGGGCCGCCACTACCGTCATACAGTTGGGTTCGGCCTGTTCTATCTTTTTTTCCACATCCTCGGGAAGCTCGATCAGGTCCTCTACAAAGTATTCTTTATAGACTCCGGGACGGTCTCTTTCGGCCGCTTCAGCCGCCTCTTCAATAATATCGATTCCAAGGAGAGACCCGGTGCCGGCATCTTTGAGTTTTTCTCCCACCATCCCGTTACCCGCGCCAACATCCAGCACCGTGAGATCGCTCATCTCCATTGAGGAGTCCTCGACCACCTGCTCAAGCATGGAACTGATCACACCGGGGGAGCTGCACTTGTAGTTTTCATAGAAGAGATATTCATACAGGCCGGGGACCCTGTATATGGAATCGTAATCATGCGCCAGGATCGTTTCTTCATGCCCCTCATATTCCACGATGAATTGCTCACGGCCCTGCTCGACTTTGTCAACTTCCGGTATCTTCACACTGAATGTCCTTTTTTCCATGTTTAAGACTCCTTTTTTGCGGACCACGGTATTTGGTTGAAGCGGCTCCGGTCCAGAAAACTCCGGGTATGTATATGCCATGATCTCGGGAGCAAAGGCCTCTTAAATCCTGAAAATCGGCAGACCTCTCTTTCTGCTATCCCAGCCGGTGAAGTGCTGAAATCTGGGGGAGATTGGGACCCTTGTCTCCTGAACCTCTTTGGAAGAGATATGGCATTTAAAGAAGGAAAAGCGCAGACAGCAGTATCAGCTCATATTATTTTTATTGGTTCTTTTGCTGTCTGCAACAATTAAAATTAAAATATCTTTAACTCAAACTATTATTGTTGTCAAGTCAAAGGTTGGAGTTCCATGCCGGCCACTGTTTTGTGAAGTGGTGCCTGGTCTGCAGTCAAGTTGAAGGGCGGGAAACACATGCGGGTCAAAGGATCCGCTTTCGCATTATGTGTCTGAGGCTTGCAGCAAAAAGCAGCATGCAGAACAGGGCAAGAAGGGCCGGGAGTTGTTCGATAGGGAAAAAGAGCCAGCAGAGAAAGACCATTGGAAAGAGGAGGAAGTCTGAAAAGGTCTGGGCCTCGAAGCTATTTGAACCGCCCGAAGGCTACAAGCCGGTGAAAAGGAGCCATGTCGGCCCCTGGCCGAAAAAGAGGGCAAACCGGGGATGAGAAATGACCATCGCTCACTGAACCAATGGATAAGCAAGTTGGGTCAGTTTTTCGTATTTGTCATCGACATAGCGGCGTCACATCCTGATTTGTGAATTGTGTGAAAGCGGCAGCTCCCTTATTGCGATCCTGACCATGAAAACGGTAATCATGAAGGCGACGACGTCGCCTGCGGGAAAGGCGAGCCATACGCCGGTGAGCCCGAGGAGGGGAGGCAGGACAAATACCAGGGGGATCGTGAAAATGACCTGCCGCATGACGCTTAGAATAAACGCGGGCCTTGATTTTCCAAGGGCCTGGAACAGACTTATACCTACGACCTGATAGCCTATAAGGGGAAGGCCGAGCGCCAGGATCGTAAGCCCCCTGCTGCCGATTTCTATGAGGGCCTTTTCGGTGGTGAAGATCCCGAAGACCTGACATGGAAACAGGGAAAAACAGATGAGCCCTGCAAGGGATACTGAGGCAGAGCTTACATTGGCCAGCTTTAGCCCCTTTCTCACCCTTGAAAACATCTTTGCCCCGTAATTGAATCCCATTATCGGCTGGACCCCCTGGGCTATCCCTACCATTGGGAGGAACGCGAAGCTCATGATCCTGAAGAGAATGCCGAACGCCGCAATGGAAATCTCTCCACCGAAAGAGCGGAGGATGTTGTTGAAGACTGCAAAGGTGAGACTTCCGGCTGCCATACGGGCAAGCTCTGATGAGCCCACGGCAAAGGTCTCCCTTATGGTGGGCAGGTCAGGGCGCATATGGGCGGGTTTAAAGGAAAGCTCGCTTTTCCCCCTCATAAAGTAGCTCAGGATGTAGATGGCTGAAAGCCCCATGGAAAAGACGGTTGCAAGGGCGGCTCCCTTGACTCCCATGCCCAGGCGGACGATAAAGAGATAATCCATGATGATATTCAGGATCGCGCCGATCACCATGGAGTTCATGGCAACGCGGGTGTTTCCCTCCGCCCTGGCAGCCGCGTTTATGGCGACCGGAAAGGTCATGAGCGGGGCGCCGAGGAGTATGATCACGAAGTAGGCCTCGGCATAAGGCATGAGCGCGTCGGTTGCACCGAAGAGCCTCAGCAGGGGGAGTCTGAAGATAAGGCCTAGGATAAGGCCGGTGATGCCTACTAAAAGAGATGTGATGAACATGTTTCCGAGTGCGAGAGAAGCGCCTGACCGGTTGTTCTCACCCAGCCTCCTGGATATGATGGAAGCGCCTCCCGTACCTATTGCAACACCGGTTGATATGAAGATGAGCTGGAGGGGAAAGGCTATGGAGACTCCGCCTATGCCGAGGGTGCCGGTGTATCTTCCCACAAATACGGCATCTATTATGTTATAGAGGGCATGGACCATCATACCGATGATTGCTGGAACCGAGAGTATAGTCAGGAGCCTTCCGATCTGCTCGTTTGCCAGCATATGGCTCCTTGTTTCCTTGTCCATCATTTTTCGCTCCTTTTCAGATCTTTTGATATATGGACCAACTGGTAAAAGGGTCTCAGGGTCCAGGGGTCCGAGTGAAAAACAGAAATCGGATCGGGGATGATCATGGAATATTAATTTTTCGGAGTCAGACTTGTATTTTTCAATATTTTTATTGTCAAGGGTTAAAATATCGGCAAACATTGTACAGGGTCGTCTCCTGCCGGCAGCCTGGGGCAGGCCTGATGAACAATAGAGGTAAAAGGTTGTGATTCGAGAGGGTAAGGAAAAATGAACAGTGAAGGACCCCGCGTATCCCTGATCAAGAAAGGCGCCTATGCTGCCCCCGCATTCGCCCTTGCCGTGGTGGGGATCCCCGTATATGTCTATATACCCAAGTTCTACACCGACGTGGTGGGTATACACATCGGGGTACTGGGCTTTCTGCTTCTTGCTGTACGTCTGTTTGACGCGGTCACCGACCCGCTCATAGGTGTCTTTTCAGACAGGACGCTGACCAGGTTCGGACGCAGAAGGCCTTACATGGCGGCAGGCTCAATCGTTCTTGCACTCGCTATACTCCTGCTTTTCAACCCGCCTGATGCAGGCCCCGGATTTGAGACCGTATGGTTCGGTCTGTGCATCTTCTTTCTCTTTTTTTTATGGACCGTGGTCACTGTCCCGTATGAATCGCTCGGCCCTGAGATCTCTTTTGACTATAACGAAAGGACCGTGCTTTTCGGTATGAGGGACGGGGCACTTATCGCAGGCACGCTCGTTGCGGCCAGTTCCCCCCTCATTGTATCGGCCCTTCTTTCCATGCCTGAAGGAGCCGAGGCTGAGAGGGCCAAGTTCTTCTGGATATCTGTCATCTATTCCCCGCTTGTCATAGGCATGTGCTGGTGGTGCGTGCTGGCCATAAGGGAGAGGGACATCGTACGCAGGCCAGAGGCGGGTATCCTGAGCGGCATACGCCTCTGCCTCAAAAACAGGCCCTTTGTGATACTGCTTGTCTCCTACACGGTAGCGGCCTTTGGAAGCAACCTTCCAGCGACCCTTATCCTTTATTATGTGGAGTATGTGCTTGGATCGGAAGGCGCGGATCTCTTCCTTGTGGTATATTTTGTGACAGGCATCCTGTTTCTTCCCGGATGGGTCCTTCTCTCAAAGAGGATGGGCAAGAAATACACCTGGATTTCATCCATGGCACTCAACACCGGCGCATTTATCTGGGTCTTTTTCCTGGGGCCGGGGGATGAAATGATCTACGGGGGGCTGGTATTTATCTCAGGCATCGGCTTCGGCGCAACCCTTGCCATCCCCTCTGCCATGCAGGCGGACGTGATCGATTATGACGAGTTTCTGACCGGAAAAAGACGTGAGGGGCAGTATATAGGGATCTGGTCCGTGGCAAAAAAACTTGCCGCCGCACTCGGGGTGGGGACAGCCCTTTCGATACTGGGGGTGTCAGGCTACAGCCCCAATGTGGAGCAGTCCGAGGGAGTGGTCTTTTCCTTGAGGGTGCTCTATGCACTGGTACCTTCGGCCTGCAACATGGCGGCCCTTTTGATCGCACTTGCCTACCCGATAGACAGAAAAATGCATGAAAGGATCAGGCAGGCGGTGAGACAGAAGGAAAAAGGAGGTGCCGCGGCAGATCCGCTGGACAGAAAAGGGCCTTATAAGGCATAGTCACGGTGTAAACCACCCTTACAGAATCGGGGGAGTCATCATGGAACATCTTTTGCGTTTTTACCTCCTGAATCTCCTTGTCATCCTTTTGTTAATGGTATGCGTGTGGCTGTTGAGCCTGAGGCTCAAGGATGCAGGCATTATGGATATCTTCTGGGGCGCGGGATTTATCCTTGTCTCCTGGGTCACATTTTTCATCTCAGACGGGTTTTCAGGAAGGGCCCTCCTTGTGGCCCTGCTCGTGACCCTGTGGGGCGCAAGGCTTGCCATACATATAGGCACGAGGAACATCGGAAAGGGGGAGGACAGAAGATACCGGGCATGGCGTGAGAAATACGGGGAGGGTTTCTGGTGGATAAGCCTGTTCAAGGTGTTCCTGCTTCAGGGGGTGATACTCTGGGTCATATCCCTCACGGTCCAGGCGGCGCAGATCTCCGCTTCACCATCAAGATTTGCGGCACTCGATATTGCAGGCTCACTTGTCTGGGCTGCGGGCATGTTTTTTGAGGCGGTGGGGGACTGGCAGCTAAAGCGGTTCAAGGCTGATCCCGATTCAAAGGGAAGGGTCATGGACAGGGGGCTGTGGGCCTATACAAGGCATCCCAACTACTTCGGGGAGTCTCTTATCTGGTGGGGCATTTTTCTTGTCTCAATGGCAGACGGCTCAAATATATGGTCGATCGTAAGCCCTGTGCTCATAACCTATCTGCTTTTGCGGGTATCGGGGGTGGCCATGCTGGAGCGAGACATTTCAGACAGGAGGCCTGAATACAGGGACTACATAATTAGGACGAGCGCCTTTATCCCATGGATCCGCAAAAAAGGGGAAGGCGACTGAGCCGAGCAATCCTGAAAGGTCCATAAAGGTGAGGATCATCCATCTAATGAGGCATCTAAAGGGTGCCGCCTGTTTTCTCATGATAACTGCCAACCTCTGCTTCTGGCTGGTGCCTCTTTTTGTCCTTGCCATCTTTAAGATAATCATTCCTCAAAAGGGGATACAGGATCTCATTACAAGTCTGACCGGATGGATCTACAGGCTTGCAGTTTGGTGTGACGACCTTGTGCTTTGCCGCCTAGTAGGCATAAAGGCTGAGGTAGAGGGGGTAAGGGAGCTTTACCCTGAAAAATTCTATCTTGTTATAGCAAACCACCAGAGCTGGAACGACGTCCTGATCCTTCAGCAGATATTCAACCGCAAGGCCCCGGTCCTTAAATTCCTTGTAAAAAGGGAACTCATCTTTCTTCCGGTGGTGGGCCTCATCTGCTGGGCCTATGACTACCCGTTTCTGAGGAGAAGGTCCGCAAAGGGGATGAAGTCTCCCAAAGGCCGTATGCCTGGGGATTTTCTCAGGCTCGAAAGATCGCTTGAAAAATTCAGGAGTCACCCGGCAACTGTGGTGAACCTGGTCGAGGGCACAAGATTCACTCCCCTTAAAGCGGAAAGAGAGGGTTCCCCCTACAGACACCTCATGAAGCCCAAAGCGGTGGGGCTCCAGATCATCCTGGGACTTCTGGCCGATGAGATAGGCGCCATACTTGATGTCACTATTGCCTACGACTGCCATGAGTGCAGCTTCTGGAATTTTTTATGCGGCGGATGCAAGAGGGTCGTTGTCAGGGTAAGGGAGCATTGCCCTGATGATATAGCAGACCATGAAGACTTTGAGTCGGTGGCGGGCTGGATAAACAGGATCTGGCATGAAAAGGACCTTGAGATAGGCTCAATAAGGAGTGAGCTTACCGGGTGCGACTGAAAGGAGGGTCTTTGATCATGCATTCGTGCGCACGGACAGGGGGTCGTTTCGGGCAAGTTCTTTTCTCATCACCTTTCCCAGGTTGTTTCTGGGAATCTCGTCGATGAATTCGATATGTGCGGGTACCTTGTAATTTGACATGCTGCGCCTGCACCAGTCAATAAGGGCCTCCCTGGTAAGACTTTCGCCTTCAGCCTCCCTGGGCACCACCCATGCCTTTACCGCCTCTCCTGTCTCCTTGTCGGGAACGCCTGCAACCGCCACATCCGCCACCATACGGTTCATGGCAAGCAGTTCCTCCACCTCCCTGGGAAAGACTGAGAGGCCCTTGACCTTTATGAGCTGTTTTTTGCGGTCCAGAAGCGCCACCCTTCCCAGTTCGTCCATGGAGCCTATGTCTCCCGTGCGGAGCCAGCGCCTTTGATCCCTTACCATTACGGCATCTGCGGTCTCCTCAGGCTCGTCCAGGTATTCCTTCATGATGGTCGGGCCGGTGATAACAAGCTCCCCCCTTTCACCCGGCCCAAGCTCCCTGGTGCAGGTTTCAAGATCCATGATTTTCCACTCCATACCGGTAAGGGGAAGCCCTATGGTCCCTGTGGTATGCACCCCGCTTAAGGGGCCCCCGGAGACCACAGGGGATGCCTCGGTGAGGCCGTATCCCTCTAAGAGCGGGGCGCCCACATTGGCCTCGAACTTGAGCTTTACATCCTCTCTGAGAGGTCCCGCCCCTGATATGCATCCCCTTATCTTTCTGCCTGCCGGGTATCTGCCGAGATCCTCAGATTCGGCGATCCTTTTGAAGAGTATCTCCACCCCAGGAAAATAGGTCTGGTTGTCCGGTGCGATCCTGCAGATGGTTTTTAAGAGCTCATCTGTTTCAGGGGGCCTTGGAAAGAGCATCATCCACATTGAGCTGTATATGGTTGCGTTCATTACGGCGCTCATGCCGAAGGAGTGAAACAGGGGTATCACCCCTACCATGCAGGCCCCGGGCTTCCTTGTGCGGATCCAGAGACTTACCTGGATTGCGTTTGAAACGCAGTTGAAATGGGTAAGGACCGTGGCCTTGGGAGTGCCGGTGCTTCCGCCCGTCATGAGGTATGCGGCCGTATCATGCCCGGTGACATGGCCCTCGATCTCTTGAATGGGGGACTTAAAAAGGGACAAAAAAGCGACCGCCTCTTCTGGCACGCGACCTTTCGGAATTTTTTTTAGCCTCATGCCGAGCCACTTCTTAAGGGGGGATATCTCAAGCATGTCGGCGATGTTTGTAGAGATAATGTTTCTTATATCAAGCCGCTTACTTACGGGGGCGATAAGGGGCTCATAAAGGGCGTCAAGAATGGCCACGCTCAGGCGGGGAAATTTTTTCAGCTGGAAGGCTATCTCAGCCGGCTTTAAGGTGGGGTTGACCCCGGTTACGATTATGCCGAGCCTTGCGCATGCATAATATAGGACCAAGAATTGAAAGGAGCTTGGAAGTATGAGGGCAAGGACGTCCCCCTTTCTAATTCCCAGGCGGTAAAGCCCGCTTGCGGCTGCTTTTACCCGCTCGAGCAGCCGTCCGTAAGTCATGAAGGAACCTAGAAACCATGCGGCAGGAAGTTCGGGATACGTATTCGCGCTCTCTGAGAGCATCTCATAGAGCGTGATGCAGGGGAAGTCAAAATTCCTGGGCACCCCGTCAGGCCAGCCTGCCTCAGGCAGAAACCAGGGGCTTTTTTCATCTACATAATATTTCTGTCTTTCTTCCAGTTTAGATCCCCGCTGAAGGTTGAAGTGAAGAAACGGCAAGAGGGTGAAGGCTGAACATGTTCAGGTTTTCCTGAGAAGATATGTATATATCTTAGCGGGTTATCCGTTTAAAGACAAGTCTGAAGTCAATTGAGTCCCTTAAATGACAAAAGAGATTAAAAATGGCATAATAAGATTGGATTATTTCCGGATTAGTTTTTGTTAAACAGGGCTAAAGAGATTCTTCTTATTTAAGCGGCTGAGAGCTCGTAGGATTGGAGGGGTCATGGCCTCACGCTATCAGTTATCAGCTTTCAGCTTTCAGTAACACATCAGGAATCACCTTTCTTGAGACACCCGGTCAGACGGAGGCGGATGAAGAAGATCATTTCTATGATACTTTATATATCCTTTGGGATCTGTGTCGTGCTTGGAGTGCTTTCAATTCTGTCAAGAAAGGCCCCTGACCTTGGGCTCAAAGAGGGCAGGCTTATGCCGTGCCCCAAAACCTCAAACTGCGTCTGCAGCGAAAGGCCTGAGAGCCGATCCTTTGTAAGACCCTTCGATCTGACAGGTACGCCTGAAGATGCGTGGATGAGTGTAAAAGGTGCCGTTTCAGAGATGGGGGGGCGAATTGAGGTCATGGATGAAGGGTATCTGAGGGCCTCTTTTTCAACGAGTATCTTCAGGTTTCAAGATGACCTGGAGTGCAGGCTTGCGCCTCAACAAGGTCTTATCCATGTAAGGTCTTCTTCGAGGGTAGGCATTTCAGATTTCGGCATGAACAGAAAAAGGGTTAAAAAGATGCGGCAAATTTTAAACAAGCAGAGGGGGCTGGCTGAAATCAGATGGGAACCTTTTATATGAAACTATATCTTGTGACCGTGCCTGTATTCTTTCTGATCGATATGCTCTGGCTCGGGGTCGTGGCAAAAGGGTTTTACAGAAACAGGCTTGAGGGGCTACTGAGACCCGATGTCAGGTGGGGAGTTGCTCTCATATTTTATCTCGTCTATATAGTGGGAATCCTCATCTTTGCGGTCCTTCCAGCACTTGAAAAAGGCTCTGTCTTAAGGGCCCTTATCATGGGAGCGCTTTTCGGCTTTTTCACCTATGCCACATACGATCTGACAAACCTTGCCACCCTGAAGGGCTGGTCAGGGGCGGTCGTGGCCGTGGATATTGCGTGGGGGGCATTTTTGTGCGCGGTCGTCTCGGGATTCGCCTTTTATGCGGGAAGATGGCTTGGCTGATTCAGGGAAACGCGGTATCCCCTTATGACACGAAAATCTCCCCTGCCGGTCTTGCTGCAAAAAAGCAATATGCAGAATGCCGGACGGCCGGTTTTCGGATTCCAAATTGACCGCAGTTGAGGAAAATGATAAAAGACACACTGCCTTTAAAATGGCGCCGGAATTTTTCTAATATCGATTTTAAAAAAGTTCAAATGGAGGTTGAAATGGTCAAAAGATTCTTGTCGCTGGTCCTGGTATTTGCATTCACTCTGTCTTTTGGGACGGCTATGGCCGGCCCCAACATGAACCCGGGAAAATGGGAGATCACAACCGAAACCGAGATGGTGGGCATGCCGATGAGCGTGCCTCCCGTGACTCACGTTCAGTGTATAACCGAAGAAGACCTCGTGCCGCAGAGCAAGGAGGCCAGCAACGAGTGCCAGGTGACTGACGTGAAGGAAGACGGCGACACGGTCTCATGGAAGATCAAGTGCTCGGGCCAGGGAGGGCAGATGGATGGAACAGGCACCATCACCTACAGCGGAGATACCATGGAAGGGGTCATGGATATGGTGATAAAGAGCGCGGGAATGACGGTCAAAAACAAGATAAGCGGAAGGCGCATTGGTCCGTGCGACAAGCCGTGAGTTGAGACCCCCCTTGTTGATATGAGATATCGAGGCATTACCAGGCACCTGCCGGGTAATGCCTCATGCCTTTGATTCTCTTATGACGCGCCTCCAGAAGACAAAGTAGAGCAGGGGGCCGCTGGCGGCTGCAAACCAGCCGAATATGTGCATCATGCTGTCCAGCCTCAAAAACTCGCTTCCATAGCCAATTACCACCGGGGCGAGAATAAAGCCGATGTCCATGGCCAGAAAGGTGACCGAGATGCCCTTGGGCCTGAGCCCGGGCGGGACCACGTCAGGCATGAGCGCCAGTATCATGGGGAAGCCGAATCCCATTCCTATACCGTAAAAAAACCCCCCGAATATAAGGGCGCAGTTGCTGCCCGACATGAGAACGGCCTGGAGGCCCAGCCCCATTACCATTACGGCAAAACCTATGGCCGCCTTTCTGTTTATCCTGTCAAGGAGCTGTGATGTGAATACCCTGAGCGCAATCGCCATTGAGGCGTTTGAGACCATGAAGAAGCTTGCGCTGAGTCCCATTGTGTTTAAGAGTGCGGGTGTGTATTGAAGTGCGGCTGAATTTAAAAACGCAAAGACAAACGCGGTCAACTGAAGGACCCAGAAGGGGGGAAGAGCGAACAGTTCCCTCCAGGTGCCCCACTGCCCGTCTGCCGACCTGGCCCGGGCCTTTTGCCTGTCGGTCCTGGAGATCTTTGGAAGAAAAAAAGAGACGGCCCCCGCCAGTATCGCAAGCAGTGGAGGGAAGGCCAGATACGAGATGAAACGGCCGTGGGCTATCTGGTATTCCCATACCGGCAGGAGCAACACCTGAGGGAGCACATATGCAGTGGCGATCCATCCGAAGAGTCTTCCCCTGGTTTCAACCGGCACGGCAAGAGACTGATATGAGGAAACAGCGATCATCGAGATACTGAATGAGACTCCCATGAGGAGCCTTGTCAGCATTATGAGAGAGCTGTCAATCAGAAAGAGGAGCGGCATGGCGGTTATAAGCATTGCCCCGGCCGAGGCGATTATGGTGTTTCTGAACCCGTACCTTTCCGTGAGTATCCCGGCAAACGGCCTGGTGGCGGTCGCGGCTATGCTGAATATGCTTAAAAGCCATCCTATGGTGGAAAAAGGGTACCCCTGCTGCCTGAGCATCACCGGATACATGAAAAATACCGAGAAGTAGGCCTGCTGAAAAAATGTCACCAGAAGGCAGAGGATAAAGACCCTGTTTTTGATTTTCATATGGTTTGATACCTGGTATAAGGCTCTTGGTTTTTCTGATAAAATTCCGGGTCAGCCTGTAGGATGAAAAAAGTGACTAAAGTGACTAAAGTTGAAAGTACCTTAAATTGCAGACTGTCTCCTTTCAGGGATAAAGCAGCAGGTCGCCGGGATCGGAACCCTTTACTTATGGAGATAATACCATGAACGGGCAGGAGTCAAGCAAACATAAAAAATCTATCCTGACACTTACAGATTACGACTCAAACGCAGTATCCTTTGACCGGTTCCGCAGGCCTGGTAAAAATACCCTTGCCTGGCTGAAGAGCCTTCTGGGCGGAATGCGTGGCCATGAACCCGTCCTGAGCGTGGGTTGCGGCACAGGGCAGTATGAGCATGAGCTTTTTCCCGGCTCCGGGCGCGTGGTAGGCCTTGACATGTCGGAAGGGATGCTCTCCATTGCAGAGGGCAGAATCAAAAACCGGGTGAGGGGGGACATGTCGGCCCTTCCTTTTGGCGACAAAAGCTTTTCAGGCGTGTTTTTTATCCAGTCCCTCCATCACATGGGAGCATCCTTTTCACTTACACAGGATGCAAGGGAGGATTCAAGAAGGCATGTGCTCAGAGAGGCTGTTCGGGTGGTGAAAAAGGGACCGGTCGCCATCGTCCAGAGGGACCCGTCGCAGAACGAGGCTGTCTGGTTCTGGCGGTATTTCCCCGGCGCCTTAAAGAAAAAACTCATTATTCAGCCGAAGGTGCGGCAGGTTGCCGCATGGCTTAAGGAGCTGGGGCTTTCAGATGTCAGGTTTGAGCCGGTAAAGGATCCCATGATAAGGGATTTCTACAGGCCTGATGCCCCGCTTGACCCGCTTTTCAGAAGATCCTTTTCAGATTTCACCTATCTTTCCCCTGTTGAGATGGAAAAGGGATGCAGGGAGCTGAAAGAGGCGATATCCTCAGGCCGGGTTGAGCAGGATATCGCCGAGTGCAAAAAAAGGTTTGAAGAGATAGGCGGAAACCTGTTCGTCATTTCCGCAGAAAAGAAGGAGGTCTGAAAAAGGATCTGGACAGGCGCGTCTTGACCATTGCAGGCCAGAGCGAAGGGCTTTTGAGCCTGCGCAGGTCTTTTAAGGCCCTCAGGAATCGATCCTGTCCTGTATCGTCTCCCGCATATACCTCTGCTTCAAGGCTGTGGATTATTTCCATGATCTCACGCGTTACTTCGGGAAATATGGCTGAAAGTCTTCTGCCGTATTCCCTCGGGGTCTCGGCCGCCGGGCCCGGAACACCGCATATCCTTCCCCAGCCTGTCAGTTTGAGATAAATGGCCACACAGTCAGAAGGCGCTGAAAAGAGCCTGAACATGTTTTTTAAAAAGGCCTTTACGGCGGATATGAGCCCTGAAAGTGCTTTCAGAAACAGGTGCCGGAAATCATCCGGCCTTTCGGTTTCAGGCGACCGTGAAAGCAGGTAGAGCCAGAGCCTGTAAAGAAGTATCCCGGTGATAAAAAGGGCCCCAGCGCACAGGATAAACAGTGCCAGCCATGCCGAGATCTCTGCAACAGTGTCCATGAATCCAGCTTCGTGGCCGGCCGAAATCTGCTCCATACCCGGATCTCCGGTTGAGCCTGCAGGGGCTTCGGAGTCGCGGTAATTTTTCCTCGGCCCGAAAAAGAAACATAGAAAGCGCACTGTCAGGGATGCGACCGGCCTTGAAGCGACCGTAAGAAGCCTGTAGCCCCCTTCGGCCGCCGAGACCATGGGGGAAAGGATGAACCCGAGCGCCCCCGAGCAGATGGTCAGGGCGGTCACTGCCGCGGCCAGGGAAAATACCACTCCCTTGAGGCCGGCATCAGAGGACCTCATCCCCTCAGTCCTTGATACAGCCAGACACAGAATCCCGGAAATGAGAAACGCGAACATGGAGATTCCCGCGCCCGGATCATATATCAGGGTCTCAAATCTTACCCTTATAAGAAATTTGATTATGAAAAGCGTAAATATCAGGGTAAGGCCTATGTCGAACCGTCTTGCCGCGCTTTCATAATCAAAGTTTCTCCCTGCAAGCATGACACCGCTCAGCCAGCAGAAGGTTGCCATTATCGCCTCAAACAGAATCCTGAGCCAGGTCAGGGCGTCATGAGGGGAGGTTAAAAGCGAAACGAGCCAGTCAACCTGAAAAAAGGGGGATTGAGGCGCGTGTAAATACCTGAGCATCTGGTAGCAGGCAAAGGCGAAACCGGCGGCCTGGATGGCTGCCGGATATATGATCCTGAGTCCGCGGCCTCTGAGCAGGCAGGTAAGTGCCGCCCCCGTCATAAGGGAAATAATCATGGGAAGGAAAGGGGCGTTTTGCCCGAGAAACCCGAGGCAGAGGTAGTTGGACCACGCATAGAGCCAGCTCAGTTCCATGGCCGTCATGGCGATGATAAGGGCAGGTCTCAAGAATCGCTCCTTCCCCTCAGTTCATCCATGGAATAGATCCCTTCATGAGTTCCCTTTTCCAGCGGGTCTATCTTATCTCGTTCCACTATCAGGACTTTTTTGCCCGTTTTATCAAGCAGGCGTCTAAGAGAGAGGATCTCAGGGTCGACCTGCCTGCAAAACAGGATAAACACGGTCGCGTTAGACCGGGACCCGGAATCCTGAAACAGTTTATCGATCGAATACAGGGGCCTCATTTTGAGCCTGGCAAGTGTTTCAAGGACATGAACCGCCCTGCGGGGGCCTGCCCCTACCGAGGCGTAAGGGCCTTTTCCCTCGATCATACCGTTTGAAAGAAAACCCGCCTCCATACCCCTTTTATCAAAATCAACCGACATGGAGCCGATGAGTTCAAGTGCGTGTTCAAAGCCCGCCTCATCGCAGGCGTCGGAGAAACCGCGGGTGTCGAGGACAAGAAGGGCCTTTTCCCTGGCAGAGGGCTCAAAGACCTTTTCCTGCAATTTCCCGTGTCTTGCGCTTGCCCGCCAGTTAATGAAGCGTGCCGGGCTGCCGGCCTGATAATCCCTTGTCCCTGTTATGTAAACCGGATCGGTTACAGGGCTCTTTGATCCGGGGGCCCCGAACAGTTCGGTCTTTGGAATCGCCATATCCCTGACCGGGATGAGCCTCGGATAGACTATCAGCTCCCTGGCTGCGAAGGAATTTGTCATCCTTGGGAAAAGCCCAAGGAGATCGCCCGTTAACATGTTTTCCGGCCCCAGGTTGTATACTCCCCTTTTGTGCAGCCGGAGTTTCCACTCAAATACGGCCGACCGGTACCAGAGAAGTGCCGCGTCAAAACCGGAGGAGCCTGACTCGCATGAGATGCCTCCATCCTTTCGTATGGGAATGGACAGATTGAGCCACAGGGGAAGAAATTTCCTGTTTGTGGCGGTAACCGTAAGAGACGCGGTCTCTCCGGGGAAAAGACGCCTGCGATCCAGGTCTGTCTCAAGCTCCAGGTGTCTCGCGCTCAAACGGCTCCAGCCTTTGCAAAGGCCTACAATACCGAAGAAACATGCACACAGCAGGATGAGTTCGCGCTCAAGGTGGATAAGGGCGGAAAAAAAGATCGCCCCTATGATCAGCCAGATAAGCGGTACCGTATAGATGCTGGGAACCCTGAGTTCCTGCTCACTCATGGAATCACCCCCCGGCTGCAACAGGAGGATCTACCTGATCAATGATTTCGCCGAGAAAATCAAGTGGTGTCCCGCCTCTCAGTTTTTCTTCATCCTTGAGGATGATCCTGTGTGCCAGGACCGGCTCAAAGACCTTTTTTACGTCATCGGGAAGCACATATGAGCGGTTGTCGAGTGCGGCCTGAGCCTGTGCCGCTCTCATGAGCCCGAGGGATCCCCTGGGGCTCGCGCCGTATCGAAAAGCGGGATGGCTGCGTGTGCGTCCCACAAGCCCGGTGATATAGCTTCTGACAGGGGGGGACACATGTATTCTCCGGCACATCCGCTGCATTGCCTCTATCCGGACGGGATCGGATACGGCCTTCATGTCCTGCATGGGGTCCGCCTCCTGGAACCTTTCAAGGATCATGTTTTCCTCCTGCCTGCTCGGGTATCCGAGCTTTATCCTGAGAAGAAATCTGTCAAGCTGCGCCTCGGGCAGGGGGAAGGTGCCTTCAAGCTCGATCGGGTTCTGCGTTGCAAGCACGAGAAAGGGGCGGGGAAGCTGATATGTCTTTCCTTCGACCGTGACCTGGCGTTCCTCCATGCTCTCGAGCAGGCTTGCCTGTGTCCTGGGGATGGTGCGGTTTATCTCATCGGCAAGAAGGACATTGGTCATTACCGGGCCGGGCTGAAAATCAAATGCCCCTGTCTTGCGGTTATAGACATTGAAACCGGTGATGTCGGCGGGAAGGAGATCGGAGGTGAACTGCACCCGCTTGAATGCCCCGCCCATGCTGCGGGCAAGGGCCTTGGCCAGAAGTGTCTTGCCCAGCCCCGGGACGTCCTCCACCATTATGTGCCCTTCTGAAAGGACCGCGGTCAGCAGGAGTTCAATCGCGCTTTTTTTGCCGACAAAGACCGTGGCGATATTTTCAATAATCTCGTGACAGAGTGAAAAATCATTTTGCATGTGAGTCTCCATGAAAAAATATCCCGATTTAAGGTAACTGGTTTAAGAGCCTTCCTGCCCGGTTTTTTTCACTCGGTTGGAATGTGCGGGAGCATCACGTCCCCGTATATGGGATGGGCCTCAACCCATTCGACGCCGCCTTCAGGGGTGATGCGGATGTTTCTGTTTTCAGGGGGACTCACCCATGTTTCTTTGGGCGTTTCAACCTGCGGGAACCACTCGTAGGGATAACGGTGGGCCCTGAAAAGGGCGCCGCCCGGATTGATGTACTCCCACACGATCTCCTTCTGAGGCGTCACCTCGATCACCCTTCCCGGGATGGTCTCGGTTATAAGGGTGTTTCCGTTTGGAAGCCTGTCCGCGCTCGAGCAGTACTCGCTGAAGAGCTTGTTGTCAAAGGCGCGTGCCTCGATTTTTCCGTTATAGTCGAGATCCAAGTCGTTGAAGGCCCATACCTTTTCCATGGTCACGGGGTTTATCTCAAGGACCCGTGAATAGCCCCTCGTGCAGTTGCAGTAGCCTGTGGGGCCGCACGGGGTGGGGCTTCCGAGTCCGGCCTGACCGCCGTTATCAAAAAGCAGGATGTTTCCTTCACCCGGCAGGCCTTTGGGGATCATGTGAACGTGGTGCTGCCCCACGATCTGGCCTATTGCCTGGAGGTTTTTTGAATATGTAAAGTCAGGTCCCATGCGCCAGACAATATGTCCGCTCTTTCCGTCGATAATAAATGAGGTGTTGAGTATCCTGATATCCGTGATGATGTTTTCCGGGTGGAACCTGTCGTCCCCCGCTTCATACCAGCGGTTGGGTCCCAGGTGGTTTACGTTGTTGCAGTATATGTCCTTGACATAGTCGGATTCTTCGAACTTGTTGAAGTAGCGGTGAAACACGGCCCTTGCTATTTCCTCCACACCGAACTCGTCCCAGTGATCCATGAGTTCCCAGCTCCAGACAATCCGGCCCTCCCGGTCGATCTCGATCAGCCTGGTGTCGATTATGGGATGGGGACACAGATCCTCTATCCTCTTTGTGGTGGCTGAATTTATGAGGGTCCTGCCTCTTGTGAGGGGCTCCTGTTCCGGGGAGAAATATCCGCAGGGGCTTCCTTCCCGCTGGAAGTCGTGATGGGCCCTGGCCGACCAGAAGGTTTGCCCGGTTTGGGGGTTTTTCAGTTCCTCGCCCCTGTCAAAACTCCACTCTGTGCGGCCGTCCCAGTCCATCTGGGTCAGATTCATGCCGTCAAGCCAGTACCCGGGAGAAAAGCGGGTGCATCCGAGGATCCGGCCGTTCGGAAGCATCTTGTTGTCGAACACCCCGTAAAGACCCTCCCAGGTGTTTACGATGTTTCCGTTCATGTCTATCAGGACGGCACCCTTTGCATAAGACATGCCTATGAGGGCCGGTATAACGGTCAGCCCTGCCCAGCTTTTCTCCGGTTGATAGCGTATGACTCCCGTGGGTGTAATCCTTGACGACATGATGCCTCCTTATTTAACCTGCATTAGATTTCAGGAACTTACTCATAACGGGTCATACCTGAAATGTCAACGCAGGACCCGGCCTAAAGGAGTCCCAGGCCGTTAAGAAAGACAAGGGCAAGGGGCGTCAGGAACCGTCCCGCGAACCGGAATATGGGCAAATACCTGATCGGGCGGGGCGGGAAGATATCAAAAGCAAGACCGGTACCGGATTGGAGTCCGGCCTTATGTATTTATAACCGGTTGATTCTAGAGGTAATGTGTGGTGAAGGCCAGCCTGGATAGAGGCGGGGGCTTACAGAGGCTGAAGAGCGTCAGATGTCCTGAAACAGCTCGGTGCTGAGGTAACGCTCTCCGGTGCTGGGTATGATGGTAACGATCAGCTTCCCTCCGCTTTCCTTCCTTCCCGCTATTTCAAGGGCTGCCGCAACAGCCGCCCCTGAGGAAATCCCGCAGAAGATGCCCTCAAGCCTTGCAAGTCTTCTTGCCGTGTCAAAGGCCTGCTCATGTGTTACCGTGAAGATCTCATCGATGATTTCTCTGTTGAGTACCCCGGGGACGAATCCCGCTCCGATACCCTGGATCTTGTGCGGTCCCGGATTTCCCCCTGAAAGCACGGGTGAGTCAACCGGTTCGACCGCCACCGATTTTACGGTCGGTTTGCGCGCCTTGAGCACCTCCGATGTGCCTGTGATGGTCCCGCCCGTGCCGACTCCCGCCACCAGGATATCCACGGCCCCCCCGGTTGCCTGCCAGATCTCCTCCGCGGTGGTCTTACGGTGGATCTCAGGATTGGCGGGGTTGCTGAACTGATCCGGCATGTAGGAGCCGGGGGATTCAGCCAGGATCTCGCGGGCCTTATTAATGGCCCCGGTCATGCCTTCGGCCCCGGGAGTAAGGACGAGTTCGGCTCCCAGGTGCTTGAGGATCTTTCTGCGCTCCACACTGAGGGTCTCGGGCATGGTGAGGATGAGAGGGTATCTCCTTACAGCGCAGACAAAGGCGAGCGCGATGCCGGTGTTTCCGCTTGTCGGCTCCACTATCAGGGTATCCCTACCGATAAGACCCAGCCTCTCGCCGGCCTCGATCATGGCAAGGCCTATCCTGTCTTTGACACTGCCGAGGGGATTTTTGAATTCCAGTTTGGCCAGTATGGCGGCTGGCAGGCCTTCTGAAATCCGGTTCAACCTGACCAGAGGAGTTGCGCCCACGGTTTTGGTAATATCGGAAAAGATCCCGTTCATCTCTGATCACCCTTTTTGAGGTTTTCGGCTCAGGAGGCGGATTTATCCTTGAAGAGCAGTTCAGGTTTTTTGAGAAAGACCTTGTTGTCGGGCGGCACCGAACCTGTGATCCACACGTTTCCGCCTATCACCGAACGTGCCCCTATGACCGTGTCTCCACCCAGTATGGTGGCACCGGCATATATGATGACGTCGTCTTCGATGGTTGGGTGGCGCTTTTTGTTCCTCAGGGCGGCAGCAGAATTCCGTGGCAGGGACAGTGCTCCCAGGGTCACCCCCTGATAGAGCCTGACCCGGTCACCTATCTCAGTGGTTTCTCCCACCACCACTCCGGTACCATGATCGATGACGAAGCTGTCGCCTATATGGGCGGCCGGATGGATATCGATACCGGTTAGAGAGTGGGCATGCTCGGTCATGATGCGGGGGATAAGAGGGGTCTCCTGATGATAGAGCTGGTGGGCGATGCGGTAAACAGTGATCGCGTAGATGCCTGGATAGCTGAATATGATCTCGTCATAGCTCTTTGCGGCCGGGTCCCCGTCATAGGCCGCACGCACGTCCGCGGCAAGGGCGGATCTAAGTTGCGGCATTTCACGGACAAAGGCAATGGCTGTCTCCTTGCCCCTGTCTTCGCAATGGGTGCAGGGCTGCCCGTACCTGAGGCAGTCATGCCTGATGGCGAGCGTGATCTGCTCCGCCAGCACCTCAAAGAAGGCCGTCACCTCCTGACCGAAATAGTAGGAAAGATTGACTCGATCCACCCTGGAACGGATAAAATAACCTGGATAGAGTATCCGCCTTGCCATGTCCAGGAGCTCTATGATGGAATCCCTGGATGAGATCGATTCCGGCCCCACGTGATCGAAGCATTCCTTTTGCCCGCAGCTTAAGACCAGCCGGTCGACGATCTCAGGGATCTCGGCCCGGTATTGTTCGGTGTCGGCAATCGAAGTCTTACACCTCTCGTTAGAAGACTCTTCCATGGCGAAAATTACTCCCCTGAGGCACAGGCCTTCCCGTCAGGCTTCCAGTATGGAGACAGCGCCCTCAGTTTTTCGATGATCGGTGGCATCTTATCAATGACAAAATCTATTTCTTCCTCATTGTTGTATATGCTTAAGGAGAACCTCACAGATCCATGGGCCATGGTGAAAGGAACCCCCATCGCCCGAAGCACGTGCGAGGGCTGAAGTGACCCGGAGGTGCAGGCCGATCCCGAGGATGCGCAGATGCCGAGCTCATCCATCATGAGCAGGATCGATTCTCCTTCAATCGATTCAAAGCTGATGTTGCTTGTGTTCGGAAGCCGGTTTGAAATATCGCCGTTGACGTGGCTGTTCGGGATCCTCTTTAATAACTCGGATTCAAGCCTGTCCCTGAGACTTTTTACTTCCCTGTTCTCCGTGTCCATGTTCCTGAGTGCCAGTTCGCACGCCTTTCCAAGGCCTATGATGCTTGCCGTGTTCTCCGTGCCTCCGCGCCTTCCCTTTTCCTGGTGACCTCCTATGAGAAACGGGGAAAACTTTGTGCCCTTGCGCACGTAGAGTATGCCGATCCCCTTTGGAGCATGCAGCTTGTGGCCTGAGACGGAGAGCATGTCGATGCTGCTCTTTGACATGTCGTACGGCATTTTCCCGGTAATCTGAACCGCGTCTGAATGAAACAGTATGCCTCTTTCCTTTGCCATGCGAGCGGCCTCTTCCACCGGAAAGATGACACCTGTCTCGTTGTTGGCCCACATGATGCTCGCAATGGCCGTGTCAGGCGTGAGGCTTTCCCTGTAACGCTCCATGTCAAGGACCCCTTTTCCGTCTACAGGGATCTCGGTTACCAGGTAGCCCTTATTGGAAAGATGTGAGCAGAGTGCCTTGATTGCCGGGTGTTCCACCCGGCTTGTCACGATATGCCGTCTGCCTGTCTCCGTGGCAAGGGCCGACCTGACGGCCGAGCTGTCGCTTTCCGACCCGCAGCTTGTAAAGATGATCTCCTCGGGCATCGCTCCGATAAGGGCCGCGACCTGCTCCCTGGCCTTCCTGATCTTTCGGGCCACCTGTCCTCCGAATGAATAGGCGCTTGAGGGATTTCCGTATTGTTCGCGTAAATAGGGCAGCATGGCGTCAAGCACTTCCGGCGCCACCTGAGTGGTGGCATTGTTATCCAGATAGATCGTCTTCATGAGCTCACCTCCTCCACGACAAGTTCAGGGGAGACAAACTCTCTCAGTTTGGCCTCTACGAGATGCTTCAGCGTCTGCTGGGATGCCCGGCAGGTGGCGCATGCCCTCCTTGGGGAGACCAGTACGCGATTACCTATTACGTCTATCAGTTCGATGTCTCCCCCGTCATGCTTCAAAGAGGGCCTTATTTCCCTTTCAAGGGTCTCTTCGATCATCTTGATCTTTTTTATGTTGGAGAGCCTGGGCTTGACGGCGGGCTTTTCCTCGGCCCGCACCGTGGCGATGATATTCCGGATAGTGTCATGGCAGTTCTCGCAGCCCCCTCCCGCCTTGGTGTAGTTTGTGACCTCCTCTACGGTGGAGAGATTGTTTTCCCTGATCGCCCTTTCTATCTCCAGATCGGTCACACCGAAACACTCACACACGATCTCCCCTTCCTGCTCCTTTACCGGTTCTCCCTTGTAGTTGGCCAGGGCCTGTTCAAGGGCCTGGCGTCCCAGCACCGAGCAGTGCATCTTTTCCTTGGGAAGGCCTCCAAGGTAGTCGGCAATATCCTGATTGGTTATCTTTTCCGCCTCCTTGACGGTTTTGCCTTTGAGCATCTCGGTCAGCGCGGAGGCCGAGGCGATGGCACTGGCGCAGCCGAATGTCTGAAAACTGGCATCGGCGATTTTCCCCTCTTCATCCACCTTGAGGCAGAGTTTGAGTGCGTCTCCACAGGCCATGGAGCCTACCTCGCCCACGGCGTTGGCATCCTCCATATCACCTGCGTTTCTTGGATTAAGAAAATGTTCCTTGACCTTATCAGAATATTCCCACATGGATTCCTCCTTTTTTGCCTGTGAATGTTTCAGGGAGCCTGTTTTTTTTATGGCCCGTTTCTGAGAAGAGGCGGCAGGTCATAAGAGATAAAACATGACCAAAAAGCCTACAGGTACTAAGGTAAACACTTTTTACCGGTTGGGCAATAAAATAAATATGGATTATTTCCCCGGCGCCTCAAGTTCATAAGGCAGGATAAACGGGTTATCTGAAACCGGACGGGTCTGTTTAAGGAGGATTCAAGGAGCCGGGGGTCCTTGTTCACAATTGAGAAGACAGGTCGTGTCAATTGTTTTTGATATCGGAAGAAGACTGGATCGTACCTGAAGCGGCCCCTGTATGTTCAAGCCATGCCGCCTCTGCCTGCATTATGATCCTTATCATTTCACCCAGCAGGGAAAAGGGGGAGGCCGCCTTTTGGATCAATTTCTCACACATGACTGGTACCCATTCATACAGGTGGTCGTTGAAAAAGGACCTCTGCCTGTCTTTCCAGGCTGCCTGTTCGCTCTCTGCGGCTGTGGCCTCCTTGAAACAGAGGTAGTGCATGAACTCGAATTCCACTGATATGTGGTCCGGGGCCCTGGTTTCATCACATTTGATTCCCGATTCCCCGTACAGGGAAACAAGCTCATTTATGAACTGATGCGGCCTTACCCCTTTGCGATAGGCGGTTTCATAGGGAGGACAGACCGGCCTGTAGTCAAAAAGCCTGACATATTCGGCCTCTGTTTCCTCATGGGAAGAATCTTTTTCAAGAAAATCAATCATCTGTTTTTTAATCGAGTTCAGGTCAAGAGGATCTGCTTTATACGGAAGGGAAAGCTCCATCCGTTTCAGTAAAAAGATCCCTGAATCTTCCCCCGGGTACTCAAAGAGGTGATAGATCTGACGGTAGATATCGCTTCTGATAAGTGTGTCCTGCAGGTATTGCTCCTGTGTCATAACAGTGTCCTGTCTGCGGTAATTTTTTTACGGCGCGCGAGGCGCCCTGATTCCGGCAGGTTTGTGCCCGCACGGAAACACCTTTTTGCGGATCCGCGCCGCTATGAAACCTGCCGGTTCAGGATAGAACCGGCAGGTTTCAGAAAAATTATTTCTGCTTTGAATCCTTTTGTTCCGCCCTGGCCACCTTCTGCTTTCTTTCAGCAAGGTAGTCGAGGCTCACTCCGGCGCCCAGCGCGCCGATCATGAGAGCGCCCGCAGGAGAACCTAACAGGCCGGCTTTTGCAGCTATTTTGGCAAAAGATTTTCCTGATGAGGCTATCTCGATGTCTTTCTGCCTCTCAGCAAGGGCCTTTTGAAAGAGCTTGTTATCGGCCAGTGATTCCCACTTATCCTCATACCATTTGGGGGGGATATAGTAGACATGAGGCCTTGTCCCGAACTGCGGGCAAAGGGGTTTTGCCTTGCCTGAAGCCACCATCCCGGCCACTTCGCTTTTCGGGTCCTTGAGATCGCCGAAGATCATTGCCTCGCCCGGGCATGACTTGACGCAGTATGGTTTTTCCTCTCCCTTGTCTAGCCTGCTTGAGGCGCAGAAGTCACATTTGTCCGCCTTTTCGAGAATAAACGGAACACCGTAGGGGCATGCCTCGGCGCAGCTGCCGCAGGCAACGCATTTCTTCTTGTCTATTACCACGATTCCGTCGGCCCTTTTGCTTATCGCGCCTTCAGGGCATGCCTCGAGACACTCAGGTTTTTCGCAGTTCATGCACATGACCGGGATAAAGATCCTCCTTACATCGGGGTAATTTCCTTCCTCCCATTCAACAGGCCTGATCCTGTAGTGCTCGACCCTGCCCTTTTGAAGGGGTGGAATCTTGTTTTCTATCTTACAGGAAACCATGCAGGCCCTGCACCTTATACATTTGTTAAGATCTACCACTATTGCTAATGCAGCCATATCAGCTCCCCTTATTTGTGTATTTTTACTATCATCTGGCAGCGACCCAGGCCCCCGCTGAGGGGTTCCTCGTTGTGCGGCTGAAAGTCATTGTCCATAAATCCAAAAGGCCCGGCATCGTTTTCAATACCGCGTGAGTGCGAGTTGAACTGGTGATAGGCAAAGGCGGTTGTCGGGTGTATCCCTTCCGTGACCTTGACCATTACCTTGTTTTTCGCCCCTGTTACCCCGGATTCTATCCATATGATATCCCTGTCTTTGATACCCAGGGCCTTGGCCCTTTGAGCGCTGATCCATATCCTGTGCAGGCCTATTCCGTCACTGATATAGTCTTCATTCAGATAACGGTTTCCAGAAGAGCTTGAATGGGCGTTTATGGCGCTTTTGCCTGTAACGAGGTAGAACTCGTCTGCGGCAAGATCCCTGCGCATGGTCCGGAAATCATGGGGCAGGGGGTCTACGTCGGGATTCTTGAAATAGGGTGATTTCGGATTGAAATAGAAATCCTCTCCAAGCCAGGCGGAATAGATCTCGATTTTTCCCGACCGGCTTGTCGCCTTCCACGGCTTTGATTTGTAAGGAAATTTTTCATACTGCTTGTCGAATTTGTAATAGGGACCTTTTTTCTTGAGATCCTCGATATTGATTCCGAACTGCTCAAGCTGCTTGTTGTACCACTCCTGCATGGTGAAATCGAAGTATTCTCCAAGACCGAGCCTTTTGCCTATTTCAAGGCATACATCGGCAAGAGGCCTTACACCCTCAGGGGGTTTTACGATTCCTCTCGAGGCTATGAAGGGATAGGTGCTCCAGGTCGACTGGCGAACCGTTTCCCTTTCAAGATAGGTCGCATCCGGCAGCACGATATCGGCCCAGTCAACCGTTATGGTGGGCCAGTTTTCGCATACCACGGTAAATTCCGAATCGGCAAGCATCTTCCTGGTCGGTATGGAGGCGTGATTGAACATGTTGACCGAGGTGATGAAGAGCATCTTTACGGGATATGGCTTTCCTTCGCTCACGGCCGAGTAATAGCGGGAGGCCACCGGAAGATCGATGGACCCGAACGGATATTTTACCGGGTCAAAGTCCACATTGGGGACCTTGATCTTGGGCGGTTTTTTGCCCAGGGGCTGGCCGAAGCTCATATAGTAAGGTCCGCCTGAGATGGGCGGCTGAAGGAAATAGATGCCTCCCGGTTTGTCCATATTGCCCAGAAGGGCGTTTATAATGCCGAATGTCCTTATCTTCTGGATGACATTGGCCTGTTTTGCCGCTGCAACCGAGCTGATCTGAACGCTTGAGGCGGGCTTGTTCTTTCCCAGTTTCCGGGCGATTTCCCTTATCTTTCCGGCTCCCTGAGGGATTTCGCAAATTTTCGAAACATTTTCAGGGGTGAACTCCTCGACCCTTTCACGCAGCATCTGGAGAGCCGTCTTGCACGCAGCCCCAGCTGCCGAGTAGGAGCCGTAAAGGGCGGGTGTGATTCCCTTGGTGTTATGCGGAACGGCCTTATCGGTGTCAAGATCCCATGCCAGGTAGTTGCCCTTTGCATCTTTAGCGGGCAGGCCCGTGTCGGTTCTGATCAGAACTGGGCCGTTCGTGTATCTTGACGTGAAATCAGCGTCATAAAGGTCTTCCTTTAAAAGGACATGAATCAGGCCGAGTGCGAATGCTATGTCCGTGTCCGGTCTCACAGGGGTCCAGTTGAACATTGCCCCGTCTTCCTCCATGCGGGGATCCACTATCTCCAGCTCAAGCCCCTTTTCGAGCCCTTTTGACACGTCGCGCATGGTCCAGGTTCCACCAGGGGTCCATGATCCTGTCGTGGGGCAGTAGCCGACATGGACCGTGTATTTGGCCTCTGAAAAATCGCACATAAAAGAAAAAGGAGGTATCCCGGTCATCATGTTGGCGATTGCACCAGACGAGTAGCAGGAGTCCCCGTGAAAATGGCTGAAGTTGGGCGTGCCGTATACCTGCCTGAAATAATCAAAGAAATCAATGCTGGGGGTCTGCATGGGGCATCCCCAGAGAAATGCGACCGATTCAGGGTGCCCCTCATCCCTGTATTTTTTCATGTGGGCTGTTATTTCGCTCAAGGCCTCTTCCCAGGAGATCCTCTTGAATTTGCCTTCCCCTCTTTTCCCGATTCTTTTGAGCGGGTGCTTCAACCTGTCGGGCCTGTAAAGCCTGTCGACAGCGGATATGCCCTTTGCGCAGATCTTTCCTTCCATTATCGGCATGTCCTTGTCGCCTTCGATTCTCTCGATTTTCCCGTCTACGACCTTTGCCCTGATGGGGCATCCGAACATGCAGAAAGAACACATGCCGTGAACCCATGTCCCTTCCGGCCCGGTAGAAGCTTCGGCTTGAGCGGGTGTGAGTGCCATCAGGTCAAGACAGGGCGCGGCAGCCAGGAGCGCGGCGCCTGCTCCGGATGCCGTAAGAAATTTTCTCCTGCTGATTCCTTTTTCGTTTTTACCTTGCATTAGTTCCTCTCCTTGTTGTGAAGTCCATATGTCGAACACAAAAAATACAGATTGATTACCTGAAAGAAAAAATCCTTTAAAACGACCAAAAACAAAAGACCTCGAGACCGGATTGAGGTCAGTGCGGGAACCGGCCGTTTTTTTGTTTGAATCGGCATTTGGGCGGTAAAAATTATCTCTTTCGGGAGGAGAAAGAAGCAAGATCCGTGCCTTGGGAGGGCATTTTGAAAGTGGGTTAAATATTGGATATTTATATATGTATCAGCATTGACACATGAATGGAGCCCCCATCTCCTGACGCGCTTTCAGGTGTCGAGCGCCTTTACACATTGTAAAGGAAGGCGACTTGAGGTCTTAACCAGGATCGAAACGCTACGGGTTATTTCATTATAGAAAAGCCGCTTTTTTGAGTCGTGCTGGAAAATGCGGCTTTCTTATTCTATAGGCCAGGTGCATGGAATAAAAAAAGTGACTAAAGTTGGAAGTGCCTAAAATTGTTGAGTCGCTTTGCTCCGGCTCACCTCAGGTACCCTTAAACCTGGAATGGAGAACAGTGGGTAAACCGGTGCGGGTTCCTTACTAACGGGGTACTTTGCCTGGACAGACTCGGGCGCGGGTCCGCGGAAGCGCCGGGTCTGTTCCGCCTATGCGGGAGGAGTTTTTACTCTTTTGCTTTAGATTTTACTTTTTGCGGATGCATCATAATTCAATAAGCCTGTAGCTGTTCCCGCATTCATCTATGAATCTTAACAGATCTGTAAAGGAAATCGTAATGGTAAGGTTATTTATATTGGGGTGAAAATTGACCCTGCCGTAATGGACCAGGTCTCTGTCTATAAGAACGATCACGTCGGCTCTGTCATTGTTTATGAGGCCGAACGGCGAAACGCTTCCGGGCGTCAGGCCCAGGTGTTCAAGGAGCCTTTCAGGGGATGCGAAGCTGAGCTGCTTTTCATTAACATGCCGGCGGAGCTCCTTTAACTTGACCGGCCTGTCACATTCGGCGATGAGCAGATAATGCCGGTCGCCTTTTCTGTTCCTGAGAAAAAGGTTCTTGCAGTGGGCGCCTTCAATGCCTGCCGCATGCCTCCTCGCCTCCTCGACCGTATAGACCGGAGGGTGTTCGTGAACCATGTAGGACATGCCCATTTCATCCAGAATCCTGTAGACTGCCTCTTCCTTATTCATAATAGTTCCTTTTTACGGTTTTATTCTATGGCCGGCTGTTGTCCCATTCGGATGATCATACATAAGCTGTTTTACAGATAATGCTGGAACAGGGCTTTTGATTGATTATATAATATCTTCGGATCATCTGCGACTGAGAAGTTGCGATACCGGATAAGATCCGTTCTTTTATACCATCACGGCAGACATCTAAAAGGCGAAAAAAAGGCAAGGAGGTTCCCATGAATGAGCAGATGGATCTGGAGGCACGGCTTGGTAAGGTCCGGGAGGTGTTTGAGAAACTCCCCTTTAACAGGCTGCTGGGTCTTAATGTGCGATATCTTAAAAGTGATGGGGCCGGGTTTGACTTTCCCATGAAAGATGCCCTGATCGGGAATTTTGTGCATGGGGTACTCCATGGCGGGGTGATTTCCACGGTGCTTGATGCCACGGGAGGCATGACGGCCGCCGCATCGGCCATGACGAGGATGAAGGGGGTTTCGCTCGATGAGCTGGGTGAGCGCATTGCCAGGTTCGGAACGATCGATCTGAGGGTGGATTACCTGAGGCCCGGGAAAGGGACAGGTTTTATTTCCTCCGGCTCCGTCATGAGGACCGGAAGGAAGGTGGCGGTCACACGAATGGAGCTGAGAAACCGGGAAGATCTCCTTATCGCCGTGGGAACAGGCACCTATATAGTTGGATGATAATAGGCACATAAGGGCAAAGGCGAAGCAAAGGGCCGGAGATGAAAAGAGAAACGGTTTTTTTGACCTGCCGGGAGGCGATTGATTCCGTGCTCAACGATTTCAGACGGTATGATCCGCAGATCATGCTTTTCTGCGAAGTAATACGCCTTGTTTCCGGTGGAAAAATAATTACAAAAAGGGATGGAAGGCAAGGATGCGTATGGGTGGGCCTTCCGGGCAAAAGAAACATGCGCCGGTTCAACGGCCCCGAAATGTTGGAATACGTATGCAGGGTTGTTTCCGATGCCGAACCGGATGGTGAAATCCTGGCGGCTCTCTGCACAATGGTATTTCACACAAGGGCCTATACCGAGGTTGATCCTGAAGACGGCCGCAAGGGAATAAGCGTGGAAACGGGGATGGAGGATTTTTCGTGCAGACAATGCGGTGAGTGCTGCAGGAGCCTTGATTACCATAAAGATATTACCAGGGAAGATATCTCATACTGGAAGAGTCTGGGGCGGGAAGATATTCTTAAATGGGTAGGGGCCTTTGAAATGGATAATGGAGAAAAGGTTTACAGGATATGGACCGTGCCCGGAACCATGAAATTTGCTGAGGTCTGCCCTTTTCTAAAAGAGGTGTCATCTGAAAATCGCTCGGTATGTCTGATTCATGATGTGAAACCTGCGATCTGCCGGCAATATCCTTTGAGCAAAAAACACGCTGTCATGACAGGATGTCGCGGTTTCGAAGACGGACCCGTACTGCGTAAACCCCTTTGAGGCGGGATGGTTCTGAAAAATTTGGATCATCTCCCGATCAGTTGTTGTTAAGCAGGGCTACTGAAGGCCCTTTGTTCTGAAGTCTGGTCATGCTGGCCATGAAATGAAAAAGGTATCTGCAAACAGCTCGATATGCTATAATTTCCATTATTGCTGAATCGCTCCCTGCTTATTAACCCGATACGGCACCGGCGGCGATTATTTGAGTTCTGCTGAGCGCAATGGCAATGGACGGAAAAAGAGCAGCCTGCCGTAATCCGCTTATCCCCTTGTGCCGGCTCAACAACTGTTTCCATCTCGATAGCCTCCGATCAGTCAAGTCCCCTCTGTTTTTGATCCTGCCCGATAATAGAAAAGGCCCCTGTGGCGTTTGACGGAAAGGGATGAATCAGTAAGGTTTCAGGCGGGCTTCATCGGTTGAATGTTTCAACGATGACAGCTCACCCGGCGTCTTTCATACATGAGCAAAGGAGGGGATTATGATTACCGCAGAAGACCTTAAGAAGATAGTCCTTTTTCAGTACCTGAAGGATACAATGCTTGAAAAGATAGCCCCCCTGGCCGTTGTCATGGAATACAAGCCCAATAACTATGTCTTTCAGGAGGGGAATAATGCGGACAGGATATATTCGATAGTTGAGGGAAACGTGGTGCTTGAGATCAGAAAACACTCCGGTAATGATGTTATCATAAATACGATTACCCCCGGAATGACAATAGGAATCTCGGCCGTTATTGATACCCCTGAGAGAAAATACATGACCTCGGCCAGGGCATATACCGAGACAAAGGCATATTCCTGGAAGTCGGATGAGCTGGAATGTCTGTTTTCCCAGGACTGTGAGATGGGGCTCCTGTTCATGAAGAGGATCGCAAAGATCCTCAAGACGAGACTCGAAGTGAGAAACATCCAGTTTATTGATATATACAAATAAAAGAGGTAATCTGAAAAAAACGGCCTGATGCGGCGCGCATTTGAGTGACAGGGACGTGTGACCCTGTCTGTGAGGTCATGCGTGGATTTTCAAGACACCTGTCAGGTTTGAAAAAAATGAAAGTGCGCCGGCGCGTCCTGCGCAAAAAAGGCACAAGGATTCCAGTTGAAAGAGACCGTAAAACACATTGACCCTTCGGATGAGTATTATACTCGTGAAGGCTGTTACATAATCGAATTATCAAATTCCGAAGATGATCCTGTATTATCTATCGCAAGGGCACGCGTAAGGCCCGGCATTACTACCAGGATGCACCGGCTGGGGCGTACCTTTGAGCGCTATATCATCCTGGAGGGAAAAGGCCGTGTCGAAGTCGGCTCGCTTTCGCGGGAAATAGGCGCGGACGATGTCGTACTCATTCCTCCCATGTGCCCTCAAAGAATCACCAATACTGGTACAGATGACCTGGTTTTTCTTGCCATATGCACCCCCCGATTTTCCGAAAATGCATATGAAGATATTGACGGCGAACGGCCCTCGATCTGAATGGATCTGCAGGACCTTTCGCGCTGCCTTGATAATTCTAATCATAAAAGGGAAGATGGACAAGGAATCCGTTTCCTGATGAAACCGGGCTGTAAGAGAGGAGAAATCATGAAGTCGATAGAGATAATGCCCTGTTTGGACATGAAAGAGGGCCGTGTTGTCAAAGGTATCCATTTTGTTGGTCTGAAGGATGCGGGCGACCCTGTTGAAAACGCCCTGTTTTATGAGAAAGAAGGCGCGGACCAGCTGGCCATGCTAGATATAGCCGCTACGCTGGAAAACAGGAAGACAAGACTTGAATGGGTCAAAAAGGTCTCATCCGTTATTGATATCCCCCTGACCGTGGGGGGAGGCATATCAAGCCTTGCCGATATCGAGATGGTCCTGGATGCCGGTGCGGACAAGGTGTCCATGAACAGCGCGGTTGTAAAAGATCCGGACCTTGTAAGCAGGGCAAAAGAGAAGTTCGGTATGGAGAAGGTCACGGTTGCGGTGGATGCCAGAAGAAACAGCGATATGCCTTCGGGATTTGAGCTGGTGGTATCTGGAGGGACAAAGCCGGTTGGAAAAGACGCCGTGATCTGGGCCGCCAAATGCCGGGAACTGGGAGCGGGCGCTATCCTTCCCACCAGTATGGATGGAGACGGCACGCAGAAGGGGTATGATCTGGAATTCACCAGGGCGGTCTCAGATGCGGTTTCCCTTCCTGTGATAGCCTCAGGCGGAGCCGGGACCCTGGAGCATTTTTATGAGGGCGCGGTAAAGGGAGGTGCCCGTATACTGCTTGCGGCCTCCGTGTTTCACTATCGATTACTGAGTATCAGACAGGTAAAGGAGTATCTCAGGGAGAAGGGGCTTGAGGTGAATCTATAGAAGACAGGGATTTTTCAGGCAGGTGTGCCGGATGATGCTCCGGTTCGAAATGCCTGGATTAACCTTACGGGAGATGCCGGATGAGATGCGACAAATGCAATGAACCGATAGCGGAAGGGGAAGAGAGAAGCCTTTACGGCAGGGTCCTTTGCGAGGACTGCTACATGGACACGCTTTCACCTGCCAGGACCTGCGATCCCTGGGCCGTGCACAGCGCAAAGACCATGAAGGGCCCCCCTGATGTGAATGAAAGACAGACGGAGATACTGAAGATACTGAAGGAAGAGGGTGCGATAGAACCTGCCCGACTGGCGGAAAGGCTCAATGTCAAGGCGGCTGATCTGGAAAGAGAGATCGCCTCGCTCAGGCATATGGAAAAGGTGAGGGGTGAGTTGCGGGAGGGGAGAAAGTATCTCCGTCTCTGGTAACGGCGGTTCCTATCCCTTGACTGCACCTGCTGAAAGCCCTGATACGATGCGCCTTTGAAACAGAAGCACAAGGACTACCAGCGGGGCCGTCGTAATGAGCGAGGCGGCCGCTATCTCTCCCCAGGGCACTGTGAATTCCCCCTGAAACAGGGCGATACCTACAGGCATCGTCTGTCCGGCAGGATCGGTCATTATGAGAAGGGCCAGAAAAAATTCATTCCAGGCATAGATGAATGTGAGTATGGCCGCGGTGAAAAGACCAGGCGCGGAAAGGGGAAGTACCACCCTTACGAATGCTCCCGCTCTGGTGCATCCGTCCACAAGGGCCGCGTCTTCCAGTTCTTCAGGAAGCTGTTTGAAGAAAAGGGCGAGTATCCATACGGCAAGGGGCAGGGTGAGCGCCACATAGGGTATTATAAGGCCCTGATAGGTGTTGAGCCATCCGGCAGACCTGAGAAAACTCCAGATGGGACCTGCTATCGCGATCTGGGGAAACATTGCACAGGCAAGTATAACCATCAGTATGACCTGCCCCGGCCTGCGGGGTATCCTGGCAAGGCAGTAGCCCGCCAGGCACCCTAAGGATATGGTTATCAGAGTGGTAGCGCCCGATACGATAAAGGAGTTTGCCAGATAATGAAAGATATCGTAACGGGTGACGGCGGAGTGAAAGGAGCCGAGGTAAAAAGAGGGAAACCACTCGGGGGGAACAGCCGCTACATCCGAGGGGTTTTTGAACGCGCATGAGACGAAGAGCAGAAAGGGGATCAGTGAAAAGGCCGATGCCATGAATATGGCCGGCAAAAGGATCATCATGCGTGCAGGTTTGCTGTTCATGCCCGTGCCTCCAGCATACGCCTGCCCACCATCCTGACATAGAGTACCGCCAGAATAAGCACTATGACAAAGATGGATACCGAAACAGCCGATCCGTAACCCATCATTCCTTCCACAAACATCTTCTTATATCCGTAGAGCTGCAGCACATTCGTGGCATCCGCAGGTCCCCCATGAGTCATGACGAATGCAAGATCAAATACCCTGAAGGCGTCTATGGTCCTGAAAAGGAGGGCCACCAGAAGGGCCGGCCGGATAAGGGGCCAGGTTATATGCCGGAAGCGGCTCATGACACCTGCGCCGTCGACCTCTGCCGCCTGGTAAAGCTCCTGCGGTATTACCTGGAGCCCTGCCAGTATGAGAAGCGCGGCAAAGGAAGATGTCTTCCATATGTCGGCGAAGATGATGGCAAACAGGGCCGTGCCGGGCTGGGCGAGCCAGGGGATATAGCTTGCGCTGTCCGCCCCGAAGATAAAGTAGTTTATCATTCCGTAGGTATCGTTGAATAAAAAACGCCACATCTGGGCCGCAACCACCGTGGGGATGGCCCAGGGGACGAGCACGCAGGCGCGCAGGGCGCTGCGGCCGTAAAACCTGTGGTGTATAAGAAGGGCCAGGAGCAGGCCTATGAGGAGTTCGAAAAAGGTGGTGGTGGCCACGAAAACAACGGTTAGCCGGAGGGAATGAACGGCTACCGGGTCGTTCAGCAGGTCCTTATAATTGGCAAGCCCCACAAAGGGGGCCTTGAGCTGGGGCAGGCCTGTAATGATGGTGTGAAGGCTTTTTATAAAGGACTGTACTATAGGGGCGCCGATGAACAGGAAAAGCACCAGCAGGGCAGGCGCGATAAGGGCGAGGTAAAATTTTATCTCTTTTTTTTTCATTTCCGGATCGATTCGGCCAGGTCCCTGATCTTCTTTATCCTTTTAGCGGCCGTGTCCGCCAGTTGAGGGATCTCGCTCCCCTTATCCGAGACGGCCCGGCTGAAGAAACGTTGAAGCTCCTGGCTGATCATCGGGTAGACAGGTGAAAGAGGGCGGGGCCTTGCCCTTTCAAAGGCTGGGAGAAATGCCGTCAGGTTGGGTCTTTTCGCCCTGAGCTCACGGTCGAGATAGACCGCCTTTCTTGCGGGGGCGAGGCTGGCTTCGACGGCCAGTATCTTCTGGCTTTTAAAAGAGGTCATATGCTTTATAAACCTCCATGCCTTTTCATGATGCCTCGACCACCTGTTTATGCCGAACTGCCACCCCCCGAGCGTTGAGGCGGATTCATGCCCCTCAAATGAGGGAAGCCTTCCCACACCCACCTTTCCCGCTATCTTGGACTTTTCGGGGTTGTTGGCCACCTCCCAGGCATAGGGCCAGTTGCGGTGAAAAACCGATTTTCCCTGTATGAAAAGATCGAGCGATTCCGGTTCCTCATAGCTTATCGCGCCCCTTGGAGCGGCGTTTCCTATGATATGGTCCCTGACGAATGTCACCGCCTTAACGCTTTCGGCCCGATTGATTATAACCCCGCCTGAACCGGTGTCAAAAACTCCCCCGTTGTTTGACCAGATGAACTCCATCATGTCGCAGACAAGTCCTTCGTACTGCTTGAACTGCCCGGAATAGATATTGAGCAGGGGATCGGCCTCGGCCTCAAGTATCCTTTTCCCTTGAAAAAGCATCTCGTCCCAGGTCGAGGGAGGTCTGAATTCGTGTTTGTCGAGCAGGTCCTTCCTGTAATAAAAAAGGCCTGCCGCCAGGTAGCATGGAACCCCGTAAATTCCACCTTCGTAACTGTTTGCGGCAACAGGACCGGGCAGGAACTTCTGCTGCTCCCGTTCTGAAAACCAGGCGGTCAGATCAAGTGCCCAGCCGGCATTTGCAAACTCGGGGGGCCAGGTAACATCCATGAAAAAGAGGTCCAGGGAGTCATCTCTGTTTTTGAGGCGCTGGGTCACAATGGCATGATATTCCGTGGATGAGTGAGGCCCTACCTGGACCTTGACCCTGAGATCCGGATTGTCATGATGGAACTCTTTTATGAGCTTTTCCCATACCTCAGGCTGGTTCGGTTTCCAGGTCAGAAATACGATGGTATCAGGTTCCTGTGCGTTCAAAGGGTAAGGCCGGCAGGGGATAAAAACCGCTGAAACAAGCATGGAAAGTGTCGTGATTATTACTGCTTTCTTCATGGAAGCCCCCTTTTTTTGAAAAGATATAATCCGAGCTTCATTAAAAGAAAAAGATCGACAGCCATACACAGACGTGGATGTGTCGCCTGTCTGGGATTTATATCATAGAAGACACATTTATTCAAAAAGAGTGATCCGGGAAACAATTTTTGGTGTCCATTTATTCGGGATATCGGTATAAAGGATTATTTTTGAGGGCCTTTCAGGACTTTCATATCTCAAAAGGGGTCTTTGAAACAGGATGGATAATGCATACAGATTTAATCGCCTTGAGCTTGCCGGCTCCCTGGGAGACCTGGGGACACTTCTTCCCATGGCGATCGGCATGGTACTGATAAACGGGCTTAACCCGCTCGGCATGTTCCTGTCGATCGGTCTTTTTTATATCATTTCGGGTGCCTATTTCAGGGTAACCACCCCTGTCCAGCCGATGAAGGTGATAGGGGCCTACGCGATCGCGACAGGCATGACCGCCTCACAGATAAGCGCATCAGGCCTTTTAATGGCATGTATCCTTCTCATTATAGGCGTAAGCGGGGCAATGACGTTCATCGGGAAATACACGCCGGGTGCCGTGATTCGGGGAGTACAGCTTTCCACCGGCACACTTCTTATGGCTGGGGGTGTCAAGTTGATGACCGGCACTTCCAGGTTCCAGGAGTTGAGCCGGTTGGCGGAACCATATCTGGGTATCCAGAATCTGGGTCCCATACCGGTTGGAATATTGATAGGAGTTGCGGGAGGAATCCTGACCCTTCTGCTGCTTGATAACAGGAAACTTCCCGGCGGGCTCATTATCGTGTCGGGCGGAGTTGCCCTTGGTCTCCTGCTTGGCAGAAATACGGGCATTCAGGACATCGGGGTGGGATTATATGTTCCGAGTCTTCTGCCTTTCGGCTTTCCGGGAAGGGCGGATTTCATGTTCGCCTTTTTCGCACTGGCCCTTCCGCAGATACCGATGACCCTGGGAAACGCGGTGGTCGCCAACGTGGATCTTTCTCATGAATATTTTAAAGAGGGGGCGCAGCGGGTAACCTATAAGTCAACGACCATAAGCATGGCCCTTGCCAATCTGGGAAGCTTTTTCCTGGGTGGTATGCCTCTGTGCCACGGGGCGGGAGGTCTGGCGGCCCACTACCGTTTCGGCGCCAGAACTGCCGGGTCAAACCTCATGATAGGGACCGTTTTTCTGGTACTGGCAATTTTTCTGGGGAGCGGCTCCCTTGCCGTCCTGAAGCTGCTGCCCATGTCGGTGCTTGGGATACTGCTCGTTTTTTCCGGCGGCCAGCTTTCTCTTACGATAATGGATATAAAGGAGAGAAGGGATATGTTTGTGGCCCTCCTTATCCTGGGAATTACCCTTGCCTCAAACCTTGCCTATGGCTTTATCGCGGGTGTTGCGGTCGCATATCTTCTCAAGTGGGAAAGGCTGGGAATCTGAGAAGACGGCGTCGGGCTCAACGTTCCGAAAAAGAGGATTCGGCAGAGACATTTAACGGGGATTTTATGGAAGCAGCCGTAGCCGTCACACTTATTATCGCCGGTCTTGTTCTTGCCCTTCTGGGGCTTCTGGGCTGCGTCTTTCCGGTAATACCGGGACCTCCTCTCGGTTATTTCGCCCTCCTTCTACTTTCTTATGCCAAAAATTGGGAACCGTTCGGCACACGGTTTCTGATTTTCATGGGCGCGGTCACGGCCGTTGTCTTTGTCATGGATTACTTTATGCCCGCCCTGAGCGCAAAGAGATACGGGGCGTCCAGGTGGGGTGTATGGGCCTCGATCCTCGGGATGATTGCGGGGGTGATCTTCTTTCCCCCGTTCGGCCTTTTTATCGGCGGCTTTGCAGGGGCGGTGGCGGGAGAACTTTTTGCCGGAAAGGATAGGGATTCGGCCCTTAAGGCGGGTATGGGCGTCTTTGTGGGGAACCTGTTTGCCATTGGAATAAAGATGGGCCTGAGCGGTATAATGCTTTTCTTTTACATAAGGGAGATGTTCTAATTTGGTCAAACAGAAAGGTATCGAAAAAAGGGCCCAGGGATTCGTTGGTTTCAGGCGTATTGATCGTTACCGGGCGGATTAAAAAAGGGACGCCCCCGAAAGGGCGTCCCTGATGAATAAACGAAATCTTATTCGCCGGCTGCAGGCGGCAGGTTCGCGAACTGCGGACAGTATTCGGGACCGTAGCGATGGGCCCGGAACACACCCCAGTGAACCTCGGATTCCATATTGGGGGTTTCTCTTACCCAGTGCCAGACGATCTCCTTTTCCTTTGTTACCTCAAATACCACGCCGTTTCCTCCCGAGCAGACCACGGTGTTTCCATTGGGCATCCTCTGGGAGCCGCTGATGAAAGGTGAAAAGTGGACCCGGCCGTGGACATAGCCTTCAAGGCCGTAGTCCTCTTCGCTGTCCCACACCACATCACCTGTCTTTATATCCACCTCGAGCGCCCTCGAGTAATAGGTGTACATGGCGTTGTCGTAGATGAGCATATTGCCTTCGCCGGGAAGACCCCTGGCGATGATGTGCCCGTCATGGGGCCCTCCCATGGTCTTGGGATCACGCACATCCTTGTGCTCAACGCTTCCTGTTTCAGGGTCCAGATAGGCCACGTTTCCCCATCTCCAGATGATGTCCCCGCTCGTGCGGTCGATGATAAAGGCGCCGTCCGTGTGCCTGGAGTCTGAGAATATGTTTCCGTCATCCATGACATCCACGTCATTAATGTGGGTCCATTCTTCTCTCGGGTGTATGGCACCGATGATGTCTATATCAGGGTCGAAATGCTCTATCCCGTGCCATTCCCACACGGTCTGGCCCGAGGAATTTATCTCCCTGAAATAGTCGCCGAACATGGTGCCGTCCGTGTGCTCGGTGCCCTTCTGTCCGCCCCTGACCTTTTTGGCCAGATCCGTTGGGACCGGTTCCCAGCCCACATAGATGTAGTTGCCGTTATCGAGCCTTCTGAAGTCATGGTGCATGTTGGGATCAAAGTGCTGGAACAGTATATTGCCGTCCCAGTCCAGTTCCATGAGCATGCCTGTCGCCCCGCCCATATGATAGGGGGCGTAACCGGGTCTGTTGGGGGTAGCTTTTGCGAATCTCTGTGTGACCATCAGGTGTCCGTCAGGCATCAGCCTGGCATACCAGGCGGGGTAAGGCGTCTTCCATGTATGAACAACCTTGCCGTTCATATCCAGCAGATTTACCTCGCTTGCGACCTCGTACGGTTCAACGGCCGAACGGGAGGGAAAAGGGGTGATGAGCGTATATCCTTCATATGCCTTTTCCCTGTCATAGTGTGCAACTCCTGTTTCATACTTATAGGGCCATGCCATAATCTTAAATCCTCCTGTCTTAAATAAAATCAGTTGAGATAATTCCCACTGCTGTAGGCGTTAAAATTCTATTTTCAAATAATGGTTTGTAAATGACAACCAGATAGTTGCCCGTCATCCAAACATGGTCTGTCTGTATATGCGGCCCAGGAACTTCTTTTCAGCTTCCTCGAGCCTTTCACATGCCGCCTTCATGTGCCTTTCAAGAAGCCGGCACGCCTTTTCAGTATCCCCCTGTTCAATCGCCTCAACGATCGGTACATGTTCCTGATCAACATGATCCGAGTTGAGAGGGAAATCTTCTCCCTTTGCCAGCCGAGCCGCGCGGTTGGTGAATTCCAGAATGAGCCTCAGGATGATCGCCATCATCCTGTTTCCCCCTAGATCCCCCAGAGAGGCGTGAAACTCAACATTTATCGAAAGTCTTTCTTCGTTGTCCCGGGTGGAAAGCAGCTTGTCGTTAAGTTCGCGAAGCTTCTCTATGTCCGCAGGCCTGGAGGCGGTAGCAATCTTTCTGCAGGCCTCCAACTCAAGGAGAAGCCTCAGATCAAAGGCCTGCCTGAGTGAAACCTCACCCATGAGAAGAAATTCAAGAAGCTGATCAAGCAGGGCTGTCGGCATCTCGTTTATTACCTCAAGCCCTCCCTTTCGCCCTCTTCTGGCGTCGATGTAACCCTGGGCCCTTAAAACCCTGGCCGCCTCGCGAACGACGCTCCTGCTTACGCCCATGGATTCGGCTATGTCGGATTCACTCGGGAGGTAGTCTCCTTTCTGATAAATACCTGTAATGATATCTCTTTTGATCCTTCTGACTACATCTTCATGCAGGCTCAAGGGCGCGCTCCTGTAAAATGGAATAAAATATCAGACATTTTCTGATACCACTCATGAATACCTCTGTCAAGTTTATTAAATAGGCAATAAATTACAATAAGTTCAAATAGTTATAATAGACTGAGCTTTTGTGGCAAATTTATAAATGTTAATATATTAACTTTTCCGTGATTTTCAATGCCGTATCCGGGATGGAGCGGGAAAGGTCTTGATCCTTTGCGTCAAGGATTTTATGGAGTGATCAAAGGGTATATGTTAAAATATGCGTCTGCATATCGCTTCAGGTAAGAAATTTCTGAGGGATTCAAGAACGAAGGAGGTGCCTTATGCTTGGCCTTGAAGAATTAAAGAAAGACAGGGATCTGATAAATTCCATCAACTGGGAAATGACACCTGAAGAGGCGGTTCGTCTCTACCTTGAGTGGGGGAACAACTGGTCAAGAAGAGACAAGCTGATGATCCGCTCGGGGGATGAATTCACCGTTTATTTCGTCGTCAACTGCTGGTCAAGGCCGTTTTATATCTACCTTATAAAGAGAAATTCTTATGAGGCGCTGGAACTTGCGCGCTTTGAAATGCCGGAAAGATTTGAAAGACCCGTTTGCGAATTAAAGGGCCTCTATGCCCTGGATGGCGATCTGAGACAATGGCTCAAGGAGGAACTTGACGCATGAAGCCAAAGACCCTGAAGCGTGGATTTTTTAAGCGGGTATTCGGCATTCCCGCCACAGGGACCCCGATTAATGACCGGTGCTGGTCCGTCAAGGATGGCAAGATAGAGATTGATTTTTCACTGGCTCCTGAACTGAGCAGATCAGGCGGGGCCCTGCGCCTGGAGGGCGGGGGCCTTGCAGACCGTGTCCTTGTGCTCAAAGGAGACGACGGCAGGTTCCATGCCTTCAAAAACAGGTGCAGGCACATGGGAAGGAGGCTTGATCCGGTTCCGGGGACGGAAACGGTTCAGTGCTGCAGTATCGGCATGTCAACATATGATTACAGGGGTGAGCCGGTTTACGGGCCTGTAAAAGGGCCGCTTGAGATATACGATGTAATAGAGAAAAAAGACGGACTGGTTGTTTTGATATGATAAACAGAAACGTTTTGGACGGAAAGAGGAGTAAATGAGCATACTTTTTGAAAAGACCGGTATTAATGGAGTGGATTTGCGGAACAGGTTTGTCAGATCGGCCACCTGGGAGGGCATGGCAACGGAGGAAGGGGCTGTTACGGAAAGGCTGAAACAGGTGATGATCTCTCTTGCCCGGGGCGGCGTAGGATTGATTATAAGCGGTCACAGCTATGTGAGCAGGCAGGGGCAGGCCGGACCATGGCAGCTGGGCATATACGGGGATGAACTGGTTGGCGGTCTCAGGGAGATGACCGACGCGGTTCATGAAAAGGGGGGGAGGATCTTCATGCAGCTGGCCCACGCCGGGCTGTTCGCCGCGATAAGGCTATCAGGGGAGATCCCTCTTTTCGTATCCGATCTCAAAGGATTCGAGGATTCCCCCAAAAAGTTGATAACCGGGGCCGATATCAAGGGGCTTGTCTCCGCGTTTGCCGAGGCAGCCGGAAGGGCAAAGGCGGCAGGCTTTGACGGGGTCCAGATCCATTCCGGCCACGGATACCTGCTCAGTCAGTTCCTTTCCCCCATATACAACAGGCGAAGGGATGAGTATGGAGGCGACATAGAAAACCGGGTCAGGATACACCTCGAGATCCTGCGTGCCTTGAGAAAAGAGGTGGGGGAAAAATTCCCTGTCATGATAAAGATCAACTGCGGGGATTTCGCGGAAAACGGTCTGTCCCTGGATGACAGCCTTAGGGCGGCCTTAATGCTTGAAAAAGAGGGCCTTGACGGGGTCGAACTGACCGGGGGCCTTGTTACCGGAGGGAGGCTTTCTCCCAGCAGGCCGGGGATAGATTCGGAGGGGAAAGAGGCATATTTCAAAGAAGAGGCGGCCGCCTTTAAAAAGGAGCTGGGCATCCCGGTTATCCTGGTTGGGGGCATCAGGTCCTTTAACGTGGCGGAGCACCTCGTTCAGGAGGAAGGTGCCGACCATATATCCATGTGCAGGCCCTTTATAAGGGAGCCGGACCTGATCAATCGGTGGCGGTCGGGTGATCTGAGAAAGGCCTTGTGCAATTCGGACAACCTTTGCCTGAGTGCCGGTTTCAGAGGGGACGGGGTATATTGCGTGAGCAAAGAAAAGGAAAGGACCTGAAGTATTGTGAATAATACTACTGCACATCAGGATGCGGAATGTTTTTTTGAGGTGAATGGTAAATGATCAATCTTGTTCTGGTCCTGCACTGTCATCAGCCTGTGGGAAACTTTGATGAAGTCTTCAAAAAGGGCAATGAAAAGTGCTACAGGCCAATTCTTGAACATATTGAGGCCCATCCTTTAATCAGGATGGGTATACATTTTTCCGGTCCACTGCTTGAATGGCTTGAGATCCATGAGCCTGAAACCCTTGAAATCTTTGCATCTCTTATCGAGCGTGGTCAGGTTGAGCCTCTGAGCGGGGGGTTCTATGAGCCGCTTCTGGCAAATATCCCAGCAAGGGACGCCAGGGAGCAGGTTCAAATGATGAATGAACACCTTGAGAGGCGATACGGTTTCAGGCCTAAGGGATTCTGGTTGACCGAGAGGGTATGGGACCCATGTATTCCTCTTATCACAAAGGGGCTGGGCCTCGACTATACGGTGGTGGACGACACCCATTTTTTTTACGCAGGCCTGGAGGCAGACCAGATTTACGGCCCCTATATAACGGAAAAGGAAGGACACACCCTGAAACTATTTGCAACCCCGATTATCATGCGTTACCTGATTCCTTTCAAGCCGGTGGAGGAGGTCATAGGGCATTTGAGAGAAATGATGGATCAGGGTTATACGACTGCGGTTTACGGTGATGATGGGGAAAAATTCGGCATGTGGCCCGGGACCCATGACTGGGTCATCAAAAAGGGCTGGCTCGAACGTTTTTTTGCCGCGCTTGAGGCTAATAAGGAGTGGTTGAACACCGTACTGCCCGGGATCTATGTGAATGAAAATCCTCCCCTTGGCCGCCTTTATCTTCCCCAGGCCTCTTACGAAGAAATGACTGAATGGGCGCTTTCTTCTTCCAGGGGCAAGTCCCTTGCGGAGATCATTGAATCTCTCAAGAACAGCGGTCAGTGGGAGCAGTGGCGGCCTTACGTGCGCGGGGGCGTCTGGGATAATTTTCTTGTAAAATACGAAGAATCAAACCGGATGCACAAAAAAATGCTTTTTCTCAGTGAAAGGGCGGGTCAGATGCCTGAGGCAAAAAGGTTTATCCTGCGCGCTCAGTGCAACTGCGCTTACTGGCACGGTGTGTTCGGCGGCCTGTACCTGGGGCACCTTCGAAGCGCGATCTATGAAAATCTCCTGAAGGCCCAGAAAATATGGTTTGAAGCGGAAGGGAAAAAGGTCTTATTAAAGAAACTCGACCTTGACAAAGACGGCAGGGATGAAATCCTGATGTTTGCCTCTGACGTGAGCCTGGGTATCTGTCCACACAGGGGGGGCTCGATTTTCGAATTATCATACCTCCCAAGGGCCTTGAATCTTCAGGATACCCTCACCAGGCGCATAGAGGCCTACCACGGTAAGTCATTCCAGGAAGGAGGAGATGGTGGTAAGGGCTCTCCACACAATGAAATCCTCTCTATACACGATGTAGAGAACAGGAGGGATGAAGGTCTTTACAAACTGGTAATAGAGGACAGATATGTCAGGGCGTCATTCATGGATCATTTTATGGATGAGGCTGTTTCCATCGCGGACTATGAAAGGGATTTTTATGAAGAGCAGGGGGATTTTGCATCCGGGAGTTACGGTCTTATAGAGACATCCCACAGTGAGGAGACCTTGAAGATTGAGCTTGCACGCACGGGCAGTGTTACAGGGACGAGTGTCCATGTCAAAAAGGCAATAGCGCTCGGTGCCGAAGGAGAGCTGAGGGTAAGCTATGAAATTATTCCTGAGGCCCCCTTAAACGAATCATGCCGGTTCGGCTGCGAATGCAATTTGAACCTTTACTCGGACAGGGATGAAAAACGCTACTATTATCTCCCGGAAAAAGGGAAAAAGAGGATGCTTTCAGAATCAGGACAGGAGGAAGGTGTCACATCACTGGAACTGGTAAACGAACATGATGAATTCAAGGCCCTGTTTTCCCTTTCCGAGCCCGTCAAATTGATGTTTTTCCCTGTATTGACCGTATCCAAGACAGAGGAGGGTCTGGAATCAACCTACCAGGGCTCGAGCCTTTTATTCATGCCCGGCCGTGTCCGGCCTGAAGGAGTAAAAAAGGAGTTCATGATCTCGGTCAAGTTCGTGGAACTTCGGCCGCAGTAAATGAAATGCCCTGAGATTACCAGGGAAAAAATCAGCAGCATCCGGAAGTTGACAATTTCCGGATGGGAACTGACTAATAATGCTCGCCGAAAAAGGCAGAGCCTGAAAGTAATAATTTGAAATGAAACGGATCAAAAGGATCGTATTTATATCTTCAGAGGCCGTTCCCTTCGCGAAATCGGGAGGTCTTGCGGATGTCTCTGGCGCACTTCCCGCTGCTTTGAAAAAACTCGGGGTGGAGGTGTCCATCATTCTTCCCCTCTACCGTACTGTTAAGGAAAAGGGCTTTCCTCTTGTTCGCATGCCCGGGCGGGTTCACGTTCCTCTTGGAAGCGACACTCTTTCGGCTGCCGTTTATAAACATATCACTACGGATGGTCCAGATGCCTATTTTCTGGACAGGGAAGAGTTCTTCGACAGGAGAGGCCTTTACGGAACCGAGGAAGAGGATTATTTCGATAACCTGGAACGATTCACGTTTTTTTCTCATTGTGCCCTCCAACTTATTGATGGCTTAATCCCGGCGCCGGATATCCTTCACTGCCACGACTGGCAGACAGGTCTTGTGCCTGCCTTGCGAATAGGCCCCTTTTCAGATAAGCCCTTGATTTCCCGGATTCCGGTTCTGTTTACGATTCATAATCTGGGGTACCAGGGGATCTTTCCCGCTGAAAAATTTAGTTTAACGGGTCTTGAAAAAGATCGTTTTTTTACAATGGAGGCGCTGGAGTACTGGGGAAAGATAAGCCTTCTAAAGGCCGGTATCCTGTTTGCCGATGCCGTTACGACGGTAAGTCCAACCTATTCAAAAGAGATACTGACGCCCCAATACGGTAAGGGCATGGAGGGGATCCTGCAAAAAAGGGCGGGGGATCTTCATGGTATCCTTAACGGCGTCGATTACATGGACTGGGATCCTGAAACCGACAGGTATCTGCCTTCAAACTATGGGCCTGAAAGCCTTGCCGGCAAAATGGTCTGTAAAAGAGAGCTTCTGAACGAAATAAAGATCAACGGAAAATCTGTTGAAAAACCGCTTTTGGCCATGGTTTCCCGCCTGGATAACCAGAAGGGGATCGACCTTGTTTTAAAGATATTGGATGATCTGCTAAAACAGGATTTGAGTCTGCTGATACTGGGTTCCGGCGGTTCTGATATCGTAGGGCCCCTTAAAGCGGCGGCAAAAAAATCCAAGGGCAGATTGGTTCTCAAAACCGGATTTGACGAAGGACTTGCCCACCGGATAATGGGGGGTGCGGATATCTTCCTTATGCCTTCAAGGTACGAGCCATGCGGTCTGACCCAGATGTATGCCCTTAAATACGGTACAATCCCGGTCGTAAGGGCGACAGGCGGACTTGAGGATACGGTAAAACAGTTTGATCGAAAGACCGGAAAGGGCAACGGTTTTAAGTTCATTCCTTACGAGGCAGGTGCGTTTCTAAGGGCGGTCAAAGATTCCCTGAAATTTTTCAATGATCCTTCTGCGTGGAAGGGGATTCAAGAAAACGCCATGAGTGAGGACTTTTCATGGGCCAGGTCCGCGAAGCGATACATGAGCCTTTATAAAAGCCTTATTTGAGGCTGTAAAGGAAGGCGCCCTTTTATCCTTGCGCGGAAACAGGTTTGAGTATCAGCATCCCCAGGGGAGGTAGGGTCAAGGAAATAGAATATTGCCTGCCGTGTGAAGGGATCTTATCCGCCATGATTCCTCCCCAGTTCCCGCTCCCTGAACCGCCGTAACAAGTAGCGTCGGAGTTCATGATTTCCCTGTAAAAGGCCATCTCGGGCACCCCGATAACGTAATTTTCTCTTGGGACAGGGGTGAAGTTAAAGACAAAAGCCAGAAAATCATCCTCTCTGTCGCCTTTTCTGATAAATGAGACCACCGTTGAATCGGTATCTCTGAAATCAATCCACTCGAACCCTCCCGCGTCGAAATCCTTTTCAAACAAGGCCGGTTCACTCATGTAGCACCTGTTCAGATCTCCCACATACTTTTTGACTGCCCTGTGTGGCTCGAACTGGAGAAGACCCCACTCGATCTGTGCGTCATGGTTCCATTCGGACCACTGGCCGATCTCGGCTCCCATGAACAGTGTTTTCTTCCCGGGCTCGCCGTACATATAGCCCAGAAGAAGACGGAGGTTTGCAAATTTTTGCCATTCGTCCCCCGGCATCTTGGAAAGAAGTGAGGCCTTGCCGTGGACTACCTCATCGTGTGAAAGGGGGAGCATGAAATTTTCGCTGAAGGCATAAAGAAGTGAAAATGTCAGTTTGTCCATCTGATAACGACGGTGGACAGGGTCCTGCCTCATGAATGAGAGCATGTCGTGCATCCAGCCCATATTCCATTTGAACAGAAACCCGAGTCCGCCCAGATGCACCGGAGCGGTTACCGCCGGCCACGCGGTGGACTCCTCGGCTATTGTTATGGCACCGGGAAATTGCTCGAAAATCCTGGTATTCAAATTCTTCAAAAACTCTATCGCCTCCAGATTTTCCCTGCCCCCGTACCGGTTGGGAACCCAGTCTCCCTTCTCCCTGCTGTAGTCGAGATAGAGCATGGAGGCAACCGCGTCTACCCTCAATCCATCTATGTGATATTTTTCAAGCCAGAAAAGGGCGTTTGCCACCAGAAAGTTTCGAACTTCGTTTCTCCCGTAATTGAATATGAGGGTGTCCCAGTCCCTGTGCGCTCCCTGACGGGGATCAGAGTGCTCAAACAGGTGTGTCCCGTCAAAATACTCGAGGCCGTGAGGGTCCCTGGGGAAATGTGCAGGCACCCAGTCCAGAATCACTCCTATTTCTTCGTTATGGCATCGGTCGATGAATGCCATCAAATCTTCAGGCGCGCCGAAGCGGGAGGTGGCGGCATAATATCCGGTCACCTGGTACCCCCACGAGCCGTCAAATGGATGTTCGGCTATCGGGAGGAGTTCGATATAGTTGAAACCCATATCCTTTACATATGGGATCAATTCATCAGCATCCTCTCCGTAGGTGAGCCACCTGTCACCCTCCTGCTCTTTTCTCCGCCATGACCCGAGATGAACCTCATATACCGACATCGGTGAGGCCAGGTGATCTTTTTTTGATCTGCCTTCCATCCATTTCTCGTCCGTCCATTTGAATCCCTCTAGATCCTCCACAACTGATGCCGTTTTAGGCCTTTGTTCGAATCCGAAGGCAAAGGGATCCGCCTTGAAAAGGATTTCTTTACCGGGAGTCAGTATCTCGTATTTATAAATCAAGCCGGGCTTGAGATGAGGCACGAACAATTCCCATATTCCGGATTGTCCCCTGATTCTCATCCGGTGCCTGCGACCGTCCCACTGGTTAAAGTCACCTATCAGGCTCACCCTTTTTGCCGAAGGCGCCCAGAGGGAAAAAAGCACTCCTTTGACGCCCTGATGCATTATGGGATGGGCACCCAAACGGTCGTAAATCCTTAAGCAGTTACCTTGGCCGAACAGATAAAGGTCCTGTTCAGGTATGACCGGGAGGAAGGAGTAACAGTCGTAAAAGGTGGAAAATCCGCCTGCCCCGAAGTCGACCTTGAGACGGTATGGCCGCAGTTCCGTGTGATCCGGTATAAGGGCCTCAAAAAGGCCTGCCTTGTCTATAAGAGATGCCGGCAGTTCATCCACAGGGGTAAGATCGAGTATGTTGACGCTCCTTGCCCCGGGAATAAATGCCCTTACAGCAACAAGGGAATTGGACTTTTCCAGATGATGTGCACCCAGGAATTTAAAGGGGTCGAGTTCTCCTGAGACCAGCCGGGAGATTTCTTCCTTGTTTAATGTTGGAACAGTTTTCATTTAAAGCCCCTTATGCCCAGACAACCAGCCCCATACCAAAGCGGCCCTCCAGCCATTCTCTGCTGGGGGTAACCCTGACGGTATAGCCGAATCGACCTGTTTTATCGCAGGGGACAAGTCCGCTGAATATGGAAACGCCGTTTTCTACGGACACGAACCAGAGAGGTGAGGTTTCCCTTTCGGCGAATTCATGATTTTCATCCAGCCTCCCGAAATATGCCTCAACGGTTACATCATCAGGAGTAAGGCTCCCCAGTCTTATGCGTGATTCTATGGCTATTTTCTGCCCGACTTTTAGTTCACGACCCTCGATTACACTGATTTTATCGACCGACAGTTCGTTCCAGGAAGTCATCAGTCTGCTTCGCCACTTAGCGAGGCGTTTCGCGCCCTCGAAGTCTTTTCCGCAGAGGTTTTCGTAACGTTTAGAGCATGGGCCGTAAAATCGCGAGGTATATTCCTGAACCATACGATGGGAATTAAAGATCGGAACGAGACCACGAAGACCGGCCTTCATTTTATCGATCCATAGTCTCGGAATCCTGTCGCTTCCTCTTTGATAGAAAAGCGGGACTACCTCGTTTTCGAGCAGGGTGTAAAGGTCCCTGCTTTCGATCTCATCCTGAATTTTTTGATTCTGATAGACCTCTCCGTGCCCCAGGGCCCAGCCGTATTCACTGGCAAAGGCCTCATCCCACCATCCGTCAAGTACACTTAAGTTCAAAGATCCGTTGGCAAGGGCCTTCATGCCGCTTGTTCCACAGGCCTCCAGAGGCCTCCTGGGTGTGTTGAGCCAGATATCGCTGCCCGATACGAGCCGTTTCCCGATATCCAAGTTGTAGTCTTCTATAAAGACGATATTTTTACGAAAGCGTTCCTCCCGGGCAAGATGAATTATCTGTTTTATGAATACCTTGCCTTCATTATCCTGCGGGTGGGCCTTTCCCGCGAATATAATCTGAACAGGTCTGTCGGGATTGTTGAGTATCCTGTCAAGCCGGTCCGGGTTGCTGAGAAGCAGAGTAGCCCTTTTGTAGGTGGCGAATCTGCGTGCAAACCCTATGGTCAGTGCGTCCGGGTTAAGGACTTCGGTTGCAGACTGAATTTCCCCGGTCGATGCCCCGCGCCGTTTGAGCTGTTCGGCGAGCCGGCGCCTTGCGAATCCTACGAGATACTCCCTGCACCTTTCATGGGTACGCCATAGTTCAGTATTCGGAATCTGTTCCACCTGTTCCCACAGCCTTTCATTGTCAGGATCTTCCGCCCAGTTAAGCCCCAGATAGCGGTTAAGGAGAACGGTCATGTCATTGGAGATCCACGTGGGCACATGAACGCCGTTGGTTATATGATCAATGGGTATGTCTTCAACAGGGTGCTGGTGCCAGACCCCCTGCCACATGTTGCGTGATACCTTTCCATGAAGTCTGCTCACGGCGTTTGTATGCGATGAAAGCCTGAGCGCAAGGGTGGTCATGCCGAAAGGCTCCGACTCGTCCCTGGGGTTCAGCCTGCCGTAGCCGAGAAATACCTTGAAATTTATACCAAGTTCCTTTGAATAATTTTCAAAATAGCTTCTTACGAGATCGGGGTCGAAGACATCGTTTCCGGCAGGTACCGGTGTGTGGGTGGTAAACGCGGTGCTGGCCATGACGACTTCTCTGGCCTCGTCAAAGGAAAGCCCTTTTTCTTTTCTCAGCATGCTTATCCTTTCAAGCGCGGAAAAGGCGGAATGTCCCTCGTTCATGTGGATAACGGTCGGTTCGATGCCAAGGGCCTTGAGTGCCCTGACTCCTCCTATTCCGAGAACGATCTCCTGCCTCAGCCTCATCTCTCTGTCTCCGCCGTAGAGTTGGCCTGTGGTGCCTCTGAATTCGGGCGGATTGGATTCTATATTGGTATCGAGCATGTAGAGGGGTACCCTGCCTACGTCGATTCGCCAGATAATGGCATGTACGGCGGTTCCTTTGAAATCGACGGAAATCGAAAGGGCCTTTCCCTCTTTATCTCTCAGAAGTTTTAGCGGAAGGCTGTCAAAGTCATTCACGGGATAGGTTTCCATCTGCCATCCATCTGAACTCAAATACTGGCTGAAATAGCCTTCCTGGTATAACAACCCAACGGCTACGAGAGGTATGTTAAGGTCACTGGATGACTTTAAATGATCACCCGAAAGGACGCCGAGACCACCCGAGTATATGTGAAGGCATTCGGTAAGCCCGAACTCGGCCGAAAAATAGGCGACTTTAAGAGGTGCCTCATCCGAATATGCGCCATGTTCTATACGGGGCTGGGAAATATAACGGTCAAAGTCTTCTTTGACCCAGTTCAACTGTGATAAAAATCCCTGGTCCGATGCAAGTTCGTCAAGCCGCTCCTGCTTCATCATCCCGAGCATCTGAACGGGGTTTCTTCGTGATTCATTCCAGAGCCGTGGATCGATTCTCCTGAAAAGATCCCTTATTTCGTTTTTCCAGCTGAAACTGACGTTATAGGCAAGTATCCTGAGCGGCTCGAGTTCGGGAGGAAGATTAGGCACCACCCTGTATCTGACTTTTGCTTTCATGGTAAATTCCTGTTATTTTATGGTTGGTATCCAGTTATGAGGGAAAATCGTCCTTTGTTACAACAGTGATGCCCCTTGGAGTGACGGTAAATCTCTTTTTGTCCTTTGCCGGGCTGAAGCCGATTTCCGTATCAGGAGGGATGTGAACGCCTTGAGCAATGATTGCCTTCTTTATGCGGGCGTTTCGGGCTATAATCACATCCTCCAATATCACGGATTCTTCCACTCTTGCCCAGCTTTTGACAAAAACGTTGTATGAGAGGACACTGTTGCGCAGGACGGCACCGCTTATTATGGATCCGTGAGCTACGAGTGAGTCAAGCGCCATGCCGGCCCTTTGGCCGGGTTTATCCTGCTGGGCAAAGACCGTCTTGACAGGCGGGTACTGCTTTTGAAAGGTGCGTACAGGCCAGAATCTGCCGTACATGTTGAAGAACGGGTCCACACCTGTCAGATCCATATTGGCGTTCCAGTAGGAGTCGAGCGTGCCTACATCCCGCCAGTAAGACGAGTCCTTTGTAATGCCTATTCTTTCCCTCAGCTCCCCATCCTCTGATATTTCAAGGAGTATCTCCTTGATCTTGTTTTCTCTTTTATATGGATAGGCCATGACACGATGAGTCTTGAGGATATGAGGAAGGATATGTTTGCCGAAATCGGCCCGATCGTCTTTTTCAAGGAGGTCCATCAGGACTTCCGTCTTAAAGAGGTAGATGCCCATGGAGACAAGTATCTGTCCGGCGTCGCCAGGTATGGTGCTGGGCCTTTCAGGTTTTTCCTGAAAGCCTTTGATCTGATATTTTTCGTCCACCTCAACTATCCCATACTGAGATGCTGTTTCCCTGGGCATCTCAATTACGGCGATTGTCACATCCGCCTTGTTCGCCTCATGATAGTCCTTGAAGAGGGAAAAATCCATTTTGTAGACATGGTCACCTGAAAGGACAAGCACGTTTTCAGGGGCAATCTGTTCAATCATGTAATTGTTCTGACGAATGGAATCAGCTGTTCCCTGATACCATTTTTCACCGGCCATCATCTGGGGAGGGGCTATCTTAAGGAAGTGCCCGAGATCAGGGCTGAATATATGCCACCCGGCCTCAAGGTGCTGCATGAGGGTCTGCGACTTGTACTGGGGCAGCACAATGATTTTATAGATTTCCGAGTTGATGCAGTTTGAAAGGGCAAGATCTATAAGCAGATAGATCCCCCCAAATGGTATTGCAGGCTTGGATCTGTCTTTTGTAAGAGGCATGAGGCGTTCCCCCTTGCCCCCCGCCATTATCATGGCAAGCGTCTTTTTCATTCCTTCAAAGCTCCTGAAAATGTTGTCGTATTACGTTAAAGCCATTTTCTCTTTTTGAAACCTATCAACATGACTATTCCGATAAAAATCATCACCACCCATACTGCAAGATAACCATATCTCCATTTGAGTTCAGGCATGGCCTCAAAATTCATGCCGTATATTCCGGCGATAAATGTCAGGGGTATGAATATGGTGGCGATTATGGTAAGGACCTTCATCACCTGGTTCATACGGTTGCTTATGCTTGAGAGATAGAGGTCCAGTATCCCCGAGATCATATCCCGGAAGGTTTCCACCGTCTCCAAGACCTGTATGGTATGATCGTAGAGGTCTCTCAGGTAGAATTCCACCCCCTTTGTGATAAGGGCGTTTTCGCCCCTTTCCATTGCGCTTATGGCCTCTCTGAGAGGCCATACGGATCTTCTGAACCGGATCATGTCCCTTTTCATCTGCTGTATGGAATTCAGTATCTCAGGCGTGGGCGCACCGAGCACTTCCTCCTGAAGGTCTTCCAGCCTTTCACCGTTTTTTTCAAGAATAATGAAATAGTTGTCCACTATGGCATCGATCATGGCGTAGGCCAGGTAGTCCGTGCCCATCTTCCTGATTTTGCCCTTTGAGCTTCTGATCCTTTCCCTCAGCTGGTCGAATACATCCCCGGGTGCCTCCTGAAAGGAGAGGACAAAATCCTTTCCAATTACCATGCTCAGCTGTTCGATACTTATTCTTCCCTGATCCTCTTCATAGGTCAGCATCTTTGAAACAAAAAAGATGTATTCCTCATCGAAGTCTTCAAGCTTCGGGCGCTGCGACGTGTTGACTATGTCCTCAAGCAGAAGGGGATGCAGTTTAAAGTGCGCTCCCAGCCTTGAAATTATATCGGTGTCATGTATGCCCTCAACATTTATCCAGGTAATGCTGTTCGGGTCGGTATTGTCAACCGCCTCTTCGATAGAGATATCGATTTTTTCTTCATAATCTTTCTCGCTGTATATAATACGGCTTATTGTTGCTCTTTCCGTCTTCCTTTCACCTATATGAATGAGTGTCCCCGGGGGAAGCCCCGCCTTATGCGAACTTTTCTTTATTCCCAACATGATGACCCTCCGGAATAATCGGTTTATCAGGACAATTACTATTGTATGAAGATTGAAAGTTTTTCGCCTATTTCTCTGAAAAGGGTTGTCCAGCGGGAGACCTCCGAACTCCCATTTTCCTCTTTATTCCTTTTTTCACCGTAGGTTGTTTCCAAAAGCCGGTAGATTCTGTTCTGAACCGTCCAGAGGTTTATGGAAAATGGCAGCTCAGGCAGTAGATCGAGGGCCTCATTTAATTTTTCAAGACCTTGAATGTCTTCAGGATTCAATGAGATATCAAGGGAGATCGCCTCAAGGCATTTTCTCATGGAAAATTCCAGAAGATCGCTGTTTAGCTCAATTCCTCCTCTTTTTGCCTGTTCGAGGAGGGCCGTTGTTCGCCTTCCGTCAAAGGGCCTTTCTCCAAAGGCATCAAGAAGGTCGGCGTTCAGTACGAATTCAGCTGTAGTGGAAAGTGCCCTGGGGGATTTGAGACCCGCATCTCTGAGAAAATGAATAAGCGGCGAATAGTTTTTATAAAGCCTTCTATAAACGGCCTCGGTATCTTCCAGGGTGGATGAGAGAATCCGGTTCAATATCTCCATCCGGTCATCCTGAAAAAGGTCTTTGAGTGAATAAAGGCCTCCTTCAAAATACCGGTCGATAGATCGAAGCGTGGAAGGGATATCGCCGGAGTAAAAGGCGTTCTCAAGTTCAATTCGAAATGTCTCATCGTGACCGGCCTTTATTTTCTCTTTTACCCCGCATGAGAGATTATGATCTCCAAGGTGGAGGACGGCAAAGAAGAATTCACCATTTTCACCGGTCAGGGAAGACCTTACCCGGGCGCTTCCCATCGAGAGCCTCGCCTTTCCCGACACAAGCCTTTCCTCTCCCGCATCAGATGTGAACAGGTTGCTCCCTGTAACGTCGAAGCAGTAGATTCGGGCCCTTTCCGTAAAACCATTAAAAAGTGTCCCTGTGGCATAATGGGCGCAGATCCGTTGGAGGTTATAGTTGGCATTTCCGAGGGCATTTTCATAGACCGACCTGCCGTTCCCCATTCCTTTAAGATTGCTCAGGGCCGGGGTGATGGCCTTCATGAAGTCCTTTTCAAGATCAACCCCGGTTGTATCCCTTGTGATTTCTATAACCCTGCCTGCATATTGAAGTATCTGGATCGTTTCTATACCCGCGATATCGTCAAAAAACCATCCGCAACTGGTATACATGAACATGGAAAAACGCTGGAGTTCAAGTACCTTAAGCACAAACAGCCGCTCCTCCTCGTTGAGGGCTCTTTTGGAATTTTGGGAAAGGAATGAGTCTGTCTTTTCACCCGTCCTCTCAAGGATAACCCCTATATATCCGTCCCGGGCAGCCCAGGGGTCCGTCAGGAGTGTTCCGGCCTTTTCTTCGTAGAGGAGGGAAACCGAGTCTCTCAACCTGTCCAGGGCGCCTCGCAGGGGGTCTCGCCAGGCCTGATTCCAGCCTGGGTGAGTGCCCGTGCTGCAGCCGCAATCGCTTCGCCACCTCTCAATGCCATGGGAGCAGCTCCATGAAGTGTTCTCGATTATGTCAACCTCGTGGGTCGGGGGGTGGAATTCAAGATATTCGCCGTAGACGGTGATTCTTGCAAGTCCGTTTGACCGGATATGGCTGAGGGCGTAGGAAAGAGCCATTTCTCCGAATCTATGATGGTGTCCGTAGCTTTCGCCGTCTGTTGCTATATGGACCAGCTGATCTCTTTCCGGAACATCGCTGAAACCTTCCATGAGACGCCCTGCAAAGGTATCTCCGCTCTTCAGCAGCCCCTCGAAGGCAACTGCCCTCGAGATGAGACCGTTGTAGAAAAAGACCGTAATAAAACGGCCTGACGGGAGATTTACCCTGTAGGGCATTGTGGAATCAATCCTGCCACCTGCCGCATCAATCCAATCACTTCCGCCTATGGGACGGAACCTTTTTGCCTGGTGAGGGGACAGTATGGTAAAAAGGATGCCCTGCTCGGAAAGAATATTTAGTGTTTCCATGTCCACGGCGGTCTCGGAAAGCCACATGCCTTCCGGCATTCTCTTGAAACGATGACGGAAGTCTTCCAGACCCCATATTACCTGAGTCCTTTTATCCCTGTTATTTGCAAGCGGCATTATGAGATGGTTGTAGACCTGGGCAATTGCAGAACCGTGTCCGGAAAACCTCTCCAGACTTTCTCTGTCGGCTTTTAGGATCTGTTCATATATCTCGGGCGATTTTTTCTCCATCCATGCGAGAAGAGTCGGGCCGAAATTGAAGCTTATCTGCGAATAATTGTTCACCATTTGGATGATGCGGCCCTTTTCATCCAGTATCCTTGACAGGGCGTTCGGGGCATAAGACTCGGCGTTCACCCTTTCGTTCCAGTCATGATAGGGCGCGGCCGATTCCTGGAATCCTATTGCCTCAAGCCAGGCGTTTTCACGGGGGGGCTGGTAGAAATGGCCATGTATGCAGATAAATTTTTCCATATGGATATTATGTGCTTTCGCTCCTAAAGGGCGTTTAACGGGACAACTCTTCTTTTTTTCTGTCCCATACTTTTACTATGTAATCCTTGTTTTCTTCGAATTTGGCTGCCTGTTCCTCAACGAGGGACTCCGCCTCCAGCGAGGACATATCGAGGCTCTGCCTCACAAATGATGCCACCCTTGCATAGTAAAGGGGGGTCACCAGATCCAGAAGCTTGGTCCTGTTTGCCTGCCAGGCATGAAAAGTTGCAGCCAGCTCATAGAGTATCTGAATCCATGTCTCCGTGGGCATGTGGAAGGTCCTTTCATCCATTTTTATGCATCTGCTGATCTCATTGAAGCAGGACCCGGGGAATATATCCCTCCAAAGGGGTGAGAACTGCTGAAAGCCCGTCTTGAAGAGATCTACAAGCCCTTTCAGATCGACGTTTACCGGCTCAGGCTCGATAGTCCCTTCAAAGCCGAACATTTCAAGGGGCCTGCTTCCCTTTACCCCTTTCCAGAAAGTTTCATGCCTTTCCATCAGATAAAAAAAGGTCCAGAGAACCTGGCGAAACATGGGGCCCAGATGCTGGCCCGGATCCTTTACATCATGAATCTTTACTCCCAGATTGGACTGGCATATCTTGAAATTCCGGGTTATTGCGTTTACGGTCATCCAGATGTCTATACCGAAACGGGCCACATCCGATCCCCATACATCCTGTTCCGTGTAAAATTTTGCCACATCCCTTGAAATGGCAAAATCTCCTCCGATAGGCTGGCGCACCCGCAAACCATACAGCGCCCTGGTCAGGTTGTAGACTATATTGTTGGTAATGGTGCCGTCATATTTATGACGGACATACACGGGCGCCACGAACTGGTATCCATTTTTTGTTACCGGATCAAGGAGGTATTTTACCCAATCGGGAGTGATACTTCTCAGATCGGAATCAACCATTGCGCATACCTTGACCTTAAGGCGCGCCGCCGCCTCGAAAAGTGACCTCAAGGCGGTTCCCTTCCCTCCCTGTCCCCTGTAGATGGAAACTATCTTTTCCTGCCATGGCTTGATCTCGAATTCCCTGGCAACATCCCTTGTATCGTCCGTGCTGCCGCCGTCGGCTACAAATATGACGGACCTCATGTCCCTGTAATGTTTGTGAAGCCCGTGAGTTACCATCTGTATAACATGGGAAACCGTTTTTTCATTGTTGAAACAGGGGATTCCAATCAGGATATCGGCCGATTCTATCTCCTCTATTCGCTTTGAGGTATAGGGTCTAAGTGCCGTATCATAGTTCATCTTTTTACCTCCCTTAAATTATGATACCTGCGATAGCGGATGAGAATACCTGCCTCTATAATGCCACACTTCCCTTATTCGGGCAAACAGTAAAGAATTACCCTGGTTTTCACCATCAAGGTATTGTCCGCCTTTCCACATGCTCGTGGACATGAATGAAGATGAAGGGTTGCGCTGCCTTGTTCAGCCCATTTTATATACCGGGAAATCGTGGCATGATAATTTTGAAAAGAGAAACTACGGCCATTAAGGCGGGGATAGAATTTATGAGATAGAATCATGTGTCCATCGGAAACGATGACTTTCCGATGGGCACCCCTGCGATTCTATTCTATTGCGTTAATACTCGGACCGGCTCGATGCAAATTTTTACTCTACAGGGCTGTTTTATGCCTGCAGGTAAAATCAAAGGCCTCTCTGGGCCATCTTGCGGGTCATTTTTATCAGATCATCACTTTTTTTACATCACCGTCCACATCCTTTTCAAAGATCCTGAAGTTTGTCTTGAAGTCGGCGGCCAGTTTTTTCGCCCTCTCTTCATATCTTTCCAAATCCGCACTGTTTTTTCTTGGGTCAAGAATCTCGGACGGGACCCCTTCGCATGCCCTGGGCACAAGAAAGCCGAAGAGCGGGTCTTCTTTAAATTCCTGTTTTGCAAGACTCCCGTCGATTATGGCCCTTACCATTGCACGTGAATAGGCGATCTTTATACGGTCCGCCTCTCCTGCCGGCCTGCCGGACCAGCCGGTGTTCAAGAGCCAGCAGCCGACCTTGTGCTCCCTGATCTTCTTAAGAAACAGACCGGCATAGACCGCGGGCTTGAGTGCCATAAAGGGCGCGCCAAAGCAGGCGCTGAAGGTCGCCTGAGGTTCGTTGACGCCCACTTCGGTTCCGGCGACCTTGGCGGTGTATCCGCTCAGAAAATGGTATACCGCCTGTTCGTAGCTCAGTTTGGCCACCGGCGGCATTACCCCGAACGCGTCGCAGGTGAGCATTATCACATTCGAAGGATGCCCGCATACACCTTCTCTGGTTGCGCTGGGAATATGAGGAATCGGGTAGGCCGCCCTGGTATTTTCGGTCAAAGAGGCGTCATCCAGGTTGAGCCTGCGGGAGTTGGAATCCAGGGTGACGTTTTCAAGGATGGTGCCGAAACGCCTTGTCGTTTCATATATCTCCGGCTCTGCCTCCCTGGAAAGCCTTATCACCTTGGCATAGCAGCCTCCTTCGAAATTAAAGAGCCCCTTGTCGCTCCAGCCATGTTCGTCGTCACCTATCAACGTCCGATCCGGGTCGGCCGAAAGGGTCGTCTTTCCCGTCCCCGAGAGCCCGAAAAAGATGGCGGCGTCCCCGTTTTTTCCCACATTGGCCGAGCAGTGCATGGATAGGACCGATTCCTGGGGATAAAAATAGTTGAGCATGGTAAATACGGATTTTTTTATCTCACCTGCGTAGCTTGTCCCTCCTATCAAAACGATCCTTTTTTTCAGGTGAATCATGATAAAGGCGTCGGAACTTGTTCCGTCCACCTCCGGGAGTGAATTGAATCTTGGAACGGCGATTATGGTGAACTTAGGCTCATGAGTGTCGATCTCTTCAGGGTCGCGCATCTGTATGAACATATTGCGGGCAAAGAGGCTCTGCCATGCCTGTTCCGTTATGACCCTGATAGGGATCCTGTAGTCGGGGTGGGCACCGGCGTAGCAGTCCTGTATGAAAAGGTTTTTGTTTTGTACGTAGGCGAGCAGCCGATAGTAGAGGTTTTCGAACCTTGATTCCTCGATCCCCTTGTTCTCCGTTCCCCACCATACCTTTTCGAGGCTGGATGGTTCTTCCACTATGAACTTGTCATGAGGCGAGCGGCCCATGTGATGGCCCGTGCGTACGACAACCGGTCCGAGATGGGCGACATTCCCCTCCCGCCTCTTTATGATTTCTTCATAGAGATGAGGGGTGGAGGCATTCCAGTAGATGCCCGCGATATTCCTCAATCCCATTGATTCCAGTTCGGGACGGATATCCTTTTTGTTGAACATTTTCTTCCTCCTGTATTTTTAGATAAACAGCCTGATTTTACGGGCGGAAACGCATCTTTTTTGTACTTATATCAAAAATACCCGATCGCTCTGAAGATAGTCCTGCCTGTATCTGCCCCATATTATCGATTGTTCGTATGGAAGATCGGTGTAACGGGCTTGAGCGGGGTTTGAACTTCATCGGTCATCCGGTAATTCCGTTTAGAGGATGGCTATCGATATGATATCTTAAAGGCTGACAAATAGCCATGTCGATGTCAACAGAATTGTGAAATCATATGGATTCTTGACGGGCCGGCGCTATCGGGAACCTGCCGAGGTGCGATGGGCCGTTTTCGGCAACTCAACAAGGCCGGTCGGGTAGTCAAACAGTAAAGATGCTCCGAATCCCCTTTTCTGACTTTAGCCTTTTCGCCGCTATTGTCGGCCTCCTCTCGTCTCTGTAGTGCCGTATTTCAGCTCGAGATACCGGATTGGCGACGATTTTTCCACATGCTTATTGCGTCAAATAGATGAATCAATATTAAACGGCAGTTGCCGGATTATCCATGATTTTATCCTGATATTGATCTCCAAGGCTTATTTGCTGATTGCGTCAGCAAAATGATATAGATCATTCCGTGCTTTTGAGGTAATTATTACAAGTGAGGTTGACTTTCTCTTCCATTTTGATACCAGCTCCCGGGAGATTTAGACGAAAAGACGGATATGAAAATGGACAATACAAAAGGCCCCATCGAAAAAGCGGAAGGCGCAAACCTGGGAACCTTTGCAGGGGTGTTTACTCCAAGCATCCTCACGATTCTTGGGATTATACTTTTTTTGCGTCTGGGTTATGTGGTAGGCAGCGCAGGCCTGGGCAGGGCACTTATAATAATAGGTCTTGCAAATGCCATATCTATTCTCACAAGCATATCCCTGTCAGCAATTGCAACCAACCTTAGGGTAAAAGGGGGAGGGGATTATTATCTCATATCAAGAACCCTGGGTGTCCAGTTCGGAGGGGCCATAGGCATTGTCCTTTTTCTCGCCCAATCGGTTTCAGTTGCCTTCTACTGCATAGGATTCGGAGAGGCAGTTGGGGCTATCCTTAACAGGTCAGATCCTTTTTTCGCTCAGTTCATCGCCGCAATTGCCGTTTCTCTTCTTTTCATTCTTGCCTGGATGGGCGCGGATTGGGCGACCCGCTTTCAGTATCTGGTCATGTGCCTGCTTTTTCTGGCGCTGGTTTCTTTTTTTTCAGGCGCCTTTATCAGGTGGGACGGGTCCCTTATCGGTGTAAACTGGGCTTCTCCTGTCTCTGGTCCTCCCTTTTGGGTCATCTTTGCCATATTTTTCCCGGCGGTAACCGGATTTACTCAGGGGGTGAGCATGTCAGGGGATCTTGAAGATCCGGGAAAGAGCCTGCCCCTGGGTACGTTTACGGCGGTAGGCATTTCAATCGCGGTTTACTTCGCAGTTGCCCTGCTTTTTGCCGGCACCCTGTCCAATGAGGCGCTGAGCAGCGATTACAACGCAATGAAAAGGGTGGCGCGCGTCAATTTTCTCATAGATTCAGGCGTGATCGCAGCGACCCTGTCCTCTGCAATGGCATCCTTTCTGGGGGCACCCAGGATACTTCAGTCCCTGGCAGGCGATCGAATATTCCCCTTTTTGCTGCTTTTTGCCAAGGGAGAAGGTCCCATGTCGAATCCCAGAAGAGGGGTGCTGCTTACATCGGGAATCGCCTTTACGACGATCGCACTGGGCAACCTGAACGTGATCGCGCCCATTGTCTCAATGTTTTTTCTTATTTCCTACGGACTTCTCAATTACGCGACATTTTACGAGGCCCGCTCTTTAAGCACCGCTTTCAGACCTAGATTCAAATGGTTCCATCCGAACCTCAGCCTTCTGGGATTCCTGGCCTGCCTGGGAACCATGATGGCCATTGATTTCAGGGCCGGAGCCATAGCCCTGTCCCTGCTTTTCGCTATATTCCAATATCTCAAAAGGACGGCGGGTCCGGCCAGATGGGCGGACAGCAGAAGGTCGTATAACCTCCAGCAGGTAAGGTCGCACCTTCTGGAGGCGGCAGGAGAGCCGGAGCACCCGAGAGACTGGCGACCCCAGATACTTGCCTTTTCAAGGGATCGGGAAAGACGGATTCAACTTTTGAAATTTGCCTCCTGGCTCCATGGGGGCAGCGGGCTGGTAACAGCCGTTGAAGTACTGGAAGGTGAAGGCGTAAAGATGCTCAAAATAAGGGAGGAGGCTGAAAGGGAAATCTCGAAGGATATCGTTGAAAACGATCTTGAGGCATTCCCCCTTGCCATATTTTCAAAAAGTGTTGAATCTGGAATCGAGTCCCTTATCCAGAGTTTCGGCATCGGACCCGTAAGGGCAAATACGGCGCTGGTAAACTGGCGGGAAGTTTCTTCCGAAGGTGTAAAGGGGCTGAGGGATTTAAGGTATGGCCGTAATCTGAGGGCCGCCTTCCGCCTCGGATGCAACCTGGTTATTCTTTCATCTACCGGCGAGGACTGGAAGAGGCTGGAGCAGGTCCCGCCCGAGTCGAGACGAATAGATCTGTGGTGGTGGAACGATGCCTCCTCACGCCTCATGCTCCTGTTTGCATATCTGGTAATGAGACACCATGACTGGAGCGGATCAAAGCTGAGGGTGCTGGCTGCATGTTATGAGCATTCAGGCGATGAAAATCTTGAGGAGATGCGGAACATACTCGATGAGGCCCGTATTTCAGGTGAAGTGGAACTGGTTGCCGGCGCGGACAGGGAATCGGTGCAGTCTCTTTCATCAGATGCCTCACTGGTGTTTATCCCTTTTCGTTTGAAGGCATGGGAGATACTCGATCCCTTCGGCTCACCCCCCAGGGAGTTATTGTCGTCTCTGCCTGTTACCTCTATCGTTCTTGCAGCAGAGGATATAGACCTGGATGCGGAACCTGAAGAGGGGCGGGCGGGCGAGATGGCCTCTGCCTCGGACGCGCTTGAAGATGCCCTTAAAAAGGCGAAAGATGCGGATAAGGAGGCACTGGATGCGGAACAGGAGGCTGAAAAGGCCTTCAACATGCTTATAGATGCCACCTACGTGGAGAAAAGGGCTCCGGAGGAGATCAGTAAACTGGAGGCGGCAGCAAGGCATGCGAGAAGGCTTGAAACCGAGGCGGCACGGAAGACGGCCAAGGCCCAGGCAAAGGTGGAGATTGCAAAAAAGGATGCGGAGAGGGCAGGGGTTACCATTAAGGAAGAAAAGGAGGGACATGATTGATTACGCGTTCCGTCAACCGGTTCGTTATCCTCTGTATCCGAAGATCTTCTCTCCACTCTTGTCTTGATATGTAAACCTCAAATAGGGTAAAATAATTTTCTAAACATTTGTATGCCACTTTGCTTTTTTCCCCTGGGAGGCGTTAATGGGTGAGTCTGTTTTTGATTTCGGAAAGCTTCTGGATCCTGGCACCTTTTACGGTGCCTTTGTCCTCGCCCTGTTCGTATTGATTTTGGCATCCATTGCGGCAGGCGTTACAACCAGAATAATAAGGCGTTCTTCATGGGTAATGGGTAAGCTGGAGCGCCGCGTGGACAAGACAGTTATCCGCTATATCCTGAGATTCAAGAACCTCGCCATTTATCTTGTCGCAGCAGTCGTTTATGGAAGTCTCGTACCCAGTTTGAGGGCACTTCTCGGAACCATGATGGCTGGTGCCGGGATTACTGCGATCGTAGTGGGTTTTGCAGCCAAATCGACTCTTGCAAATCTCATATCAGGCCTTTCGCTTGCAATCTACAGGCCCTTCAGGATAGGGGACAAGATCAGCCTTGAGGGGGAATACGGCACTATCGAGGATATCACCCTGAGGCATACCATAGTGCGGACATGGGAAAACAAGAGGCTGATTATCCCGAATGAAAAACTGGACAGCATGTCCATTATAAACTACAGCATAATAGACAAGAAGATCCTCTGCAGGGTGGAAATGGGCGTAAGCTATGACACGGATATCGACCTTGTCCGAAAGCTCGTTCTGGAGGAGGCCGGGAAATGCCCGTTCAGGGATGAGAGCGCGGATGAACCCTGGATGAGGGTCATATCACACGGTGATTTTTCGATCGGTTTCCGTGTGTATCTCTGGGTGCCCGACATAGACAGCTCCTGGAGCACCAGATTCTGGATACTTGAAAATGTCAAAAAACGCTTTGACAGGGAGGGAATCGAAATACCGTTCCCCTACAGGACCGTTGTATATAAAAAGGATCTGCCTGAGGCGAAAAGACTTGAGCCGGATCAGGAGGAATAAAGAAAGACCGTCTCAATTCCAATTCACCGGCCGCATCCCCCTGAGGTCAGTTGCAGACCTTTAATACCTGTTCCAGGTCAGTCAGTCCGTCAAAGATCTTCTGGATACCGTCCATCTTGAGCGTCCTCATTCCGTCATCGATTGCCAGGACCTGTAGCTCCTCAAGGGGGGTACTTCGCTTGACGGCGACCTTTATGGATTCCTCCCCGATCAGCAGTTCGTGTAAGGCGAGCCTTCCCTTGTATCCGCTGCCGTCACAGCCCTTGCAGCCTGTCTTTTTCATCAGGGTGAGACTTTCCGAGTACTCCGGCATACCATGCCTTGAGAAATAATCCGGGTTATAGGCCCTGACAAGCTCTTCATACTCTTCCTTTTCAGGATGGTAGGGCCTGCTGCATTTTCCACACAGTCTCCTTGCAAGTCTCTGCGCGAGTATCCCCAGAAATGCGTCGGCGAAACTGAGGGGGTCCATCCCCATTTCCATGAGTCGCACGACGGTTTCAGGTGCGCTGTTGGTATGAAGGGTGCTGAAAACGAGGTGCCCCGTAAGAGAGGCCTCGATGGCCGTCTTGGCGGTTTCCGAATCTCTCATTTCTCCTATCATGACGATGTCGGGATCCGCCCTTAAGAAGGACCTGAGGGCATCCTTGAATGTATAACCGATCTTTGAATTTACCTGAACCTGCCTGAGGCCGTCCTGGGTTATCTCAACAGGATCTTCAGCGGTCCAGATCTTGCGGTCCGGGGTGTTGAGGTGCGAGAGGGCTGAATGAAGACTCGTTGTCTTGCCTGAACCGGTGGGGCCGACACAGAGCACCATGCCGTATGGTTTTGAGATTATCTCCTTGAAATTTTTGAGGTTGAGCGGCGTGAAACCCATTTCTTCAAGGGAAAGCGGTATTGCGGAAGAAAGTACTCTTAAAACGGCATCTTCGAGCCCACCAACGGTCGGGGTTATTTCAACCCTGTACTCGACCTTTTTGCCTTCGATTCTCAATAATATCTTGCCGCTCTGAGGTCTTCTCTTTTCTGCTATATCAAGGTTTGACATGATCTTGAGCCTTGAAATTATCGCATGCTTGAATGTCCCCGCAAACTGGTGCATCACACGGCAGACGCCGTCTTTTCTATACCTTACCTGAACCGGTTTTTTCCCAGGTTTCGGTTCAAAATGTATGTCGGAGGCACCATCGTTATAGGCATGGATAAGGATGCTGTTCACCAGCCTGATTATGTGTGAGTCGGTTTCATTTACAGCGGTGTCTTCTTTTTCCTCCTCCTGGATTACTTCATCCCCGTTCATTTCATCTATCAGCAGATTTACCCTGTTCTCAGCTTTTCCGTAATATCCGTCCAGACATTCCGAGATCTGCTTGGAGGTGGCAACCACCAGCTCTATGTTGCATCCTGTATTGAAGCGCAGGCTTTCAGCCAGGGTGTGGTCTGTCGGCTCCGAGGTGGCCACTACAAGGTTGTTGCCGTTTTTTTCTATGGGAAGGACATTCAGCTGCCTTACAATTCCTTCTGAAAGGGAGTCAATCGCCTGGCCGGCAGGCCTTATCTTTTCAAGGTCTACAAATCGCATCCTGAACTTTGTCGCCAGTGCGACCAGCAACTGATCTTCGGTGATGTAACCCTTTTCAATCAGAAGGGTGCCGATCTTTTTCCTCCTTCCATCCTCCTGGCTGGCAAGTGCCCTTTCAACCTGCTCCCTTGTCACCAGACCTGATGATACCAGTATGTCACCGACTCTCATCCTCTTGAGTCCGTTGCCTTTCTTCATGGCATCCCTGATTACCCGATCAAGGGTTCCCTGGTCCAGATTGCTGTACTCAGCTATGATTTCACCCACCCGGCGGTCTCTGAGGCTCTGCTGTTCCTCTATTATGTGATCTATATCCTGAGCCGAAACAAACCCTTTCTCTTTCAGGATCTGGCCGAGGAGGTGTTTTTGAAGGCGTGAGCCGGTGCCGTTGGCGGTGAAAAATATTGCCTTATATTGAAAGTCTCTTTTAATGGGGATCCCGTAGAACCCTGTCTTGAACTCCTGTTTCCTGTTTGTCTTGACAATAAACTCATCGCCCAGGCAGGTACGTACCTCTTCTATCTGATCGTCGGGTTCCCCGGTATCGGCGATTTCAGCCCGGCCCTCAAAAAGAATGTGACAGATATCGGTAAGCGGCAGCTTGCGTCTTTCTCCACTGTTCAGGAGGTCGAATTCTATCTCGTTGCTGTCTGCCTTGAAAGGGCCGGCCAGCTCAGCTTCAATCTCAATGCCTTCCATTGATTTTAAGACAAGTCTCTGGCTCAATTTGATTCCTCCTTTTTCGGGGGAGCGGGGAAAATATCCTTTCCTTTATCACTTCCGGGATTTACATTACGCCTTTATAGCAGCAATTACAAGGCAATGAAGGAAATCGTGACCCGCCCTAAAGGCGACGCAGCCGATACCTTTTTTGGCGGGGAATCAGGAACTACGTTGAGGATTTTATTTCCTTGTGCTAAGCTACCGGCTTTATTAATTTTACAAAAGGGATATATCAATATTATGCTTCCTTAAAAGGCTGGCACAGGTTTTTAAGGACAAACATATATACATGAGGAATGTTTAAAAATGAAAGAGAAGGATTCAAGGGGCTCACTCGATTTTATTCGTACCATCATCGCAACGGATCTGAAAACCGGGAAATATAACGACAGGGTCCACACCAGGTTTCCTCCCGAGCCCAACGGTTACCTCCACATCGGTCATGCGAAGTCAATCTGTCTCAACTTCGGCATAGCCCTTGAAAAGGAAGGGGGGCTTTGCAATCTCAGATTTGATGACACAAATCCGGTCAAGGAAGAAGTGGAGTATGTGGAATCGATAATCGAGGATGTAAGGTGGCTCGGTTTTGACTGGGGAGACCGCCTGTTTTACGCCTCGGACTATTTTGAGCAGTTATACGAATATGCCCTCAGGCTTATAAAAAGGGGCAAGGCCTACGTTTGTGATCTTAGCGCGGAGGAGATAAGAAAATACCGGGGCACTTTGACGGAAAAGGGAACAGACAGTCCGTACAGACAAAGAACCGTTGAGGAAAACATCGACCTTTTCACCCGCATGCGCGGGGGCGAGTTCGAAGACGGATCCAAGACATTGCGCGCAAAGATCGATATGGCGGCTCCCAATCTCAATATGCGGGACCCTGTTATTTTCAGAATCCTGAGATCAAAACACCACCGGACCGGTGAAAACTGGTGCATTTACCCGATGTATGATTTCACCCACTGTCTGTCCGATTCAATTGAGGGAATAACTCATTCCATATGCACCCTGGAGTTTGAGGATCACAGGCCTCTCTATGACTGGTTTCTGGATGAACTGGAGGTATATCATCCGCAGCAGATAGAGTTCGCCCGCCTCAATCTTACCTATACCGTCATGAGCAAACGGATGCTGCTCAAGCTGGTTAAAGACGGAGATGTAAACGGATGGGATGACCCGAGGATGCCCACTATATCGGGGCTCAGGAGGCGGGGTTATTCTCCCGCTTCGATAAGAAATTTCTGTAACCGGATCGGGGTGGCAAAAAGAGAGAGCATGGTGGATATGGCCCTGCTCGAATACAGTGTCAGGGAGGACCTGAACATATCGGCGCGTCGCGTAATGGCGGTACTGAATCCCTTGAAGGTGGTCATAGAAAATTATCCGGAAGACGGCGAAGAGGAGATCGAGGCGGTAAATAACCCTGAAGATCCCGGCACGGGGAAAAGGAAGGTTCCCTTCTCAAAGGTTATCTACATAGAGAGGGATGATTTCATGGAGGATCCTCCGAAGAAATTCTTCCGTCTGGCCCCTGGCCGTGAGGTTCGACTTCGTTACGCCTACTTTATAACCTGCACGGATGTCGTCAAAGACAAAGACACCGGAGAGATAGTCGAACTGCGCTGCACATATGATCCTTCCACCAGAGGGGGGGACGCCCCTGACGGAAGGAGGGTAAAGGCCACTCTTCACTGGGTGTCCGCATCGCATGCACTTAAGGCGGAGGTGCGGCTGTACGACCGCCTGTTCGTAAAGGAAAACCCGGTAGGGGAGGATTTCAAGACACATCTGAACCCGAATTCACTCGTGAGCCTTAAGGCGTGTCCTGTTGAGCCCTCCCTCAGAGGTGCTGAGCCGGGAACCATATATCAGTTTGAAAGGCTCGGTTATTTTTGCGTTGATCCCGATTCCACGGATGAGACGCCGGTTTTCAACCGGACAGTGACACTCAGGGATACCTGGGCCAAGATACGGAAATCGGAGGGTAAGGACAAAAAGGCATCCGGAAAGGGCGAGGAATCTGGAGCCGAAAAAGGTGGTTCCATGCAGGAGGGAGCAGGGAAGGACCTTGAGCCTGTCAAGGATCAGATTACCATAGATGATTTTTCCAGGATCGATCTGAGAGTCGGAATCGTGAAAGAGGCTTCCCTTGTTGAAGGTGCCAGAAAGCTGATAAGGCTTATGGTGGACCTGGGGGAGGGCCGGCCCAGACAGATATTCGCGGGGATCAGGTCCGCTTACCCTCAGCCTGATCTGCTGGTAGGCAAAAAGGTCACGGTAGTGGCCAATCTCAAACCGAGAAAGATGAAATTCGGGGTCTCCGAAGGCATGATACTGGCGGGAGGAGATGCGGGAAGAGTCGGCTTGGTTACATTCGACGGTGAGCAGATTCCGGGAGATAAGATCTCCTGAACCATGGAAAGGCAGACTTACTGTTCAAAATAAACCATGTTTTTGCCCTGTCTTTTGGCCTCATACATGTGTTTGTCAATCCTTTTGAGGAGATCCATGAAGTTTTCTTTCCGCCTGTACTGGCCCACCCCTACGCTGGCCGTAAGGGTTGCCTTTTCACCCTCTTTGATATCAAACTCCTCTGATTCAATGCCTTTTCTGATCCTTTCCGCCACAAGGGCGGCATCCTTGACACCTGTCTCGGGAAGGATCACCGTGAATTCCTCCCCTCCGTATCTGTAAGCGGAGTCGGAGTGCCTCAGGGATTCCCTGGTTATCTGCGCCACCCTGGTGAGCGCGTCATCACCCTTAACATGACCATATCTGTCATTATAGCTTTTGAAGTCATCCAGGTCCATCAGCAGAAGGGAAAGGGGATGCCCGTACCTTGCCGCCCTGTCCACTTCAGCCTTCAGCTGGTGGGAAAAATACCTGGAATTATGAAGACCGGTAAGTCCATCGGTTATGCTCATAATCCGGTATTTTTGCTCGTTTTCCCTGAGGGCCTTTTCAGCGGTTTTCCGTTTGGTGACGTCCCTGACTATTATTATTGAATTCGGGCCGTTGTTTTTGACAGGTATTATATCCAGCAAAACGAGAAAACCGTTCAACTTCATGGTCTCATCGTCTGACAGGGAAACCGGATGACTTTTTGCCTTGTCCAGAAATCTTACCGCGCGATCCCTGTCATCTCCGGAGAAAAGCCGGGAGAATTCAGCACCCAAGAGCCTTACCTCAGGCAGGCCGAAAAGAGAGACGGCCACATTGTTCGCGTATATGACCCTCCTGTTTTCATTGATCTCAATGATCCCGTCCGACATATTTTCCAGCACAATCTCAAAATGCCTTTTTATAAAAAGAAGTTCCTTTGTGATCTCTCTGGGATGAATGTTATCTGAGTTGAATAATTTGCAGGCATTTGTTTTGTAATCGATAATTTCAGGATCGTTTATGATCGACATGACTTGTCCGGCCATAAAATCGAAAGGGCCTTTGGCAATGCACGCATCCGCATCAAGACCGGTAATGCCGTCTTCATCTTCAGAAACAACGGCCGAAAGGACTATCAGGTGGCTGTCTATTTCATCCATAGCCCGTATCAGTCTGCACAGTTTTCTTCCGTCGATATTGGGCATGATGAGATCGACAAAGATGAAATCGGGCCTGAATGTCCTGAGGATATCAAGGGCCATAAGACCGTCTTCAGCGGTAAGAACCTCCATCCCTTTTTCGGAAAGGACATCCTTCATGAATTCAAGTAAAAGGCGGTCATTATCTACAACAAGCACCTTCTTCATTTTCCATTCCCTTTCGGATAAACGATTTACCGGGTCAAAATAAATCAGAAAAAATCATTCCCTTTCGGTTGAATACCATTCAGTATGAGGCAAAACAATTTTTTCCTTATCGCACCTGGATGAAAAAACTTCAAGTCCTTAGGCACATTTGAAATGGAATTAGGCCGAAATAGGGATCAAAAAGGTATTAAAGACCTTTTCGGACATCCAGACATATAATTTACCCCTTTAAAACGGAGCGCCTGATGCCTACTGGTCTTTCCTCTTGTCAGATCCGGTATCAGGGATTTTATCCGGCAGGGGAGAATATTTCCCCTTTTTAATAAGATACGGTATCTCTTTCAGGTATTGGCCCACGGTTCCCTTTTCCGATATTTTCCAGAGCCTGCCGGTGCGGGTGTCCAGCATGAACTTGTCATTGCCTGAATCAGAGACCTGACCGAAGACGTATCTGCCGCCGGAAGTCGACAGCACGCAGATCTCAGGTTCCGGTTGAGGTTTCTGTGACATGAGCCCGAGCGGTTGAGCAGCCGATTTATCGGCGGACAGGGTGACAAGAAAAGAAGATATCAAAAGCGTTAAGGCTGTTTTCGAAAAAAATTTCATTTTTTGAGCGCTCCTTTCTTTTATCCTGTGCCCTGCAGCCTCTTCAGCCAGGCCGCACCGTTTTTTGCGGTGAAGGTCCCGCTTCGGAGCATAAGCAGGTGCGTAGTTCAGGCCTTTGACTCATGATTTTTGATTCGAGGGACCCTTGACGATGATATCGCCTTCCGATACTTCCAGATGCCTTGCAATCACCGGGCATTTGACCTTCAAAAGATAAAATATAGGGCCTTTTTCCTGAGACAGGGTCTCGAAATTACCCTGTCCCTTGCTGATTATCAGATCAGCCTTCCTGAAAAGGGCCTTGAATTCCTCTGAACAGCGTCCAAGGATCGTGCCCGGGGCGTCACATCCGGATGATACCACTTTGGCCGTTTCTTTGATACCGCTTTGTTCGGCATCAGCCATGGTGGCGTCGTTGATTATCGGCCTGGCCCTTACCGCGTAGGTTACCCTCTTATGCATGGTTTCTATGAGCACCCTGTCAAATACCGTCTCCCCGGCATTGTCTCCCAGAAAGACTATTTCATCCGCCTCGGCCATCCTTTCCTTGAGCTCTTTTATGTGATAGACGCCAGGTTTCTGTTGAAGGACCTGTCGGATTGTCTTTTCAATATCAAAATCGGGATTTGCGCCGAAATCGATGATATTGCCCGCAATGGCGAGCCTTACCGCGGTGTCCAGGGTATCCTGCGCGCGGGCCGTGATTTCTTTTAAAGCGGGATAGAGCTCAAGCGCCTTTTTAGTGCTTTTCTGCTTTAAATCATGGAAGGGATCTTCAACGCCCGTGATCTCCCTTACAGCGGCATATACATGCCTTCCCGTTTCCGGGGGAGTGCTTGTCATGGGTATGCCCTTTATGAGCATGCCCACCCTGTCCAACACCTCTTTTATCTTGAGTTCATCATTCGTGGCAACCCTCGAAGCAAACAGGGCCTGTCTCAAAAAGCATGGGATACAGTCCAGATACGTCTTCATGAATAAATGGTTCTCCTTTATTTGTCTGTGCCTTTAATATAAGAAAGCGGGTAGTTGTGGTTGCGAAACCTGTAAATCGATATAAGGATGCATGTTTATCAAGATTCAGAGGGGGTCTCCATCGGTCTGCCGTTTTTCGAGGTATTGATCCTCTGAACCGCCAGCAGAGAGATCACGCTCAAAACCGCGCCTGCAAAAAAGGGTATCCTGTAGTCTATCAGCCACAGGAGACCGCCTATGGCAGGTAGAATAACGGCCGCTATATGATTGATGGTAAAGCCGACCGCCATGCTCGGTGCGATGTCCCTGGGATCGCCCACCTTTTGAAAATAGGTTCTTATGGCGATCGCAAAATTGAAGAAGATATGGTCCAGCACATACAGTATCGCAAGGATGATCCTTGAATGCACCGTGGCATAGGCGACGAATATGAATATGAGACTCAGGTATTCGAGTGACAGCACCTTCCTTTCTCCGAATCTAATTATGGCCTTTCCAAGTAAAGGGCTGAGGAAAAAATTTATCAGGTTGTTTATAACAAAAAGCAGGGTCACCTCCTGTATGGTGAAATCGAATTTCTTTACAAGTAGAAATACCGCGAAGGCCATGAATATCTGCCGGCGCGCGCCTGCCATAAAGGTAAGAAAATAGAAAAGCCAGTATTTTCTTTTGAAGATCATCTTCCTGTGCTGGGGGATGAGATTGCGGTCGCTCGGGTCCTGAAACAGCCCCCATATACCGGCGGCGGCAATAGCCGCCCCGATTACAAGATAGATGCCGGTGTAATCGAAAAGTGAGGTGAGAAAATAGACTGCGATCCCGATCCCTATGCTTGAAGCGGCTGCCAGTGCCCTCAGCTTCCCGAATACCCATGGCGATATCTTTTCAGGAAAGTACTGAAGTGTAAGCGACTGATTCGTGGTCTCAAAATAGTGGAACCCGAAACTCATTATGACCGTTGTCACAAGCAGACCCGGGTAGGTGGGAAAGAAACCGGTGATGCCCAGCCCCGCTCCAAGAAAGATTATTGATATGGCCGAGAGCCTGTGCTCTTTCAGATAGAGCATAACGAATATGGCAAGGAGGGTCAGAAATCCCGGGATTTCTCTTACCGACTGAATTATGCCCACCTGGTCGCCGTCCATTCCGGCGACCTCAACCGCGAAGTTATTGAAGAGGATCAGCCACGCCTGGAGCCCTATTGTGGAGCTTATGGTGAAGACCGCCAGAAAGCGGTACATCGGATTTGATTTTACCTGGTTCATTCCCGACCTGCCCTGTTTTCAATCTTTACGCCCACACGATATGCCGGGCCGCACAGGGTATGATAAAATAATGAAGCCTATGATGAAGTCATCCGTATGGCAAGCAAAATGGGAGTTATTCATCCTGTAATTTTGGAGGCTTTGTTAAAAGTCCATCTGTCCCGCCTTGGCAAGAGAACCTTTTACGAGACCGTCAATTGATTTGGAGTTATATTGAAGCTGATGGATCATCTCCAAATTAGTTGGTCGATGATCAGGATTCAAGGATTCCAAGGGTCAAGGGATCGAGTGAAAGACTTAATAATTACGATAATATGAACGTAGCCCAATATTATAT
>Ga0272442_10000316_pt1 | contig 80811 bp, 82 predicted proteins | sample SSMForm2O_FD_200262 | JGI IMG/M metagenome (GOLD analysis project Ga0272442, IMG submission 200262) | Marine sediment archaeal communities from Little Sippewissett salt marsh, Falmouth, MA, United States - SSM-Form-2O | ecosystem: Environmental > Aquatic > Marine > Wetlands > Sediment ...
ATAACAAAAGTAGCATCCGGATCCTTGGCAGGAGCACTGATGATTACCTTCTTTGCCCCGGCTTTGAGATGCTTACTAGCTCCCTGCCTATCCTTAAACCTGTTAGTGGACTCGATGACCACATCAACATCCAGTTCCTTCCATGGAAGCTTTACAGCATCCGACTCATAGAGAACCTTGACCTCCTGCCCCTCAACCGTTAAACTATCTTTCCCGATCCCAACATCGAACGGGAAACGACCATGAACACTATCATATCTCAATAGATGACCCAGTTTCTCGGGATCACCTCTGTTCACAGCCACAAAATCTATGTCGAGCCCTCTCTCGAAGGCGGATCTGAAAGCAAGGCGGCCAGTTCGACCAAAACCATTGATAGCTACTCGAACACCCAAGTGTATGCCTCTTATTTCTACCTTGCATCATACACTTAAATCTAGTCTTGTTCGGGAACCTTTTTATTCCTCTAACCATCTACTGCAACTGCGTCAATAGACGCATCATCACTCTCACTAGTAGGGGAACCCCGGATGAATGCGGTTCTCCTGCAATCACATAGAAAAGGATTAACGGGATTCGGTAAAAGATACGCCCCGGGCAGGTCCAATCGATTCTAGGACCCCTGCGGTAAGGGTGACACAGATAACAGAGATGATCACAAGTGAAAGACACTGAGAAATTCGCAGGCGCAAAATACGTAATTAAAGCTAACTTTACCATTGATGGCGTTGTTGAGAAACACGATGTGATCGGGGCAATCTTCGGGCAGACCGAGGGGCTTTTCCCAAAAGAGTTTGAGCTACGTGAGCTCCAGAAATCAGGCAAGATCGGCAGGATCGATATCAACCTAAAATCATCCAAGGACATGACAAGGGGCACAATCATCGCCCCCAGCAGCCTTGACAGAGCCGAGACCGCGTTAATCGCGGCAGCCATGGAGACAGTAGACAGGGTAGGTCCATGCGAGTCCAAGATAAACGTAGAGAACATTACCGATGTCCGCGTCGAGAAACGACAACAGATCGTTGAACGAGCAAAAGAATTGATGCGTGACTGGGTAGTAAAGGATGGACACGAGATCGAGAAACTACTGGACGAGGTCCAGAAGGAAGACAAGAAGATCAAGACAGTCCACTATGGCAGAGAAAGACTCTCAGCCAGCCCCGATATCAGCAAGAGCAAAGAGATTATCGTAGTCGAAGGCAGAGCAGATGTAAACAACCTCATAAAGAGCGGCATAACAGGCGTCATCGCCATGGAAGGCGTAAAGGTTCCGAATACAATCAGGAGCCTAGCCAAGAAGAAGACAATAACGGCATTCCTAGACGGTGACAGAGGCGGAGACCTGATACTCCAAGAGCTAATGCAGGTAGCTCCACCAACCTATGTGACACGAGCACCAAGAGGCAAAGAAGTCGAGGAACTAACCCCCGAAGAGATCACAGAGGCTCTCGATAAGAAGGAACCCCTTGAGAAAGAGGAAAAGGTATCAAGCGAGGTACTGGACATTACAAACGAACTCAAAGGAACCCTCGAGGCAGTTCTCATCAAAGCGGATGGTAAACATGATAACAGGGTGCCTGTCAGCGAGCTCGTTGAGAAGCTGAAGGAATCCGAGAACGTTAAGACCGTCATATTCGATGGAATAGTTACTGGTCGCCTGATTGATACAGCCCGTGAGAAAAACATCGCAACCATAATCGGTGAAAGAGTAGCTGAAGGTGTACGCATCCCACGTGGGGTCGAGGTACGCAGCTTTAGCGATATTAACTAAATTTTTTTTATCTTTTTTTTCTTAATCTTCTACGAATAGCAGAGTCATTTCGCGCTAGTTCATTGAATACGGTTCCAAAGGATTCATCTGGAGATAACTCACGTTTTATATAGACCCCTGTGCGTCCAACTTTTTCTCTCCTCTCAAGGGTCCGCTGCCGCTGATAGACGATTCTAGTATCAACTCCAAGCTTCTTTGCCACTATCCCCTCTATTCCTTTGATGGGGGTCTCGATGTGCCCCGCATCATTGGGCTCGATGAGTAAGAGCTCCTTATTTACACCCGGGACTCGCATTTTTTTATCTAGCTGTTCGTGATTGATTCTTCCCGCGAATCCTGTGAAATCCTCCTCAGATGGACGGAGGGGCACCAATGGGAAACTGTAGCTCTTGAGTTCATCCAGATAGATGTATGCCTTGGCTGCATAACTTGGAGTCGCTTGCACTATCTCCCTACTATTCCACCTGATACCATGTGACTCCAATGTAGCCTCTACCATCGTTGGGGAAGGCGGGGTAGGCAGATACACATCAATATCACTGGTCTCAGAGACGTCTCCCCGGGCGATACTACCATAAACAATGCAATAGATGTGCGCACAAGCCAAGGGCTTCATCATAGAAGCTGTCTCTGATCTAAGTTTTTCCATGGTTTTCCAGTGTTTTTCAGAGTAATCTACCTGAACCCCTTGCATGTTCTCAGGTCTATTTGCGGTCTCCTTATATTTTGAGGTTCCCAACTAGAGTGAACAATGTCACAAGAAACCACAACTCTGGGCTTGATGCTAATAGCTTGGACAGCCTTCTACTTCCTAGCCAAACAGATGAAACTAGAAGAGAAAGGCTGGGACATAGCGCCACTATTCGCCCTGTACAAGTCCACTCGCCTAAACGACCTAATAAACCGCCTAGCAAAACTCAGCCCAACAGCGTGGAAAATACTCGGGAACATAGGTATAGCCGCCAGCGTAGGCCAAGCTGGCTTCATCTCATTTATCTTGCTCAAGAATATCTGGAGTTTCATCTTTGTCCCAGAGCAAGCCTCCCCGGTCCAACCATTGATACCAGGGGTCACTATCAGCGTAAACAGCCTGCCATGGTTCCTATTAGCCGCAGGTATCATCATTTTAGCCCATGAATTGGGGCATGGTGTAATGTGTATCACTGAGGGCGTTAGAGTAAAATCCGCTGCAGTTATGTTTGCTGTCATTACTTTCGGTGGAGCCGTAGAGCCTGATGAGGAGGATATTCAGTCTGCTAGCATCTGGTCCAAGATGAGGATATATGCCATAGGTAGCTTGATCAATCTCATCATGGGGTTGCTCACCATCCCGGTTTTCATCGCTTTTGGGCGTAGTATGCCATCATTCATGCTAGTATTCTTTAACTGGGTCTACTTTGTCTCCATAAACCTAGCCATGATGAACATGCTCCCCATAGGACCCCTTGATGGAGGTCAGATGTGGAGAGACTTTACGCAACGATTCAGCAATGGAGCTACACTAAGGAAAGGCGCAACATATGGTTTCATCGGCTTGATTTTGCTCAACATTATACTGAGTATAGCGAAATTCGGTTTAGTACCTATCTAAGATAGAAAAAATTAGCCTGAGATAATTGTTTTCTTTTTCTCTTCAGGCTTCACTTCGCTCGGTTCAGGTATCCCAAGTAGTGTTATCACGAAACATAATATCGCTGTGATGGCTCCAATGATGAAGATGGTTTGAAAGCTGAAAGCATCCTTTATCCAACCCCCCACAAGTGCTCCCATGGTGCTGCTCTCATCGACTATTGTCATGTAGAGCCCCATGCCGAATCCACGTATCTCGGGTCTCATCAGGTCCGCCGCGTAGGTTCTCGTAGTAGTCATGAGGATCGCGTTGCTGATTGATTCAAGGGCTCTTATCATGAGCACAGAGTTATAGGAAAATACATTCCTATACCCAATCATGGTGACAGCGAGTAGTAACATACCGAAAAGGAAGGTGGGTTTTCGCCCCCACTTATCCAATACATATCCTGTTATCGGGGCGAATATCAGTGTCATCATCGCCCTTACAGCGAATAGATAGCTCATGCTGCTGAGATCAATATTCAACTGCTTCAAGTATAGACTGAAGAAGGGGTTCACCATAGTGTTTCCAGTCCTATAGATTAATACGGCTACGAAGAATATGGCCACATATTTTCCCAGACTCTTTATGTCTGAGCCTATTGTCTTGAGATTTATCCCATGATTTGACCTCGTCTTATGTAGCTCAGTGACGTGATCAGGGCGTGTTTCCTTAACCAGTAAGAATATCATTACTGCGCTAACTGACACAAAAGCTCCACAAGCCATGAAATAAACGGTATAGCTCGTTGACTCCAAGAATAAACCGGCCAGTAGGGGGCCTACGAACTGCCCAATTCCATTAGACATGGTGTATAGGCTCATGGCCTTACCCCGCTGCTGGGGTGGGAAGGTGTCTGCTACCATGCTTGTGATTGCTACTGGTGTCATGAAGAATGCGAAGCCCTCTACGAACCTCAAGACCGCGAATGTCATGAAGCTCTTTTCCATGAACGCGAACAGGAAGAATACGACTGCATAAAGTGCCACTCCAGCGAAGAGTATGGGCTTCCTGCCATGGCTGTCACTGTATTTTCCAGCGATTATGCTGCTAATGATACCCGCAAAGGTACCTATTGAGATGAGGAGCCCGATCCTTGTGCCAGACATGCCGTATTCCTCAAAAAACAGCGGGAAGACCATGTAGATTGTGCTGGTGGTTACAAACATGCTCACCATCGAGAGTACGATAAGGTAATAGTTCCGTTTCTGAGCTTTTGTAGGCTCAATTGTCTCGCTCGTCGTATTTTTCCTCCGTTGAAACGCCTCAAGGGGTATTCGATCTGATATAAACCTTGATACGCACAACGTTTTTACCCGAGACCTACAAGCTATAGTTGCAGCGTTAGGTAGGACCGGGGAGCTAGCCCTGCCCCACACCTCAAACGGGACACATGGAGGGGTCAGTAACCTGCGATGGGAATGGAAGCGGGTCTCGAAGGACTCTACGCTCTTCGTCGATGTCCTGCCCAGGGGGGTCGGCGGTTCGTCCGTGTACACCTGTAGGGGTGCAACTGGATATTCAAAGGGTGAACCTGGCCAGGCCCGGGAGGGAGCAACCTAAGCTCTAACGTTTGACGCTCCCTGGATCTCGGGACGGAGAAGGGTGCATTGACACCTCGTGGCTTTAATCCCTGAACGGAGTGGGGGCTAGCGCTGCACCTCTATTATTCTTCCTGCTTCCAAGGTGAGTGTGTTCTGGAATTCCATTGCCAGAGCCTCCAAGTGGCTTATGACTATTATCTGGTCGAAATGGCGTGATAGGTCTTCTCTGAGGAGCTGCATGAATCCGTTTCTACGTTGAACATCGAAGCCGCTGAGGGGCTCGTCTAGGAATATGAATCCGGGTCTGGCGCCTTTGCTGCTGGGTATGGTGCTTATGGCGAAGGCTAGGCGTAGTGCTAGGCTGAATTGGTCTTGTGTGGCTCCGCTGAAGACTCCTTTGCCGCGCCATGTCTTTGCTTCTCTGTCGTAGACTTCTATGCGGTAGTTGGTCTCGTCGATTCGTGCCATGTTGTATCTGTTGTCTGTAAGGGTGGGTAGGAACTGCATCATGTTTTTCTCGACGTTCTGTTTGACGCCTCCCATGATGGCTTCTCTTGTGGTGTCCAGTAGTATCTGGGCTCTTCTCATGGCTTCTAGCCTGAATTCTTCGCGTTCCGAGTCCTCTACCAGTGTCGGGTATTGATCTTTGAGTGGTTCTGTTTTCTCGATGATCGTGTTTGATTCCGTTATGTCGTGGTTTCTTTCTTTTTCCTCGTTCTCCAGTGAGGCTGATTTCCTTAGATTGGTGTCTCTTTCCTCGTTGAGCGTGGGTTCGTCTCCGAGGTTGATGCCGTGTTTCTCCAGTTCCTTGATTTTTTTCTCTTCTTGTTGGATTGTGGCTGTGATGAGGTTGATCTCGTTGCTGGTCTCATTGAGGTTTTCCTGTACCTGTGGGCGTCTCTCAAGGTCTTGTTCGTAGTCGTTTTTCTTGGTGATTAACTGGGCGTGGGTCTTGTTTGCTTCGGTATGCTGGTTTCTTATCTCTTCCTCGTCTTCTCTCTTGATTCCTGTCTCTTGTTCGAGGTCCTCTATCCTCACTCTGAGGGTTTTTGCTTCTGTTGTCTGTGTTTCTTTCTCTTTTTGAGTTCCTTGGAGTGATTCTCTCACTGATTCTAGGCTTTCCGCCTTTTGTTGAATATTCTCTTTTTCTGTGGTGAGCCTCGTATGTATCGCGGTGTCTTCTTTGATTTGATCTCGGAGGGTGCTCAGTGTTTCTGGTTCTGTGAGGTTTACTACTGTCTTGTATTCCCTTGGCTGGTCTGGTAACTGGTTTAGCTCCCTGACTATCTGCTCTTGGAGAAGTGATTGTTCTTCCTTGTTTTCTTCAATCTCAGCGACCAGTCTATCCCTGTTTTCATGGTGGTCTCTTATTCTGGCTCTCTCGCCCAGTACATCCTCTTTTTGGGTTCTGATTTGGCTGAGTTCTTCCTCTAAGCTACTCGGGTTATTGGTAGCAAACAGGTATCCTCCAACTACGAGGATGGCTACTCCGAGTGCTGCAACGGTATAATTTGTGTAAACGAGCATTAACGCAGCTACTACCAGTCCACTGAAGATACCTGCTGTGCCCAATATTCTCATGTTCTGGGCTTTTTTTTGCTTATCTCTGGCTATAATTTCTTGTTCTTCGAGGCTTTGGATACGTTCTTCGCTTTCCGTTGATTCACCGAGACGCTCTTGGATGGTCTCTAGCTCTTTTTCTAATCTGGTTGAATCATTGTTTGATGTGTTCAGCTTGTTGAATAGCCCAGTTATCTCATCGAGTATCTTTGAAGCAGCTTTAACTGTAAAATACTGCTTTATCTGGGTCTCCAGTTCTTGGGTTCTCTCCCTTGCCTCGGCTGCCTCATTATATTCTTGTAGGGTTTGCGATATTCGGACCTCGATGGTCTCTAGCCCAGACTCAATACCTCTTAGATTCTCATATTGTTGGTTTAGGTTTTGAAGTGTCTCGATCTTTTTCTCATGCTCTTTGAGGGCTTTTTCTGCTTCTGGTAGCTTTTCCTCTATTTTCTGGAGTTCTTTTTCTGCCTTATCTATCTCTGCTAGGGTCTCTTTTTGGAGCCTGAGGCTCTCTTGTTTACCTTTTAGCTCTGTCTGTTGTTCATTGATCTTTGATTGATGATCCTTTAGCTGCTGGATGATCTTGAGCTGCTCCCTGAGCTTCCCTAGCTTTTCCTCTACATCTTTCTTTTCTAGGGTTATCTCTGCTAAGCGTTTCTCTGCGTCGATCTTTCGGGTCTCGGCTGCCTCATATTCCTGCTTGGCTTGCTCAGCCTTCTGTAGCTCCAATAGGGTGTTTGAGTGTATCTTGTCGAGGTCTCTGCACTCTTTCTTCAAACCGTCTCGTGCATCGATGAAGGCTTCTAGGTTCAGTAGGCTGCTCATGGCTTTGATGCGTTCCTGCTTGTTCGCGTCCTCCAGTTTACCCAGTTCCTTCTGCTCCACAAGGCAACTGTTTAGGAGTGCTTCGCTGTCGATTCCGTGGAGTATCTCTTCAAGTTGTCTGTTGACGTTTCTTGCTCCTGTTGTGACCCTGCTTAGGTTTTCTTTTTGTCCTCGTTTGTTGAGGAGGTGTATGTTGGTTTTTTTCCTGTTGAGTTCTCTTCTGACTTGGTACTTTTCATCGTCTATGCTGAACTCCAGCTCTACGATCGCCTTGTCTCTTCCATAGCAGATTATGTCATCGTTTCCAGCGTTCTTGCTTGGTCTCAAGGGCATACCGTAGAGAGCATAATGGATAACCTCCATCAATGTGCTTTTACCGCTCTCGTTCCTACCATGTACCAGCAGTCTGCCGTCTGGGAACTCTAGTTTTTCCTCTATGTCTAGTCTTTTGAAGCCGCTGGCTCTGAGTGAGACTAGTTTGAACATTACTTGTCTCTCTCCTTGAGGTAGTACTCGATGGCGTAGTTCATTGCCTGTTGCCAGATCTTGTGTTCTTCTTCACTGGTGGCTTTCTCTATAGCCTCCAATGCTGCTTCTTCAAGCCTTTTCCTTGGGTTCAAGCCTTCACCGGTGGAGAATTCCAGTCCCTCGCCTGTGGGTTTGATCCTGTCGATGAGCTCAAAGTAAAAGTTCTGGGCTGATCCCCGCTGGCTGATGCCTGTGAAGTCTATCTCGGTGTATTTCCTGAAGGGTATCTCGCCCTCCAGTACTAGTTGGAGTAATCCCTCAGCATTGGAGTCCTTATCCACCTCTTCTTTGATGGATTCCGTTAATTGGTCATGCTTTAGATGGCTGGTGTGGAGCTTGAGTTGATTCATGGGCTGGGAATCCACGGTCACATACTCGACTTTAATCCCTTTTCGGTCATAATCGATTACCACGAACCCGGTGTCTTGCTCCCATTCACCGAAATCATAGTGCTCGGTGCCTCCCGGGTAGATTACGTGGCTGTCATTGATCTTGGTGGATACATGGGCGTGAATGTGTCCCATGGCGAATACTTGGATCTGGGGGTTCTTCTTTATGCTCTCCACTTTTACTATTGGTTCTTCCCATATGGGGGGAGCTATCTCCTCGATGCTGTAATGGAGTACGGCTATGTTGAGGTCGGCTCCCGCGGGTATGGTCTTGCCCTCCAGTGGGTCCTCCTTTGATGCTAGGTTTCGGTTGTAGCTCATCCCGGCTATCGAGACCCTTACCCTGCCTATTTTCTGTTTGAATTGCTGGAAATCTGTGTAGCTCTCGAAGACCTTTGCTAGCCCAGCCTCACCCAGAATGCTGTGGGGGCTTGCGCCATCTCGTTCGTTGGCTGGGGCTTCATGGTTTCCTGCGGCGATGTATGCCTCTATTCCGTGGTCTTTGAGGGCTTTGAATGCCTCAACTACCCTTGCTCTTGGTGGGTTTCTTGGTGATAGCTGGTCGAATAGGTCGCCTGTGTTGATGTATATATCTGCCTTGTGTTTAATGGCGTACTCTATGGTCTTCCACCATGCTTGACCGATCCTTCTGCGGCGTTCGGCTAGCTTTGATCCAAGTTTCTGGTTGTAGAGGTTTAGGTGGTTATCACCCGTTATGACGATCCTGACCAATTTACCACCTTGACTTGGGTTCCTTTATCTTGGCTTTCTCTGGCTCCATCTTCTTATCCCTGTTGTATGCCTCAAGGGCTCGCCTCAACGCATCATCAAGGTCGATATCGCTTCCACCTTCTCCGCTTACCCTGCCTGATACCTTGATCATGGTGGGTATCTTGGTTAACTCACCCACTACTACTGCTTCTCCCTTGTTCAACCCGGGGAGATCATTGAATAAGTCCTCGCTGAGCCCCTCGCTGCTGCGTCTTACTGCGCTCATGTCCTCTGGGTTCGTTAGACGCATGATAATCTGGCTATTACACTGGCTCAATACGTTGCTGCTTATCTTGCCGGGTCTCTGGGTGACCACCATCAAGAATATGCCGAACTTTCTTCCCTCAGACGCTATCTTCTCGATGATATCGAGGCATGATGATTGTGCTAGTACCTGTGCTCCGGGAGCAAAGTTGTGAGCTTCCTCCAATACGACGAAAATTGGGTACTGGAGGCCTCCTGTTACTGCTAGGCTCCAGATGTCCTCAAGGGTCTTCTGGACGATATATTGTGATACGTGTCTCTGGAGACCAGCTAGGTCTACGACGCTCATGTGTTTTGGTTTCATGAGGTCATCGATGGGTATGCTCTGGTTTCCCCAGACGCTGTAACTTTGGAGTCGCCTGATATAGTTGGAGGCTCTTCCCGCTGCTTCTCGTCTTGTTCGGTCTTCCTCGCTGATTGCCATCTGGTTGAGCCTGTCTACCAGTTGTTTTGGTCCATAGATGCCTTCTAGTACCTTTAATGCGTCTGTGATGGCGCCCCTGATGTGTACCCAGCGGCTGCTTACCCCGGCTACCTCGCATATCTCGCTATCATTGAGCTTGCTGAAATCAATGGTATAGCCATCAGCGCCTCCAATGTCCTCGTCGCTGTATCTTCTCCCCTTGATTCCCGGGGGTCTGTAGATTACTATGTCTTGGGCGTTTTCCGTTGGACTTTCATCGCCGGTTCTCTTCATCATGACGTAGTCGCTGTTGGGGTCCAGCACGATTACTGTGGCTCCCAGTGGTAATAGGTTCTCCAAGATTAGTCCTACTAGGTAGCTTTTGCCTGCTCCTGTTTGGGCTATTATGGCTACGTGTTTCCTGAATCCGTTGGGGTCTATCTGGACCCTGACTTCTTCTCTTGTGATCAAGCCTCCTACCGGTATGCCCTTTCCGGTTTTCTTTGTGAAAAATCGTTCCAGTAGGTCTGATGGGGCGACATAGACTTTTTGACCGGGTATGGCTGCGCTTCTGGGCATTACCACCTCGTCTCGCTCTAAGTATCCTAGCACTTTGGCTGTTCCATAGACCTTGGTGGTGGCTGTGTATCGGCTGATTATTGATTCAAGCTCTTCAAGGCTCAGGGTGTCACCCAGAATGTCGCTGTAATTGCTGATCCTATTCACCTGCGCTAACACATCAACGTGTTTTATCTCGGCGCCTACACGTTCCCTTACCCTTGGAATAACCAAGTACTCGTGTCTTGGTGGGAAACTATCCAAGTTGCTTACGAATCCAAAATTTCCTGTATCTACCTCTCCAACAATATATCCTGCCTTCTTATCCATCAATTACTAAACCTCCTTGTCGAACGATCATACTCTATCGGGAACCCCAGCTCCTTGCCTAGCACAGATTTGTACACAGTATCCACTGTTTTTACTCCGAGCCTGACCTCACGGTCCACGATGTAGAGCAACGCATTGTACACATCTCTTCCACCGAAGTCTGAGGTTATCTGCTTTGCCACATCAGACACCATCTCTGGTTCGATGAACTCGAATGGTCTGACATCGGTTATCTTTTTCCTTAATCCAAGGCTGCAGGCTGGAATATCTATCCTCAGGGGCTGAGCATCCTTCTTGGGGATCATGTGGAACATGACGATTGCAGGTGAGTAGGGTATGTCTGAGATTACCTGTGTCGCCCAGTCGCGTTTATCCGTTGATATTCGGCTGAAGTATCTGTCCCGGTATTTCTCGGGGTTATCCTCTAGCTGTGTAATCTGTTTGGCTATGGCGTAGTCTCCTAGCATCAGTGGCGTGGTGTATCCTGTTTCACCGTGTTTCCACCTGTACAAGAGTTCAACGTCTAGGAAATCCGGTTCACTCATACTGGGATAACTTGGCTTCAGCAGGGCTGTGGTGAGAACCCTTGTCTTGCTGAATTTACTCACCCCTACCAGCATTATATCTCGTTTTTCGCATGCATCAAAGAGCCTCTGCATGGCTGCAAGCAGCTCCAATGGTAGGTGATACCAGCCACCGAGATGCAGCTCCTGCAACAAGTGGGTGAATCTTCCATAGAGGTTCCCGTCTATGAGTACTATGCTGTTCTCGGGCAGATCATTGATGTTATCAAGCACTATTTCTATCTCTATAAGGTCTCTGAGTATCCGTTCAAACCCAGTGATCACGTTGTAGTCTCTTATTCCTTTGACCATCTCGAACCTTAGCTTGGGTTTATTGTAGTTTCCTGTGCCCAGCATGAGGGCTCGGATTATGAAGAAATCCACCCCATTGCTTAGGGTCCTTGAGGCACTGCTGCTGTCTATACTGTACTCTTCACTGAATACGTTCATGGGCTCTGGTAAGCTGTGCCAGTTGCTTTTCAGCTCCTCCTTGAGTATGGACTCTATCTTGCTCCGTTTATCATCCAAGCCGAATAACTGCTGTAAGCTGGGTCTCTTCTGGTCAATCTCTTGTACAAACTCCCCGATGAACTTCAACGCTGTGCCCTCCGCTAAACTGTCAATAGGATTTAGCGCTAATATAATGGTTTACTGATTAACTGTAGGGCTGAGGGGTTACTGAAACTGGGTTACCTGCTTGTCCGTGGTTTGTACTTCTTCTCCTTGTACTTGCCAGTAAGCCTAACATGGGTGCCTTTCCTAGTTACGGCTGACTCTATGGTTTCATCCATCGCTTTGCACTCGGCTGCCCATTCGCATTCCTCACACTCGAAATTGAAGCCATACATTCCAATGCAATCGGGTCTTGGTCCTTTAGGCATACTTGGAATCCTCTAAGGCTGATGTATAAACTTTATTAAAAAACGGGATTAGTTGAGGCTTCGGGCAGTCTCGATGAAGTCGCTCATCTTGAAGGGGAACAACTCGGCTAGGTCCTCGGCTTCCCCAAGGGGGACTCCTTGCTCTATCAACTGTCTTTTGAACTCCTTCTTGGCGCGTTTATAGCTCCTGCTATAGCTGTATGCCCATCCGGGTGCCCTAACCATTAATCCCAGCATATTGGGTATGGTGCGTAGGGTTGCCCAGGCGTTCACGGTTACTCATCCCGATAGTTGTGGTGTTCGCCGACCTTGAACTCGTTGACCATGCCTTTCCAGTTTGTAACTGTCTGCATGTATTCACGAGTCATCCTCATGGCTTCGTCCTCTGGGATTCCTCCCTCGATGAGAGTCTTCCTGAACTCGGCGACGCTTTTAGCCATGTCTTTGGCTGCGTCGGGACTGAAGAAGGCTCCTATGATACCTTTGATCATTTTGGGTACCTTCTCTGAGACCGTGTCTAGGATCTCGGCTATGTCTTCTGGGGATTCCACAAAGTCTTTGTGTCTTCTTCGTTCACTCATTTCTTTCACGTTCTATAATGGGGTGATCACTGTACTTAGGCGATCTGGAAAAAAGTGATCACCTATTGATCAATGATAAATTGGGGGGGGGTATTCTATAACCTTGTATGGCTGTTGCTCAAGAGACCTTAGCTTATATTGCTAGAATCTATGAATGGTTTGACACGAATATACTCAACATCGTAACCACTATGTTAATAATCGCTGTGATTCTGGCTATCTATCGGATACTTGGACGCGAAATAGAACATCTGAGGAAGAATGAGGTAATTGATCATAACACGGCGTTCCTTTTCAAACGGATATCCAAGTGGACGATGTATGTACTGTTCGGTGTACTAATATTCAACACACTGGGGATCAAGATTGATTTCTTCCTCGGTCTATGGGTGTTAGCGGGTGGGACCATAGTAGGTTTCGCTTCCATGAGTACAATAGGAAACGCTCTTGCCGGGTTTATCATAATGGTTAGTAGACCATTCAAGATAAGGGATAGACTCTTCTTCCAAGACCAGTACGTGGTGGTTGAGGACATTGATCTAATTTACACCCGAATGAAGACGCTGGATAACGTGGTTATTTCGGTGCCTAACCAGATGCTTCTGGAGACTGTGGTATCGAATCAGAGCGTCTATGATGTAGTACGCCGAAGGATAATAGTAACCATTGATTACACTGAGACTCCTGATAGGATTAGGAATATTCTCTTATCAGCGATTGTGAAGGTCGATGAGGTTATTGATGAACCTGAGCCTTATGTATGGATTACAGATTTCCCTAACTATGCCATGGAATATACCTTGTATTATTATATCAACGATACTCAGCGGAGCCAGATGATTGATGCAAAGGTACGTGAATATGTTCTCAACATCTTCGCTGAGAATGGAATTGATCTTAGTACGCCAAACCTGATAAAATCCGTAAAATAGTGTTTCTATTTAAACAGGCTTTTTCCTGTTTAAGTTATTTTATTACATAACATCTGTACCTTTTTCGCATGAATTTGAAATAATATATATATTATTGTTTTTTTATTGACATATAAACAAATTACATAAATTAATCAATTTAGAGTAATATGAAACATGTTTTTGCCTTGTTTATCTTGAAGAATCTGTTATTTTGTGCCCTAGAATATGCAATGTGCTTACAAAGTAAACACGGAGTAAAAAACCATGCCGATATGTGCCATATGTGGAGAACAAGCCGAACATGTCACCAAGTGCAAGATGTGTGGAGAGAAATTCTGCGCTGACTGTGGAGAGCCAAATGAGAAGCTCTGCATCTATTGTCTCGATGACGATGATGAAGACTGGGACAAGGACGATTTGGACGATAAAGAAGACTGGGATGATTAGTAGTCTCCTATTAACCCTTTTTTTGAATCCATTACTGATCCTTAAACTTTCTATTTTTATCCTTTACCAACTCGTTTTTGTCATCAAAAACCCGTTACTCTACCACTTTTTTACACTTATTTGGATCGAAACTAGGTTGTTCTGGGGCTGTTTTAGTGAAAAGCGTTGGTATTATAGCTGGGATGGGTTGACCCCCCCCTCCCCCCCACAGTTTTTTTGGGTTCGGTGACCTTGCTTCGTAATTATGCCATAGCTGAGCTTGGCGAAGATGCTGATGCGTATCGATGCGATTAAGGTGCTTTGTATTCTCTCTGTTTGATCATCCCTGCATACAGGTGGTTGAATTAAATTTTGTAGAGTTTAGTGTATTCTTTGCAACTCTGGTATTGATTCGAAGTCTTTGTCGAAGCTGTATATCTGGTTGATACTGTTTTCCTGCATTATTAGGTATGCAATGGTGTCGTTGAAGCCGAGGTTTAATGTGGGGGCTAGTGCTGCGGCTGCTTTGACATGGGGCATTGTTACTGCATAGATGGTTAGGTTTTGAATATTGGTTATCGATTGTAGTATTCTGGATGCTTTTTCCTGTTCAATCCGGGCTTCCAGTATGTTCGCTATCTCAGAGATATGAACTGTTGATGTTGCTACCTGCTCTGTATTGATGTTGGTGAGTATTTTTTTAGCTGATTCTTTTATCTTGGCTTCATGGGGCTTTAGTGTTCTTGTTGGTTCAAGGATGGCGTGAATGAAGACGTTTGAGTCTATGAACCGTTTTATGGTGTTTCACCAATGAGTAGTTCTTTTTTGAGTTTTTTCCAGTCGCTTAGGTCGGATTTTAGGTCGATTGGTACTGAGTCGAAGAACTCCGTGATGTCTTGTATTTTTATTGGTGTGATGATAATTTCTTCTCCTCTCTGGGTGATTATCACTCGGTCGTTGGACTTTAGGTGTTTTTTACGCCAATCTGCCGGGAGGCTCACCCTTCCCTGAGTGTCCACTGTGCGTTCTTCCACAATCAAACTTCTCCCCATGATCTGATTTATTCCCCATAAATATAAAGAATCCCCATTTTAATAGATGAAATGGGGAAAATCACTTGACTTTCTTAGCTACTGGTCTCATCCAGACTGGCAGGTTCAGCCTTACCGCCTCAAATTTACAGTCCATCATGCATGCTCCGCAGTGCCAGCACTCATCAGGATAGGCAACCACTGGTTTGCCTTCTCCTTCCTTGAGTATGTCTCCGGGGCATATCTCGACGCATTTGAAGCAGGCTGTGCATTTCTCATTGAATACTGGCGGCATCTAGGCAACCTCCTTTGGTGGATACAGCACCTTAATCGGTTCCTCCCTGAATGATGCTTCTCCTTGCTCGATCTTGCCTAGGAACCAGATTCCACGCTTGAACTGATCCTCCTCAAAAGCAGCCCTAACCATAAGCTCCCCAACATCAATGAGATTCATAACCTCATTACAGCGAACTAGCTCATGTGGGTCGTTTGCCCTCATCTTGGCTTTTTTGAGTTTGGCTAACTGGTCTAGGCAGTTCTGGAGTCCTGTATGGCTCATCTTGTCTCTTTTTCCCGGTGGGTTGAATCCTGCGACATATTTCTTGTACTCCTCCATGATCTGGTTGAGCTCGATGTTTACTTCCTGCCATGTGAAGCCATCCTCCTCGTTTATGGGTTGGAGTACTCGCTGCTCCTCAGACTGGACTTGCACTGCATCCAACTCTGATTCAGGTTGCTCTTTTACGAACTCTGCTGCCTTCTCCCCTGACCTCCAACCGAGAACCGTGTAAGTAGGTGCAGCTACTTCTCCTGCGAACTGAACTGGGCTACACGCGAACAAGCCCTCTAGGCTGGTCTTGCAGTCGATATCGATGTATGGTGCTAGGAATCCTCCCCCGTTTCTACCGGGCTCCTCTAGTTCTAACTCAATCATGTGGGTTCTGAAGTCGATGTCTAGGTCTTTCATTATCTCTCTGAGTGCCCAGCAGAGCCCCTCGTTACCATATGCCCACAAGGCGTACTGGATCTCCTCCTCAGAGGCATCGGTCCAGTCAAGATAGAATGGGGTCTTGCCCTCAGCAACACTGTCTTCGACGTTCTGACGATATTTCCTCATAGGCTCACGGACAGCTGGATGCTTGATCATGACTTCCCGTTCAGCATTCACCAATCTACCTGCTGGGTAACAGGTGGTGGCTGCTGGACTGCTTCTCATGATGTTTCTCCAGTACTGGAACCCATTGTGCTGGGATTTACCCGCTGGGAGTATGAATACCTCGACTCCTGCTCTCACAGCCATGGCTTCACCGTCTCCCGTGATGTAGGGTGGGCTCTGGCTGTTGAACCACTTACCGTTATGGGGCTTGAAGAGACGCCACTGGTCCATACCCGTCGCCATCACCACTGCCTTGGCTTGGAATACATAGAACTCGCCGGTGCGCATATGGACGCCAGTAGCCCCTACAACTTTTCCATCCTTGGTGAGCAGTCCTGTGCCTGCTACCCTGTTGAATATCTCGACTCCCCGCTTCAGACACTGCTCGGTGAGGCGTTTCTTGATGTCCCGTCCATCATAGTTGAGGGTGTCCCACTCTGACTGGAACTGGGGCACGATACGGTACCTTTTCCCGCCTTCAGCTGCCTCATACTGGAGGTTCCATGGATAGATCTTGTCATACTTGAACTGGACCCCCCATGATTCCAGTCGATCCACGGCTGCCTTTGTGCCCTCAGCCACTATCTCAAGTAGCTCCTGATCCATGAGTCCTCCCTTGGTCTTACCATACTCGCCGTCAGTGCTAATGTCCCTCACCATATCTGGGATGGTCCAGCCCCTAGGCTCATGTATCTCAGGGTCATAGAACCAGAAGTGATCATTGCCTGTCCCAGCTGCACCACTACGCTCTGTGTGGCTCTTCTCCATGATAGCCACATTGGCTCCGTGATCAGCAGCGTTTATCGCTGCCATACAGCCGCTTAGTCCGCCTCCAATCACCAGTACATCTGTCTTGATAGTCTTCGTCATAATTACCACTAATGCTACGCATACGCATCAGGAATAGAATAAAAGGAAAATGGGCATGTTGGACTGTCCACGCCTCATAATTCGTCTTGACTGTTCAACATCTATTCTGCGCATAATTTATCATGGATCCATCGCTAACCTTCTTGAGGAGATATGATGCGCTCAAAGGGATTTATCCTATTTCTAATCATAATCCAACTCACTTCAAACTCCATCATAGCCTCTGCGTGCACAATATTCACAGATTCCCAAGGCGACCGGGTCCTGTTTGCCGGTAACGAGGACCAAAGCCCCACTGAATCCTATCTCTTGGTAGACACCCAAGGACCCATAGGCGTAGTCTATCTTGCTACCCCATGGCAAGAACATCCATTGATACCCCAGATGGGGATGAATGAGGAGGGGCTATGTTATGATACCAACTGGATACCTAACGAGGCGTTAAACTCGGATACCGATTTCACTACCTATGAGGACTGGCCGGTCCCCCACTTGATGAGGGAGTGTTCGACGGTTGAGGAGGTACTAGTTAGGGCTCTGGAGTCTAACTGGGGGTCCTCTATCTCTTATCAGATGCATTTCGCCGACGCGACAGGCGACGCTGTGGTTATTCACCCGGGATCAAATGGTGAACTAACCTATACTAGAAAGCCCAGTGGTGATGGTTCTCTGGTCTCGACCAACTTCAACCTAGAGAGATTGAAGTCTGGTGATTATCACTGTGAGCGATATAGTACTGCGAATGAGATGTTGCAGGCTGGGCATGAACTATCCGTGGAATTCATGGCTTCAATTCTTGACGCGACTCACGCTGAGGGGCAGGTATCAACCATATTCTCAGCCGTCTTCGACCCAACAGGCACAATATACCTTTACATCAACCACAGGTTCGATTATCCCGTAACCTTGAATGTCGAGGAACAAGTAGCCCTTGGAGCAAGACAAGAACCAATAGAGGAATTATTCGATGGTCTCCCAGCTCAAGGAGTAACACTAGAAGAGATGGCTCCATATGCCTTACTGGGCATAGTACTGATTGGGCTCTATATCCATCACAGACAAAGAACTGCTTAATCACTCAACGAGCCTGTAATCGTGACCCTCAGCCTTCTCGATGAGACCCTCATCAATAAGCTCAAGCAGCTTCTTACGAATAGTCACCCTGCTTCCTGTGCCTCTTTCTCGTTGAACTTCCCGCGTTAGACTGCTCACATTCTGGGGTCCATGAATCGCCAAGACATTCAATATTATTCTGCTTATCTCGTCTCTCGGCTCCTCGCTCCGTTTGAGACGTTTCTGCACATTCATCAACCGCTGAATAAGCTTCAAAGGCTCACTGTAGAGGCTCGTACCCATCTTCAAGCCTCCGATAACCCTCGCCGCCTCAGAGTACTCCTGATTCTGGGTCATCAAAGCCTCCATATAATCCAGTCTCTTCATCATCACCCCTAGCTTTTCATTGAGCTCACGAAGTTCATCTTCGAGACCAGACATCAGTGAAACATTATGCGTGAGACCTTTTTGAGTCTAACTGAGGGAAGCATTAAACACTATGAAATCTTCCATATCTTATGATTGATTTATCACCAATACTGGACAAGGTCCCCCAGTGGGACAGGTTCCTCACGGTAGATGAGCAAAACCAAGAGTCAAAGAAACTCGTTGAGGAGTATCCTGAGAGTGTTCAGCTAATTGAACTAGGACCCTCCACGATGGGTGAATCAATAATCTGCCTAAAGATAGGAGAAGGCAAATACAATGCATTCATCCACGGCTTCCCCAACTGCGAGGAACCTTACGGAGGAAACCACCTCACATACCTCAGCAGAGCCCTAGCCGAGAACCCAGAGATAACAGAAGCACTAGACTACACTTGGTATCTTGTAAAGTGCAGTGACCCTGACGGCGCAAGACGCAACGAAAACTTCCAGAAAGGACCCATGAACCCCCTCAACTTCAGCCTCAACTACTACAGGACCCCCCACAGCATCACCCCAGACGGCTGCTTCCCATTCAGATACGGACCACTCGACCTGAATAACCCCACAGCCGAGACAGAAGCCCTCATGAGACTCATAGACAGGGTCAAGATGAGCTTCCTCAGCAGCCTCCACATGATGAAATGGGGCGGCATCAGCTTCATGGTCCCCCACAGGTGCCCAGAGCTATACGCAGACCTACAAAACGCAGCCAAACGCTTCAACGTCTTCCTCCGAAAAAGACCCGGAACCATGCTAGCCCCCGGCATCATGCACGCCCAGTACCTCCAGCCTGCACGAAACTATGTCAGGCATATGGCTGCAGGAAACGAGAACCTTGAGCCCATACAGGGGTGTGATATCTATGAGTATGTCCAGATATGGAACCCTGATAGCTTCATCATCATCCCAGAGTGCTGCCTCTGGTACGAGCCAAGAATGCTTGACGACAATGAGAGCGAATCCACCCTAGGAGACGCCCTCAGCTATGGAAACGAAAAGATGAACGAGGCAAACAACTTCCTCCTAGACACATGGAGAGAGGCTGAACCCCATCTTATGACCGAGACCCCATGGAAAAAGATGACATGGGAGAACGTCGAGCCACTCATAGCCAAGTACACCAACGTGAGCAACCCGCCATTCAAGTTCAACCCCAAGGTACACGCAAGAAAAGCCACAGTAGCCGAAAAGATCGGCATCGAGGGACACGACGACCTCTACAGGATGTTCAACATCGGCGGCTTATACAAGACCCTAGAAGAGGAAGTCAAGGCAACAGGCAGCGAGAAAGCCGAGGAACTCAAAGAGAGGACCCACGCCAAGCTGGTTGAGTATGACAAGTTCCTACACGAGAACTATACCATAGTGAATACACCAATCCACAACTTGGTAGGTATGAGCATCGGGGCGCTTCTAAGCACGAGCCAGTATACTAAGAACCTCGTCAGAAACCCCTAATCCCATATTATTTACATTAAATATTGTAAACATGTTCTAAAACGTGGACTTATATCCGTGCATTCATTCCAAACCGCGAAATGGATAAACGCATACTCATACCCGGATTCATCGTAATACTGCTAGGCGCAACAATAGCGATCTACAGCCCTTATAGTGCCATCAGCAGGGTCACAGCATCATCTGGAGGCATTGGACTACACAAGGCAGGACCTTCAAGCACCATATTCATAGCATTCACTGACATCACAAACCCTACAAACAATCCAGTAACAGTAAGCGACTTCCACGCAAACATGCAGATCAATGGAACCGATTATAACAGCCTAGAACTAGGCGTCGATACAATTACGATACCAGCAGGAGGAGAAATCAAACTCTCAATACCCATAATGAACACCGGTACACCAGTCGAATACCAACCTGATGGAACCATCAAGCGATACACCCTTGATATCTCAGTAACCATGACAATATCCACATCATCGCTGGGAATAACCGCAGAGAAAACAGAGACCATCTCTGATACTCAAAACTGGTTCTTCGATAAGACCCTCAGCTAACCCAGATAGAAAAGAAAGCCCCAACCCTACATCTTGGTTCTCACTATCTCTATGCTGCCCGGTCGCATCAGCTCAAGATAATCTGGCTTAAACTCCATTAAAACGAAATCCGGGTCCTGCGGGTTATCCCAGAAACCCTGTATAAATCCTGCACATCCATGTACCTCTGCACGGGTATCCTCATCTGTAATGAAACTCATCTCTCCCCGAAGCCTGAGACTTCCCTCATCATTCTCGATGGACATACAGACCTGTACCCTTGGGTTTCTAGTGATCTGTCCAACCTTGTTATCTGTGCTCCCTGTAGCATAGAAGAACCTATTATCATGATAGATGAGCATCATAGCCCTGACATATGGCTGATTATCCACGCTTGTTGCTACAAAGCTGACCCCAATAGGCTCAAGGTATCCTAATGCCTCCTTAATCAGACTGCTCATAGATTTACATTTTACTCCAACTCTTTTAGGTTATTCGCCGCTGAACAAAAATACCTGAAACTATACATATCCCTTGATACACGATGAATAAACCATTACTAGAAAGGCTCAGCAACGCCTTCGGACCACCAGGCAACGAGGCAGAGCCAAGAAAAATACTCATAGAGGAACTCCAAGACTATGCAGATGAGGTCAAGACCGACAAACTAGGCAACGTATTCTTCTACCACAAGGGCGACGAAGATGCGCCAGTCATTATGCTGGCAGCCCACACAGACGAGGTTGCAGTACTCATCACAGACATAGACGAGAAGGGCTTCCTCAGGTTCCACCCATGGGGTATCGTAGCTAATGTACTTCCCGGGCAGCGTATGCAACTCAATGGCAAGAAAGGAACCCTATACGGGATATTGGGCACCAAGCCACCGCATGTCCTCAGCGCAGAGGAAAGAAAAGCAGCCATCCCAGCAGACGAATTATTCATAGACATAGGAGCCTCAAGCCGTGAGATGGCTGTAGCCAAGGGCGCCTATGTTGGTATGACTGGCACTTTTGATGTTCAGTTCAAGGATCTTGGTGATGGCTTCCTTTGGGGTAAGGCTTTTGATGACCGTGTTGGCTGTTACGTGATGTCTGAAGTCTTCAAGTGGATCAAGGATAAGCCATACAACATAGTAGCTGTGGGTACCGTTCAGGAGGAGGTAGGTCTCAGGGGCAGCAAGACAGCTGCTTGGCAGGTAGACCCCGATTATGGCCTTGCATTGGAGAATACCTTCGCGATGGATATGCCGGGCGTGTCTGATCACAAGCAGAGCGCTGGACTCCACAAGGGACCAGTAGTTACCATAGCTGACCGGAGCGTTATCGCTCACCCCAAAGTGCTTGGTAGCATCCTGGAGGCAGCCAAAGCAGAAAACATCCCATACCAGTTCAAGAAGATACCCAGCGGAGGAACAGACGCAGGAAGCATACACCTAACAAAAGCAGGCATACCAAGCGGAACCATCGCCAACCCATGCAGATACATCCACGGACCCTGCGGAATCACCACTGAACAGGATATCGAGAACACAGTAGCATTGGTAAAGGCTTTCATCAAGCGCATCAGCAGCTAACCCATCCCCTTTTTTATTAAATAGAAAAACTGTAAGGAACTCAGCGTTCCAAGATGAACTCACGAGTCGGCGCAGTATGTTTTTTAATTCTCTTCTTGAGCATATCCTCACCCACCTTCTCACCCACCTCGATAGGCCTTAGACCCTTGAGCTGCTTCAACGCGTTATCCAGTTTATCCTGCTTCTCAGCATAAACCCTGAACATGGGCTTATCAGTGTAAACCTTGTCCCCTGTCTTGGCGTATAGCTGTATACCCGCTCCCTTATCATTTGGAGTACCTGCTGAACGGGCTACCTTCACAAGGTCCCTGTTGTTGAACCATAGTATTCTTCCATTCCGGGTTGCCTCAACATCAAAATAATACTCGCCGGGCACAAGATCCTCAGGCTTCACTGATGGGTCACCATTCTGAGCATCAATGATCTGTCTCATCTTTTCCAGCGCCTTCCCACTCTTGATATAGTCCAGCGCCATCTTTTTCCCATCCTCGTTTCCCACCATCTCAAGCAAGATACCTGCAAGATTCGTAGCCTTATTCACAAGCTCATGAGGACCCCTACCATACAGGGTCTCCAATGCTTCCCTTGCCTCCAATATTGGGCCAATATTGAAGCCGATGGGCTGGCTTCCCTCTGTGATGGCGCACTCGATGTTCATCTCAAACCTTTTTCCAAGCTCGATGAAGTCGCTGGCTAGTTGCTCTGCCATGTTCATTGTCTTGATCTTTGCGCTAACTCCTACAGGTATGTCTATTACGATGTGGGTGCTGCCCATGGCTTTTTTCTTGCTCATGATACTTGGCAGCAACAATGGATCTATACTCAGAGGGTACTCTACCCTGATGAATAGGTCGTCTGCTGGAGCAAGGTCGATGCTACCACCCCAGACAATACATGCCCCTATGTCATTTACAATCTCCTTGATCCTTTCAAACGGGATATTAACAGGCGCAAGTGCTTCCATCCTGTCAGCTGTACCCGCTGGACTAGTGATGGCTCGGCTGCTGCTCTTGGGGATGCTGTACCCAGCAGCAGCGATAATTGGAGTGACTATCAGTGTGGTCTTGTCTCCGGGTACACCACCTATGCTGTGCTTATCCAGTATGGGGGTCCTGCCGAACTCGATCTGCTTCCCACTCCAGATCATTGATCGGCTCAGTGCTTCGACCTCCTCCATGCTTACCCCATGCACATGCAACGAGGTTACAAAAGCAGCCAACTCGATATCACTGAGATGCCTCTCAACCACATCTCCCACTATTCGCTGAATCTTCCAAGGAGTAAGCCGTTGACCATTGATCTTCTCCCTGATGTAATCGATACTCTCTGGGCGACGAGCCAGCTCAACATCCACCATTGAGCCCTCTTCTACTCTTAGAGCATCTTTTACCTCACGGTAGACTCCCAATATCCCGGGTTCATCTTCTGTGCTGATGTTAAGTATACAGATAATGTGTTCTCCATGATACCTTAGGAAGACCCTGTCGCTACTGATGACTCCCAGCTCAGCCGCGTCATCCCTGTTCATGACTACGATTAGGGGTCCTCCAGCCTCGATATTCAGTACGTCTGCTTTTAGCCGCATATCATATGCCCCGGTAAAACCAATTCAATATGGTTCAGTAAAGGTAAAAACATAGTGGAAGAATAATCAACTATAGTGGATTACATGCGTTACATTGATTTCGTAAACCAGACGTACAGACCTAAAGAAACAGATTTGATATGCGAGTTCTACGTCGAGCCAAGAGACCAGCCCCTCGACGTGATAGCCGGCGGGGTGGCTGCAGAGAGCAGCGTAGGCACATGGACCGACCTCACCACAGAGAAGCCATACATCAAGGAGAAAGCGGCTACGGTCTACGAGATCGATGGAAATGATATCAAGATCGCTTACCCTATCGAGCTCTTTGAGCCATATAATATGCCCAACATACTGAGCAGTATAGCGGGTAACGTATTCGGGTTAGAGGACATAGAGAACCTCAGGCTTAACAACATACACTTCCCAAAAGAGATAGCCAAAAGCTTCCCGGGGCCAAAATACGGCATAGAAGGCGTAAAAAAACTCACAGGAGTAACGGACAGACCCCTTGTGGGCACCATAATCAAACCCAAACTGGGCTTGGTGACCAAGGATCATGCACAGGTAGCCTATGAGGCATGGTACGGTGGCTGTGACGTGGTAAAAGACGACGAGAATCTGAGTAGCCAACGATTCAACCCATTCGAGGACAGAGTAATCCAGACACTAGAACTCAGGGATAAAGCAGAATCCGAGACAGGCGAGAAAAAGGTCTACCTCATCAATATCACCGCTGAGATGGAGGAGATGAAAAAGCGAGCCCAATTCGTCGAGGACCATGCTGGACGATATATGATGATAGATATACTCACCACAGGCTGGAGCAGCCTCCAAGCCATGCGAGACCAAGACTACAATCTACTAATACATGCCCACAGGGCTGGTCACGCCGCCTTCACTCGGAGCCACAGACATGGCATCAACATGGTTGTAATAGCCAAGGTTGCCAGACTGATTGGAGTAGATCAACTCCATGTCGGTACCGCAGTGGGCAAGATGGCTGAGACCCGCGAAGAGGTACTGGAAAACAAGAAGGCATGCACTGAACTCATGTATGGAATCAAACCGGTTCTACCAATCGCCTCAGGGGGCCTTCATCCAGGCATGGTGCCCAAGTTGGTCGAGATATTTGGTAAAGATACCGTAATTCAGGCAGGTGGTGGTATACATGGTCATCCAGAAGGCACCATCATTGGGGCAAGAGCCATGCGACAAGCTGTAGACGCTGCTTTGAAAGGCATAAAGCTCAACGAATACGCCAAGGACCACCCAGAGTTAGAGAAAGCATTAGAGAAATGGCCAGTTCTATAACATCCACGGGTAGTGCCTGTGGATAGCCTCTAGGATGCTGTGGGGGCTGATTATCCCCTCTTCTGTTATCAAGCCATGAATATAATCACGCCTAGTGACATCAAACGCAGGGTTCAATATCTTCAACCCAGCAGGCGCATCTTCCCATATCTCATCGGTATGCCGCTCCTCAATCGTCTCATAGGCACCATGAATCGTAACAGGGTCAAACTTGAGCAAAGTACTCACAACATAGAAGGGAACCCTTGACTCCAACGCCGCTGAAGCAATCTGGCTCGTACCAATCTTGTTGATGACATTTCCCTCACTCGTAATGGCATCAGCCCCAACAAGGACAAAATCAATCTCCTTCATATAATGACGCGCAGCAGAATCAACAATCATAGTCGTATCAATACCAGCCTCAACCAGCTCATACGCAGTCAACCTACCCTGATACTTGGGACGCGTCTCCGTCTGTAATACCTTAAACTCTTTTCCCTGCTCATGAGCCCTGATCAATGTGCTGGTAACACCACTGCTTCGACAATGGGTTAAAACTACATCTCCATCCTCGATTCTACGAGCACCCACATCAATCATAATGTTTTTTGCCTCATTAAACATCATCAAAATATCCCGCTCAGCATCCTGAACCAGTGAACGCAAGACAGCCTGAGAACTCCACTGGGAACTATGTATCTTTGATTTGATGTACTTGAGCCCGTTTCTCATCATGGGCTCGGTTGCCCGAGACTCTACAAGCATCGAGATAGACTCATTCAACACCTCAAGTACCTCTGGTGGCTGGCTCCACTCAAGGTTCCTGATCTCTTTTCCCAGCGCCTTGACCGCTTGGACCGCGATGCTTGTGGCTCCCTGTATCTCTAAGGCTTTGATACGCGCCGCTATTTCCTTGACTGTCATGAGAACTCCATATTCTGGTCCGGGTTAAGGGTTTTAAAGGATTAGTCTGTATTCAAGCCTTCACACCCTTACTGGCTTGATTGATGTGAAAAGTGGTAACCTTTATAAGGGATCATGTACGAGCACTTACCGTGAATATGGGTAAAATACCCATAGGTAAAATTTTGGAGATAAACAAATGAATAAACGATACACCGATCCTCAAACGGACAATGCGTCCAACTGCCCCCACTGTGGAGGCAGCAAAATAGTAAGCGACCGCAGGACCGGAGAAAGAGTCTGCGGAACATGTGGACTAGTGGTAACTGACACCATCATGGACACAGGACCCGAATACAGGGTATTCAATCTACAGGAAGGAAACGACAGACGCCGAACAGGAACAGGCTACAGCATGAGCATATACGACAAAGGACTCAGCACAGTAATCAAAGGCGACAAAGACGCCTCAGGAAAACGACTGGACTACGAGACCCAGCGAAGAATGCGTCGACTACAAAGACAAGACAACAGAAGCAAGGTAAACGAGACCCACGCCAGAAACCTAAGCATCGCCATGGCTGAACTCGATAGAATGGTATCAGAACTACACCTACCAAGAAATGTGAAAGAAAACGCTGCAATGATATACAGAAAAGCACTCAAGAAAGACCTAATACGGGGAAGAAGCATCGACGCCTTCGTAGCAGCCAGCGTATACGCGGCATGCAGACTACTAAAAGTACCAAGACCACTTAAAGAAGTAACAAAGATCAGCAAACGATTACACAGCGAGGTAGCCATGACCTACAGGCTAATCCACAAAGAACTCAACCTAAAACCACCAGTAGACGGACCATACAAATTCGTACCAAGCATAGCAGCAAAACTAGAGATACAACAACCAACAGAACAACTAGCCATCAACATACTCAAGAAAGCAGACGAGATCAAAGAACTAACAGGAAAAGACCCAAGAGGACTAGCAGCAGCAGCCCTATACATGGCATGCCAAGAGACCAAAGAAAAACGAGTACAAAGAGTAATCGCCAAAGCAGCAGGCACAACAGAAGTAACCCTGCGTAACCGATACAGGGGCTTGAAACAGGCTCTAGATAACATGAATACAGTTCCAAGCGATCTTGTTCTCCCGGTAGTCTAATTTTACATACTTTTTTAACCAAGACCAGTAACTGGGTTTATGCAAAATCCCGAGCATAAACAGCGTTCCTTGATAATGCTTATGCTCGTACAGCTCTCCACGAGTTTTAGCACGGGGATAATCGCTCCCATACTAGGGTTGTTTGTACGGAGTCAGGGCTTGAGCATGGCCCAGATAGGGTTGATTGGGACCGCCTCTATGTTAGGGTGGTTTATCTGGGAGCCAATAATGGGTGTGGTTGCTGACCGGTTTAATAAACGGTGGATGTTGGCTGGTAGCTTAGTACTTACAACAATTCTATACTGGTTTTACCCTCTTGCTGACGGATTCTATATATTCGCGGTACTGGAGTTCGCCAAGACAAGTATATTATCCGCATACAGCATACCCGTAAAAGCACTGGCAGCAGAACTCCTTCCAGCACAAGACCGGGGAAAAGCCTACGGAAGGTATATGACCATAATTAGCTTCGGGGGGATGATAAGCCCATTAATCGGGGGATATGTTTCTGAGGTTGCAGGTTTCTCTCTACCATTCTACCTCGCGGCTGGAATAGGACTCCTTGGGTTACTAGCTGTGTTTTCAATAAAATACGAAGAACCTACACTTGGTGAGAAAACAACGAACACTAGTGGATTCAAAGAGCTACTAACAAAACCAGTACTAGCCATATTCTCTGTAAGAGGGCTATCCTTCTTCAACGCTGGATTCACAGGCTTCTTATCAATATTCCTTAATGAAGCCCCCCAATTTGCAGCCACCGAGTCCCAGATAGGGGCATTCTTTACTATTGTTAGGTTGGCTGGGGCTGCGTCACGGTCAGTAATTGGCGATGTTTGTGATAGAGTCGGTACCAAGCCTTTGATTAGTATTAGTCTCGCTGGTATTGGGTTGAGCTATCTTGGCTTGATATTCACTGGGGGTCTAATTCCAATGTATATTATAGGTTTGATTCGTGGAGTCAGCCAAGCAACATCAGACACCAGCATGATGCTACAACTGATTTCTGTTATGCCCAAGGAAAGATCCGGGTTGACCATGGGTCTCTACTCAGAGGCAGAGAACATTGGAGGATTAATAGCAACTCCCTCTGTTGGTTATTTATATCAGAATTTTGGGGCTAACTCCGCTGTTTGGCTGGTTACCTTGATGCTATTTCTCAACACTGGGTACAGCTATCTGGCTATACGGGATAAAACAGAACCCGTGGATATAATGGGTTCTTAGCGTAGCATGTACTGGCTGGTTGATGCCACGTAGATTACTTGTCCCTGTGCAACTAGCTGCGTTAGAGCCTTTTTTATCTGCATCTTGGTGAGGGTCAAATGAAATTCCAGCTCATTTATGCGTGCTTTTCCTTCTTCAAGCAATAAAGCAAATGTTACTTTGTCGATATTGGTTATCTTTCTTAGGTGCTCCATAGTATTCAGCGTCTCATGCCTTTGGCGCAAGATATAACCCTATCGATCACAGTCGAAGTCATTTACGTCAATCATCGAACTCAGTTTATTGTTTCATGTTAATAGTTAAAGCGTTGATGCTTATGGTGATTAGATATGTCCACTGAACGCTATGTTATCAACTTATTCGATATAAATACTGATGAGATACACCGTGTCGGTGGAAAGGCACTAAACCTCGGGTTCCTGATAAAGAATGGGTTTAATGTACCAAACGGTTTCGTGGTAACAACAGAGGCGTATAAGCAGTTCATCAAAACAAATCAACTAGAATACACAATAACAAGCATACTGTTAACCGATGAACCTGAAAACGCCTCAAAACGAATTCAGGAAGTAATTTCTACTGGGAAAATACCCCCTGAGGTTCAAGAAGCAATAATCAAACAATACGATAATCTGGGAATGCAGGGGGTCGCTGTACGATCAAGTGCTACAAGCGAGGATCTCCAAGACGCATCATTCGCTGGTCAGATGGATACCTATCTAAATATCAACACCCAGAAAGATGTGATCCAGCACATAAAACGTTGCTATATGTCTCTCTGGACCAGTAGAGCCATCTCCTACAGGGCAAAACAGGGTATAGATTCTCAGAGTGTTTCAATAGCCGTAGTGGTTCAGGAGATCATTGAGCCTAATGAAGCTGGGGTGATGTTCACACAGGACCCAGTTACTTCTGAGGATAGTATAGTTATTGAGTCAAATTATGGTTTTGGAGAATCCGTTGTATCGGGGCGCGCTACTCCAGACCGGTTTATCGTGAGACTTGGACCGGTACCAGAGATAAAGGTCAGAGAGATAGGCACCAAGGAACTGGAAGCCGTCAAGGCATCAAACGGGGGATTAATCTACTCCGAGACTAGCATCGATAGAAGAGAACAATCCAGTCTCACAGATAAAGAGATATTCGAGTTGGCAAGCCTCGGAGAGAAAATTGAAGCCGCCTACGGTTCTCCCCAAGACATCGAGTGGGCGATATCAAACGAGACCCCGTATCTATTACAGTCAAGACCCATCACAACCATAAATGGTAGCCGAGATTTGACGCCGTGGACCCGCGGATACTCTGATGACTACTGGAACGATAATGTGACCCCCTTATTCTTTGAGTTGCTGGGGGATCATATCTCGGAGATAGTGAATGTTGAACTCAACGAGTTGCTGGGCTACACAGAGAAGGGGGATGCTGAGATGGATCAGCTGCTCAGGCTCCACAAAGCCCACGCATACTTCAACCTAGAGGTACTGAAACGCAAAGTCGAGTACGAGATACCAAGCTTCCTCAGAAACAATGATGTGCTCAACTATTTCCCAGAAGGCGAAGGACCATACGGAAAAGAGACCATGAAACGCCTCCCCTTCCGACTCAGCAAACGCATCAACGCCGAGTACAGGATAAGGACCAGAGACCCTGATGGGGCTAGCAGCAGGACCGCAGATGCCTATGACCAATGGACACACGAGGTATTGAACCCCTTCTGGCGCTCATTCGATGAACGCATGAAACAACTGGAGGGAGAGAGCCTCAACGAGTATCTCGCCTTCACTCATGAGGTCAACGACATAATGATCACCCACTACAGGCTCGTAAGGTATGGTCTACCTGTACACAATATTGGCATGAATCTTATGAGCCAGTATCTCCTGAAACGATTTATTGGGGAGGAGAAAGCCGCAGTAACCTACCCCATATTGGTCTCGGGACTCAAACACAGCACAAGCAAGACCAATGATAGCTTATTCCAGATAGCCGAGATCATACGAGGCTCACCTAGTCTAAGATCAACAGTGATTGAAGCAGAGTCAAAACAGATTCTAGAAAAAATAAGTAGTCTAAACTCCGATGAATCAGCGCGTTTCCTTGAAGCCTTCAACAACTTCCTCTACGATTATGGATGCAGAGGATTCACCCGTGAACCTCTTTACCCAAGATGGAGTGAAGCCCCTGAGTATGTTTTCGATATAATGAAGTCACTGGTAGTGGATGAGGGAAGCGACTTGGCGTCAATAGAAGAGAAAAACAGGATAGAACGGGAACGAGTCGAGAACGAACTCAGAGAGAATATTGGTAATCAGAGATTCGGATACCTGAAAAACAAGCTCCTAGGCTACGTGATAGGGACAGCTAGACGATACATAGTATTCAGGGAGGAGCAGCGGTACAATCTTGACAAATGGATAACCATGAACAGGGTCCTCTACATGAAAATAGGGAAAATCCTAACCGAGAAAGGCATTCTATCTGAATCCAGCGACATATTCTTCCTACAGAAAAAAGAGATAGAGACCATAATAAATGGAAACGAGACACTCCCCCCAAAGCTCATTGAGCAGAGACGCACCGAATACCAACGATACGAGAACATAACCCCACCCAAGTTCCTCGAAGGCGACAGAGAATACAATGACCCATATCCACCAAGCGCCAAAACCTACAAAGGGTTACCAGCCAGCCAAGGCATATTAACGGGACCAGTAAGGGTATTGAAGTCTATCAAAGAGATTTGGAGGGTACGAACAGGGGAGATCCTCGTTGTGCCCCGTACAGACCCGGGGTGGACGCCGGTGTTCAGCAAGATCGGTGGATTGATCACCGAGACAGGCGGCGTATTGAGCCATGGGGCTGTGGTTAGCCGCGAGTACGGTGTCCCAGCGGTTACAAACATAAGTAACGCGTGCAGAATATTCCAGACAGGACAGATAGTGACCATAAACGGAGCTAATGGCTCTGTGAGCATGGATGATTAAGATGGAGAAACTAGTACATACACCAAATAACCACCCTGAGTGGAACGAGTCATTCTACTTCTGCTTCAGCGACAGAGAAAACAAGATAAATGCCATGACCCGACTCGGATTAAAACCCAACAAGGACGAAACCATGACCTTCTTCCTAGTGTTTCTACCAGATGGCTCAGTAGCAGGCTACAGAGACACTGAAGGCATCAACGGTGAATGGGGAGAACATGAGTGGAGAGCCAAAGGAATGAGGTTCATGCCCCAACCTGATGGCACATGGCGGTACAGCTACACGGGTCCAATGATTCAGGTAAAGAAACCAAGCGACTTCCCAATGGTATCACAGGACAAGTCACTGATCAAGGCAGTGCTTCCAACACGGATGGATATACATTTCAAACCAGTGCACAAGGAGTACGAGTACTCCGAGCACATGACACCTGAGAGCCTAGAGATAGGAAAGAAAGCAGGTGATGAACACTGGGAACAGGTTGGGCTCATCGAAGGCACCCTGACACTGGGCGAGACCAGCTACAAGATAAGCAAACAGATCGGGCAGAGGGACCACACTTATGGTGTCAGGGACTGGACCGGCGTAGGCGACTGGCTCTATTATGTTGTCTGGTTCAATGAGCATCTCGCAGTCAACCCAGCAGCCATCATTATGGAGGACGGTAGAGTGAGCTGGGGTGGATTCATCTACAAAGACGGCGTAAACCATCCTATTGTGAAGATGAAGGTCCTCGAACAGAGGTTCATAGACGGAGTGTTACCCGTGAGCAGCAGACTTGAGCTTGTTACAAAGAACGGTGAGAAACATATACTGGAAGGAGAGGCTGGACCAGTAGTGCCCCTCCCCTTCATGGATGAATCAGGAAAGCTATCGGTGCTAGCCCAGAGCTTCGGAGAGTTCACTCTCGATGATATTGGAGGTGGCTACGGAAGCTTTGAGACTCTTCGGGTTAAACATTAGAGGTACCCGTTTTTATGGTACCATTTTATGGTCTCGGCTAACCCAGTCCTCAGATCATATCTAGGATTGTAGCCCAGCAGTTTCACAGCTTTATCAATACTATATGCCCGGTTAGACATCACTGAGTCCACTGTTGCGGTATGCCACATGAAATCCTCGCGTCCAGTCAGCTTGTTGAAGAACTCCACCGGGGCTATGCTTAGCTTCGCAAGCCAAGGAGGAAGGTGTAGCTTGGGAGGTGTTTTACCGAGTAACTCAGCGATGATGCTATAGACCTCTTTGTATGAGTAGGCATGGTTCTCAGAGATAATGAAGGTCTCCCCCTTTGATGCATCCGGGTTCTCTAATGCTTTGATGAAGCCCTGTACAATATCCGAGACATGGACAAACTGGATCAGCGACTCACCAGAACCCACAATAAACTTGCTGAGAATCCCGCCTTTGGCTTGACTCATGACAAACCAGTAAGAAACATCATCTACATTTCTGGGGCCATACACGCCGCTGGGGCGAATAACTGTAATCCATGGCTTATCTCCTTGCAACTCATTGAGCTTTTTCTCTGCGGTAAGCTTTGAGACTCCATACTTATACTGTGGGTTAGGCTTACTCTGTTCATCTCCTATACCTTCAACTGGGCCAATTGCCTCTGCGCTACTACAGTAGATAAAATGATTCACGCCGGCTTTTTTCGCGACTTCTGCTAGTGATAAGGTTCCCTCGACATTGATTCGTGTGTATTGTTCTTTTTCACCGTAGAACCTGTAGTACGCCGCTAGATGAATTATGGCGTCAACGCCCTCAGCCACACCTGAAAGAGAACCCGGGTCACCAAGGTCTCCAATCCGTGTCTCAACACCAAGCTCATCAAGCAGAGTAGTATCGCTGCTACTACGGACTAACGCGGTGACTGTGTGTCCCGATTCCCGCAGGGCTGGTACTAGGTGGCTGCCTATGAAACCCGATGCACCAGTTACAAGTACCCTCACACCACTCACCTATTTTCTACGATAAACCCTGTAAGTGAAAGCAGTAGGCAAGCTGACGCCATCATAGGGCTCAGAGGGGCTTCTCATATACATATCAGATAATGAGACAATCCGGTAGGCACCGGTCTCAGCCAACAAATTATATTCTTCCTCGCTGAGTTCAACTGCTCCGATGGTCTGGACCTTTTCGACTCCTGCCCAGCCGGGGTTCTCGGGTAGCTTCTCGATAAGCTCAATGGTTTCGCGGAAGTCTTCGACTCTGATTATCTCTATGAATCGCTTCCTATTGTAGAGGTTGAACTGGGGGAATGTTTGGACGGCTTCACCCAGCCTGCTTTTTCTCTCGGATACTACGATGGTCCATGGGTTGGACTGGTCTCGGCTGGAGACTACCTTGCTGCCCTTCATCAATAATGCACGTCGTACTCCCTGTAGCGTATAGTTAGATGCTTCTGAGAGGGTTATGGGCTGTGATGCCCCAATCAAGTTAATACTCTCTCCAACCTTCTCAACAAAACTATCTAGCGCTTCTTTTGAGCCTATGAAGGCTGCCTGCGTTGGGCTACTACAGAGTTGCTGATCATAAAGCACGATATTTAACGCCAATCCTTGAACCGCCTTATGCATGTGCTCCTCTTTAACTACTACGAAACCCGTCAACGGACCGTTTACAAGGTACCTTGGGTGATGCGGGTTTTCACCCACTTTCGCTCCTATTATTCCCATAGCTGGTTGGGCTCCCCAGAAATTAACAACACCAAATGGGGCTTCCCTTAGCAGATACTCATAGGCAGCTGAGTCATGCCTGAGATACGAGACGAATAAACACTCCTTGAGCGCCTCATAGCCTTCAAGCTCCTCCAAGAGACCGAAAATCATACTCAGACCAGCAACATTCGATAGGCTAGGCTTCAAAACCACAAAGTTACCAGTTAGAAGACCCATCACGGTCGGGATTAACGGCGGGATAACGCTGTTCCCGCTGCTTATGATCAACAATGGTCCAGTGGGCATGGACCGGATTGCCTCTTTTTCATTGATCGCTTTGAAACCGTCAAGGGTCTCAGAGCCACCTATCAAGCCATTATCCAGAATAGCCCTGAGATTCTTTCTACTGAATACCTCTACTACCAGTTTGAACTCCTCATCGATTAGGCTCCGGGAATAGCCAGTCGAGGCGGCGAGTAACTCCTTTGCTTCATCCCATTCTCCAGAAGCGTTCCGATTAGCCCAGAGTTCACCTAGGGCTGCAAGTATCTTGAGCCTAGTCTCGGTTCCAATCTTCATTGATCGTTTTTGAATTTCAACGGCATCAGACATAACCCGTTTCATGGACTCCACTGTGGGTTCATGGATTGTAGTTCCCTGAGCCTCAATGATGTCTGTCTGTATTTCATGGGTTGTGAGGGGCTTTATAGTCACCATTAGGCTTTGAAGCCCCCATCCATAAGCTCCTCCATGGTGCCTCCGCAGGCTCGTTGAAGCTCCCACCCCTCCTCAACGGTCAACCGCCGCTCATAGATGAACTCTTTCCCGTAGAATCGCTCCGATCCCTTGATACTCATGATGTCCCCCGGATAAAACGCCTCAAGCCAGCTGGTCGTGTATGGAGTGAAGACCCCTAGGATTCCCCGGGGCTCATCTGTTAACTGGTATGTCTCTGGGTCCATGAGGAAAACGTTCTGTAGTGGATGAGGCACCTTTTCCATCACCCCAAACTTGTCGATGAGGGCGGTAAGTGTCTCGGTCATACCCATCACATCCATGAATGGCGTGGCAACTGATTCGCCTGTTTTTTCCTGTGCCTTGAACTGCTTCCTAGCCCCCTCAACTATCTCAGGGTGAGGAGGTAGATCGCTGAACCCCTTTGTCCCCCCGCCTGTAACCACGACACCCCCTCGACCAAGTTTTACTGGAGGGGCGCCTGTAGCCAGCTTGTAGAGAATCTTCTGGATAGGGTTCATGTCTGTGAATCGCTTGCTCATCAGGTGGACTCCGGCTGGTGCCGAGAAGAATAACTTGGGCTCCTTTTTGCTCTTGAGGAACCTTAGCAGTCTGTCCTTGTTGGGTACGAGGCGTTTCCATATGCTCTCATCGCCATCAACCAAGTCCATTCCATAGAGAAGCTCAATGCCCTTAGCCTCAAGAGTCATATCAACGAAAGCGACGAAGTTGAGCATATCCTTGAGCTCTTCAGCAGCCATAAACAAAGCAACTCCCTTCTCTTCCTCCAGTATATCACCGTAAACATACTCGAAGAGGGCTGTGTTTGCCTTGATCATTATCGCCAAGTCAAGGGGGCTCCTGTAGATGTGTACAGGGGTCTTGCCTGTGGTGCCGCTGCTGGTAAACCATTTTCCACCCTCCTCAAGGTCCTTGACGAGAAATGGCTTCAATCCATCTCCCCTAAGCATGTCTGCTGGTACCGTGAGTTTCGCGAGGTCTTCTAGTTCCGCTGTCGCCGGGGTTATGTCTAGGTTCTCGTATAGCTGGGCATAGTATGGGTTATGTTCCTTGAAGAACCGCAGGGCGTCTCGGCTTAGTTCGATTCTTAGTTTGGCTAGTGTGTCGGGGCTCTTCTCGAATAGGCTGGGGTCATCGACTAGTTTCCATATCTTGGCTATGTATGGTACCTTTAGGAACCTGCTTTTCTCGGCTTGGGTGAATATCTCTTTGACTGTCAATCTGTCGCCTTCTATGGGATCAAGATACTTGTGGCATGAATTATTTAAGATAATAACTAGGAGTCGAAACCAGCTAGGAGCAGCTCAACCTCAGCCAGTAACCTGTTTAGCGTTTGCTCATTCAAGTCAGGGTAGGAGGGGCGTCCCTCTCTATGGGTATTTTTAGTCTCCAGAGAACCCCGAACAGGATCTGAGTATCTGGGTCGCTCCAATGCATTGTGGATAACGTGCTGTGGATGGCTGATATCACTGGTGGTATTTCTTCTGGGTAGATTCGGTTGCGGCGCGTCATGTTTGGAAATGGTACCATTTTTCCCCTTTCTCACCCTTAATGGTACCATTACTGGACCTTGTTGTGTGATCTTTTCCCCTCTCACCCCAAAATAGTACCATTTTCTCCTACTCACAGCCCTGTTACCCTAGAAATGGTACCATTATTTTCCCTCTTCGAGACCCCCCCCACAAAATGGTACCATTTTTGAGGGAAAACAGTAAAATCCCCAAACCCCCAAAACCCACCATGAGCCAATACGAGGAAAAAATCAGAACCCACATCCAAAAACACAACATAGAAGCCGAGCTACTCACATTCAACCAATCCACCCACAGCGTCGCCGAGGCAGCGGCAGCCGTAGGAGCAGACGCCGAGGACTTTGTCAAAAGCATCTGCATGATTGGACCCAGCGATGAGCTTATCGTGGCTATCGTCAAGGGCGAGCACAGGGCGAGCACAAGCCGCGTAGCCAAGGCTCTTGACATTGATCGCCCTAGGATCGCTAGACCCAATGAAATGATAGAGAAATCAGGTTATCCTGCTGGTGGTACCCCTGCCTTTGGCTACGAGGCTGTATTCTTGATGGACCCCAAGGTGCTCGAGAAGGAGAAGGTGTATAGCGGCGGTGGCTCTGAGCAGGCATTGATATTGATGTCCCCCGAGGAGATGAGGCGAGCCAATGGGGCCAAGGTGGCCCGGGTTCGTAGCTGAGTCGATGGTCTTTTCAATCCTCTAGGCTTGTCTCAATTATGACCAAGTACAAGATACTGGCTCTAGTTGGAGATGGAATAGCGTATGAGTTGGTTCCCGAGGCATTAAAGCTACTTGATGCAATTGAACAGGTCTATGATGTTGACTTTGAGACCATAGGTCCCTACGAGTTTGGAGCCAAATATTATGCCGATCACGATATGAAGCAGGGCTGGGACCCAGCCATAACACGAGACTTATTCTTTGATGTGGATTGCTGGTTCAAGGGACCAGTAGGACTACCAGAATACCTAGGGAAGCTACCGGGACCATACCTACCCATCAACCAGCGTCTGGACCAAGATCTCTACGCCAATATCCGTCCCTGCCGGCTTAGGGCGGGCGTCGAGGGCGTGCTCAAGGGAAGAGAACCCGGGGATATCGACTATATTGTGCTGCGTGAGAACACCGAGCACATGTATGTCAGGGTCGGTGGAAAGCTGAGCCGTGCTGGTGAGACCGAGCTAGCCTTAGACAATTATATCCAGACCCGTAAAGGCTGTGAACGTATCATCCGCAAGGGCTACGAGTTAGCGTTATCCGGTGACTACAAAGGTAAACGTGGTGCCCCAAGGGATGGCAAGCCACGGCTTACCGTTGCAGCAAAGTGGGGTATCTGTCAGGGGGATGCCTTGTTTAAGATGGTGGCTGAGGAGCTTGAGCCTAGTTTTCCTGAGGTGGAGACCGAGTATGCTTGGATCGATGCTTGGAGCTACTGGGCAATAATGAGACCAGATCACTATGATATCGTGGTGATGCCCAACCAATACGGCGACATAATGAGTGACATGAGCGGCGCCATACAGGGAAGCATGGGCATGGCAGGCAGTATTAATGCTGGCGATGATTATTGTTTTGCTGAGCCCACTCATGGCACTGCCCCTGATATCGCTGGAAGAGGAATCTCTAACCCGACCTCTATGATTCTCTCCATTGGGATGATGTTGAACTGGCTGGGAGACAATCACAAAGATACTCGTCTCAAAGATGCATGGACCGGAATAGACCAAGCAATAGACAAGGTACTAAGAGAGGGAAAGGTCAGGACACCCGACCTAGGTGGATCAAGCAAGACCCATGAGTTTGGTGACGCCGTGGTCAAGGCCATGCAGGCCAGTTGAGCCTGTTTTCCTCAACTATCTTGACGCCTTCTTTCATCACTAGCTTGATGTTTTCCCGTTTCTGGATCACAGCAATATCCTTTAACGGGTCACCCTCCACCAGAAGAATATCAGCTTTCTTACCAACCTCAATGGTCCCAACATTGGGCAGTGCACAGTTCTCGGCATTGACCTTGGTCGCGCTAATAATAGCATCCATGGGCTTCATCCCACACTGCTTCACATAGGTATACAGTTCCCACGCTACTCCCGGAGCCCACCAATAGGTATTATCAGTGCCTGCCGCAATCTTGACGCCCTTCCTCATGCATTCCTTAAAGTTCTTGACCAATCCGGGTCGCATTGCCTCAAAGTTGTCTCTAGTCCCGGGCTCTGCTCCCTCATAGGCATCAACAAGAGGCTCATAGAAGAACATCCCCAGCGTAGGCACCAAGAACTGACCATGCTCAACCATATGATCGATGAGATCAGGCTGCTCAATGAGATGCGTACCATGCTCAATACTATCAACACCCTCCTCGACTGCAAACCTTAACCCGGGGCCGTTCTTGGCGTGAGCTGCAATAGGCACTCCCTTCCAGTGGGCTTCCTCAACTGCTGCCCCTATCTCCACTCTAGTCATGCATGTGTGTTCTGGTCCGGGTCCGGGCTTGAACCGCTTGTGCCCGGGTCCAATGAGCTTGATGAAATCCACCTCATGCTGAAGGCATTCTCGTGCCTGTTTTCTTACCTCCCATGGCCCATCAGCCCCCCTCCACCCCTGATTCAACACAAATGGAGGAGCCATACTGTTCAAGTGACCCCCTGTGGGTAATACGCAGCCCCCTGCGACTACCCTTGGGGCTGGGAAGTATCCTCGCTTCACTGCTTCTCTGATTGCTACCAGCCATTCTCCTCTGAGTTCTGGTGCGTTGGCGATGGTAGGGTGGGGTATCCTGATGGTTGTGATTCCCCTGAAGAGCAGTCCTTGGATTACCTGCAATCCTTTCATCAATGCTAGTGCTGGGCTGGTCACCATATTATCATAATATTTCTTAAAACCCGGGTCACTGAACTCTCGTTCTCCGAGTGGGTGATTGTGACCCTCGATGAGCCCAGACATCACAGTGAGCCCATTGGCATCTATGACCTCTGTTTTCTTGCTGGTTTTTACATCTCCAATCTGGGTTATCTTGCCATCAACAACCTTAACATCCATTGTTCTGGGCTGTGCCCCGGTTCCATCAATCAGGGAGCCCCCTCTGAACACATACTCAACCATAACTATCGAATAATAGTTGAAGAGAAACCAGTTATAACACCTACGAGACACCATAATTTCCAACCACAATTGGAATTGGGTCAATGAACAACTCTAAATCTTGAGAGACACACCAAGTAAATATGCCAGATATTACAAGCCCAGAGGAGTTCTTCGGTCACAGGCTCGGAGCCGACCAAAAGATCGCCCGATGGGACAAGATAGTAACATACTTCAACAAGCTTCAATCTGAATCACCCCGCATCAAGGTCATTGATATGGGGCCAACCACTGAGGGAAACCCTTTCTTGGCTGTTTTCGTGAGCAGCGAAGAGAACCTAGGGAACCTTGACAAGCTACAAGAGATAAACCAGAAGATCGCAGACCCAGATGAGCTGGGCATCGAAGCGATCGGACCCCTCATCAAGGAGGGAAAAGCCGTGGTCATCCAATCCATGAGCCTGCACGCCACTGAGATCGGTGGAACCCAAATGTCCTCCGAGCTAGCATACGACCTTATCACAAGGGAAGACCCCGAGGCTCAACGTATCAGGGACGAGGTTATCAGCATCATGGTGCCTTCGTTTAACCCTGATGGCCAGATCATGGTCACCGACTGGTACAACGAGTGGCTGGGCACAGACTATGAGGGATGCAGCACACCCTTCCTGTACCACAAGTACTGTGGCCACGACAATAACAGGGACGCCTTCATGCTCAACACCGTAGAGAGTAACTATATGGCTGAACTAATGTTCAAGGACTGGCCACCCCAAGCATACCAAGATCACCACCACATGGGATCATACGGAGCAAGACTCTACGTCAGCCCCTACAGCGACCCCATACATCCCCATGGAGACCCGCTGGTATGGCGTGAACTCCAGTGGTATGGCAGCCACATGGCCTATAAATTAGAAGAAGAAGGAAAACAAGGAATAGTTAACGCCGCTATATTCAGTGGCTGGGCTCACATGGGCTATCACTGGATAGGCATCTACCATAACATCCCCAGCATGCTCACAGAGTCAGCCAGCGCCAAACTAGCCACACCCCTCTATATCCACCCTGAGCAGCTCAAAGCCCAGACCAGTGAGAGCAGCCTAGTAGGCACCAGAATGATGCCCCACTACAAGCCAACCACCAACTTCCCCAACCCATGGCCTGGGGGCTGGTGGACCCTCAGAGACATCGTTGAGCAGCAGAAGATCTCTGCCTGGGCATTGTTGGATCATATGGCTCGTAACAAGAGAACTGTTCTCTGGAATCAGACCCAGAAAGCCGTGAGACAGACCGAGAGGGGGGTCGATGACTCCCCCCAGATAATCATTGTACCCAGTGATCAGCATGACCCTCGCACCATGGAGCTTATGATTGAGAAGCTGCTCACCCAGGGGGTCAAGATATTCAAAGCCAAAGAGCCCTTCACAGCCGACGGCTACATACATGGTTCTGGGAGCTATCTGATCCCATTGGCGCAGCCCAAGAGGGGTCTCATAAAGACCCTATTAACCCAGACAAGGTTCCCCGATGATAGCTTCACGAGAAGAGGTGACGGGACACCCCATAGACCCTATGATACTGCTACAGATACCATGGCTGAGTTCATGGGGGTATCGGTGCATCCCGCAGATTATATTAGCGATTTCCAAGTGGATCCCGTATCAGAGTACAAGCGCCCCGTGGGTTTCGTGGATGAGGACAGCAAGGTAGGATATCTTGTTGATACCCGTGAGAATCATACCTACAAGGCAGTAAACCTCTTATTGAAACAGGGAGTGCCGGTGAGCCGAATCACTGAGCCTATTATGGCTGGTGACTTTGAGTTACCTGCTGGATGCTTTATTGTTGAGAAGGGTCACGAGGAGAAGATGAACCCGGTGGCTCAAGAGACTGGTGTTAATTTCCACGCATTGGCTGAGCTTGACGCCGAGATGGAGCCCATTAAACAGCTCAAGGTCGGTATGTATGACCGGTTCTGGGGAGGCAACATGGACACAGGCTGGACAAGACTATGCCTTGAACAATATTGCTTCGATTATGAGCTTCTATTCGACGAGGATATACTAGAAGGCGACCTAAGCGAGTACGATGTCATCATCCTAACCCATGATAACCCAGAGATGATCACTGGAGGAGATGACTTAAAGAAATGGTGGAACGAGAACCGCCCAGGCTGGCCTCTCCCTAACTATCCTCCAGAGTACGAGTCAGGACTCGGAGAGGAAGGAAAAGAGAAACTAGCTGAGTGGACCAAAAACGGTGGAACCCTTCTATGCATCGGCGGTTCTACACAATACGCCATAGACGCATTGGAGCTCCCCATCACCAACGTGGTTAAAGACTTGAAATCATCCGAGTTCCACTGTCCGGGAAGCACCCTACGAATAATGGTCGAGAACACTCACCCGGTTGCTTATGGTATGCCTGAGGAGGCTCTAGCGTTATTCTGGAGTAGTCCCGCCTTCAAGATAAACCCGGGACCAGATAGCCACCTCTACGAGGTTGTCGCGTATTATCCTGAGAGTGATCTATTGGAGTCGGGTTGGCTTGTAGGTGAGGATAAGCTTGTTGACAAGATAGCAGCCATCAACGCTCATGTGGGTGAGGGTAATGTTGTCTTGATGGGTCCAAGGGTCCAGCACCGTTGCCAGACCCATGGTACATTCAAGCTCCTCTTCAATAGCCTTCTTGGCTAATCCACTATTTTTTATTCTTATATCTGATATTTTGTATGATCCCATTTTGTCTAGACTCGATAGTGTAATTTCCCGAGGACTGCCTTACATAATCAACACCTTATTTGACGCTATTTTTACCATACTGGGGATCGTGGTCGGCGGAGCATTTGGCTCAATCATCGATATCAGGGCTATTATTGGAACAATTCTCATCGCAAGTATCTCCCTAGGAGTAAGCAGCGGATTCAGCGTCTATGAGGCTGAATCAATCCAAGAGGAGAAGCGTATTAACAAGATAGAGGAAGCTCTATTAACCGATTTAGAGAACACACTGATAACCGAGGAATCCAAGGTCAATACTGTTCTCTCAGCCATACTCGTCTTCTTTACACCCTTACTTGTCTGCCTTATCACCTTGGTTCCTTTCATTTTGGTTAATCTAGGGTTAATTGGCGTAAATAGAAGCATTTTCTATGCAGTGATCATTGATTTACTCCTCATCTTCCTCACTGGCATGGTTTTCGGTGGAGAGAAGAGACTATTAAAGGGGCTTAGAATGACGATTCTAGGAGGCTTGGTCTTTATCATAGGAATTGTACTAAACAGGATGATGTGATGTTGTTGCCTAGTGGTCGGTCTAAGGTCTTCTTCTGGTTGATACTGGGTGCATTGAGCACTTATTTCGCTGAGGTCTGGAGCGGCTCACAGATATACACCTTCTACAACCCCCTCAGCTACCTCTTGGTAATACCCCTATACACACTACATACCCTGTTTCTATGGACACTTGTCTGGCGATATGGTCGTCCATGGTTCTACGCGCTATTCCCAGCCGGGTGCCTGTATGGGCTCTATGAGGCATATATCACCAAGGTTCTATGGAACCCAACATGGGCAAGCGAATTTCCACGAGTTTTTGGTATAGCGCTTACCGAGACCATGGTACTTGTACTCTTCTGGCACTGCTTCATGAGCTTCATCATACCCCTGCTATTGGCTGAGGCGATTTTCACCTCTAGCAGCGAGATTTACAGCCTTCTCCCTCCTTGGGCTCTAAGAGTGGTAAGGGTGATCAAGCAGAAGAGATTGTATTATGTTCTCCCTGTTCTGGGTGGGGTATTCCAGAGCACAGGAGCCCCAACAGTCTTGGACGCGGCTCTCTCAGGCATCATGACAACTCTCTTTGTAGTGGTACTAATGGTTCTGTGGCGAAGAAGAGTTGGGGTTACTTACTCTATGCGTGATCTCTTGCCAGATACTAGGCAGTTCAAGATCAATGGAGTCCTATTGTTAGCTTATTATCTAATCACTGGGGTTACAATGAGACCAGAGGAAATCCCCGGTCTAGGAGCACAGGCTACCGTCTGGGTCCTTTACCTCTTCTTTGGAGCCCTCCTTTATCTAGGCATAAAACGCTCCAAAACACTCGAGGGGAATGGACTGGAGCTTCACCTTAACCCTTCCCCTGTTCCCCTGATGTTTATGGGAGGATTGATCTCGGTTGGCTCTGTCATTGGGATTGTGTCTGGGCTCAATTACATCTCTGCTCTTCTTGTCTGGTTGATTGACATTCTCTTTGGATTATATGTGCTAGTTCAGACAATTAGAGGCATTCTTCGAAATTAGCTTATACTACACAGTTTTATACCGTAACACCGAAGTGTAGTGTTATCACGGTGAGTCCATGTCAAAAAAGTCACCCCTACAAGTAATCAGGAACGTCTTCCGTAGTAGAAACATACTCACCATAGCAGTCACCACCAGCATGATTACCCTCTGCGATATGGGTTGGAGACCCTTCTGGCCACTATACCTAAAAGAGGTTCTTGGCGCCAGCCTATGGGCAATATCCCTCCTATCGATGCTATCCCAATCCGAGAGGCTCCTTTTCCAGCTACCTGGAGGCGTACTCGCAGACAGGTTTGGACGCAGAAAAATAATCGTCTACGGCACAGCGCTAAGAATATTCACGCCAATGCTTTTCCTATGGGCTAAGGACTGGGTCACAGTAATACCCGCTCTTCTACTGAATGGAGTCACCAGCATATACATGCCAGCTTTCAACGCAATAATCGCAGATAGCCTCCCTAATGACGAAAGAGGTGCAGGATACGGCGCCTATAGGATGATAACCTCCTCGCCTAGGATATTCAGCCCCGTAGTGGGGGGGTTTCTTTTCGACAGGATGGGTCCAGAGCAGGGATTCAGATTATTCATGTACTTTAGCATCTTGGTGAACGCTATAGTTACCTATGCAAGACATAAAATCATCACAGAGACCTTGTTCGATGAGGAAGATATGAAGAAACGGTCAAGTAGCCGTCCACCAATCAAGGCTCAAATAAAGGACACCATGACCCTTGGAAGAACCGTCTGGGTAATGGTTCTTGTCGCCGTTGTAAGCGCTTTTGCATCCCGTATGGTATTCGACTTTATTTCAATATACGCAAGAGATATCATAGGATTGTCTTATTCTCAGCTTGGAATAGTTACAACAGTTGGAGGAATAATCACCACAACTCTATCGATGCCCGGTGGAATGCTCAGCGACAGAATTGGCAGAAAACCAGTAATCAGCCTATCAAGAGTTCTGACCCCGATATCCATGTTCATAATCACCATATCTAGTGGATTCTACCATTATCTCACCGCATACAGCGTAAACGCCCTCTCTGAAGCACTCGGAGGAGGAGGCAGAATGGGAAACTCTGGGGGACCAGCTTGGCAAGCCCTAGTAGCGGACCTTGTGCCCAAGGAAAAAAGAGCCACCGTGATGGGCACCATCGGCACAATCACCGGCACGATCGCTGCACCAGCCTCCCTTGCTGGTAGTTGGCTCTGGAATAATATTGGACCTATCTGGCCTTTCAGGGCAAGCGCCATTATTGGGTTAATAGGTGTAACAATATTCTGGCTTGGGGTAAAGGAGCCCCCTAAAAACCAGAGTATTGAAGAATTGTCTTCTGAGGAAGACACTGAGATTTAGGAGAAATACTCATAGACTGCTTGACTTACCTTCGCTATAGCTTCTTCCGCCTCATAAACGTCCTCAGCATTCTTTGTGAAGCATGATAATGCGTAGCGTTCCCCTGTCTCTTTGATGGTTATTATACCGACATCGTTTCTGATTCCCGGTAGGCTTCCTGTTTTCCTCTGGAGTAGCAACTTTTTCTGGGGTAGATACTTGGGTATCCTGTAGGTGCCTGTCTGGCACTTACCCATTATAGCCAGTATCTCGTCACAACTCTTCCTTTCCGCTGCCTCCCCTTTTACTATCTGTTCCAACAGTAGGGTCATCTCATTTGGGGTGGTGACATCGTTATCTTCAACTCCCAGACTCCATGATCCAATATAGTCCCCTGATTTGGACACCTCGTTGAATTTGTCTAGTGTCATCTCACTGAGGGGCGCATTATTGAGCCCAACAAGATCAAATAATATCTCACGACAGTACCGCAGTACCTTGGTCTCCTTGTGACCTAGTTCACTCAAAGTTCCATTGATCTTATCCATGCCTACCTTCTCCACAATGAGATCAGTTGCTGTGTTGTCGCTTACAATCATCATAAGACTCAGCAGATCCTTGAGAGATACAGGCAATCCTTCAGTTAGCTCCTTGAGTATACCTGAGCCAGGCACCTTATCCTCCTCGGTGAGTATCACCTGTTGGTCCAAGGTCAATAAGCCGGCTTCTATCTGTCTAAAGAACTCCACTATTACAGGTATCTTGAATGTGCTGGCTGTTGGGAACACCATGTCTCCATTTATATGCGCCTCCTCTCCTGTTTCCAAGTGCTTTACGGATACCCCTATTGTTCCTTTGAAGCCTTCGACAGGTTTTTGAATTGTTGTGAGTAGCCCCATGTATTCATTTGATGGGGTTCAAGGTCAAAAGGTTTCTCAAACATTTTTCTGGTATCTTATTCGGGAAATCATCAAAGTTTTATTTTACACTTTGATTATGTTAATTGCGTGCATATGCACACAAATCATGTATTTAGAAGAGTGAGATAGACGATTATAGATATAGTAAAATCTATCAGTAATTCAAAGGGGGAAACTGATGATTGACCATATTAGGCATTGACATTATAGAAGTAGCTACGGTAAACTTGCGGATGACGCTGAAGATCATTGCCATGGTAACCGTTCTGATGAGTATAATTGACTACTTGGAACAGAGATACAGTGAAAAGATCAAGGCAATAATCACCAATAGACCACTTGTACAGATACTTTCAGCTTCACTTCTAGGCGCCGTACCCGGATGTATGGACGCTTTCCTCGTAGTCTCTCTCTACATACATGGAACAGTAGGTTTCGGGGCTCTTACAGCAGTCATGCTATCTACAGCGGGGGACGAGGCTTTCATAATGCTGACCATGATACCGGATGACACTTTGAAAATAATAGCGGTGACGGCTGCATTGGGTGTTATAGGGGGAATAGTAGCTGAGAAAGCTGCGGCTGTGCTCCACCTAGAGTTTGACCGATCCTGCAACTTCAAAACAAGGGAAACAGAACAGAAAAAAGGCTTCTTAAAAGATCACGTGATAGACCATATACTTCTTGAGCATGTTCCTCGACTGTTTCTCTGGATCTTTATTCCCTTGACAGTAATTGATTTGCTTACCTTGGAATTCGATTTTGCGTCATATGTTTCTGGTATGCCGGTTTTGGTGTTGATGGTTTTCGCTGCTCTAGTTGGTATTATACCTGAGTCCGGTCCTCATTTGGTGTTCGTTATTCTTTATTCCAAAGGATTGATCTCGCTTCCTGTGCTAATTGTAAGTACGCTGTCTCAGGATGGGCATGGACTACTTCCACTACTTTCTCACTCAGTCAAAGATACATTGTACGTACAGTTTTTCACTACAGCGTTTTCATTAATAGTTGGAATAGTACTGTATGCAGTCGGGTTCTAGAATCACCGATTATTCTTTATTCAACCTTATCCGAAGATTTAGTGATTCATATGGCTGAGGAACCTGTTTACATTGCCAAGGTATTGAGTGTGCTAAAACACTGCAGCGCCGGCCACAAGGTGGGAGACACGTTTGAGATCAATACCCACAAGACCGACAAGATCTGTGGTTACTGCTACCATGATATGTTCCCTACATTGATGAACATGTGTTATGGCGGCCAGATACCTTGGTATAACAATGATGAGTGGAATTACGAGTGTCCCGATAGGTGGAATCTCGTAACCTTCAAGGTAACCAAGAAAAAATAACCCATCTTTTTACTACACTGTTCTGTACCGATTCAACAACCTTTATAACTCAAGCTGTAATCCAGCACCTACATTAGTGAATAGAATTGAGCGAGGCAAAGAAGGGAATATTCTGGTTTGTTCAGGGAAACGTAAAGATCCTCATGTTGTGCAGGGTCCTCTGGAGTGCAAGCACCAGCATAATCTATCCCTTCTTCAGTCTCTACATCTTGGCTCTGGGCGGTACAAGCACTGAGATTGGGCTCATCAATAGCCTTGGTATCCTCGCCGGTATGGTCTTGTATCCTGTGGGTGGTTATATCGCTGATCGAGCAGGACGGGTCAAGCTCATTGGGTACAGTACTGTTCTGTATGCATTTGCCCACCTCTTCTTCGTCGTAGCAAATAACTGGAAGATCATCGCCATTGGCCAGTTCTTCAGCCAGCTACTTCTCTTCTATATGCCAGCCATGAACGCCTTGGAGGCTGATAGTCTGCCTCCCGGTGTTAGAGGAAGGGGCTTCGCCATAATGATGGTTGTCCCAGGCGCTGTCAGGATAGTCGCACCCATATTTGGAGGCTACATCATTGAATGGTTCCAAGCTACAAGCGGTCAGAGCAGTGATCAGGCGCTTATCTTGGCGGTTCGTATCTGCTGGAGTATCGCATTCGCTACAGGTCTTCTGGTTGCGTGGTTGAGGCTCAGGTATCTCAAGGAGACTATGACAAAGGACGAGACCACTGAACAGTTCAGTTATGCCCAGATACCAAAGATGATTATGCCCGCTTACCGCAGCATACTTGATAGCATCAAATGGATGAGCAAGAGCCTCAAAATCATAGTCATCATCGAGATGTTCGCCAGCTTCTTCATCGCCATGAGCGCCCCCTTCTACGTGGTCTATGCCAAGCAGGTTATAGGCTTGGTAGAGAGCCAATGGGGCTTGATAATGTTCCTGAGCGGGCTACTCGGTATCAGCATAGCCTTCCCATTGGGTGCAACGGTTGACAAGATAGGTCCCAGAAAAATGATCCTACTAGGCATGACTCTAGCACCCATTGTTCTTTGGAGCTATCAGTATGCTGGAGGCTTCATAGGAGTCCTCCTGATCCTCTGTGGTGTTACCATCTGTAACAGTGTAATGATGCCCGCATTCAGCACAATCATAGCCAATATAATCCCGAGAAACCGTAGAGGACGGCTCTACAGCTTGATTGGAGAACGTGGTATAATGATTAGCTTCGGTAATTTCTGGGGTGGTGGGTTCCTTCTTTTCCCTCCTGCGGCTTTGGGGAGTTATGTGGGTGGATGGATCTACAAGATTAACCCCAATTATCCTTGGATGATTACCTCTGTGGCGCTTGTTATCTGTTTGATATTGATCTATCTATTTGTCCGGAATCCAGCTGAAGCAGAGCATTAAACCCGGGGCTCGCTACAAATCCTTGTAGCGTTATAATAAGTTTTATTAGCTATCCTCTGTCAAAAGTCTCATCTTTAGGGTATTGCGGTTTGGCGCGGACAAATCCCGGAAGGCGACACAAAATGACTGAAACAATTCAAGAAGAGAACAAAGGAATGTTCTGGTTCATCCGGGGCAACATTCGCACGCTAATAATCTGCAGGGTTCTCTGGAGCCTTAGCACCAGCATCGTATACCCATTTTTCAGCTTTTACATCATCGCACTCGGAGGGACAAGCAAAGAAATAGGTTTCATCAACAGCGCAGGAATCCTCGCAGGCATGGTATTATACCCCATCGGGGGCTTCCTAGCCGATAAAGCAGGCAGGGTCAAACTAATCGGATATAGTACCGTCCTCTACGCCCTTGCCCACATACCCTTCGTAATAGCACGAACTTGGCAGACACTGGCAATGGGACAAATCCTAGCTCAATTACTGCTATTCTATACCCCAGCCATGAACGCCCTCAGCAGCGATAGCCTCCCTCCCGGTGTGAGGGGCAGAGGGTTCGCCATCATGATGGCGGTTCCACAGGCGATAAGAATAATAGCTCCTAGTTTCGGTGGCTGGCTAATCGGTTATTATCAATCAAATTCGGGGCTATCAGAAGACCTTGCGCTTATTCGAGCAGTAAAACTCGCTTGGAGTATTGCTTTTGTTACCGGTCTATTCGTAGCTTATCTGCGACTAAGATACTTGGATGAGACCATAGAAGAGTCCGAGTCAGAATCCTATAGTTGGAGAGACACATTAACAGTATCCAAGGAAAGCTATCTCAGTATAATCGATTCTGTAAAATGGATGGATCGATCCCTCAAGACTATAGTATTGATTGAGATGATCGCTGCCTTCTTTGTAGCCCTCAGCGCCCCATTCTGGTCAGTATATGCAAGAGAAATCGTCGGGGTCAGTTACGCTCAGTGGGGAAATGTGAATTTTTACAGCGGAATTGTTGCTCTTACCTTCGCTTTGCCTCTTGGGGGCGCAGTTGATAAATGGGGGGCAAAGAAAGCTGTCTTGGCAGGTATGCTCACTGGGCCAGTTATTGTTTATATGTTCCAATATGCAACGGGTTTCTGGACGGTCACCGCCTTGATTACACTGCTCTCCCTATGTAACAAGATCATGATCCCGGGCTTCAGCACATTAATCGCAAACATGATACCAAGGGAACGACGAGGAAGACTCTACAGCCTCCTTGGTGAACGCGGTGTCCAGATCAGCTGGGGAAACTTTTGGGGAGGCGGTTTTCTAATATTTCCTGCTGCTGCGGCTGGGGCTTGGGTTGGAGGGCAAATATATGCTTATAGTCCAACTTTGGTTTGGCAGATAACAAGCGTCGCCTTGTTTTCTGCTGCATTAATGGTCTACTTCTTTGTGCATGAGCCCGAGAAAGCCCAAGAATAAATATTTTTTTGGGTCTTAGACCACAGTCGGGACAAGTTCAACAACTGATACAGGGGGATCTGGTTTTCTTCCAAAGTACATAAAAACAATGGCTAGTCCTTGCAATGCAGCGACTATCCAGAACGCCTGTATGTAGCTTCCTGTTGTATCATAGATCCACGCTGCAAATGTTGGGTATGCTACGTTTGTGATGGCTATGAAGAAAGTGATGTATCCTGTGATGGTTGCATATGCTTTTCTCCCAAAGTAGTTAGCGCGTAGGCTTGTCTGAGCTGGGATAGTGATGCCGTACCCAACCCCGAACAGGAGCGCGAACAGCATGATCATGGAGATACTTCTCGCGTAGATGAAGACTACAAGCCCCAGTGTTCGTAATAGGTATCCAAACATGATATACTCTCGCTCTGTGAACCTAGACCCAAAGGCAGCTGTAAGGAACCTTCCGCCTAGGCTGATCGTCGCCATCGCACCGAGGATTACAGAAGCAGCGAGGGCGTCTATTCCTAGGCTCTGGTGATATGCCATCTGGTGCATTGTAACCATGGCTAGGGTTCCTCCGTTTAACATGAAGGCGATTAGCACCATCCAGAAGCTTCTCGTCTTCATAGCCTCTTTTGGCGTGAAATCGTAACCATAGTCGATCTTTATCTCTACTTCATTTTCTCCGTCTCCATTGTTCGTCGGAGTGTCTCCATCAGGAAGCATACCATAGTATTCTGGGGGGTTGTCTTTCATCCAGAAGAATGCCAGTGGTAGCGCTATCAACGCGGTTGAGATCACGATGAAAATCAAGGCTGTCCTCCAACTATAGTTCTCAATTATCCAAGTCATTATTGGAACGATGACTGGTGCCCCAAGACCGCCTCCTATAGTCACTATTCCTATGGCTCTACTGCGATCTCTGTGGAACCACTTTGCTACAGCGCTGTTAACCGTATCATAGAGTCCTAGGTTGAATCCGAGACTGACGATGAATCCCCAGACAATGATAAACTGCCATAAGGTCTTCACATATAAGACTGCTATTAGACCTATGCAGGCGATCACGGTACTAATTATGGTTATTTTTCTTTCTCCATATTTGTCTATTGCCATACCGCCAAAAGGACCTTCAAGTCCTCCTTGGACGCTTCTCATACTGAAAGCTAGGCTTAGTTGGGTTCTTGTCCATCCGAACTCTGATGTTAATGGGAGTAGTAGGGCACCCATTCCATAATACCAGCTTCCATATCCCCAGCAGGCTATGATCGCTCCAGCGATAACAGTCTTCCATCCGAAGTACATGTTATCCCAGCGGTCCTTGAGAGAATTATTTTGGGTCATACCTCCTGCCGTCGAAATAATCAGATATAAAACATAGCAATATAATCAGCAATTTATCCCATTTTTAAATAAATTTAATACCAAAAAGGATCAATAAATGCGCTCGGTGTGTTCAAATATTCAATATTACATAGAATAACCATGAAACCCAAGGTATTGATAACACCTGATACAAAGAACGTACCAACTGATGTATCGGACACCCTGAAAGGACTCGCAGAAGTAGAATACGTAACAGGAAAGTATGATGAAAAACTCAAAGACGCGACAGCGGTTCTAGTAGGAACAGGAAAAATAGACGCAGAATATCTGAATAAGGCGCCAAAACTAAGGCTGGTTGCCCGTTTCGGCGTTGGATACGATTCTGTGGATGTAGAGGAATGTACCAGACGTGGGGTCTTTGTTACTCATACTCCTGATGTGTTAAGCAGTGGGGTGGCAGATCACACTTGGGCATTGATACTGGGGTTCAACAGGCATATTCCATTGGCTGATGCATACACCAAGACACGATGGGAGAAACGAGAAGGATATATCCCATTTGGCTGGGATACGGAGGGAAAGACCCTTGGTATCCTAGGACTTGGAAGGATAGGTTTAGAGGTTCTCAAGCGTGCTAAGGGGTTCCCAGTGGAGGCCATCTACTATGATCTGTATCGTCGCGAGGACCTTGAAGCGAAGTATGGTGTAGAGTATGTCTCCTTAGATGATCTCCTCAAGAGAAGCGATATACTCACAATCCACACAGCATTAACGGAATCAACCAGGGGAATGCTCAACGAGGAAGCCTTCTCCAAGATGAAATCTTCAGCCATCATCATAAACACCAGCAGAGGACCAGTAATAGACGAAAAAGCATTGATCAAAGCACTAAAAGAGAAACAGATCAAAGGCGCGGCGCTGGATGTATTCGAGAAAGAGCCCACCCCATTGGATAACCCATTGTTGAAATTTGATAATGTGGTTCTCTCGCCCCACTGTGCCTCGGCTACTTGGGGGACCCGTAGGAAGATGGCGGAGCGATCAGTGGGAAACGTGAAGGCGTATCTTGAGGGGGAACGTCCTCCTCACGTGGTTCCAGAGCAACGAGAAGTAACCTTCTAGGGTTTATTCTTTAATACCTCATGGGTGAGCATACTGTGATATGAGTGACCTGCAGGCTAATCTTCTCATCATGGCAGCTTGCTACCTGTATATTATCTTGATTATTTTTATCGCGAGTTATCTAAAACGGGGAATATTGAGCCCCAAGACCAGTAGAAAATTTCTACATGCGATGATAGGAAACCTCCCATTAATCATGCCCTACTTCACTCAGAGTATCTTTCCCTTCCTTGTAGCCAGCCCCTTCATATTGGTCACTTTCCTAGTCACCCCCTACAGCCCATTCCCTTGGCTTAGTGAAAAGCTCAGTGGGCTCAGTGATATAACAGAAGAAGGGCACCATACAGGATTGGTTCTTTACGCCATAAGTTACAGCGCGCTGGCTTTGTTCTTTGGAACCCGACCATATCTCGTGGCTGCTGGAATATTTCCCATGGCTTATGGTGACAGTACTGCTGCTCTTGTGGGTATGAAGTATGGGCGTAGAAAGATTGGGTCAAAGAGCCTTGAGGGGTCTGCTGGTATGTTTTTCGGGAGTTTAATCAGTCTATTGATAGGGATGATGTATTTCTCCTCGATCTATGAATTCAGTATACTTGATCAATTGGTCTCAGTGCTGCTTGTTTCCATAGTGGTTACTGTTTTAGAGTTTTTCAGTCCAAGAGGATTGGATAACATCGCAGTCCCTATCTTAGGGGCATTGACCTTCTTGTTCGCTGGGGGAGGCGTCTAGATGTTTATTGTGTTTGATGGTCTTGATGGCAGTGGTAAGAGTACACAAGCTACTATGCTCTGCAGGCATCTTGAGAGTCTTGGTATGAGTTATGTCTTGAGGGCTCATCCCTCGGGTGACAATTTCTTTGGCAGGAAGAGTCGTGCTTATCTCCTTTTGGAGGGTAAGCGGGCTCGTGTTTCTGCTAGTCTCTTTTATCTCTTGGATGTGGTTCGCTCTGTCTTGCTTTATTATTGGAAACGGGTTGATAACGTGGTGTTTGTTCGGTATCTGATGGGTACCGCCTATCTTCCCGAGTCGCTTTTCAAGCTTGGTTACCTCTTCTTCCTCAGAGTGGTCCCAAGTAGTCCACATATGTTCTTCATCGACACATCACCTCATGAAGCCCACAAGAGAATAGAACAAAACCGATCCCAGAAAGAGATGTTTGAAAGCCTTGAGAAACTCCAAAAAGTACACAAAAAAGTAACCAGCCTCGCATCCCGACCAGAATGGACGGTTATCGATGGCGATAGACCAAGTGATGAGATCCAAAAAGAAGTCAAGGCTTGTCTGGGTCTTTAAGACCGAGTAATATCAGGAAGGCTACTGCTAAAGTGCCAATCTGGACGTACATGGGTGCATAGAATCCATAGTTCTCATAGATTATTCCTGCTATCATTGCGCCTGGTATGCCGCTTATCTTGCTATAGGCGTCTAGTTTTCCGAATACGGTGCTTCTTTTTTCATGTTCTACGGTCTCGGTGATGTAGCTGGTGTAGGATGGTATCCAGAACCCTATATCTAGGGCTGATATGGCGTAGAAGAATACGAACCACTCGAACCGGTTTGAGAAAATGTAACCAATTGGGGTAACCATAGCCATTAATAGACTTATCAAAAGTCCCTTTTTGCGTCCGATCCTATCAACGAGCTTACCCAAGGGAATCGAGTCTACTGCCCAGAGTAGATTGAAAGCCGTGGATAAGACCCCTAGTTGAACAGTTGTGAATCCAAAGGTCTCTGATAGTGCCCCAAAGAGAAGGCTGTATGCTACTGAGTAGCTGAAACCCATCATGAGTAGTACGATATAGATTCGGATCAGGTGTGGCTCTGGGGCAAAGCTATGTCTGAGCCTATCAATTAATGATGCTCGCTCTACGCTCTCGGTTCTCTGCAATGTCTCCTTGAGATACCGATAGCATATTAGGGTACCAAGGGTATCCCCGATTACCAATAGGTAGAAGATTGGTGCATAACCCATCCTGAGAGCGATATAGCCCCCTAGGGTCGCCACCAGTGTGCTCATCCCTTGAGAGATAGTTATCAATGTGCTCAGCGCTGTGCCTCTCTGGGGTCCTTCCACTGATTCGGTTATCAACGCGTTCCGAGCTGGGTTGCCTATATAGAACATGGCTGTTAACCCCATGAATGCCCCGAAGCCTAAGAGCGCCCAGAAGCTATCCGATAAGATCAGGAAGCCAACTGCGAGTATTCTGCATATTATTGTGGTGATGATGACTGGTTTCCTACCATATCTATCACTGATATAACCCCAGAAGAACAACCCCAAACCAGTGGAAATATTGATGACCGTCTGCACGAGCCCAAGCTGGGATAAACTGGCTCCTGTGCTGAGAATATATGGCTGCCATATAACGAAGAACATGCCTAGCCCAATCTGGCTTAAGAAGGTCTGCGCCGCCAAGACGCGTATATTGCCTTCTAAGGCTAGGAATTGGGTAAGCTTCTCCAAAGGATAAAACCAGAGAGGCTAATGATGTTCTATGATAAAAGAGAACCGCATCAAAGATGTTTATTGAATAGCTCTATGTTGTGTTCTACCTCAGCTACACTGTACATGCCGATGTTCCACGCGTCTATGAAGTCTTTGAACTGTAGACACCATTGGATAACCTCATCTCCACGGTCCTTGAACCTACCAGCATTCAATAGCTTGATAACATAGACTCCCCTGCCATCCTCCTTCAGAGCCCTGATAGCTTCAATCCGTTCCTCCAAGGTGCCATCATCCATCACAGCCCCCATCATATTCAATGTAGTACAGACCACATCTATCTCAGGATAGTCCAATACTTGTTTGAGCACTTTGGTGCTGTGAGTGCTCAGAGCCGTTGCCCTAATTGAGCCTGATTCCTTTGCCTCCAGCCAAGCCTTCAATGTACCCATCCGCTCATCCAGTGTCCCAGAGTGGAAAGGTCTACCTAAGGCGTCGTTTCTGTCCGCTGGAACTGGTGGGACAATATGCATGAACATGATGTCAACGTATTCAGTGCCAAGGGATTTCTGGCTATATTCGAGTGCTTTCCAGCCGTCCTCCTCACTGAGGGCGTTGGACTTGTCAGCGATAACCACCTGTTTGCGATCTACGATCTTCAATGCTTCAGCCACGTGAGGATGGGTCCCATAGTCATCACTGGTATCCCAAGTATTCACTCCAACCTTCAAGGCGCCCTTCAGAATCTGTGCTGCTTCTTCTGGTGTCTTGTCTCCTTGTTTGCGGTTTCCGTCTGGTCCTTTCTTGAAGTTGAATGGCTCTGTGCCATAGATGAGCCTAGATACCTCGACTTTTGTTGACCCTAGCCTGATCTTCTGCATCATTCTCAATTATATCAGAGGGTTTCTTGGTTAAGTCTCTTCACTTTGAGGTGTTTCTAGCTCCTTCTCAAGGTTCTTTATCCCGGGAATAACCAGCCCCAAAACTGATCCAATAAAGATGTTAATCCCCGCTATTAAAAACCAGAAACGAATCCCAACAAGCTCCGCCACCGGACCTCCAATAGCCAACCCTAGTGGTGCCACGGCTCCGCTGGTTGCCATAACCAACGTGAACACCCTGCCCTGCATCTCAAAAGGTACGACCGTCTGGAGGACGCTGAAGAAGCTGCTATTCCCTATCGCGTTCATGAACCCAAAGATAAAGACAAAGAAGACGCCAAGCCAGAACATATCCGCTGGGGTCTGACTGAATCCGAGAAGCCCAAAACTACCAATAAGAATAGCTGTAAACGCGGTCCTGCTCTTGCTCTTGAACCCTCCCCAGATTCCTAGAGCTATGCCTCCGAGAATCATTCCGAGTCCATTGGCTGATTGAACCCACGCTAGCTCGATGGCGCCTCCCTTGAAGTAGGTGGTTATCAATAGTGGGAGTAGTGTAAACGCTGGTGTTGCTACTAGGTTGATCATCAGTGAGATACCCATGATAATAACAAGGGGCTTCTTTGACCATAACCAACTGAAACCTTCTCTCATATCCACTAAGACACCTTTTGCATCGGCGTCACCCCTCTCAGGTTGAGGTATAGAGATAAAGACAAGTGGACCAACAGCCAAAACAGCTGTCAACACATCCACTGCCAACACGTACTGAATGGGAAGAATCTCCAACAACAGCGCTCCTGTAGGTGGAGCCACAATGTTCACAAGCCCTTGCAGGCTCTGATTGAGCCCAGCTATCCTTGATAGATGCTCTCTTGGGACCATCATGCTTGTTGATGCTTGCATTGCTGACCACTGGAACGCGCCTCCTACTGATCTGAATAGCATCACGAGGTAGATATGCCAGACCATAACCCTATCAAGTGCATACATTACTGCAAGAAGCATGATAGCGGCTGCTATCAGGCTATCAGCTATCATCATGACTCGTCTTCGATTCCAGCGATCAACCAAGGCACCGGCAAAGGGACCAATACTCACTTGGGGTACAATGGCTACGATGCTTGCAGTGGTCAATACCTGTGCTGAGCCTGTCTGGGCTGTGAGGTACCAGACGAGGGCAAATTGAACCAACCTGCTCCCGAAGAGGCTGAACGCCTGACCGCTGAAGATTACTAGGAATGGTCGCATCTGTTTTGATAGAAATCCTACCTCTTCTGTCATGTTATTCACGTTAAAGTGGGATGATCAATGGTCTTCAAAGTTCTGGGGAGAAGTGATCACTTTCTGTTTAATCTGTGAATCTCAATAAAAACATGCCTCTAGCCTGATTATTTGACGCAAACCCCTTACTCTCTGAGACTAAACTAATGTTATGAACCCAGAGGAAGCTAGAAAGCAACTGAATCTACCAGATGATGTAATAGCTGTTAACGCTGGATCATGGGGGCCCCTCTGCAAAGCTGCACGAGACGCCATCAACTCTGCCTATCAAGAGGAAGCCTCGAGCAGGGGAGACGACCCCAACTATATGAAGTCAAAAAAATCAGGACTCACAAGATACAGTGAGGTAGTAGATGAGTCCAAGGATATCTTGGCGCGTTTTCTCGAATGCAAACTCGATGAGGTGGCGTTATGTGACTCAACTACTACAGGGATGAATATCTTTCTCTGGGGATATGACTGGAAACCCGGTGACCAGATTCTTGCGGGGAGTCTAGAGAACCCTGCTGCAAAGGTCCCATTAATGGTCCTAGCCGAGCGTAGAGGCGTTGAGTTGGTCTACTTTGATACCCATAACCCGGAGGAGGACCTTCAGGACAAGATATCATCAAAGACACGAGTGGTTCTGGTAAGCGATGTTGACTTCGCAACGGGTTCAAGGGTAAATCTAGCCAAGTTAGCTGATATAGTTCATGATTATGATGCATTATTGCTGGCTGATGGTATTCAAGCTGTTGGCAACCATCATGTTGATGTTAGGGAGCTGAGGGTTGATGGTTATGCATTGGCTCGCCACAAGTTCCTCTGTGGACCAGATGGGGCAGGAGCCCTGTTTGTCTCAGAGAAAGCACAGGAGCTGATTCACCCCACATATTCTGGTGTTTTCACCGATCAACACCATGGCTCAGGAGACCTCCAGCCCATGTCCTCAGCGCAGAAATATGAGGTAAGCACCAGACCTCTTCCTGTGGTCGTGGGTGGGACGGCTGCTACTAGATGGATAATGGATGATGTAGGGTTAGACTGGATCATTGAACACACCACCAAGCTGTACACTGATCTTTGGGATTCACTGTCTGAGATGCTACACATAGAACTCGTATCAGGGAGAGAACAAAACAGCCTGATGAGCCTCAGAGTAAAAACCCGAGAACCAACAACAATTGTTGAGAAGCTGAGGAAACATAATATATTCACTAGAACAGTTGGAGCCCTTGAACCACAAACCATCAGGCTCTCCATAGGCTTCTGGAATCGATACTCAGACATCGATATGATATCAAATATTCTTTGGTCCCTTGGCTAACTTTCCCCATAAGGCGTCATATACTCGCATAACTCGACACTATACCCCCCGGGATCAAGCACAGTAAACGCCTTTATCTTCAATGTCTCACCCACTTTTGGTTCCTTTCTCGGAATATCCACGCCTTTCTCCTTCAGGTACTTGAACCATGCATCGGCGTCATCCACCATCACCTGAAGCCTTACTGGTTTCTCCTCGCTGGGCTTGTGGCTCCCACGACTGGCGTCCACAAGTCCGATGTGACTGTCTCGGCTTATTCTGTATATCTTGACCCATTTCCTGTCCAGTTTGAGCTCAAACCCCATGATGTCCCTATAGAAACGCGTAGCATCTTCTATCCCATAGTAGTAGAAGAAGACTAGCCCTCCAGATATCGCTGGTCTCATGAATAACCATCTCCTGTGATGCTTTTGTTGTTGGCGATCACGTTATCAATCCCTACCCCCACCTTAAACCATGAATTTCGAGAAAACACGAGACCAGTTCCCACACCTCGACGATATGCTATATCTGGGGGCAGCCGGGAGCGCACCATTTAATCTGGTAGTCTATAACGCGGTTCTCGAATGCTGGAACCGTAGACGATACGGGAGTTCTCTCGGTGGAACCGATCACGCTTGGTTCAGTGAAAAAGATACCCTAGCCCGGTTTGAGGCGGGGAAGCTCATCAACGCTGATCCTGATGAGTTGTGCCACGTTAGCAGGGTGGTTCAGGGATTGAATCTTGTCAAGGATATCCTTGGCTATAATGAGCCTTGGAAGAAGGGGGGTAATGTTGTGATGACTGATCAAGCTTACCCCAGCACTGGTCATACGTTCCTTGCTCTCCGCAGATATGGGGTTGAGCTCAGGGTGATTGAGAATAAGAATGGTAGGGTCATGCGGGAAGACATGGAGAAATCAGTCGATGAGAACACTAGACTGGTAGCCATTAACAGGACCAGCGTTGGTAGTGGCTTCACTTTCGATGTCAAACAAGTATGTGACATTGCCCATGAGAAGGGTGCTCTCGTTGTGGATGATGCTATCCAGACTATTGGCTCCAAGGTTGTCGATGTTCATAGTGATGATGTTGATTTCCTTATAACAGGGAGCTACAAGTGGCAGTGCGGTCCACCTGAGGCTGGGTTCATGTATGTGAAGCAGGATCTCTGTGAGGAGCTTGACCCCAGCTTCTGGAGTTACATCAATGTCGATAGAGGACCCGGGGTCACTGGTATGGCAAAGTTCCCCTTCGGGGCAAAAGTCCATGATAGCATAAAGACCTATGATTACCCTTTCCCAAAGAACGCTCAACGGTTTGAGCCCGGGACTACTGCCACTGATGAGCTCTGGGGATGGCACGCAGCATTGAAGTGGCTCAATGAGCTGGGGAAGGAGAACATCGAGAAAAGGAATCTTGAGCTTGGACTCTACTTGAGTGAGCAACTGGAGTCCATCGGTTTGAAGATACAGACCCCCAGTGACCCCGAGCCAGACACCCTCAACACCCATAGACACGCCTTGACCATGTACACCACAGGCGACTACGAGAAAGATATAGCAACCATCCAATATGCAAAACAGAGACCCTTACGTCCTGTGCGGGGTCCTACAATGAAGTATCAGGCTGGCTTTGGAGGGGTAAGGGTAAGCCCCCACTTCTACAACACATTTGAAGAGATCGATCTCTATGCCGAGACTCTCCGAGAGGCGTTGAAGAAGGTCTAGCTCCATCGCGCTACTATACTTTCTTCGTTATAACCTAGGAGCTTGCCGATTCTAATCGCTATATTTCGCCTTTTCTCTCCACTGTATTCGTCTTTTTTGAGTAGTCTCGCTTTCTCCTGTTTTATGTTGAGGTATTCTTCGATAATTTCTGGGTGTTTGTATATGATGAATACCCAGATCCCAGAGAGGTCCATGTCCCCAAAGAGATTTGTCTGAATGAGATCCTTTTCAAGATAATATTTTACACTGTTTTTCTCAGCGTATTCCGTCATATATGTTTTGATATCATCGTATTCCTCTGGTTTGAAGGGGGCGCTGAGGCTCATCTTTTTCGCATCATTCTTCGCAGCCTCACACCATGCTTTTATCTCGCCAACATGCATCCCCAGCTTGAATTTATCCAAGGGTCTCACCTAGTAGTTGCTGAAGTGGGCGTGGGCGATCCTGTATCTATCTGTTTTCACGTATACGATGGTGACTGGACCCCTCTGTTGCTTATCAGAGCCTTTTCGTTGGAATATCCAATCCGCCTTGACCACAACATTTTCCCCGAACTCTTCGATCTCCATATCCTCAAGCCACAGCTTGTTTCCCGTCTCTTTTCCCCCCTCAACAAAGCCGAACTCGCGGTGATGCTCGATTAGGCTATCAAAGCCCTTGATGAGTCCTTGCTTCTCGCTGCTGAAGTAGGTTACACGTTCATCCTCTAGGAATAGTTCTTTCACTTTGTCGAGATTGAAGTTGTTCCATATCTCGACCCATTCATCCACTATTTTCTCGCTGAAAACCAACTCAATCATAGAATAATGAGGTAGTCATGATATGAATTTAATTAATAAGAATGTTAGAAGGCACCAATGAGACCTGGACCAGCGAATCCAAAGCCCATCATGACCAAGATAAACATAACCCCAATGAGGATTACCACTGTCACAATTGAGATGATAAACGCGCTACCCCAACCTGTCTCATAGTATTTTCTCACCAAGTACAGATAAGTCACAAACTGGACCAAGCCAGCTATCTCTCCTCCAATGAATGCTCCTATAACCGCGTTCAATATGGCTCCGAGGACAGTGATCCATATCGCGTCCATGAACTTGGCTCTGTCTGAGCCGACGATGAATCTGCCTGCTAACCAGAGGGCTGGTGCTTGTACAATTAGGCTTACGATTATCTGACCTATGATGTAACTGTATTGCATATTTTGAAACCTACATAATCAGTAATATTTCTTACCACCAAGAATCAATATATCACAGAAAACATTGTATCATGAACACATTGAAAGGCAAAATACTTCTCACAGGCTACGAGCCGTTCCTAGACTTTAAGCGAAACCCTAGCCTCGAGGCATGCAGATTACTCGAAGGCAACACATATCATGACTACGAGGTGGTAGTTGAGGAGTTACCCATGAGGTACAAAGTGATACGGGACCTGATCCGTGAGCTCGTAGATAAACATGAGCCAGCTGCGGTGATCTCTACTGGTGTCTCCAGTATGGCTTCTGATATCTGTGTTGAACGCGTCGCCATTAATGTGGGTAGTGCTGATGGTGGTCCGAATTTTGGTTATGATCGATTGGATCAGGTGTTGAATCCTGATGGTCCTGCGGCATATTGGTCTACTTTGCCCCTCAGGGATATTGTTGAAGCGATCAATAAGGGAGATATCCCTGCCCGTATTAGCAACTCTGCTGGAACACAAGGATGTAACCTTGTCTTTTATCATTTGATGGATTATGTGGCTAAGAGGGAGCTTGGTATCCCCGCTGGGTTTATACATATCCCAAGGCTTCCTGAGAACGCTGTTGGATCGCGGAACCCATCAATGAGTCTGGTCACCTCTTTCAAGGCTCTTGAGATCGCTGTGAACCTTGTATGTTTGCGTCTCTAGTGCAACTTCTTTTAATGTTCTGCTCTAACTTCTTGTTGTGCGATTGGATTATCTACGCCGAGCCATGGGCATCCTTGCATTTTGTTTGATAACGGCGTATTTTGCTATCTTTTATTTAAACCTCGAAAACGTCTGGGTCTATATTTACCTTAAAATCATCAGCTATGGGGTAATACCAATCACCATCTGCTTCAGCTGGCTCTACCTCTGGAGAAATGAACAGGAGCCATTCAGGTTCCTCAGCCATTACAATAGCTTGACACAGGGACTATTCATACTACTGAACCTAATACGGGTTCCCCCAAGGAGGATAGGAACCTTCGGGATGGGCTACATCGTATTATCCATTGTGCTTATCATCGTCTATCTGACTGACTGGGCTTACTCCAAGACAGGTTTCTTCATCACAGGCGGACTAATACTTCTTAACGTGGTATTCGCCTTTGGCTTGATTATGACCACCTTTGAGCAAGTTAATCCAATCTTCATAAATGCTGGACCAAGTATGGCAGCGATAAGTGAATTCATAACAGAGGCAAGCATCATGGGCTCCTTACTAGCCGCTAGCAGCCAGCTCTACTGGCACGAGATACTCAAGAAGCGCCGCGAACAAGAGATAATCGAGAGAATATTCGCCGAGTTGGATGTAAAGGACTAGTTTAGAGCTGGTAAAATGAATCTATCAGGTATCCCTACATTATAGTCATATGTCTCGGGGGTCCCACCTGTTAATACTATTATCATTTCCTGGTCTGGGTAGACTCTGATGAATTGCCCCATGTAACCCATGGCTGTATAGTAGTCTTCTCCAACCCACCACTGATATCCATACCCATCAAACAAGTTGGCATCAAGCCTGTGCCTTGTCGCCTCTCTTACCCAGTTTGATGAGATTATCTGTTCTCCATCCCATTCGCCCTCATTAAGGAATAGGTATCCTATCTTTGCCATCTCGTGGGGTGTAATGTATATCCTGTTGTATCCCCAGTTACGACCCATAGTATCGTTATCCCAGCGATCCAATGATATCCCAAGTGGATCAAATAGATGCTCCTCACCGTATTCAGCGGCAGAGACACCTGTTCTCTCCGTAATGATACAGCTGAGAAGGTGACTCACACAATTAGTATACTCAAACCTAGAGCCGGGCTCAAACGCCATTGGATGATCCAGTGCATACTGAACTGCATCTGGTGCATCATGAAGCGGACCTAGATTCTCCCACTCGTAGAGCCAGCTGTCCCGTGCATCGAAGCCTCCTGACATCATCAGGAGGTCTCTGAGGATGATGGATTCTTTCCACTCATCAAGGTTGGCTGGTGTCTTATCCGGGAATATGTCCAGCAGCCTTGTGTCGAGGCTTGGGATTAATCCATTCTCGTGGGCTATACCGAATATTGTTGAGACTACGCTCTTGGTGCAGCTATAGATGATATGAGGCGTCTCCTTGGTGTACTCGTTGAAGTAATCCTCGAATACGATGTAGCCGTCCTTTACTATTACGACGCTGTCTAGCTGGATATTGGATGGCTGAGAATTGATGTCATCTACCATATCATCCAGCATGGAGCTGTCCAAGCCCATCTCCTCTGGAGAAGCATACTTCCATTCATCTGTAGGCCAATATGTAGGCAAGCTTCTTGGTTTGGCTGGTGGACTGAATTCCATACCCGTAATAAATTGCTTAATTCGTTTCTCCGAGAACTCATAGGAGCTGGGATATCTAAGATGGAAGGGCACTATCATTCTCCCATATGGGTCCTTGAATGCGCAGACTATCCCTGGAACAGTAAAATCTCCTGCGTCGAGGTCTACATAGCAATAGTCTACCTCTTTTTCACCGATCTGCATTGAATGTATCTCTTGAAAAGAGTATCCTGGATTCTCTTCTTTCGCCATCTCTGTGATGAATTCTATGGCTTGCTTTGTTGTCGAAGCCTTATCTGTGATCCAGAAGACCCCATATAGTTCCATATCCTCGGTTCTGGACTCCGCTTGGACTCCGCCATCCCAGTATCCCGGGATCCAATCTGTGGGGGTGCTTGATGTTAATTGATAAGTTGGGGGGTACCTGAACTTTATCCCATACTGTTCGGTCTCATCCCAGTTTGATGGGGGGATATCCTTGTGAAGCCAAACATTTCCCCCTGTCAATGCTAGACATACCACCAGTATCGCGATGATTTCCCGGTTCTCATTAAGAATTGCCCCCATCTCCCACCACTAAATATATTGAAGTATCGGCTTTGGGTACTGTTTCTTGAGTTTCTCATACTCCCTGCAGAGATACCAGAGAACCACTAATCCTACCACCCAGAAAGCAAGAGTCTCCGGCAGACTTAGGAAGAAGGGTGGAACATACCTATCTGGAACAAATGCTGGCCACTGAGCTCTGTAAAGCCACAGATGGACTATGTAGAAGAATAATGGGTTACGCCCAATTGTCAATGTCCCAGAAACTAACCTGTTGTCTAATAGCCCTCTTTCCTCTAGTACTATCCCTGTGCCTAGGAGCAAACACATCCAGCCTAGCGTCCAGAGAAGGAATGCAACACTCGGCGGATACTTGCTTACATACAGCCAATCAACCAGCGTATTACCCATTCTTGGTAGAAGATTCCCATATCCATTGATATATCGGACAACGAAGAACGTAATGATTGAAGCTACCCCTGTAATGAATAGTGGATTTCTCAGTTTTCTGATATCCTCCCTTGTCTTGGATTCAATTATATTACCGAATGCCCATCCTATGCTCATTACTCCTATCCATGGAATAATCGGGTAATTGACACTATAGGGCCATCTATCATGGTTGGGAAAATGGAGTATTGCTCGAAGGTACCAACCCCAGTTGGGATCACTGGGAATGAAGCTAAGATCAAGGAAACTATGATTTAGTACAATCAATACCCCCGCAGCCAGAATCAGTTTTGTAGGAAGCTTTCTAGCGACACTAAAGATTATTAAGCACACACCAATACATGCAATTACTCCAAAATATGTCCAAGGAGTACCGAACGCAGGAGAAACTAATGCTGCTTCCAAGAAAAGAAGTACAAGTCCTCTTTTTATCAGATGTAGAGTAACGTTTTTCTCGGATTCTCCCTTTCTAAGTCTCCTTATTGTTGATATTGCTAATACCGTTCCTGCAAGGAAGACGAATGTGGGGGCGCAGACATGGCTTACAAATCGTAAAAGGAACCACTGAGTGTTTACGAAGGGGGGTGCTCGCCCCATGATACCCTCTTGTCCGTGGTGGAACTCGTTCCAGAAACCCGAGACATGGTCCCACGCCATTATCATCATAATTATGCCACGTGCAAAGTCGATGAACTCAAATCGTGAAACTGTTTTTCTAACCTGCTCCGTAGTGGTCTCTATGATTGTCCCTGAACCCAATGTATTTCGCCAACCGTATATACAATAATTGCCACTTAAGAGGTATTCAAGATTGATCTTGCCAAAACAATACGGGTTTTGATTTATACTCAGGATTTCTTTTTGGGTTTAAAGGCGAGTTGAAGCTCTTCCTCGGTTATATCTATCCTAATGGTCCCATTTTCCCCGGTAATAGTCAAAACCTTACCTTCAATAAGCTCGATATCCATTATCAGCCCCAATTCTCCCTCAAGAAAAACTCCATCCTTCTTCCTGTTAACCGTAATTCCTGAAACACTCTTGGCGTTCGTCATTTGAACCGAGAAACTATGACTCAACTAATATCCCCGGTGTAATTTGGGCTAATCTCTGTATAACCTCATTGCAAGAGCAGTATAGGGATATTAATATTGGTGATGGAAAAATACAATGGATGCATATGTCTCTGGAGAACCTCTGCGACCTATTCTTCGAGTTCAGCAACGAGGATAGGCTAAGAATACTCATGACTCTCCAGAACGAACACTTAACCGTCACAGCGCTCAGCAAAGAATTAGACCTTACTACTCAGGAGACCAGCAGACACCTTTCCAGATTAGGTGAGGTAGGGCTAAGTTTGAAGAACCCCGATGGCACACACAGCCTGACAGGTTACGGTGAACTATCCCTCAAGCAGATGACTGGATACAAGTTCATCACAACCCAAAAGGAATACTTCCAAAACCACAATCTATCAAATCTACCCGTGGAATTCATCAACAGGATAGGTGAACTGGAGAACTCCCGTTATGTGGATGATGTTATGGTCATCTTTCATCTAATTGATCAGATGATCAGAGAAGCCGAGGAATATGTCTGGAGATTAACCGACCGGTATATCATTACTATAATAGCAGCTTGGAATGAGGCTCTAGAAAGAGGCGTCCAAGGACGCCTATTGGAACCCATTGACATAGTTATCCCACCAGAGTTTAATCGAGGCCCTGTTATTCGAGAGGCGGTCCTGAACCAACGCTTCTCCATCCACACACTGAAAACTGTGCCCTTGTTCATGTCTCTCAGTGAGAAACAGGTTGCTGGCATCTGTTTCCCAGCCAATGATGGACGCATTGATTACCGTGGCTTCGTTTCAGACAACCCAGTTGTATTAAAATGGGCAAAAGACCTCTACGAGCATCTATGGAGCATCTCAGACCCGAGACCATTAGACGAACTCGTAAACGAACCCAACTCCTGACTCAACAAAGGAGTCACCATAACGCTCCCTAAAGTAATCAATAGAGTCATCACCTGTACAATGACTGGCTGAAACACTTTCAACTCCTATCTCTTCAAATTCATCGCATATCCTATCCAGTTGATAACTACCTGCGTTACCAAGATGAAACCCACCGATTACAAGTCTAATACTCTCTTCGGTTAAATCGTAGGCGTTTCTTGCAAGGTTTTCTACACCGGGGTGACTGCAGCCAGTAACCAGAATAAGTCCTTCGTTTGTCTGGATCATTAAGGCTTGCTCGTTTGGTGGTCCATTCAATGTATTTGTGGTTGAGACGCTGTCTGTAATCTTGGTGGCATTTCCTGTTTCTATACAGTTGCCTCCAAGTGATCTGATGCTACTCATTATATGGTATGGAAAATCCTCGGGAACATATACTGGCATATCAGGTTTCTCCCGTAGAATGACCTCTATGCCTCCAACGTGGTCCCAATGTTCGTGGCTGATGACTATACAGTCAATCTCAGAAATATCAACATCAAGCGCCTCTATATTATGTCTCAATACCTCAGGTTCCCCCCCTGTATCAAATAGTATCACCATCTCTTGAGTCTGAACTAAACAGCTGAACCCCCACTCAGCTTGACACCTTGAATCAAAAACATAGTTATCATAAAGTACTGTTAGACATCCCACACAGGGGTCTAGCTGAACTTGACTATATACTTCTTCCTCTGATGGGTTAAAGAAAATAACGAATCCACCCAAAACGATCAGTAGGCAGCCTGTGATTAATATTTCCTTGCGTCGGTTTTTGGTATTCATATAGAATAAGTTTGTACTGTTACTTGTTAAGCTCTCTTCATGATTGATTATGGGAGGTTAAGATTGAGTCTCCCTGTTGGAAGGAAAAACATTGGCAATCAATGATTGTCATGTATTCAGGGAGACTCAACCAGCATACAAATGATCATTTTTAAACCCTTACCTTACGCCGATGATTAATCCCTAAAGTAATTACTTTTTATAATGAAAATGCCTAAGAAAAGGGGAAGCAGGCTATGTCTCGTAGACGATTTTTCCATCAATCACCGTCATCAAGGCTGTGACCTTGTTCAACTCATCACGATCAATGCTCAAAGGGTCTCTATCCAGTATCACCAAATCAGCTAACTTACCAGCCTCGATGGTCCCCTTGATATTCTCCTCCCAAGCACCATACGCACCATCAATAGAGTAGGCTTTAATCGCCTCAACTGGGGTAACTCCCTCAGGTGCGTACAAAACCTGCCCACTACTGGTCTTTCTAGTAACCATACTATAGATACCAAGCCACGGATTAGGGTCACAAATACTAGCATCACTATGACCCGGCGCCGGAATTCCCTTATCGATGAGGCTCCTATGGGGCCACATATACCTCATGGCTTCCGTACCCCTATTCTGCTGGTATGCGTCGCCTAGGTCATGCATGAACCCTGTCGCGCTCGCATCAATCACATTCAGCTCAAGCAGTCTCTCTTGGATCGCTGGAGTAACATAGCAACAGTGCTCTATCCTGTGCCTGTGGTCTTCCCTTGGTTGACGTTTCAACGCCGCTTCAATAGCGTCAAGTGAACGGTCTATACCCCTATCACCCACACCGTCTAGACCCACCCTTATACCCGCTTTATGCGTCTGCCAGACACGCTCAGTGATATCATCTTGGTCATAGAGCAGGATACCCGTGTTTTCCGGCTCTCCCACATATGGCTCATAGTATGCAGCCGTACGTCCACTGGTGCTCGTATCAAACACCCACTCTGCTTCTGTTATCTTGAGCCAATCATCCCCAAATGGAGTCTCGATACCAGCCGCAATCGCCCCCTCAACCATCCCCTCATCTCGACCACTGAGATGAACCGCTACCCTGACTCCGAGTTTTCCCTCCCGTTTTAGGGCTTGCATCGCCTTGAACTCGGTGGGACTCACCATGCTGGCGTGAATGCTGGTTAGCCCTAGCTTTATGCATTCATCGAATACTATTTGGAGTCCTTGGTAGAATTCATCAAAACGGTATGGGGGCATCTTGTGATACACGAGGTCTTTGGCTGTTTCACGCAGGAGTCCAGTTGGCTCTCCATCTTCGTCTCTTTCTATCTTGCCATGATGCGGATCAGGAGTATCTCTTGTTATTCCCGCTATCTCAAGCGCCAAACTATTAGCTACCCCATTGTGCCCATCCCTTCGCTGGATATAGAGCGGATTCTCGGGAGCAACTCGGTCAAGTTCCTCCCTCGTAGGATATCGCCCCATCTTGACATCATCCATCCTGTATCCTAGAATCCAGTTTCCGGGAGGTGTTCCTGCTGCCTTCTTCTCAACAGCAGCCAACATCTCATCAACTGAATAAAACTCCGGACCACAAGCTACTCCCCTGATTAAATAAGCCCCCCAGCTACCTCCTGGATGCATATGGCTATCTATCAACCCAGGTACGACTACCTTTCCCTCAAGGTCCATTATCCTTGTTTTATTTCCGGTCGTCTCCATGATGGACTCTTTTGATCCTACTCTGAGGATTTTTCCATCCCGTACAGAGACCGCATCGAATATCTTGTTGTCCTCATCTAGTGTCACTATTTTTCCATTTATGAACGCCAAATCGGCGCACAAATCATCCGGTAAAACCATGGCAATATGATGTTTTATGTGTTTAAATGGGTTCGTTTGAGCGGAGAAGGTTCTGTAGTTTGATTATCAAGTTCCTGTTCAGCTCAAGATTGTATTGCAGAGACAAATAGGAATCTATAGTCTGTGTGGTGCCATTGGGGAGATCATCAATATTATACTCCTCTCGATCCATCTCTCCAATCGCAATATCCTCAAGCACCAGCTTGGTGATGTGCCTCATCTCACTATCATTCAAAATAAGCGCATACTTGTCGATACTCTTGCGCCAATCCCCTGCTTGTTTTCGCTCAAGCATCCTTGAGACCGACTCTGCAACCAGATTAACTAGCTTAACTTCTTCCTCCAAGAATGGACCCTTGTACTCTTTAGGGCGCTCCTCATGGTATCCAATAATCAATTTACCTACAATTACCCCATAGTTCTGAATCAAGGCACTGTATCTATGTGGAGTACTCTGGTAACCCTTCGAGTCATACACCTTATCATCAATATTTAGTCTCGTCACAGCGACCTCTGGGTACTGTGTTGAATTCGGCAGAAGATCTACTATCAGATTCAATATATCATCTATCGTTAGATCCGGGTTCTCCTGGAGCTTACTTACTCTGTAAAGCGTGTCTAATTCCTTTATTCTGAGTTGATAATTGTAGAGGAGCTGCTCTCTCTCCTTCTCAAGAGCTTTTCTCTGCTCTTCCTCATCGATACGAGCTAGAGCGATCCCAATGCTCTCACCGAGCCTCTCTAGAATCTCAATCATTTCAAGAGAAAACCGATCTGGGCGCTCATCATTTAACTGGAGAAGACCAATCACTCCATCAGTACTTCTCAGAGGGATTAATGCGACTGATAGATAACCTTCAGCGTTGCAGACATTTCTAGTCTCCCCAAGCTCTTCTACTGTAGCTACGCTGAGGAGATTATCCGTGTTATTTGACCAGAAACTACCTCCCTTGGTAAAGAATGGTAGACTAGGGTCAGTGTTTTCCTGAATTACTCGTCCACACATACAAGCAAGCGGAATTCCATTCTTAATATACGCATCACAGAGAGAATTCTCAATTTCTATGTGCGTATCTGAAAAACCATCAAAGAAGTAGTATGGGTAATCCCCATTATCCTCCAGACGAATCGCTGTCGCTGAGACATTAATATGATCTTTAATCTCATGAAGTATCCAGTCAATAGCATCAGACTGAGTCTCTGTTCTGTTAAGTCGTTGAAAAATATCTAGAGTTAGTTCCAGTATACTTGACAGTTTGTCATCGTCTTCCCTGTCTCGCGTCTTTGACTCCCCCTAGAATCAACTAGTAGATAGTGAATATGGTAAAAGTTATAGATAAAATGGACGAATAGCTTGCCTATTCAACTGATAAAACTCGGGTATTATTAGTTAAAATCCTATCAGCAGAAACAATGCTGTAAGTATAGTTTCCCGGCTCTGATATAATAAACTGGAAAATGTACTGGCCATCAGTATCCGGTGGGACCTGAACACTCTTCGTAACATCTAGGAAAGGCTCTGTTTCTCCTTCCCTAGAAATATAACAGGTAACATCCTCGCTCAAGCTATGCAACCTAGTGGGATTCCTGAAATCCGCCAAAACATACCCCCCCTCATCAATAGGTAAGTTCTCTATCTGTCCCTCGGTATAGCTTCTCCAACTGGAATCAATGTATTCCAGATGAGGCGACCTCACAATAGGGTACCTTGAAACCGAAAATGGCAGCCAAGTATCGAGGAACAATAGGTGCATATGGACCCTTCCCCTGAAGGTAACCTTGATCTCTCCCCCATATTCCTGTGATGCTTCCTCCACTATTCGTCTGAACTCTTTGATGTCCTCAATGTCGAGGCTCATTGCGCGATCTGTGAATTTAATGAAACTGATCTTCTGTTTAGGAAAATCATACAACGCCTCATCGACCATCATATCTTCGATTAACATCTCAAGCTCAACCTCAGAAGCCTCAGGCTGATTCACAACAATGGGACTAACCGTGAGCCCAACAAGCCACCTATCCACATAATCCGGTGTATCAATCACAATATTAGCTGAATTATTTGCGCCCTGAGCAGTAATAATCAATCCAATCTCGAGATCAGGGTTCTCTCCCTGAACGAGACCAATAATGTACCTTGAGAGTTCCTCCTCTGTTACCTCGAATAGTACCTTTAGTCGAGTCATCTCCTGGTAACTCGCATAATAGTTACCGATTTCTCTACCGCCCACCACTGAGATAAATAAAATAATCAGTGTCAAGGCACCGATAAGCTCGTCTCTTTTTATGGGTTTATCTCCCGGCATCAGAAAATGATAGTCACCGCGAGATATTATGGTTGTCTGTCACAGGGGACTTTGATAAATCTTTAAAAAAACCCACGGATTATGTACAAAGTCACAGAGGCTACGACATGGATTCAATGCATCACAATGGCGTCATGGTGCCCCCAATATACGAGTCACAGGGGCTATCAGTGAACATCAAGGGCAAACCGTATCAACTAAAACCCAGAGAAGAAGAACGAATAGTAGCGTGGGCGAAGAAAATAGGTACCTCGTATGTGGAGGACCCTGTTTTTGCTGATAATTTTCATAGTGATCTCAGCGAGTTAATGGGTTTCAAGATATTACCGGGGGATATCGATTATACCCCAATTTATGAGATGGTGGTAGCCGAACGAGAATTCAAAAAGAACCTCAGCAAGGAGGAGAAAAAACGTCTCCGCGAAGAAAGAAAAATTATCCGTGAAGAGAACAAGGAGAAATATGGATGGGCAACCATCGATGGGGAAAGATGCGAGCTTGGAAACTACATGGTAGAGCCCAGCAGTATCTTCATGGGTAGGGGACAACATCCATTCAGGGGAAAGTGGAAAGAGGGTCCTAAACATGAGGATATTGAGATTAACCTGAGCCCTGACGCTGAGGTGCCTCCGGGTGACTGGAAGGAGGTCATCTGGGACTCTGAGGGTATCTGGATCGCACGGTGGAGGGACAAGCTTTCTGGTAAGATTAAGTATGTCTGGCCTCATGACAGTAGTCCAATCAAACAGAAGAAAGAGATAGAGAAATTCGATAAAGCCATTGAACTCAAGGAAAACCTGCCAAAGGTTCAGCAGTTCATACGTGAAAACCTCTCGAATGGGGAGTTGAGACGCAGGAAGACTGCTACTGTCTGTTACCTTATTGATAACTTGAAATTCAGGGTTGGCGATGAGAAAGATGAGGACGAGGAAGCAGACACTGTAGGCGCTTCAAGCCTGAGGGCTGAACATATCTGTATCAATGATGATGGTAGTGTTACCTTCGACTTTCTTGGAAAAGACAGCGTTAGGCTTCTTCTCACCGCAGCACTGGATGAGAAGGTTGTAAATAACCTCGATGAATTTATGAAAAACAGTGATGGAAACACCCTTTTCGATGAGGTAAACAGTAGCGTTGTTAGTGATTTCTTGGATGAGGTGATGCAGGGAATCACAGCCAAGGTCTTCAGGACATGCTACGCTACTGAGGCGGTTGAATCCAAGCTCAGGGAGATCGAGGTCGATAAAGATGCTCCCGAATACCTCAAGAAACATTATGCCACTATAGCCAACCTTGAGGCTGCTGTTACTTGTAATCATAAGAGAACTATCTCGGCTTCTTGGGCGCAAAGCTTGGAGCGTCAGAAAGAACGCCTCAAGGAGAGGAGGGTTCGCGCAAGAGAGAATATTCGCAAGTATAAGCAGCGGATTCAAGATACCAACATCCGGTATGAGGAGCGTATCGCCAAATATGAGACAAAGTTGGATGATGATAAAGCCAAGCTAGATGCGTACAAGAAGGAATTATCCGAACGAGAACGAGAAGGAAAAGCAACTAAAGGCATTCTAAAAAGAATCGAATCAAAGAAAAAGGTCATCAGAAACGGTAGAAAACGCATCAGAGAAACCAAGAACAAGCATAGGGAAGCCATATCCAAGCTCAAGGAACGCATGGAGAACAGGAAACAGAAAGACAAAGAACTCATAGAGAAGACTGAACTCCAGATAGAAGCTAAAGAACTTACAAAGGACTATAACTTGGGCACCAGCTTGAAGAGCTATGTTGATCCACGTGTTTACCTTGAATGGGGAAAGAAGATAGAGTACGATTGGCGCAACTACTACAGTAACACTCTGGTTAAGAAATTTAGCTGGATAGAACCAGAGCCACCTGAACAGGAAGCTCAATAACCCCTTTATCCTACCGGTTTCTATTTGCCCTGATGGACATTCAAAGCATCTTCAAGAGAATACTGCCAAGTTGGACCCTCGTTAATTTAATATTAACCATATTATCCGTCGTCTCAGCTGTCATCTTATACGTAACACGAACTCTGTTTCCATCCACTCAAGGGCTTCTTCAATTCACTGTTATTTCTCTATTGAACGCCATTTTCATTTTCTATTGGACTTTCTGGTTCATACTCACTATTCCCCCGATAGCAGGGTCATTGTATCTCTCCCGAGTAGAACCCGATTACTATCGATATGCAGTCCAGAATGTAGCAGCAGTTTTCATATTATATTTTGTGAAACTCATCTTCAACTTCGATATCCTGACTTTGGCTATCTAACATCCAACAAAAGAGAGCATAACAAAGACCATCTCCCCTCAAATAGAAGCGATTTAGAAGACTTACCTGCCTCTAGACCAATAGAACTAATCCACCCATAACAATTAGAAGGGTGCCAACCCCACTTCTTACTGTAAGAGGCTCCCCAAAGAATAACGCAGCTATTATTACCGTTAGGATCGGATATGTTGCCACTAGGCTTGCACTCAACGCTGCGCCTGACTTGTTGATAGCTGTATAGTAGAAATAGTGACCGATAGCGAAACTTACTACTCCAGCTAAACCATAGAGTAGCCCAGACCTATTCAATAAGGAGCCATTTACTCTCCCAGTTCCTACCAGATATATTAGAAAGAGGGCTCCTGCCGCGATACATCCTATACCAGTACCAGTCATTGAATCAACACCATCTCCAGCGGCCTTCACTATTATCGCCTCAAAGCCCCAGCAGATGACCGCCAGTAGCGCATATACCCAGCCTTCCATTTTTTTCACTGCACATCTCACGCATCTATTGAATTCAAGTCTTGTGATCACGCGACATCGTTTTATCCATAAAACACCCACGTACAGCTATGAAGAATCTAGTTAAACGCAAACTCAAAGCCGGGAAACCAGCCCTAGGAACATGGGTAACTGTGGGTCACCCAGATATGACAATGTATCTAGCCGATATGGGTTGGGACTGGTTAGTATGCGATATGGAGCACAGCGCCTTTGGACCCGAAACATATCACTTCATGGTACAAAGCATGCTGTATGCCCGTGAAAGATGCATGCCCATGTGCCGCATCCCGTGGACCGATCTCATCTGGATAAAGAAGGTGATGGACGCAGGAGCAACAGGTATAGTGAGCCCAAGAATAGAGACAAAAAAACAGGCAGAAGAGATGGTCAATCTAATGAAATATCCCCCATGGGGAGAAAGAGGAGCAGGACCAAGGCTAGCAGCCTTCCGAGACCCAGACTACTTCAAGACCGCCAACGATGAGACACTATGTGTAGTAATGATCGAGACAGCGAAAGGCGTTGAAAATATTGAGGAAATATTCAGCGTCGAAGGAGTGGACGCATGCTTTGTTGGTCCAAGTGACCTCAGCCTCGATATGGGCATACACAGGGACTACACGAACCCTGTTTTCCTAAAGACTCTCGACAGAATAGTCGAGGCTGGACGAGACGCAGGAGTAGCTCCCGGTATGCATTGCTTCACAACCCCCGGACCAACCAACATCAACGAGGCAATAGAACGAGGCTTCCTGTTCTGCGCAGTAAACTCAGATACCGCTTATCTCCGGAACGGTATCAACGCAGCATTCGACCATATTAAAAACTGGAACCACGGAGAATCAGGAGAAGAGGTAGACCTCTAACTCTTCCATGTTTCTTCTTGCACTGGTTCTGTGAAGTATTTATGGAATTTTACTGGCAGATTCTTGTAGTCAACTGTCGCTGTCTTTTCAGAGAAATCAATCGAGTTGTATGTATTCCAGAAGAGTATGTTCGCATCGGTTTCGCCCTTTTTCTTTAACCAGTCGAGTCCACCGCCCAAGGCTTTTCCCGTGTATGTAGGCTCGAGTTTGATGTTCTCAAGATTTATCATATCATTGACACAATCGCAGCCAACCTCCGTGAAGTAAGCATACTCCTTCCCTAGGTAATCCTCAAGAAGAATCAAGTCATCCTTGTTTACATCTACTAGAGGCACCTTGGAATCATGTTTCCTCATGAAATGGTTGATGGCTCTTATCATTCTCCTCATACGCCATTTTGAAACGAGCCACTCCATTGCTACCCTAACCCCAATTACTCTAGTCTTTAATCCAGCTAGCTTGCACCCAAGATAGAGCCCAGCAGATGTGCCTATAGAAGCAGAAGGAACAATAATATAATCAGGCTCAACGGCATCTCCTTTCTCAATCTGCTGTCTTAATTCAAAAACCGCATTTACAAACCCCATGTTACCTAGCTCGCTGCTAGCCCCCGCTATAATAAAATAGGGCTTTTTCCCTCCCACCTCTAACCGAAGATACTCTATTATGAATGAGGCTATTTCAGAGAGTTCATTCCTACTATAAATTAGTTTGATGCCGTAATATTGATCCAGTAGGAGATTCTCTCTGACATACAGTACATTGGGCTGATCCATCATGATCCCAACCACATTAAACCCCATCTCAGACCCAAATATTCCAATAGCTGGAACCTGGTTGCTCCCGGCGCCACCTAGGGAAATAAGCGTCTTTTTTCCTTTCTGCAATGCGTCTCCCAACATGTATTCTAGTTTTCTAACCTTGTTTCCCCCATAAACAGGATTGCACCTATCATCTCGTTTGATATAGAGGTTTGAGAATCCTCTGGCTTCTCCCATCCTTTCAAGCTTCTCCACTGCTGTTGGGTACTCCCCGAGGCTTAACCAAGGAATCTTCTCAAGATCAGGATAATATTCATTGATGATTGGTGTCAATTCACATTACTTCATTTTTATGATAAATAACAGTAACGAAGCTATTCGGGATGCTCTCTTATCTCGATTCTACGCCCCTCAATCAATGCGAGTGCTATCTTTGTTCTTCCGCTCTGCAACAGTCTCCAGATAGTTCCCCTGCTTACACCCATTCTCTTTCCTGCTTGTTCTTGGTTGAGGTTTTCAAGGTCTGTTAGCCTGATGGCTTCTAGCTCTGCAGGTTCTATCTGTATTGGGGCTCCATGGATCATTGGTTCTGGTGTGAATGCCTTTATTGTGGATGTATGATTGATGTATACTGGCTGGGGTATTCTACCATATTTGCCTCTCCTTCTTCTTCCACGCATCATTCTGTTATTATGTGCATTATCACAATATTTAAATAATTCCGTGCAATAACACACAATAACAAACTGTGCAAATGCACAAAAAGGAGAAAAAAAGAAATGAGAAACGGAAGAAGAAACCGATACCCCGGAAACGGACCATTTAGCGATCTACCCCCATACCAACGCCCAGGAAACCTCTACGGAGGCGGAGGACGAGGGTTCGTGGGAGAAGACCCAACAAAATGCGCTAGGTTCCCGTGGATGCCTAGATGGTGGTGGGCAAACCCTGACGAGACATACCCAACAGAAGCACCAGTTCCCCAAGCCGTACCAGAATCTGAGAAAGAGTTCCTTGAAACCCAATTAGGTTATCTAACCAAGGAAATCGAACAGATCAGGAATCGGTTAGAGGAGCTCGGTAAAACAGAAACACAATAATCTTTCCCCCACTTTTAGGTGATGAAGATGAGGATCGCAATACCTACGACAGGAAAACGAAAACTCACGAACAAGGTAGCGGATACTTTCTCAAGGGCACCACACTTTACTATTGTTACTATTGATGATAATAAGATCAAATCCCTTGAAATAGTAAATAATCCCGGGGAGACCCTTGAGCGAGGAGCGGGGCCTCTCGCTGCGCGATTATTAAAAGAAAATCAGGTTGATATGCTCTTGACGGGTGAGATGGGGCCTGGTGCTAAAAATATTCTGGATGCTCTAGAAATCGAGTATGATATGGTTGAACAAGCAAAGACAGTGAAAGAGGTATTAGCCCCCTATCTTTAGTCACTAAGTAGCTGTTTGTTGAATCTCTTCCAGATCTCTTTAATTGCCTTCGAGGACGCAGTATCTGAGTCAAACTCAACTACAGGAACCCCTTGAACCATGGCTTTCGTAACTGTTGAATCGAAGGGCACTTTACCTAGCAACACGATCGAGCTTTCTTTGCAATATTTTTCCAGATCGCTGGTGTTCTCTTCGTTAATGTCGTACTTGTTGATTATTACGACTGGAGTTATCTCGAAGTGGTCTAAGAGTTCCACTGCACGTTTTAGATCGTGGATTCCGCTCAATGTTGGCTCCACCACGACTATAGCTGCATCGATATTAGCGATACTCGCAATAACTGGGCATCCAATACCCGGTGAACCATCCACCAGAACCAAATCCTTCCCCTTTTCCTCTGCGAGTTTACTCGCGTTCTGCCTTACAAGGGTGACAAGTTTTCCACTGTTTTCCATTCCCGGAGTTAGCCTTGCGTGGCTCATTGGACCGTACTTTGTTTCGCTTATGTATGCATGGCCACAGATACGCTCGTTGAACTCGATTGCTTCTACTGGGCAGTTGACTACACACACCATGCATCCTTCACAGTGGATTGGGTCTATCTTGAAGTCCTCGATTGCATTGAATCTGCATAGTTCTACGCATTTTCCACATTCTATACATTTCGTGGGATCTATCTTTGCTACGTTCAATCCCTTGAAGTCCATGGTTTCCTTGATTGTTGGGTTGAGGAGTAGATGCAGATTGCTAGCGTCCACATCGCAGTCTGCGAATAACGCGTTCTCGCTTAGGGCAGCGAAGCATGCTGTGATAGTGGTTTTTCCTGTTCCTCCTTTTCCGCTGAGTATGGTTATTTGCTTCATTTTATCTGCTCCCTTATGGTTTTTAGTAATTCTTGGAATCTGGGTTTCCATTCAAGCATTTCCGTTGTGAATGATATACCGTTTGAGTACAGCTCAGCGATTCGCCTGTCGTAGGGTATCTCCATGATTATCGGTATGTTCTTCTTTTCACAGAACTCATAGACGCCCCTATCCCCTATGCCGGCGAAGTTGACGACCACACCTAATGGTATTCCTAGCTGCATCACCACCTCAGCAGCGACCTCTAGGTCATGCAACCCAAAAGGCGTGGGTTCAGTAACCATGATACAATAATCAGACCCATCAACTGATTCAACCACTGGACAGGCTGTTCCAGGCGGAGAGTCCAAGACCACTAGACCTTCTTTGTTGATGTGGTCCTTGACGGCTGAAATAATTGGGACCGCTAAGGCTTCCCCGATATTGAGTTTTCCATAAACGAGTTCAATATTTTCGCTCTTACCTACCGTTATTTCTCCTATAGCTCTAGGTTTCTCGGTTATTGCATCCTCTGGGCAGATGAGTTTACATCCTCCACAGCTATGACACAGCTCTTTGAATACCATGGCTGTCTCTCCTACGATGAATAAGGCGTTGAATTGACAGAACTCGGCGCATTTACGGCAATAGGTACATTTATTCTCGTCTATTTCTGGTACAAGTATCTTTACTTTCTCGTTTTTCGTCTCAACGGGGTTAAGGAATATATGATCATTGGGCTCCTCAACGTCACAGTCAATTATTTGATCAGCATTCACTGAGAGAGCTAAATTAACAGCTACTAGTGTCTTTCCTGTGCCACCCTTACCGCTAGCCACAACGATCTTTAATGGATTCTTAGTCGTGGTCATGTCCCTCAGCGTGTAAACAGCCCTCTGTGAGTTCCACTAGTTTTCCATCCACATAGTCTGCGATGCTCTGTTCCGTGCTCTCATTTACGGCTTGAAGCACTGCAACCGTGCTATCTTGAAACATCTGTATAGCCCTCATACCCATTCCAGCCGAGATAACCACCTCAGCGCCTAATGCCATCATCCTCTCAGGGGGAAGACCTGTTCCACCAAAGTGACTGCTATCATTTGGAGCCACCCCTCTATCAACGATCTTTCCATCTTTAACCTCAAACCAAGCATAGAAAGGAACTCTGCCAAAATGCGCTGAAACGTACTCTCCGCTTTGATCTGTAACAGGAATTACTATCTTAACCACCTTATGCACTCTCCCCTATTAGAATCGACTACGTCTACTTCTACCTTGCCCAAAGTGACCTCCAACGGTCGGACTTCTTACGCCTGATAGCTCTCCTCTCTTCAATCTTTCTACAGCTTCCCTCACTGTTCCCTGCGGCATTGTGTAAATTTCGACTCCTGCACCTGACAAAGCCATATGTGCGTTTGGTCCAACATTCCCAGTGATAACTGCTTTCACACCCAATGATGCAACTTTTTGTGCTGCCCCAATACCTGCTCCATGGGCGGAACTAACACTTGTATTTGTAACTGGTTCAGCTTTCATCGTTTCAGTATCTACAACCATAAAGATCATACATCTACCGAATCGGGGATCAATGAGTGAGTCCAAAGTATTTCCTGTAGCGCTTACTGCAATCTTCATATCTATTCTATCCTCTTCTCGATCTCAGCGACTATTTGAGAGAATATCTTTGCTGCAGGAGAATCTGGATGACTGACTACAAACGGTGTTCCGAGATCACTATCTGTGGCTATCCTAGGGTCCATAGGGATACTGCCTAGAAGATCCACGTTCATCTCGTCACTTACCTTTGCGCCTCCTCCTCTGCTGAATATCTCAATCATCTCACCACAGTGGGGGCAGATCATACCAGCCATATTCTCAACAATACCAAAGATAGGTACATTCATCTTTCTAGCAAAGGTTACAGCCTTCTTTACAACTCCTTGGCTGACCTCGCTTGGAATAGTAACAATCACAACCCCATCCATTTCCGGCAACAATTGGAGAATGCTGAGACTCTCATCGCCTGTTCCCGGAGGTAAATCTACTAGTAGATAATCTAGTGGACCCCAGTTTACTTCGCCTAGGAATTGCCTTATCGCTCCCATCTTGAGGGGCCCCCTCCAAATAACAGGGCTATCATCACTCGGAAGCAGAAAATCCATTGAAACCGCCTTAATTCCTTCTGGACCTATTGCAGGTCCTATGCCTGCTGGACCCGCTTCAAGTCTGTATCCTTTTAATCCAAGCATTTTAGGTATACATGGACCGGTTAAGTCTGCATCGAATATACCAACTTTTTTTCCTTCTTTAGCCAGTGAAATGGCTAAATTTGCGGTTACTAGGCTTTTCCCTACTCCGCCCTTCCCGCTAATTACTGCTATCTTGTGTTTGATCTGGCTCATTCTTTCCTTTATGGCTTCCATCTGTTGGTCCTTTTGCTCCCATGGATTAGCTGTGTCTTTGGTTTCTGTCAAGTTTTTTCTCTCGTTTAGTCTAGCTTAAATCACGTATTATTTGTGCTGTTGCACATAAAGGCTTCTAATTTACTAGATTTAATTTGATTTGACATAA